>ERZ795044.4672-NODE-4672-length-11184-cov-5.067391_pt1 | contig 11184 bp, 6 predicted proteins | sample MGYA00375128_ERZ795044 | MGnify/ENA primary metagenome ERZ795044 (study PRJEB30173, sample SAMN05720213) | anaerobic digester metagenome | isolation source: active sludge of municipal wastewater-treating anaerobic digesters | place: USA | collected 2014-12-22 ... | reverse complement strand
TCGAAAGCGTGTACGACAGCCGATAGCCGTAACGCAGCGCCGAGCCTTCGCCGCTGCTGCGGCGCGCACGCTCCAGCGCGAGGTTCAGCGCGCGGTAGCGCGAGGCGCCGCCGGTTTCGGAGACGACGATCTGGCGCGCTCCGCCCGGCACGGCGGCGACGGGCCGGGTGGCATCAGCATCTGCTTGCGAACGCACGAGTCCGAGCGAACGCGCGAGCGCGAAGCGTGCCGCATCGTTCGGCTGGGCGCGCAGCAGCGCGACATTCGCCGGTGTGAGATTCGCGACATTCGACGTGAAGGGCGCAGGGGCGTTGACGTCACGCAGTCGCAATAGATTGCGTCCATCGCCCAGGATCAGATCCGCCGACGCGAGCAGGGCATCGCTGATCTGCCACTGTGCACCGAGAGACGACTGCAGCGTGTACGGGCTGTCGAGCCCCTGCGGATTGCGGATGCGCCGCTCACCCGAGGACGCCGTCGCGCGCAGGTTCGCCGCGTTGGCGGGGGTCGGGCAATTCAGGAAGCCTCCGGGGCAGGCGGGATTCACGCTGAGATTGCCATCGAACACGAGGCGATCGATGTCTGTGCCCGCCGGCAGCCTGCCAGCGGCGATCAACTGTGCGAGTTGGCCGCGAAACGCCGCGGACGTCGTGTTCTGCTGCAGGGCGTCGGAGGCAATCGTGTACGGAATCTTCTCGTAGAAGAGCCCTGTTCCCGCGCGCAGTGACCAGCGCGAATTCAGCCGCCAGTTCAAGGCGAGGCGCGGCGCGATGTTGTCGGTGTCGCCCGAGGCCGCACCGGCTTTCGTCAGCGTGTCGTAGTCCCAGCGCAGCCCCAGCGTTGCGGTGAAGTCCGGCGTCAGACTCCACTGGTCTTCGGCGTACAGCGCGTACTGGGTCTGTGTTTCGCCAAACGTGGCGGGGCGCAGTTCCACCGAGTAGTCGAGCACCGCAGCCGTCGCGGGAATGTCGCCGGGCGCGAGTGCGGCGCCGCGATTCAGCGCGCGCACGGCCGCAAGCTCCGCCGGCGTCAGGCGCACGCGGTAATTGCCGTCTGCATTGCCACCACCGGTCAGCGCGAATTCGGATCGAAGCACGTCGGCGCCGAACTTGAAGGCGTGCGCGCCCCGCTCGAAGCTGAACTTCTGCTGCAACTGCAGGCTGCGCTCGAGATCATCGAACACATAGCCGGGGTGTCCGAGAATGGCCGCCGTGAGGCCAGCCGAGTCTTCGACGACCACCTGTGGCCCCGGTCCGTTCAGTGCACGGCCGTAGTTCCAGCGGAAACGGCTCGCCGCGAGCTGGGTCTGCGAGGCAAAACGGCCGTTGTCGAAAATGGCTGTGGCAGCGATCAGCAGGGAATCGCGGTCCTGCGCGGAGCCTGCGGACGGGAACGTGGCGCCGCCGTCCAGCCCGCCGCCCTGACGCTCGATCAGCACATCGCCGAGGTTGGCACGCAACGCGAGGCGCCAGTCGTCGCTGACGACATGATCGATCTTGGCCGACAGCAGCAGGCTGCGGTTCTCGCCCGGCACCGTCGCCGCGATGCCGAGCGGCGCGGAGGTCAGCAGGTTGTCTTTCTGATCGCGCAGGTACTCGGCATTCACGAAATAGAACGTGCGGTCCTGCGCGAGCGCACCGCCCAGGGAAAAGCCGAGTTGATCGCGACGGAAGCCGTCACGCAGCGTATTGCCGCTGAGATCCCGCTGCGCGTAGGGCGATGAGGAATCCAGTGGCGGGCCCGGACGGCTCAGATAGAAGAACTCGCCGCGCGTGACATTGCTGCCGCCCGGCGTGGTCACGTTGACGACGCCATTGCCGGTGCGGCCATATTCCACCGAATACGAAGACGCCAGAACGGTGACGTCGTTGGCGAAGCCGCTCGACACCGGGAACTTCTGCCCGCCGAGGAAGTTCTCGTTGTTGTCGAGCCCGTCGAGCAGATACTGGGTGAACAGACCATTCGCGCCGTTGATCGCGATGCCCGGCGCTTCCGGATAAAAGCCCGTGGAGGCCACCACGTTCGGCAGACGCGTCAGCGCCCGCACCAGGTCCCGCGACTCGATCGGCAGAGCTTCGATATCTTCGCGCGCGAGGCCGGCACTGACTTCGGCGTTCGTTGCGTTCAGTGCGACGCCGGCGCGGCGCGCCAGCACGTCGACTTCCTGAAGCGGCGTGGCCGGGTCGCTGCCGCTCCCGATGGACAGGTCGATGGCGATCGTCTGCGATTCATTCGCCCGCAGCACCACGCCGGTGAGCTGCAGCATGCCGTCGACGCTGATCTCGTAGCGGCCGCTGGCCGGCACGGTCGGCAGGCGTGCTCGACCCTGTGCGTTCGTCGTCACCGTCTGGCTGAACCCCGTGGACGGGTCACGCAGCTGCACGCTGCTACCCGCGCGCGCGGCACCTGCATCGGTGACCACGATGTCCATCGTCGCAGTCTGAGCCAGAGCCGCTGGGGACATCACGGCGGTGGCCGCCAGCGCGAGGGAAAGCGCGAGGGAAAGCGCGAGGACGCGGAACCTATGGCGAATTCGGGTCATGGGAACTCTCATGGACGTCCATTGTCGGTGTCAGACGACCGCCTGCGAAGCAAATTTATTCCGGGTGTTCATGTCCGTTATCATTGACTCATGGACACCCAAAAACTGATCGATCTGCTGACCAAGAACCCTGCCGCTGGCGCCGCGATGGGCGGCCTCGCGGGCAGCGTGCTCGGCAACGTGCTGGGCGGAAAACGCGGTGGCGGCAGCCTCATGAAGATGGGCGGCCTCGCGGCCGTAGGCTATGTCGCCTACCAGGCCTGGCAAAAGCACCAGAGCGGCAAGGCCGGTGGCCCGCCGGCAGCGGGATCGCTCGAAGCGTCGCTCGGCGGCTTGCTGTCGGGCGGTGCCGCCGCGTCGCCCCTGCCGAAGAGCTTCGACCTGGAATCGCCCGGCAATACTGCGCAGGCCCTGCGGGTCGTGCAGGCCATGATCGCGGCCGCGAAGGCGGATGGGGTCGTGGATGCGACGGAGCGCGACCGCGTGTTCGCGAAGGTGGGCGAGGCCGGACTCTCCCAGCAGGACCAGGATGAAGTGATGCGCCTGCTGACCCAGCCGATGGACATGGAAGCCGTGGTGCGCGGCGTGGATTCGCGCGAGCTCGCGATGGAGATCTACGCCGCCTCGCTGATCGCCGTGTCGCCGGCGAGCCGTGCGGAGCGGGCGTACCTCGACCTGCTCGCAGCCCGTCTCGGCCTGGAGGGTGATCTCACGATGCAGATCGAGCAGACCGCCGAGTCGCTGTTGCCACGCTGAACAGATCGTTGCGTGCGGCGGCAGTGATCATTGCCACGGCCGGGTGCTTGATGCGCCGCTCGGTGGAGATCGCGAAGTAGCGGCCGCGCAGCTCGGGAACGCGGCCTATTTCGGCGACCCCGAGTTGTTCGATGATCGCTTCTTCGATCGCGGCCGGCGCGATGAACACACCGACGCCCTGTTGGCCGAACGTCTTGATCAGCGCGCTGTCGTCGAATTCCGCCACGATCGTGGGCGTGATGCCGAGCTTCTCGAACCAGGCCTCGAGCACGCGCCGCGCGGCGCTGCGCTCCGTCGGCATCAGCATCGGGGCGTGCTCCAGGCTCTGCGGAAAGCCGCGGCGCAAGCGGTGTGCGAGCTCCGGCACGGCGAAGAACGCGAGCTCGGATTCGCCGAGCAGGTGACTGAAGGCCTTGATGCCGGATTCCGCCGGCACGGCACTCGACGACAGCACCAGATCGAGCCGGTGGGCCGCGAGGTCAGCGAGCAGCGTTTCGAGCGGGCCCTCGTGGCAGATCACGCGAAATCCCTGCTCGCCCTGCATCAGCGGCGCGAGCACGCGCCAGGTGATGAGCTTCGGCACCGCATCGGAGACACCGATCGTCACGGAGCGCTGGCCACGCTTCACTGCGCCGCGCAGCACGCTGGCGAGTTCGAGGCCGCGCGAGAAGATCTCGTCCGCGTACCCATACGTGAGCTGGCCGAGCTCCGTGGGCACCAGTCGGCGGCCCTGCTTTTCGAACAGCTCGCCACCGAGCTGTTCCTCGAGCAGCTTGATCTGCCCGCTGATGGTCTGTGGCGTGATGTGCAGCACCGCTGCGGCGGCCGCCACGCCGCCTTCGCGGATGACGCTCCAGAAATACAGCAGGTGGTTGTAGTTCAGGTGCCGCATCGCCTTGCCTCACATCGGTTTTAACGAACTATCTCGCAAGAATAAGCGATTTTTCGGAATAGTCCGAGATGCCTACACTAACGCCATCAGTTTTCGGGCGAGCGCCCTGTTGGCAGGCAGTCGGAGCGTGGCAAACGGCGCACGGAAGCGTCGTCACTGGAGAGCATGGAACACGGATCGTGCGGACACAGGAGACCCCCTGATGAAGGATCATTCGTTCGCTGCTGACCCCATCCAGCTTGGCTCCACGACTGCCAACGGGCGCCGCCCGGAATTCTGACACGAAGGCTGGCGCGGCCTAACTCAGTCTCGCGGTGTGCTGTTTCTGACACAAGCCCCCGCAGGAATCTGGCATTTTGGTTACAAATCAAGTCGACCATCAGCATTCGGGCGGCCTGTAGTTTGTTGTTTTTTCGCACCAGCTGTTCCCAACGCTGCATCCGCGAACTATGATCCGGCCATTGGAAGGCGGGTTCGCGTGCAACGGGCTCCGCCTCGCGAAACAAAACGTAAGAAACGATCATGTGCGGCGCGTTCCGCACGGGAGATAACACCATGTCGATTAGCAACCCGATCAGGGGTGCCGTGCGACGTGCGTTGACGTTGGGGATTGCCTCAACGGCCACGCTGCTCGCGGTCCCTCAACTGGCGCTCGCGCAGGACAGCGCGAGCGCGGATGGCCTGGAAGAAGTTGTCGTCACCGGTTCACGCATCTCGCGTCCCGAACTCGAGGCCGCCGTGCCGACGGTGGTCCTCGGCCAAGACGCCTTCGACGCTGTAGGCGTCGAGAACTTCGCTGACCTCGCGACGACCCTGCCGTCATTTGCGCCGTCCTTCGGTACGTCACGAACCCAGTCTGCGTTTTCAGGTTCTGTTGCGGCGGGCCTCAATGAAGCCAACCTCCGCAATCTCGGCAGCGATCGAACGCTGACCCTGATCAACGGACGTCGCGCGCCGACCGGCACCCCGACGACGGGCGCCGTGGACTTCAATACCATCCCCACCGCAAATATCGAACGCGTCGAGGTCATCACAGGCGGCGCAGCCGCGGTGTATGGCGCGGACGCCGTCTCCGGTGTGGTGAACATCATCACCAAGAAGAGTTTCGAGGGTATCGAGTTCGGCGCGAGCTACAGCGAAACCGGCGAGGGTGACAACAAGAACCCTTCCGGTTACGTGATGGTCGGCGGCAATTTTGCTGACCGGGGTCGCGGCCTCCTCACCCTGCAGCTCGACAACCAGGGCCTCGTGTCCTGCGCCGATCGCTACCTGTGCGCTGAGGATTTCGCGTGGTTCCCGCCCGCCGCGCAAGTACGCGGCCCGTCCGCGTATTCCGTTGTGGGCCTCACGGGACGCTTCCAGGTCGGCGGAACCGCCGGCGGCGGGTTCGTTGCACGCCGCAATGGCGCGTTCGTGCCGTTCGACGTCACCGTCGATGGCTACAACCGCAACGCTGCGCGCAATATCGCAATTCCGACGAAGCGCGTTTTGCTCGCCGCAGAGGGTGAGTACGAACTGAACGAACGCGTCACGGCGTTCGTCGAAGCAAATTACGGTCAGGCGAAGACCGAGAACACGATCGAGGGTCAACCTTTCCAGTCGACCGCTTTCGGCAACCTCGTGGGCGGTGGTCCGGGCGTCGTGGGTCTGCAGGCCTCTATTCCGATCGACAACCCGTTCATCCCGTCCTCGGTGCTCGCCACCTATCTGACGAACTTCCCGACCGGTACGGCGATCAATTGGCAGCAGCGCTTCAATGCGCTCGGCCTGCGTGGCTCCACCAACGATCGTCAGTCGGTCCGGGTCGTCGGCGGGCTCAAGGGTGACTTCGAAGCCCTCGGCAAGGACTTCAACTGGGAAGTCGCGCATGTCTATGGACGTACGACGCTCACCAGCCTGACGGAAGGTCTCGTCGGCACCGACCGGCTGTACAACGGCCTGCGCGTCGAGCCGGTCCCCGGGGTTGCGGGACAGTACCGATGCGTCGATCCGGCGGCCCGCGCGCTGGGATGCGTGCCGATCAACCCGTTCGCCGACTACACGCCGGCGATGATCAACTACCTGACCGTCACCGCCGGCCAGGCGGGCGAGTCCCTGCTGGAAGATACGACGGCCTTCATCTCAGGCAGCCTCTTCTCGCTGCCTGCCGGCGATGTGCGGACGGCAGTCGGCGTCGAGCGTCGCAAGTCGTCGGGCTTCCTCGACTATGACGAATCCATCAATCGTGGTCTCGTCACCAGCAACCAGATCCTCGACCAGCCGCTGGTCGAGACGAAGACCAAGGAGCTGTTCGTCGAGGTGCTCGTGCCGGTGCTTGCAGACAAGCCGTTCGCGAAGTCGCTCTCGGTGGAAGGCGCCTTCCGCACCACGGACGCAGACTACCTGGCCAAGTCGATCTCCTACGACACCTGGAAGCTCGGCGGCGAATGGGCTCCGATCGAGGATGTCCGTTTCCGTGCGATGGTGGCACGTTCGGTGCGCGCCCCGCTGGTCGACGATCTCGTCGGTGGCTCGCAGACATTCGGTACGATTTCCGATCCCTGCGGCACGCCTGCGCGCCGCGCCGCGAACGCGACGCGCGCTGCGAACTGCAACACAGATGGCGTTGCCGCTGGCTATACCGCGCCGCTCAACGTGGAGCAGAGCGTAGCCGGATTCGTCGGTCGCAACCCGAACCTGAATCCGGAAGAGAGCCGGTCGGTGACGTTCGGCTTCGTCGTCAATCCGACCGCGCTGCCCGGGTTCTCGGTGTCGCTCGATCGCTTCGAGATCGACGTCGAAGGCATCATCAACAGTGTCGGTCGCCAGATCATCGCCAACCGTTGCTATGACACTGCCGACCGGCAGGACTGCAACCTGATCACGCGCGGCACCAATCCGTCCGTGCCTGGCGCAACCTACGTGCTGCTCGCCGTCAACGACACGACGGCGAATCTTGCAACGCAGGACATCGCCGGCTACGACCTGAACATTCAATACGGTCGGGACCTGGGCAATTGGGGCAAGGCAGGCGCCAAGCTTCTGGTGACTCGCTACGATCGCGCCGATCTGTACACCGGCCCGACCGCGGCAGTCGTGGATCTGCTTGGCTACGCGGGCGGTTCGACTTCGGACCAGGGGTACATCAAGACCACCGCGAACCTCGATCTCGACTGGAGCCTCGGGGATGTCGCCGTGAACTGGAACGTCCGGTACATCGGCAGTGCAGGCATGAGCCCGTTCTTCGCCAATTACCCAAGCGTCTCTGCGGAGAACTACCACAACCTGCGCGTGTCTTATAAGCGCCCGGTGTTCAACGCCGAGGAGACGGAGTTCTACGTCGGCGTCACGAACGTGTTCGACACGGACCCGCCGTTCTTCGCGACGAGTTCGTCGGGCACCCAGGCGCTCGACACGATTCCGGGCTACTACGACGTGTTTGGCCGGTCGTTCTTCGCGGGCGTGAAGGTCAAGCTGTAGTACTTGCTGACCGACCGCTGCGATCCGATAGCGGAGACTCCATCGAGGGGCGGCTGAAAGGCCGCCCCTTTTTTTTCGAACGGAATCTGAAGACTTGGTAGACGGCCGACACCTCGCGCAGGCGGCGCGCGCGCTGCAGGATCGGCGCTTGGCCGATGCGGAGCACCACTGCCGCGGCGCGATTGCGGGCAACCCAGCGGATGCCGAGGCCTGGCATCTGCTCGCGCTGGTGCGCCGTGCCACCGGCGATCACGCGAGCTCGCTGCTGGCGATCGGTCGAAGTGTCGAGCTCAATCCGCGCAACGCCGAGGCACGCAGCAACCATGCCCACATCCTGATCGCCAATGGCCAGTGGGAGGGGGCGTTCGCCGAATTCAGTGCCGCGCTCGAACTGTCCGGCGGATTTCGCCCGGCGCGCATCGGGCTGGCGCGGCTGTGCAATGATCTTGGCCTGCATGCCGACGCGCTGGCGCATGCCGATCGCTTGCTGAAGAAGGACCGACGCGATGTAGAAGCGTGGTCGGCCCGCGGCACCGCTCTGCACGGCCTCGGTCTATTGGACGACGCCATCGAGGCTTTTCGCGAGGCGCTGAAGATCGCGCCGGACTACCTGGCGGCGCGCGACAACCTGATCGCCTGCTTCGTCCGCGATGACCGACCGGAAGACGCGCTCCGTGAAATCGACACGGCGAGCCAGCGCGGTACGGTGTCGGCTGCGACACGCTGCTTGCAGGCGGCCGCGTTCGTGCAGCTCGACCGGTATGGCGACGCCGAGCGCAGTTTCGAAGAAGTGCTGAGCGAGGCTCCGGGAGATCGCGCGGCGCTGCGCATGCTGACGCAGTTGCGGCATGTTCGCGGCGATGACGATTTCATCGCGCCGTTGCGAGCGGCTGCGTCCGCAGCCCCCGCCGCCGACAGCGGACTTCGACTCGATCTGGCCGATGCGCTGCGCCGGGCGGGCCGCGCGGAAGAGGCTGAAAGCGAATTGCGCGCGCTTCTGCAGGCGGCAGGCCCACGGCCCGAACTGCAGGCCTCGCTGGCGACGCTGCTGCACGAGCAGGGTCGACTCGCGGAGGCGCTGGAGCTGTCGAACGCCGCGCTCGCGGCGCGACCGCGTGACAGTGCGACGCTCGAGACCAACGTCGCGTTGCTTCTATCACTGGGGGAATCGCACCTCGCGCGCGAACGGGTCGAGCCGCTGCTCGTGGCTCGGCCGACGGACCTGCGCTGGATCACCTATCGCATCGACATCGCCCGTCAGCTCGGCGAGTCGCAGTATCTCGAATGGATCGACTGCGATCGGCTCGTGCAGTGCTACGAGCTTCAACCGCCGGCGGGATTCGAATCGATCGATGCTTTTCTCGAAGCGCTGCGCGCCGTGATCCAGCCGCGCCACTGGCAGGCGCGCCCGCCGCTCGATCAGAGTCTGCGCGGCGGTACGCAGACGTCGCGGGGCCTGCAGCATGATCCGGATCCGCTGATCCGTGCGCTGCTGGAGGCGTTCCAGGCTCCGATCGCCGCACATCAACAGCAGATGCGTGCAGGCGGCGCAGTTCCGCCGGCGCTGCGTCCGCTGTTCGAGCAGCAGATGCGGCTGATCGGTGCGTGGTCGGTTCGGCTCGGGCGCGGCGGCGCGCACGTCAATCACTTCCATCCCCAAGGCCTGATCAGCTCCGCGTTCTATCTGACCGTGCCCGATGAGACCCGCGACCCGCAGCGCCGCAGCGGGTGGATTCGCTTCGGCCAGCCGCGCTGGCCGACGCCGGGTTGCGCACCAGTGCATGAGGTGCAGCCGAAAGTCGGGAGACTCGTGCTGTTTCCGTCCTGGATGTGGCATGGCACGACGCCGCTGGTCGATGATGCGCCGCGCGTGACCGTCGCCTTCGATGTGGCCTGCCGCGCAGCGAACCCCCTCCCGTAATCCGCTAGAATTTCACCGTGCTAGACCTCCCCGGACAACCCGTGATCGACAAGGGCCGCCTGATCGGTGGGTGTGCGCGGCTGCGGCTGTCGATCGATGCCGCGACGCTGCGTGCAGAAGTCGCGGGTCTCGATCCCGCGCTCTGGGGCAGCCGGGGCGGGCGGGTCGGTGTGCACCGCATCGCGGAAGCCGTTTTCCTGCGCGGCCACGCCCCGGCGGAGGGCGATCTTCCGATCGACGATCGGCAGGCGCTCGATGCATTGCCGGCGGTGCGTGACCTGATCGAGCGGCAGATCGGCGCCGCGCCGATGCGTTGTCTGCTCGCGCGGTTGCCGCCCGGCGCCACCGTTGCGCCGCATATCGACCGCGCGCCCTACTTTTCCAAGACCATCCGCATCCACGTGCCGATCGAAACGCATCCGCGCGCCTGGATGATCGCCTCGGGCCTCGTCTACAACATGCAGGACGGAGAGGTCTGGGCACTGAACAACAGCGCGATGCATGGCGTATGGAACGAAAGCGCGGAGTACTCGCGCACGCACCTGATCTGCGATTTCCTGCTGAGTCCCTCGCTCGAACAGCGACTCGCGGAGGCGGAGCGCGATCTCGGCCGCGCGATGCCGGACGTGCTGAAGCATCTGGCGGCGGCGTGATCGTCACCGAACACTTCGCCTATCTTCACCTGCACAAGTCCGCGGGCAGCTTCGTCAACGAGACGCTGCTGCGGTTCATTCCCGGTGCGCGGCAGATCGGCTATCACCTGCCGCGCAGCGCATTGCCGCCCGACTGTGCGCATCTGCCGGTGCTTGGCTTCGTGCGCAATCCCTGGAGTTACTACGTCTCCTGGTACAACTTCCAGCGCCGCCTGCCGCAGCAGAACGCGCTGTACCGTCTCCTCAGCGACGATGGGCGACTCGATTTCACCGCGACGCTGATCAACATGCAGAGCCTTGGCAGCGGTGGGCCGCTTCTCGAGCCGCTGCTCGAAGCCTTGCCTGTGAAGTATTCCAATCGCGGGCTGAATGTGCCGAGTGGCGCAATGGCCAGGATTGCGCAGAGCGGACGTGGCTTCTACAGTTTCCTGTACCACCACATCTACGATGGCGCGGGTCTCCGCTACATCAGCCGCATGGAGCAGCTGCGCAGTGAGCTGCCCCGCATGCTGATGGCCGTCGGACAGCCTGTCGGCAGCGTGCTGCGCTCGTACATCGAGGACGCGCCGGCGCGCAACGCGGCGGAACAGTCTTCGTATGCGGACTGGTACACGCCGGAAACGCGTGCGCTGGTGGAAGAGCGCGACGCGGACGTCATCAGCGAGTTCGGCTACCGGTTCGGCGAGTGATCCCTGCCCGATGCGGCGCGCTACTTGCCTTGCGGCGGCGGGCGCTGTCGGGCCATGTCGGCAAGACCGCGGCGCGAGGCCTCGCCCAGCGTCTCGAGTTCCGCCTCGGTGACGCACTCGGTCTCTTTCACCACCCGCGATCCGGTCTTCATGCGCGTACGGCAGTACATCGTCGCGCCGTCGCGATCCACGATCCTGTAGCCCGCTTTCTTCGCGTCGGCGATCTTCTGTTCGAGTGTCTTTTCGGTTGCCGCGGGCGGTGGGGCGGCGGG
>ERZ795044.4664-NODE-4664-length-11200-cov-6.613908_pt1 | contig 11200 bp, 8 predicted proteins | sample MGYA00375128_ERZ795044 | MGnify/ENA primary metagenome ERZ795044 (study PRJEB30173, sample SAMN05720213) | anaerobic digester metagenome | isolation source: active sludge of municipal wastewater-treating anaerobic digesters | place: USA | collected 2014-12-22 ... | reverse complement strand
GATTTACGGCACTTCTCGGACGGTGGTGACGAAAGTCCGGAAAGCCGTTTGTGACTATCTCGGAAAATGCGGCGAGTAAAAGGACGGCGGGTGAGATGAAAAAGACGGGACGGGATACTCTGAACGGAATTTTAATCGTAGACAAACCGCTGGATTGGACCTCGCATGACGTCTGTTCCTTCATCCGGAAGCGTTTCAGGTTCGTTAAGGTAGGGCATGCCGGAATTCTGGACCGGACCGCGACGGGTGTGTTGGTGGTTTTGGTCGGGCTGTACACGAAATTGTCCTCCCGTTTCTTGAATGAGGATAAAGAATATCGGGGGGTAATGGAATTGGGTGCCCGTACGACGACGCACGACTGGGGCGGGGAAGTCGTCGAGAAGAAAGCCTGGGAGCATATCGGTCCGGAAGAAATTAAAACCGTCTTTGAATCGTTTCAGGGCGAGCAGGAGCAGCTGCCGCCGATGGCTTCCGCCGTGAAACGGGACGGGGTCCGTCTTTACAAGCTCGCGAGGAAGGGGCAGGAAGTGGATCGCCCCCGCAAGGCAATCCGCGTTTATGAATTGAGAATCGAGAAAATCGAGATTCCCTCCATCCATTTTTATTGCAGGGTTTCAAAAGGGACTTATGTCCGGACGTTGGTGAATGATATGGGCATTGCTCTGGGAACCTGCGCGCATTTGAAAGAGCTGCGCCGGCTGGCCAGCGGAAAGTTCAGGATCGAGGACAGCCTGACGATTGATTTCCTCAAGACCGTTCAGGATCCCGAAGAGTTGAAACCCTATCTGAAAGCGCTTCCGCTCGCTCATCTGGAAAATCCGGAAGGCCCGAACGGTTCGCCGCTGCGCGAATGCCCGGGCGGATGTTCCGGCAGCTGACTGCCCTAAACGTTTTTCGGTCTCACGCGGAGGTTTGCGAGTCTAAACCGGTGCGAGAATTTTCATTCCGATGATTATTGCGAGAGATTTTAAGGCGTTTCCCTCACCCCGCTTTTCCCGAACCGTCCTGACGATGGGGGTTTTTGACGGAGTGCATCTGGGGCATCGCGAGGTTCTCTCAAGAGTCCGGCTCGCCGCGCGGAAGATCGGAGGGACTGCGGCGGTTCTCACGTTTCAGGAGCATCCCCAGAATGTTTTGAAGCCGCACGCTTCGAAATTCCTGCTGACCAGCTTTACGCATAAGCTGACTTTGCTGGAGGCGGAAGGCATGGATCTTTGCCTTGTCCCGCATTTCAATGTCCGGTTCTCAAAGATGTCTCCGGAAGCGTTTGTGGAAAAAATATTGGTCCGGAAGCTGAAGATCCGGAAGCTGATTTTGGGGGACGATTCGAGATTCGGTCACCGGAGACAGGGTGACGTCTCGCGGATGGCGGATTTAGCCGCCCGATTCGGGTTTGATTTTGAAGCGGTTCCCGCGCGCAAGGAAAAGATGTTCACGGTCAAAAGCACGCTGATCCGGGAACTCCTCGCCGAAGGCGAACTTGAGGCGGCACGGAAATTTCTGGGACGCCCTTACTCGGTGGCGGCTAGGATCGTGAGAGGAGAGGGGCGCGGGCGGGAATTGGGCTTCCCGACGGCTAATCTGGATCTCGAAAACGAAATCCTGCCTCCGATGGGGGTTTATGCGGTCCGGGCGCGTTTGATTGATTCCAGAATTTTGCCGGAAAGACCCGGCTTTTTCGTAATGAAACATGCCCATTTGCCCGAGCGATGGCCGGCCGTGCTGAATTGGGGGAAAAAGCCGACTTTTCGCTGCAATATCCGGGAGGCCGTTGCCGAAGTCCATTTATTGGGGTTCCGGGGCAATGTCTACGGGAAAATGCTTGAAATTGAATTCCTGAAAATGCTCCGGCGAGAGCGTAAATTTGCTTGCGCGGAAGACCTGAAGCGGCAAATTTTCGCGGATATCCGCCGGGCCGAGAGGGTTTTTCTTCAAAAAAGTGAGGTTTGACCTTTACAATGACGCTTAAGTGTTCTATACTGTAAAACTAAGCGTTAACTTAAGTTATTGAGAAACAAGAGGTTGCAAAAAAAAGAGGAAAATTAAAGAGGAAGATCCATGGGGATTGCCAAGGAAAAAAAACAGAAAGTGATCAAGCAGTTTCAGAAAAATGAAAAAGATTCCGGAAGCAGCGAGATCCAAATCGCGCTTTTGACGGAACAAATCAATGAATTGACCGAGCATTGCCGCGCTCACCGGAAAGACGCTCACGCGCGTTACGGATTGATCAAGCTGGTGGGCAAGCGAAAGAAGCATTTGAGTTATTTGCAGAGCCGGGATGAAGAACGGTATTTGAAAATCCTTTCGGAATTAGGCCTCAGAAAGTAAGGCCCCTCCGTCATTTCTCCTTTCCAGACGCGGACCGTTTTTGAATGGGGGAGTATTGCCGGAGCGTAAGAATGAGGAAATTTAAAAGAGAGAAGAGAAAAGAAAAGGAAAAACGATGAAAACAGTGAAGGCGTTATTCGGACGAAACGAATTGATTATCGAAACGGGAAAAATGGCGAAACAGGCCAGCGGGGCATGCCTCGTGAAATGCGGCGGGACGGCGATTTTGGCGACCGTGGTGGGGGCCAAGGAAGCGGAAGCCGATGCTGATTATTTTCCGCTGCTCGTGGATTACCGCGAGAGGACCTATGCGGCAGGAAAGATTCCCGGAGGATTTTTCAAGCGCGAGGGGAAACCTTCGGAGCGCGAGATCCTGACGTCCCGTTTGATCGACCGTCCGATCCGCCCGCTGTTTCCCGATGATTTTCTCAATGAAGTTCAGGTGATGGTGACCGTGCTGTCCGTGGACGGAGAAAACAATCCGGACGTTTTGGCGGTGATCGGCGCGTCGGCCGCGTTGTCCATTTCGCCGGTTCCTTTCGAGGGGCCCGTGGGCGCGGTCCGCATCGGGCGCGTTGCCGGGGCTTTTGTGGTGAATCCGACTTATGCGGAATTGCAGGAGTCCGAGCTCGACTTGGTGCTGGTCGGAACGAAGGAAAAAGTCGTCATGATCGAAAGCGGGGCCCATGAGGTCCCGGAACAGGTGCTTCTCGAGGCGATCGAACTGGGGCATAAGGAATTGCAGCCATCCGTGGCGGTTCAGCTTGAATTGGCAAAGGAATGCGGACGGGCCAAAATGGAAGTGAAGAAGAAGGAGATCCCGGGAGATATCATTCGAAAAGTCGAAGAAGGCTGCCGGGGCCGTTTTTCCCAGTTGCAGTCTCTGGCCAAGGAGGAACGGGAGGAAGCGACCGAAAAACTTCTGGCGGAAGTGTTGTCGAAATTTGATTCCGCGGCGCCGGATTTCAACGAAGCGCTGATCAAGGGTATTTTTGCGGAGGTCGAGAAAAAGGAAGTCCGGGACATGATCGTGAACAAAAAGGTCCGGCCGGACGGAAGGGCTTTTACGGATTTGCGGAACATCACCTGCGAGATTTCCGTTCTGTCGAGAACCCACGGGTCGGCGCTTTTCACGCGCGGTCAGACGCAGAGCCTCGCGGTTGCGACGCTCGGGACCAGCGCGGACGAGCAGATGATTGACGCCCTGGAAGGGGAAATGTTCAAGCGGTTTATGCTGCACTACAATTTCCCGCCGTTCAGTGTCGGAGAGATCGGACCCAATCGGGGCCCGGGCCGGCGGGAGATCGGACACGGGGCTCTTGCGGAACGAGCCTTGTCGGGGGTGATGCCTTCGGAAGAAGAGTTTCCGTATACGGTGCGGCTGGTTTCCGATATTTTGGAATCGAACGGTTCCAGTTCGATGGCGACCGTGTGCGGCGGAACGCTTGCGCTGATGGACGCGGGGGTTCCGCTCAAGGCTCCCGTTGCGGGAATTGCGCTGGGTTTGGTGACGGACGGCGACCGCTGGGAGATTCTGACGGACATTGCCGGCATTGAGGACCATCTCGGGGACATGGATTTTAAGGTGGCCGGGACCCAAAACGGCGTGACCGCATTGCAGCTGGATATCAAAATCAAGGGCATCACGATGGAGATGATCCGGAAGGCGCTTTCTCAGGGGCATGAGGCCCGCATGAGGATCCTCGACATCATGAAGCGCGTGATCGAAAGCCCGAGGGCGGAGCTTTCCAAATATGCGCCGAGAATCACGATTTTGCAGATCAATCCCGACAAAATCAAGGATGTGATCGGTCCCGGCGGAAAGGTCATTAAGAAGCTGATCGAGGAAACGGGAGTCAAAATCGATATCGAAGACGACGGGCGGGTCTTTGTCGCATCGGCGGATGCCGAAGCGGCCGAGGTGGCTTTGTCGAAAATCCGCGCGATTACCGAAGAGGCCCAGGTCGGGAAGCTTTACACCGCGAAAGTCCGGAAAATCATGAATTTCGGGGCTTTCTGCGAAATCCTTCCCGGGACTGACGGCCTGGTCCACGTGTCGGAAATTCGTGACGGTTTCGTGAAACGGGTTGAAGATTTTCTGAAAGTGGGCGATATAGTAAAGGTCAAAGTAATGAGTATCGACGCGGAAGGCAAGATCAACCTGAGCATGAAACGCGCAAAAGAATCCGGGGAAGGCGGCGAGGATGACTCCAAAGGACAAAACCCGCAAGACTAACGAAATATGGGGGCTCCTTTTCTTCCTCGCGGGAATTTTTGTCCTAACGGCGCTGGCGTTTTATCAGCCGGTTGACCATTCGTATTTTACTTCGGCGCCGAGGCGGCCGGTTGCCAATCCGACGGGCGTAATCGGCGTTTACATTGCCCATTTTTCCTTCCTGCTTTTCGGCACGAGTTCCTACGCCATTGCGGGGTTCCTGGTTTTGTGGGCGGTTTCCTTTTTTCTTCAGAGGGTCCCCAAACGGAAGGCCGTGAAACTGGGCGGTTTTGTCTTTTTCCTGGCGTCGCTGGCCAGTTTGTTCGCCTGGGCCGCGCCTTCGGCGGGGAAGTTCCAGCAGGGAGGGTTTCTCGGCTATTTTCTGGACCGGCAGCTGGAACTCTACTTCGGCTCCGTCGGTGCCCTGATTTTCCTGATCGCGTTTTTCTTCCTTTCGATTCTGCTTGCGACCGAATATCTGCTGTTTCCCATGATTTCCTCGCTGATCAGCGGCATGGTCTTTGCCGCGCTTCAGATCTGGACGCTGTTCCGCGTGAGCGCGGGACTGCTCGGCGCCGTTGCGAAAGGGCTTGCGGAGGGAATCGTCTGGATGATCGGACGGCTTAGGGCGTCCCGGGAAGAGGGAAGCGAGACCCGTACGGGCGCGAAAGAAAAGAAGACCAAGCCGGGCCGGGCCGAGGAGGCCGGCGAGAAGAAGGGAAAAATCAAAGAAGAGAAAACCCGCGAAGATCAACCGGAACCGCCCGAAATCAAAGTCAAGAAGTACGAGCCGACCCCCGTGGCGGAGGCGCCGAAGGAAATTAAAAAGACGCCCCGCGCGCCGAAGCCCGAGCCGCCCAAGAAGGAGGAGACGATTTCCGTCGCGGCAACTTCCCGCGACGAATCGCTGGCGGAGTACGTCTTTCCGGGGACGGACCTTTTGCACGTGCCGGACCGGAGCGGGAAAAGTTCGGACGAAGACTTAAAGGAGAAGGCGAAAGTTTTGGAGGATACCCTCCGCGATTTCGAAATTGAGGCAAGAGTGGTCGAGATCGAACAGGGGCCCGTGATCACGCGCTATGAGCTCATGCCGGCCCCGGGCGTGAAAATCAGCAGCATTTCAAGCCTTTCCGATGATTTTGCGCTTGCCCTGAAATCTTCCAGCATCCGGATCATTGCGCCGATCCCCGGCAAGGGGACGATCGGGATTGAGGTCCCGAACTCCGTGACCGACAAAGTCTATCTGCGCGAGCTTCTGGATTCGGGAGGGTTGATCGATTTCAAGGGGAAACTGCCCCTGGCGCTGGGGAAGAACACGAGCGGCGCGCCTTTGCTGGCCGATCTTGCCGAGATGCCTCATCTCTTGATCGCGGGTTCGACCGGGAGCGGGAAGACCGTGTGCGTGAACGGGATTATCGCCGGCCTTCTTTACCGGATGCGGCCCGATGAACTGAAGTTCGTGATGGTGGATCCCAAGATGGTGGAACTGGCGGTTTACAACGATCTTCCTCATATGCTGGCACCGGTCGTGACGGACGTGCGTAAAGCCGCCGCGACGCTCAACTGGGTGGTGGGGGAGATGGAAAACCGCTACAAGATCCTGGCGCGATGCGGGAAGCGGAATATCCAGGCGTTTAACCAGCGGGACCCGGCGGAAGATTCCGACAAGGAGATCCCGGCGAAGCTTCCGTATATTTTGGTGGTGATTGACGAGCTGGCGGATTTGATGGTGGTTGCGCGCGATAAAGTCGAGACCGCGATCATGCGGCTTGCGGCTTTGTCCCGGGCGGTCGGGATTCATCTGGTTTTCGCGACGCAGCGGCCGTCGGTGGACGTGATCACGGGAGTGATCAAGGCGAATTTCCCCGCGCGCATCGCTTTCAAGGTCGCATCCAAAGTGGATTCCCGGACGGTCCTGGACATGAACGGCGCGGAAAAATTGCTGGGAAAAGGCGACATGCTTTTCCTGATGCCCGGGGAGGCCAAGCCGATCCGCGGACAGGGGGCGTTCGTGACCGACAAGGAGATCGCGGGGATCGTCAAGCACGCTTCTTCACAGCGGGAGCCCGAATATCTGCAGGAATTGGATAAAATTCAACACCCTTCGCAGGATCTTCCTGCGGGAGAAAAAGACGAGCTTTACGAAGCCGCTCTTAAATTGGTCCTTGAGACGAGGCAGGCTTCCACCTCTTTCCTCCAGAGGAGGCTTCAGGTCGGTTACGGACGCGCCGCGAGGCTGTTGGATGTCATGGAACAGGAAGGATTTATCGGCCCCCCTCAGGGCACCAAGCCCCGCCAGATTTTGGTCGATGAACTCGCGAACGAACCCTGAGGCGGGAATTTCGCGCGGAATATTTTTCTTTAAGCTTACGGAAAACACGAGGGGGGAAGTGTCTTTTGCTTGACGAATACCCGGGGAGAACCGAAAACCGATGACGGAAAAGAGCGCGCGAGTTTTAGCGATCCGGCATATCCGCCGGGAGGGTGCCGGAAGTTTCGAAGATTTTCTGAAGGCGCGAGGCGTTCTCTTGGATTATTGGGATATCTGGCAGAATGAAAAATTTTCCGGAGACACGGAAACTTATCAGGCCTTTCTAGTCCTGGGGGGGCCCATGGGGGTCTATGAAGAAAAAGAATATCCTTTTCTAACCGGGGAATGCCGGTTTTTGGAGATGATTCTCAGAAAAGGAAGGCCTTTGCTCGGGATTTGCCTGGGCTCGCAACTGATTGCTAAAGTTCTCGGAGCGCGGGTTTATAAAGGAAATGAAAAAGAAATCGGCTGGCACCGGATTTGGTTGACCGGCGAGGGGCTTCGGGACGAGGCCTTTGGCCCGGACGAACCCGAAGGGGATTGGATGGCTTTTCACTGGCACGGAGATACGTTTGATCTGCCGGCCGGGTCGATTCATCTCGCGAAATCCGCGCGCTACGAGAATCAGGCGTTTCGGCACGGAGACCGGGTCTACGGCCTTCAATTCCATCTGGAGATGACGGAGTCGATGATCCGGGAATGGGTGGGAGCGGGCAAGAAAGAAATCGCTCAGGCGGGCCCCGGCGCGAGTGAGGAATCGATTTTAAACGGGAACGAGAGTCATCTTGCCGGCTTAAAGCAAAAGGCGGAGCGGTTCTGCGGCCGTTTTTTTGCTCCCCGTCATGCCTGCCGTTCTTGAGGTCATTCTGCCCCGCATTTTGCCGAAAACGATTATGATATAATCATGAATCCTCGAAAAAGGCTCGGCAATCATGGGAATAAAAACTAAACGACATCAGGCCCGAATCCCCGCAACGGTTTCAATCGGTATCCTTTCGCTGGGTTGTCCCAAAAATCTCGTCGACAGCGAGCAGATGCTGGGAAAGCTCAAGGCCCGGGGCTACCGGATGGCGGAGCATGTGACGAATTGCGATATCGCCGTGATCAATACCTGCGCGTTCATTCAGGATGCCCGCCGGGAATCGATCGACTCGATTCTGGAGATTGTCGAATTAAAGAAACGGGGGGCCGTCAAGGCGGTGATCGTCACGGGATGCCTGCCGCAGAAGTACTACCGGGAGCTGAGCGATGAGATCCGTGAAATCGACGCGATTTTGGGGACGGGCGCGTTTCATCGCATCGACGAAGTGATCGCGAAAATTTCAAAAGGGGAAAAAGTCGTCGCGGTCGAGGATTCCCGCCTCGCGTATGACTATGCCTCGCCCCGCCTGTCTCTGACTCCCGCGCATTTCCGCTATATCAAGATCGGGGAAGGATGCAATCATCGATGTTCGTTCTGCATCATCCCCGAACTCCGGGGGAGCTATCGTTCGCGCGCTCCGGAGGAGATCGTTGCCGAGGTGAAGGGGTTTGTCCCGGAAGGGTTGAAGGAAGCGAATTTGATCAGCCAGGACACGACGTATTACGGCTTCGACCGGCCGGACGGCGAACGGCTGGGCGCGCTTTTGAAATCTCTTGACCGGATTGACGGGTTGGGGTGGATCCGCCTGCTTTACACGCATCCGCTGCATTTGACGGATGAAATTCTGGACGGGATTGCAGATTCGGGTAAAATCTGCAAGTATATCGATGTTCCGTTTCAGCATGTCAACGACCGGATTTTGCGGGACATGAAACGGGGTACCGACAAGCGGTTCATTTTGTCGCTTTTGGAGCGCATGCGAAAAAAGATTCCGTCCCTGGCCGTCCGGACCTCGCTGATTGTGGGGTATCCGGGCGAGACGGAAGACGAATTCGAGGAACTTTGCGATTTTGTGCGGTCCGAGAAATTTGAGCGGCTCGGGGTTTTTCAGTATTCTCCCGGCGACGACGAAGCGTCGGGGTTTCCCGGGCAGATTCCGCCGAAGGTCAGGGAGCGGCGGCGCCATATTTTGATGACGCTTCAGCAGGAGATTGCGTTCCGGAGGAATGAGTCGCTGGCCGGGAATATTTTCGAGGTTTTGACGGATGAAAGGGACGCCGAGACCGGCGATGTTTTGGGGCGGGCATATTTTGACGCGCCGGAGATCGACGGCCGGGTGATTATCCCGGATCCGGCCAAACAGATCCGTATCGGGGAATTTTACCGGGTGCGAATCACCGGGGCGCGGGACTATGATTTACAGGGGGAGGTTATTTAGAAAATGCTGCTGAGTCCGAATGCTTTGACGCTGATCCGGGTTTTCCTTTCGCCTTTTGTCTGCTGGCTTGCCCTGCGTCCGTCCTTTGAAGACCGTGTGGCCGCGTTCATCCTGTTCACCTTTGCCGCCCTAACCGATTTATGGGACGGGTATGTCGCCCGGAAACAGAAGTTGGAATCGAATTTCGGGAAAATCCTTGACCCGATCGCCGATAAAGTGCTGGTCCTGTCCGCCATGGTGACGTTCAGCGCGCTCCACCTTTATCCGTTCTGGCTTTTGGTTCCCATCCTGATCCGGGAAATTTTTCTGACCTGCGTCCGTCTGAAATTCCTGGCCGAGGGAACGGTGCTGGCGGCCCGTCGCGAAGGAAAACTGAAAACGAACGTCCAGATCGTCTCCCTGATTTTCACTTATGTGTACCTGATGCTGCGCGATTACGGCGGATCGGCGGAACTGATCGGGCTGTTTTATCTTTTGAATTATTTCATGCTCGGGGTCGCGCTTTTCTTCACGCTGTATTCGGGCTATCGCTTTTTTGCCGACAACCGGATTCGCTTGAATTGGCCCGAGACCCTGGCAACGGTTTTTTACGTGGGGCATCTTCCCCGGATGCCCGGAACGTACGGAAGCCTTTTCGCGCTTCTGTTTATTCTGTTCTTTCCGGCGGATCCGGGGATTTATCTTCTGATCACGATTCCGGTGCTTGTCGTCGGGCTGTGGAGCGCGGGGGCTTATGCGAAAAAGTTAAAGTGTCACGACCCTTCGGCTGTGGTGATCGATGAGGTGATCGGGATGCTGATCACCTTTTTTGCGATCCCCAAAAGCGCTTTGACATTGACGGCGGGATTTGTCCTGTTCCGTCTCTTTGACGTCCTGAAGCCTCCGCCCATCCGGAGAATCGAGAAGCTTCCCGGCGGGTTCGGGATTGTTCTGGATGACGTGGCGGCCGGACTTTATTCCAATCTGATTCTGCTTGTCCTGACTTATTTTCTCAATGCGCTCCGATGAGGCCCCTTCACGCCGGTATCCTGATCCTTGGCTCTGAGGTCCTTTCCGGTTCCGTACGAGAGCGCAATGCGCCCTTCTTTTTTGAGCGATTCCATGCTTTGGGGGTCCCGGTCCGGACGCAGATTGTTTCGGGCGATTCCCGGGAAGATATTTTAAGCGCGCTTTCTTTTCTTTGCCGGTCCTGCGATTTTGTCGTGATGACCGGCGGCTTGGGCCCGACATTTGACGATCTGACCCGTTCTTCGCTTGCCGAATTCGCGGGAACCGCTTTGCGGTATCGCGCGCGGGAGTTTGAGCGGGTGAAGCGCCGTTATGCCGGGAAGCCGAAAGCGCTTTCGGCCCTGCGGGCGGAAATGCATTTTCCGGAAGGCGCCGCGGTCTTTCCGAACAGCGGGGGGATGGCGCCCGGCTTTGCCGTTCGATGCTCCGGGAAGTGGGTTGTCGCATTGCCCGGTGTTCCGGATGAAGCGAAGGGGATTTTTGAAAAGCGGGTCGTTCCGTTCCTGAAAAGGGAGTTTTGTCTGAAAAATTCTTCCGCGACGCTGGTGGCCAAGGTGCTGGGCCTGACGGAACTTGGAATCCTCGCGAAACTCGGAGGCAAATTCCCGCCGAAAGACCCCTCAATTACGTGCGGGATTTATCCCGGCGGAGGGGAGGTCCATGTTCGGATGCGCTTCGACGGGCGGAGCAGGAGCGGGCTACTGCGCGAGTTCCGCCGGTGGCAGCCATTTTTCAGGGCGAGACTGGGAAAAGCTCTTGCGGATTTCAGCGACCGTCCGCTTGAGGAGTTGCTCATTGAGCGGTTAAAGCGGAATCGACAGACCCTTGCGGCATGCGAAAGCGTGACCGGCGGGTTGATCGCAAAACGATTGACGGATATTCCCGGATCTTCCGCAGTGTTCCTGGGAGGATGGGTGACTTACACGGACGGGGCAAAACGGACGGTGGCGGGCATTGACAGGACTTTGCTGCTTCGGCACGGGGCGGTTTCCGGGCCGGTCGCGCGGCGGATGGCCGAATCGGCCCGGGTGAAATTTT
>ERZ795044.4663-NODE-4663-length-11201-cov-8.226000_pt1 | contig 11201 bp, 6 predicted proteins | sample MGYA00375128_ERZ795044 | MGnify/ENA primary metagenome ERZ795044 (study PRJEB30173, sample SAMN05720213) | anaerobic digester metagenome | isolation source: active sludge of municipal wastewater-treating anaerobic digesters | place: USA | collected 2014-12-22 ... | reverse complement strand
ACAGGAGAGGGTTCATGAGGCGTCGATTATCGGTCCTTGCGCCCGCGCGCGCCGCCTGGGTGCCCCGGGGCCTGGTTTCATGATGTTTCAAGGCCTTTCCCAGCGTGAGATGGTCATCATATGCTATCAATACGGGAGCAATTCGGGGCGGGCGCCGGTTTTGGCTTGCGCACGGTATCATTGGCCATGTCCGGCTGCCGTCTTTGCAGCCGTATTTCTTTTGAATTCAACAGCTTGGCCAATAGCTGCTGAACGGTGGGCAAGTCACGGTGCGTCTCAATTCGATCAAGTTATCCGGGTTCAAGTCGTTTGCCGAGCCCACCAATTTCCTGCTGCCCGGCCAGCTGGTCGGAGTGGTGGGGCCCAACGGCTGCGGCAAGTCCAACATCATGGATGCCGTGCGCTGGGTGCTGGGCGAATCCAAGGCATCGGAGTTGCGTGGCGAGTCCATGCAGGACGTGATTTTCAATGGCACGACCAGCCGCAAGCCAGCCAGCCGCTCCAGCGTCGAGCTGGTGTTCGACAACAGCGACCACCGGGCCGGTGGCCAATGGGGCCAGTTCGGCGAGATCGCCGTCAAGCGCGTATTGACCCGCGACGGCACCAGCAGCTACTACATCAACAACCAGCCGGTGCGCCGCCGTGACGTGCAGGACGTGTTCCTCGGCACCGGACTGGGTCCGAGGGCCTACGCCATCATCGGCCAGGGCACGATCAGCCGCATCATCGAGTCGCGCCCGGAGGAGCTGCGCCTGTTCCTGGAAGAGGCCGCCGGCGTTTCAAAATACAAGGAACGCCGCCGCGAGACCGAGAACCGCCTGTCGGACACGCGGGAGAACCTGACCCGGGTCGAGGACATCCTGCGCGAGCTCAACGCCAATCTGGACAAGCTCGAAAAGCAGGCCGCGGTGGCTCAGCGTTTCAACGCCTTGCAGGCCGACGTCACGCTGAAACAGAACCAGTTGTGGTTCCTGCGCCGCGCCGAGAGCGAGGCGGACCAATTGCGCGTGCGGGCCGAGGCCGACAAGGCGGTCAATGAACTTGAGGGACGTGTGGCGGACCTGCGGCACATCGAGGCCGATCTGGAGACCATTCGGCAGGCGCACTACGCGGCCGGCGACCAGGTGAACCAGGCCCAGGGCAGGCTGTACGAGGCCAGTGCCGAGGTCGGGCGGCTGGAAGCCGAGATCCGCTTTGTGGTCGAAGGCCGCCAGCGCGTCGAGCACCGCCTGGCCCAGCTCAGGGAACAGGCCGCGCAGTGGGCCGCGCGCCGCCAGGACGCCGAGGTCGAAACCACAACGCTGGCCGGGCAGGCGGCACAGGCGCAGGAAAAGGCCGTGATGCTGGCGGCACAGGTCGAGGATCAGGCGCAGGTGTTGCCGGACCTGGAGGAATCCTTGCGTCTGGCGCAGAGCCGCGCCAACGAACAGCGCTCCAGCGTGAGCCAGGTGCAGCAGCAGATCCAGGTCCTGGCGGCCGACCAGCGCAACATTGAGGAGCAATGGCGCCAGTTCACCACCCGCAGCGAGCGCCTCGGCGCGGATCGCAATGCACTGGCCGCGCCGGACGAGCAGCGTCTGCTCAACCTGCAAGGCCAGCTGGCCGCCGCGAACGATGCCGCCGAGACCGCGGACGCGCGGCTGCATGAGCTGCAGGACCAGGTGCCCCAACTTGACGACGAGCGGCGCGGACGGCAGCAGGCGGTCAACGCCGAGAGCAGCCGGCAGGCCGCGCTGTCGGCGCGCCTGGAGGCGCTCAAGGCGCTGCAGGAGAAAGTGCGCACCGACGGCAAGCTCAAGCCCTGGCTGGCCAGACACGGGCTGGACGCGTTGCAAGGCCTTTGGAGCCGCATCCACGTCGAGCCCGGCTGGGAGAATGCCCTGGAAGCCGCGCTGCGCGAACGCCTGGGCGCACTCGAAGTCTCGCGCCTGGACATGGTGCGCGCCTTTGCGGCCGATGGACCGCCGGCCAAGCTGGCGTTCTACAGCCCGCCACTGGCGGGTGCACCGGAGCAACCGGCCGCCCTGGCGCGGTTGTCCGACCTGCTGCGCCTCAACGATGCGGGACAGAAGGCGCTGCTGTCGGACTGGTTGCACGGCTGCCATGCAGCGCAGAGCCTGGAGGAAGCCCTGGCCGAGCGCGAGCGGCTGCAGCCCGGCGAGGTCATCTTCGTGCGCAGCGGCCATGCGGTGACGCGACACAGCGTGAGCTTTTATGCGCCAGACAGTGAGCAGGCCGGCCTGCTGGCGAGGGCGCAGGAGATCGAAAATCTTGAGCGTGAGCTACGGGCGCAAGCCCTGATCACGGACGAGTCCCGCGCCGCGCTGGTGCGCGCCGAGGCGGCGTATGCCGATGCCTCGCAGCGCCTGGTTTCGGCCCGGCGCGAGTCCTCCGAGGCCCGCTCTCGCGCCCACGAGCTCCAGGTGGAGACGCTGCGCTTGTCGCAGCTGGCGGAACAGACGCGCGCGCGCGGCGAGCAGATCGCCGCCGACCTGGCTGAAGTCGAGGCCCAGCTCGAAGCCCTGCAGGAGCGCCGTGTCACCGCGGAGGCTCGCTTCGAAGAACTCGACATGCAGCTGGCGGACAGCCAGGAGCGCCACGCCCAGCTCGATGAACAGGTGATAGCGGCCGAACGCAAGCTGGCGGCCTGCCGGGAACAGCAGCGCAGCCTGGAACGGCAAGCGCAGGAGGCGGCCTATGCCGAGCGCAGCCTGGCCGCGCGCCAGGCCGAACTGGCCCGCGCCATTGAGACCGCCGCGCAGCAGGCGGGCAGCCTGGAAAGTGACGAGCAGCGCGCGAAAGAGGAACTTGCGCGCCTCACCGACGCGGCGGCGCAGGCGGGCTTGCAGGATGCACTGGCGCTGAAGCTGGAGCGCGAGGCCCAGCTGGGCGCCCAACGCAGCGCCTACGACGACCTGACCGCCCGGTTGCGCGCCAGCGACGAACGCCGCCTGAAGCTGGAGCGCGAGCTCGATCCGATGCGCCAGCGCATCACCGACCTGCAGCTCAAGGAGCAGGCCGCCCGTCTGGGGCTGGAGCAGTACACCCAGTTGCTCGCCGACGCCGGGGCTGACCTGGAGGCGGTGGCACGGTCGGTGGCCGAAGGCGCGGTGCGGCTGGCGGGCCTGCAGGGCGAGATCGACCGGCTGCACCGTGAGGTCGCAGCGCTGGGCGCAGTCAACCTGGCTGCCCTGGAGGAGCTGACCACGGCGCGCGAGCGCAAGTCCTTCCTGGACGCGCAGAGCGCCGACCTGACCGAGGCCATGAACACGCTGGAGGACGCGATCCGCAAGATCGACGGCGAGACGCGCGAGTTGCTGGCCGGTACTTTCAAGGTCGTCAACGAGCACTTCGGCCGGATGTTCCCCGAGCTGTTCGGCGGGGGCAATGCGCGCCTCGTGATGACCGGCGACGAGATCCTCGATTCCGGCGTGCAGGTGCTGGCGCAACCGCCGGGCAAGAAGAACCAGACCATCCACCTGCTCTCGGGCGGCGAAAAGGCCCTGACCGCGATTGCGCTCGTGTTTGCGATCTTCCAGCTCAATCCGGCGCCGTTCTGCCTGCTCGATGAGGTCGACGCGCCGCTGGACGATGCCAACACCGAGCGTTACGCCCGGCTGGTGACCAGCATGAGCCGGGAAACCCAGTTCCTGTTCATCAGCCACAACAAGATCGCCATGGAAATGGCCGAGCAGCTGATTGGCGTGACGATGCAGGAGCAGGGCGTTTCGCGCATCGTGGCCGTGGACATGGAGTCGGCTGTCGGTCTGGCCGCCTTGGAATGAGTCCTTTGAGGAAACGGTGAAACAGCCATGAGCTCACTCCAGATCAGTCTGGCCGTTGCTGGCGGCGTGGTGCTGGCCGCCCTGGTGGCTCACAGCGCCTGGACTTCTCGCCGCAATGCGCCGAAGCAGCCGCAGCCCGACACACGCGCGCCTGAAGTGGCGGGTGCTCCGGTCGAGGAGGAGCGCAGGGAGCCCGGATTCGACGGGCCCTTGGGCAGTTTGCCGCTGCCGCAGCCCGAGCGCAAACCGGGTCTGGATGCCCTGATCGATGTCATTGCGCCCATCGCACTGGAAGGGCTGGTTTCCGGCGACGCGGCGCTGGCCGCCATGCCTCCCACGCGCCGGGCCGGGAGCAAGCCGTTTGCCATCGAAGGCCTGAACGACGGCACCGCAGTCTGGGAAACGCCGCTGGCTGGCCAGCGCTACCGGGCGTTCCAGGCGGGCGTGCAACTGGCGAACCGGACCGGGTACCTCAACGAGATCGAGTATTCGGAGTTCGTCATGAAGGCGCAGGATTTCGCCGATGCCGTCAATGGGGCGCCCGAGTTCCCAGACATGATCGAGGAGGTCGCGCGGGCCCGTGAGCTCGACCAGTTCGCCAGCGAGCACGATGCGCATCTGGCGTTCACGCTGCGCGCCCGCAATGCGGCGTGGAGCCCGGGCTATCTGCACCAGGCGGCCGGACGACTGGGTTTCGTGGCGGGCGCCATTCCCGGACGGATGGTGTTGCCGGCGAGCGAACCGGGTCTGCCGCCGATTCTGGGGCTGGCCTTCGACCCGCAGGCCACGTTTTCCGACGATCCCGACCAGTCGGCAATCCGCGAAATCCACCTGAGCCTGGATGTGCCGCAGGTCCAGCGGGCCGAGCATCCCTTCGCGCGCCTGCGCGAGGCCGCCAGCGCACTGGCCACGGGCATGGATGGGGTGATCACCGATGACAACGGCCACCTCATCCGTTCCGAATCGCTGGACGCCATCGGCGCCGATCTGGAACTGCTGTACGACACGCTGGACGGACGCGATCTCTCGGCCGGATCCCCGCAGGCGCGCCGGCTGTTTTCGTGATGGCACCCTGGTCTGCCCGTTCCAGGCGACACCTGCTTGCTCATGGTGACCGTTGATCTGTTCGAGGCGGCCGAGCCCGGGCCGGACGCTGCCGCCGCGCGGGCCGCGGCCTTGCGCGCGCAGTTGCACCACCATGCCTATCGCTATTACACGCTGGACGATCCGGAGATACCCGATGCCGAGTACGACCGGCTCTTTCAGGAGCTCCAGGCGCTGGAGGCCACGCACCCGCATCTGCAGACGGCCGATTCACCCACCCTGCGCGTCGGCGGCCGCGTGCTGGATGCCTTTGCCAGTGTGCGCCACGCGGTGCCCATGCTCAGCATCCGGACCGAGACGGACACCGGCGCCAGTGGTGCGCAGGCCTTTGACGCGCGGGTGCGAAAGGAATTGGGACTGGGCGATGCCGATCCCCCGGTCGGGTACGTCGCGGAGCTGAAGTTTGACGGACTGGCGATGAACCTGCGCTACGAGCAGGGTGTGCTGGTGCAGGCGGCCACCCGCGGCGACGGCGAGGTGGGGGAGGATGTCACGCAGAATGTGCGCACCATCGGGCAGATCCCCCTGCGGATCGAGACCCCTGGCGATGCGACAGTTCCTCCGGTGCCACCCGTGCTGGAAGTGCGAGGCGAGGTCTACATGCGCCGCGACGATTTCGAGGCATTGAATGCGCGCCAACGCGAGAAGGGCGAGAAAACCTTCGTCAACCCGCGCAATGCGGCCGCGGGTGCGGTGCGCCAGCTTGACCCGGCGATCGCCGCCCAGCGGCCTCTGAGCTTTTATGCCTATGGCCTGGGCGAGGTCACACCGCCCGAGCTGGGTGGACCGGCGTTCGACACCCACTTCCAGCTGCTGCAAACCCTGAAATCATGGGGTTTTCCGGTTGTATCCAGCGTCGAAAGGGCGCAAGGTGCTACCGAATTGATAGCATATCACGAGCGCATCGGGGCGCTGCGCGACAGCCTGCCATTCGACATCGATGGGGTGGTCTACAAAGTGGACAGCCTGGCTTTGCAGCGCCAGATGGGTTTTGTGACCCGCGAGCCGCGTTGGGCCATTGCGCACAAGTACCCGGCGCAGGAGCAACTGACCACGGTGCTCGATATCGACGTGCAGGTGGGGCGCACCGGCAAGCTGACGCCGGTGGCCAAGCTGGCGCCGGTTTTTGTCGGCGGCGTCACCGTGACGAATGCGACGCTGCACAACGAAGACGAGGCGCGGCGCAAGGACGTGCGGGTGGGCGACACGGTGATCGTGCGCCGGGCCGGCGATGTGATCCCCGAGGTGGTGGGGGTGCTGGCAAACAAACGTCCGGCTGGTGCGCAGATGTTCACGATGCCCGACCGCTGTCCGGTTTGTGGCAGCGCGGCGGTGCGCGAACCGGGTGAGGCGGACACCCGCTGCACGGGCGGCCTGTTTTGCAGCGCGCAACGCAAGCAGGCCATTCTGCATTTCGCCCAGCGTCGCGCGGTGGAGGTGGAAGGGCTCGGTGACAAGCTGGTCGACCAGTTGGTGGACACCGGCGTCATCAACACCCTGCCCGACCTGTATCGCCTGGGCCTGACTGCACTGGCCAGCCTGGATCGCATGGCCGAGAAGTCGGGACAAAACATCCTGCAGGCGCTGGAGAAGTCGAAGCAGACGACCCTGCCACGCTTCCTGTTCGGCCTGGGTATCCGCCATGTGGGTGATGCGACGGCCAAGGCGCTGGCTCGTCACTTCGGTGGACTCGACGCCGTCATGGCGGCCACGCTGGATCAACTGCTTGAAGTGCCTGACGTCGGCCCGATCGTGGCGCAAAGCATTCGCACGTTCTTTGACCAACCGCACAACCGCGAGGTGGTGGAGCAACTGCGCGCCTGCGGCGTGACCTGGGACGAAGGTGTGTCTACCGCCCAGGCGCCGAAGCCGCTGGCGGGCAAGACCGTCGTGCTGACGGGAACCCTGCCGACACTGAGCCGTGATCAGGCCAAGGACCGGCTGGAGGCCGCGGGTGCCAAGGTGGCAGGGTCCGTCAGCAAGAAGACCCACTACGTGGTGGCCGGCGCCGACGCCGGCAGCAAACTGGACAAAGCCCGGGAGTTCGGTGTTAAGGTGCTGGACGAGGCTGGCCTGCTCGCGCTGCTTGACGGCGCGGGAGTTGATGACCCGCCGAACCCGGAGAAGACCGATGACCGTGCGTGAAATTCTGAGGATGGGGGATGCGCGCCTGCTGCGGGTCGCCCAGCCGGTCACCGCATTCGACTCGGACGAACTGCACCAGCTGGTGCGAGACCTGCTGGAGACCATGGCGGCGGTCAATGGCGCCGGCCTGGCGGCGCCGCAGATCGGCGTGGACCTGCAGCTGGTGGTTTTCGGCACCGATGCGCCCAACCCGCGCTACCCCGACGCCCCGCTGGTGCCGCGCACGGTGTTGTGCAATCCGGTCGTCACGCCAGTGGGCGACGACGAGGAGGAAGGCTGGGAGGGCTGTCTGTCGGTGCCCGGCCTGCGTGGCGTGGTGCCGCGGTGGTCGCGCGTCCGCTACACCGGCTTTGACCCGTATGGCGACCCGATCGACCGCACCGTGGATGGCTTTCATGCCCGGGTGGTGCAACACGAGTGCGACCATCTGGCGGGCACGCTCTACCCGATGCGCATGCGCGATTTCACCCGATTCGGGTTCACCGAGGTGTTGTTTCCCGGGCTGGATGCCGCCCAGGACGATTGAACCATTTGAATCGCATCATTGCCGGTGACGGCCCGATGCCTCTCGGTTACGAGGTGAAGTTCGAAACGGTGCGCGGCAACGGCGCGGACCTTCGGATGCGCTCCCTGCTGGACCGGCAGCAGTTTCACGATCCCGCAGGGGAGGCGGAGCAGGCGGGCATTTCGTCGGCGCTGTGGCCGCTGTTCGGCTTGCTCTGGCCTTCAGGCCAGGTCCTTGCGCACGCCATGCAGGCCTTTGAACTGGACGGCAAGCGCATCCTGGAGCTCGGTTGTGGCCTGGCGCTGGCCAGCCTGGTCATCCATCGTCGCGGGGGCGACGTCACCGCCAGTGACTGCCACCCGCTGACCGAGACCTTCCTGAAGGAGAACCTGCGCCTGAACCATCTGCCGCCCATGAAGTACAGGACCGGCAACTGGGGGCGGGCGGTGAGCGATATGGGACGGTTCGATCTGATCATCGGCAGCGACGTGCTCTATGACCGCAACCAGCCGCAGGCGCTGTCGGCCTTCATCGACGAGCATTCCTGCTCGACGGTCGAGGTGGTGATCGTCGATCCTGACCGGGGCAACATCTCCGGTTTCAACCGGCGCATGCAGGGTCTTGGCTACACGCACAGCCAGAACCGCGTGTCCTTCCTGCCCGACGGCGCGACGGCCTACAAGGGACGGGTGCACAGCTACGGTCGCTCGCCTGAGCCGGCTGCCTGAGACGCTTCAGGCGCTCAGCGCCTCCAGCAGTTCGGTTTCGATCTCGATCTGGCGGCGGTTCTGCTGCAGCTCAGGCCCATCGATGAGGAACGTGTCTTCCACCCGTTCGCCCAAGGTGGTGATCTTGGCCAGTTGCAGGTTGATGTGGTGGCGGGCCAGCACGCGCGCCACGCTGTACAGCAGGCCGGTGCGGTCGCTGGCGGAAATGCTCAGCAGCCAGCGCTGGGCTTTTTCGTCAGGCTGGAGGTCCACCCGCGGTGCAAAGGGAAAGCTCTTCACGCGGCGCGAAACCCGGCCACGCCCCGGTGGGGGCAACGGGCCGGGGTGCTCCAGCGTATGGGCGAGCTCCGACTCGACCATGTTCACCAGCTCCTGGTAGTGCTCGGGCAGCATGGCGGTCACGACCTGGAAAGTGTCCAGCGCGAAGCCGTTGTGGGTGGTGTGGATCTTGGCATCCAGGATGCTGAAGCCCGCCTGGTCGAAGTATCCGCAGATGCGCGCAAAGAGGTCGGGTTGATCGGGCGTGTAGACCACCACCTGCAGGCCCTCGCCGACGGTGGACTGCCGGGCCCGCACGATGGTTCGACCGGGTGCGCCGGCCTTGGGCACATGCCGGGAGAGCTGGCGTGTGTGCCAGGCGATGTCGGCGGCGTCGTGGCGCATGAAGTAGCCCACATCCAGCGTGTCCCAGAGCGCCTTGTTCCCTTCGAACGGCTCGGCATGCAGGGCCAGCAGCACCAGCGCTTCGCGCTTGCGGGCCTCGATGTCGGCGCTGGCGTCGGGCGCGCGGCCTCCCAGCATGCGCAGCGTGTAGCGGTACAGGTCCTCCAGCAGCTTGCCCTTCCAGGCATTCCAGACCTTCGGGCTGGTGCCGCGGATGTCGGCCACGGTCAGCAGATACAGGGCCGTCAGGTAGCGCTCGTTGCCGACGCGCTCGGCAAAGGCGCGGATGACATCAGGGTTGCTCAGGTCTTCCTTCTGCGCGATGCGGCTCATCGTGAGGTGTTCATGCACCAGGAATTCGATCAGCCGGGTGTCATCCTTTCCGATGCCATGCTCGCGGCAGAAACGGCGCACCTCGACGGCACCCAACTCGGAATGGTCGCCGCCGCGCCCCTTCGCAATGTCGTGGAACAGGGCGGCGACGTACAGCACCCACGGCTTGTCCCAGCCCGCGGCCAGCTGCGAGCAGAAGGGATATTCGTGCGCATGCTCGGCGATGAAGAAGCGGCGCATGTTGCGCAACACCATCAGGATGTGCTGGTCCACCGTGTAGACGTGAAACAGATCGTGCTGCATCTGGCCCACGATGCGCCGGAACACCCACAGGTAGCGCCCCAGCACCGAGGTCTGGTTCATCAGCCGCATGGCGTGCGTGATGCCGGCGGGCTGCTGCAGGATGCGCAGGAAGGTGCCGCGGTTGATCGGATCGTGCCGGAAGGAGGCATCCATGATGGTGCGCACGTTGTACAGCGCGCGCAGGGTTCGCGCTGACAGACCCTTGAGCCCGAGGTGCGTCTGGTAGAGCAGGAATGTCTCCAGGATCGCGTGGGGATGCTTCTGGTACAGGTCGTCGCTGGCCACCTCGATCATGCCGGCCTTCTCGAAGAAGCGCTCATTGATGGGGCGCAGCGCATGGGTCGAGGCGCCCCGATCCGATTGCAGGCGCTCTTCGATGTTGAGCAGCAGGATCTGGTTGAGCTGGGCGACGGCCTTGGCCGCCCAGTAATAGCGTTTCATCAGGACTTCGCTGGGGCGATGGCCCGGTTTGCCGTCGGATGGGACGGCAGACACGTACCCAAACGATTCGGCCACCGCCGTCTGGAGGTCGAATACCAGCCGGTCCTCACGGCGGCGGGCAATCAGGTGCAGGCGCGTGCGGATCAGGCTCAAGAGGGCCTCGTTGTGCTTGATCTGGCGCACCTCGAAGGGCGTAGCGAGACCCTTTCGGGCCAGTTCATCCCAGCTCTTGCCCAGTCCGGCAGCGCGAGCCACCCACAGAATGATCTGCAGGTCGCGCAGGCCACCGGGTGATTCCTTGCAGTTCGGCTCCAGCGCGTAAGGGGTGTCCTCGAACTTGGTGTGGCGCTGCCGCATCTCCAGCGTCTTGGCCACGAAGAAGGCCGCGGGGTCCATCACGGCGTCGAAACGCTTGCGGAAGGCGTTGAACAAGGCGGCATCGCCGTCAATCAGACGAGCCTCCAGCAGGGAGGTCTGGACGGACACATCCTTGGCCGCTTCGGCCAGGCAGTCGGCCAGCGTGCGCACACTGGAGCCGATCTCAAGGCCGGCATCCCAGCAGCTGCCGATGAAGGCTTCGATCTGCCCTTTCAACCTTTCGTCGGTATCGGGCGACTGATCGTCTGGCAGGAGCAGCAGCACGTCGACATCGGAGTAGGGAAACAGCTCGCCGCGGCCGAAACCGCCCACCGCGACCAATACAAAGGGTGCGTCGAACCCGGCGTACCGCCACAGGCCGCGCAACAACTCGTCGGTCAACGCGGAAAGTGTGCGCAAGGTCGCGCGTACGCCTCGCGACGACGAGCCACTCGTTGCTGCCGAGCGAAGGATCTCTTGCTTGTCGTTGCGGTATTTGCTGCGAAGCGCGGGCAGGTCGGTCATGTTGTGTCGTAAGGGGCAGCTGGCCCGCCACTGGAGGTTCAGGCCTTGACGAAAGACGGCGGCGGGGGACTTCCGGCCGAAAGCGTCAGCACTTCGTAGCCGTCGCCCGTCACCAGCACCGTGTGCTCCCACTGGGCGGACAGGGAGTGGTCCTTGGTGACGATGGTCCAGCCGTCGCCCAATTCCTTGATGTCGCGGCGTCCGGCATTGATCATCGGCTCGATGGTGAAGGTCATGCCCGGCACCAGCTCGTCCAACGTGCCCGGTTTGCCGTAATGCAGCACCTGCGGCTCTTCGTGGAACACCCGCCCG
>ERZ795044.4661-NODE-4661-length-11204-cov-5.407660_pt1 | contig 11204 bp, 10 predicted proteins | sample MGYA00375128_ERZ795044 | MGnify/ENA primary metagenome ERZ795044 (study PRJEB30173, sample SAMN05720213) | anaerobic digester metagenome | isolation source: active sludge of municipal wastewater-treating anaerobic digesters | place: USA | collected 2014-12-22 ... | reverse complement strand
GCCCGGGCGGGAACCCGCGCGCGGCCTCGATGCCGGGCACGACCGCCTCGCCGTAGGCCTGCTGCCAGCGCGCCCTCAGGGTCGCGTGCTCGTCCAGGCGCTCGCCGGGCAGGCCGTCGTCCGCATGCCAGGCGTCGATGCGGCTCTCGACCGCGAAGTGGGTGGTCGGCCTGACGAGCGACGGATCGTCGAGGCTGCCGATGGACAGGTCCATGCGCTCGGAGGCGTGGTACTCGAAGCTCAGCGGCGTGCCGCAGCGGCCGCAGAAGCCGCGGCGTGCGATCTTCGACGAAGCAAAGTAGCTCGGCGTGCCGTGCCAGGTCACGGCCGACCTGGGCAGGTTCAGGAAGGCCGCGCGGGTGTTGCCGAAGGCGAGCTGGCACATGCGGCAGTGGCAGTAGTAGCCCTCGCGCACCGGCGCGCGCGCCTCGTAGCGCACGGCGCCGCACAGGCAGCCGCCGGTGAGCGGGGCGGGAAGACCGGGTTCGTCCATGGCGGCTCCAGGCGCGCGGGGGCGCAGGGGGCGCCCGGCCGCGCGATCCGTTTCGCCGGGCGACAGGTCAGTGTAGACCCGGTCGCTCGGCCTCAGGCGGCCTGCCAGGCGCCTGCGTCGCGGGCGCTCGGCGCCTTCGCGGCCGTCTTCATCTCGCGGCGCAGTGCGACCGCATCGACGCGCGGCGCGCCGTCGTCGTTCCGGCTCAGGCGGAACACGCCGACCGCCTCGGTCACCGTCGTCGCCTGGCCCTGCAGCGAACTGGCCGACGAGGCCAGCTCCTCGACCATCGCCGCGTTCTGCTGCGTGATGGTGTCGAGCTGCGCCACGGCCTCGTTGATCTGCGAGATGCCCGTGAGCTGCTCGGTCGCGCCGGTGTGCAGCTCGCGGATCAGGGTGCTGGTGCGCTTCACGGTGGCCAGGGCCTCGTCCATCGTCGCGCGGGCGCTCTGGGTCTGGCGTGCGCCGGTGTCGACCTTCGCCGCCGAATCCTGGATCAGCTGCTTGATCTCGCGGGCCGCGGTCGACGAGCGCTGCGCGAGCGAGCGCACCTCGGAGGCGACCACCGCGAAGCCGCGGCCCTGCTCGCCGGCGCGGGCCGCTTCGACCGCGGCGTTCAGCGCGAGGATGTTGGTCTGGAAGGCGATGCCGTCGATCACCTGGATGATCTCGCCGATGCGCCGCGACGCGGTGCTGATCTCGTTCATCGTCTCGGTCACCGTGTTGACGGCGGCGCTGCTGCGCTCGGTGACGCCGGTGGCCTGGTCGGCCAGTTGCGCCGCCTGGCGCGCCGTCTCGGCGCTGTTGCGCACCGTGCCGGTGATCTCTTCCATCGACGAAGCCGTCTCCTCCAGGCTGCTCGCCTGCGATTCGGTGCGTGACGACAGCTCGAGGTTGCCGGTGGCGATCTCCTTGGTCACGTCGCGCATCTTCTCGACTTCGCTGCGCGCGTCGCGGACGACCGAGCGCACGTTCACGCCGAGCTGAGTGACCGCGCGTTCGAGTTCGCCGATGCGGTCGTTGCGGGTGCTCGTCATCTCCTGGGTCAGGTCGCAGGCGGCCAGCCGGTTGGTCATCACGGTCAGCCGCTCCAGCGGGGCCAGGGTCAGCACATGGTTGCGCCAGGCGGTGAACGCCGCGGCCGCGGCCACGCCGAGCACCGCGCCGGCCAGCCCGACCGGCGAGGCCGCCGCGTAGCCGCCCGCCGTCCCCAGGCCCGCCGCCATGCCGACCAGGCCGGTGGCCGCGGCCAGCAGGCCCACCTGCACCGTCGTGCCGGGACGCAGCGCGCGGCCCAGGCGTCCGGCCAGGTCGTGGCGCTCGACCATGCCGCCGTTCAGCCGATGCACGAGCGTGCCGCTGCGGGCCTCGTCGCGCATCGTCGCGTACAGGGCCTCGGCAGACTGGATCTGCTCGCGCGTGGCCTCGGTGCGCACCGACATGTAGCCGGTCGGACGTTCGCCCTGCATCAGCGGCGTCACGTTGGCCATCACCCAGTAGTGGTCGCCGTCCTTGCGGCGGTTCTTGACCAGCGCCGACCAGGGCTTGCCGGCCTCGATCGTCACCCACAGGTCGCGGAAGGCCTCTTCCGGCATGTCGGGGTGCCGGATCATGTTGTGCGGCTGGCCCAGCAGTTCCTCGCGCTCGTAGCCGCTGACCTGGATGAAGGCCGGGTTGCAGTAGGTGAGGCGCCCCTTCAGGTCGGTGGTGGAGACCAGCGTCTCGCCGGGCGGGAACGGATATTCGCGTTGGCTGACGGGCAGGTTGCTGCGCATGGTGGTGTCCGAGGGCGGAACGGGTGGGTGTCCTTGGCTTGTCGGGTGATGCGCCGGTCTCTTGAGGCCTCGGAGGCTGTTGGATTGACAAGTGTCGAACAAAAGGAGATTCCCCACGCAACTGGCGGGGCATCTCGTGCCACGCGGGCGTGATTGCCGGCGCGCGCCGGGGTCAGCGCCGGTCGAGCCAGATGCCCAGCCCCTGCGCGTTGAGCTCGATGTCGAGCGCGAGCAGCGCCACCGCCGCGTCGCCGTCCAGCGCGCAGCCGTGGGCGGCCACCTGGGCACGGTACATGGCCTCGAGGCCCTGCCGGAGCGCGGCGTGGCGGTCCGGGTGCGAGCGCAGCGACTCGCCGAGCGCGACCATCGCGTCGATCTGCTCGATCAGGCCTGCCCCCAGCCGCTGGACGTCGCCGATCGGGCCGTAATGCGTCAGGTACATGCGCGCCGGGTCGAACGACATCAGTCGGCGCACCGAGGCGCGCAAGGGCCCGGGCTCGAACTGCACCGGCGTCGTGGTCGGCAGCAGCCAGGGGCCTTTCGCGCTGTCGAACTCGCGGTAGCTGAGGCCGAAGGTGTCGCCGGTGAAGAAGCCGCGGCTGCGCTCGTCCCAGATGCAGTGGTGGTGGCGCGCGTGGCCGGGGGTGTCGAGAAAGCGCAGCGTGCGGCCGGCGAGCGACACGGTCGAGTCGTCGTGCGTGGCGTGCACGCGCGCCGCGTCGACGCCGACGATCGTGCCGTAGGAGCGCTGCAGTTCGTCCTCGCCGTAGACCGCGCGGGCGCCGTCGACCAGCGCGCTCGGGTCGACCAGGTGGCGCGCGCCGCGCGGGTGCACCACCAGCGTGGCCGCCGGCAGGTGCTGCATCAGCAGGCCCACCCCGCCGGCGTGGTCGAGGTGCACGTGGGTGGCGATCACCCAGTCGACGGCCTCGGGCGCGAGCCCTTCGGCGGCCAGCGCCTGCAGCAGTCGCGGCACGGCGTGGTTGGTGCCGGTGTCGACGAAGGCTGCGCGACCGCCCTCGACGATCAGATAGGCGGCGTCGAACCGGGGCCGGTGGAAGCCGGTGTCGATGGCACGGATGCCGTCGCCGAGGTCCTGGACGTAGGGGAGGGTGCCGAGGCTCATGGGTACAGTGCGCAGGTTGCGCCGGCCATTCTAGGCAGCGCCCCGAACGGACACGATGGCCATGACTCCTTCCAGCACGCTCTACGGCATCCCGAACTGCGACACCGTCAAGAAGGCGCGGGCCTTCCTCGCGGCACGCGGTGTCGAGTCGCGCTTCCACGACTACAAGAAGGAAGGCGTGCCCGCCGACCGGCTGCAGGCCTGGGTGCTGGCCTTCGGCTGGGAGCGCGTGCTCAACCGCCGGGGCACGGCCTGGCGCCGCCTCGACCCCGCGACGCAGGCAGGCGTCACCGACGCCGCCAGCGCGATGGTGCTGATGCGCAGCCAGCCCAGCGTGATCAAGCGGCCGGTGCTCGAGCATGGCGACGCGCTGCGGCTCGGCTTCGACGCCGACGACTGGGTGCAGCTGCTGTAGCCGGCCCGGCGCCGACGCCCGCCGTGGTCAGGCCCGCAGGTCGAACACCGCGCTCGCCATCACCCGGCCGTTGACGCGCACGTCCACCGCGTGCTCGCCCGGGTGGTAGCGGCGCGTCGTGACCACGCGCATCGAATGGCGCTTCTCGAGCACGCGGGTCTCGCGCGGCGCAAGTTCGATCACCCAGCCCTTGAACACCTTCGGCGTCGAGCGCCCGTCGGCCTTGACGTGGTGCACGGCGTAGTCGACGGCGAGCTTCTGCGGGCGTGCCGAGGTCGACCGCAGCGTCAGCGAGAGCGTGAACGCCTCGCCCAGGGCCACGCGGCGCGGCGCGAGCGTCAGCGTCGCCTGGCCTGTCAAGGCACGGCCGAGGCCCCAGGCCTGCAGCACGCGCGGGTCGCCCTGCTTGACCAGCGTGCGGCTCGCGTGGCGCAGCAGCGCGCGCCGGCGCGCATCGGCGCCGGGCAGGTGCGTGTCCAGCCAGTCGGCCACGAGCCCGGGGTGGTCCTTGGCGATGTCGTTCAGGTGGTTGGCGACGCTGCGCCGCACGTACTCGCTCGGGTCGTCCTGCAGCGCGGCGAGCAGCGGCAGCGTCGGCGACGGGTCGGCGATCAGGGCCCGGAGCTGCATGCCCCAGGGCAGTCGCGGGCGGCTGCCTTCGCTGACCAGGCGCCGCACGTGCGCGCTCGGGTCACGCGTCCAGGCGTGCAGGGTCTCGAACACCAGCGCCGGGTGCGCGGCGATGAACGGGCGGATCGCGAACTCGGCGCTGAAGCGTTGCGTCAGCGCGTGCAGCGTCGCCAGCGCGCGGCCCGGCGTGTCCAGGCCGCGCCGCGCGGTGTATTCGCCCAGCGACCACACGACCCAGCCCGACAGGCCCGCGTCGCGCTCTGCGTCGACATCGACCTCGCCGTCGGCGCGCGGCGGCGCCAGGCTGGCCTCGATCAGCGCCGCCGCCTCGCCGAAGTCCGGCGGCAGCGTGGCCTCGAGCGCGCTGCACAGGTGCATCGCGCGCGCCTTCAGTTCGAGCGCCTCGAGGCCGCTGGCGGCCAGCGACTCGAAGCGCTCGCGGTCGAAGGCGGGCCACACGCGCTGCAGGTGCCGGCCGGTGTCGGCCACGGTGCCGGCATGGATGAGGTTCTTGAAGGGTTCGCCCATGGCGCCAGCATAGGCCCGCGCCGCCGCGCACGAAGAGCGTGCACCGTTCGCCCAAGTCTGGTGATCTGGCGCGAGGGATGCGGACAGACGCCCTGGATCGGTGCGCAATGGCTGCACCAGCCTGGGCACATGCCTTGCTAGCTTGGTGCGGATCGGGGTCGAAGCTGGTGCGTCGGGCGCCGGAGGGCCCCTGAACGAACGGAGACTGTCGATGGATCAGGTCAAGCAGGGCACCGACGCCCTGTTCATTCTGCTCGGGGCCATCATGGTGCTGGCCATGCATGCGGGCTTCGCCTTTCTCGAGCTGGGCACGGTGCGCAAGAAGAACCAGGTCAATGCGCTGGTCAAGATCCTGGTCGACTTCGCGGTCTCGACCATCGCCTACTTCTTCGTCGGCTACACAGTGGCCTACGGCGTCGACTTCTTCAGCGGCGCGTCCACGCTGGCCGCCCACAACGGCTACGAGCTGGTCAAGTTCTTCTTCCTGCTGACCTTCGCGGCGGCCATCCCGGCGATCGTCTCGGGCGGCATTGCCGAGCGCGCGCGCTTCGGGCCGCAGCTGTTCGCCACGGCCGTGGTCGTCGGCCTGGTGTACCCGCTGTTCGAAGGGGTCGTCTGGGGCGGCCGCTTCGGCGTGCAGGGCTGGGTCGAAGCGGCCACCGGCGCGGCCTTCCACGACTTCGCCGGAAGCGTGGTGGTGCATGCCGTGGGCGGGTGGATCGGCCTGGCGGCCGTGCTGCTGCTGGGCCCGCGCGCGAACCGCTACCGCAAGGACGGCGGCATCAGCGCGCACCCGCCGTCGAGCATCCCGTTCCTCGCGCTCGGCGCGTGGGTGCTGGCGGTGGGCTGGTTCGGCTTCAACGTGATGAGTGCGCAGACCATCGACAAGATCTCGGGCCTGGTCGCGGTGAACTCGCTGATGGCGATGGTCGGCGGCACGCTGGTGGCGGTGCTGCTCGGCCGCAACGACCCAGGCTTCGCCTACAACGGGCCGCTGGCCGGGCTGGTGGCGGTGTGCGCCGGCTCCGACGTGATGCACCCGGCCGGCGCGCTGCTGGTCGGCGGCGTCGCCGGGGCGATCTTCGTCTCGATGTTCACGCTGACGCAGAACCGCTGGAAGATCGACGACGTGCTCGGCGTCTGGCCGCTGCACGGCCTGTGCGGCGCCTGGGGCGGGATCGCCTGCGGCCTGTTCGGCCAGGTGGCCTTCGGCGGCCTGGGGGGCGTGAGCCTGGCGGCACAGGCGATCGGCACGCTGCTGGGCGTGGCCTGGGCGCTGGTCGGCGGCCTGGCGGTCTACGGCCTGATCCGCGCGGTAACCTCGCTGCGCCTGACGGCGGAAGAGGAGTACGAGGGCGCCGACCTGTCGATCCACCGCATCGGCGCGACGCCGGAGCGCGAAGCGAGCTGGTGAGCGCCGGCCGGGCCTCAGTCGAGCGCGTGCGCCCGCAGCCACGCGCTCGTGGTCCGGTGCACGAGTGCCGCGCGGCCGTACGCGTCGAGCCCGGCGCCGCGCGACTGCAGCGGCATCTCCAGGCTCAAGGCCCGGGTGCGCGGCACGGCGCGCAGCAGCGCGGCGAGGTCGAGCCCGCCTTCGCCGGGCAGCTGGCGCTCGGCCCGGGCCTGGCGCAGCAGTTCGTCCAGCGTGTCGGGGCGCTGCGCCGGCGCGTCGCAGAACTGCAGGTAGGGCAGCCGCGCCGGGTCGACGGCGCGCAGGGCCTCGGGCGTGTCGCCGGCGCGGTCGAAGTGGATCGGGTCGACCAGCAGGCCGACGTCGGTGCGCCGTGCGCCTTCGACCACGCGCAGACCCTGGGCGAGGTCGCGCACGTCGGTCCAGGGCATGGGCTCGACGGCCGGCGCCAGCCCCAGCGGCGCGCACAGGTCGGCGAGTTCGGCCAGGCGCTCGACCAGGCGCGCTTCGTCGGGGTCGTTGCCGGCGACCAGCACGTGCTTCGCGCCCAGGCGCGCGCCGGTCTCGAGCACCGGCCGGAAGTCGGCGACCACGGTGTCGGGCTTCAGGCGCAGGATCTCGATGTCGAGCACCTGCACGCCGGTGTCGCGCAGCGCCGCGGCGGCCTCGCGCACCGGCGGGGTGTCGCCCACCGCATCCCACTGCGGTTCGGTCGGCGTGGCCGGCACGAGGCGCAGCCCGACGTGGGTGTAGCCGGCCTCGGCCGCGCAGCGCACGGCCTGCACGGGGGAAAGCTCGAGCACGGTCAGTGCGGCCAGTGACAGCGGTCTCACGGCAGCCCTCACTTCAGCGGCGAGTACGCGGCGGGCGTCGCCAGCGTCGAACTCATGTGCGTCAGGCTGGTGGGCCCGCCCACCGGCGGCCACACGCCCTTGGCGACGGCGTCGGCGCGCACGCCGGCACGGTCGTTGGCGCTCGGGTAGGCCCAGATGTTCAGGAAGCGCGTCAGGTCGCCGTCGAGCGCGTACATCGCGCCGATCAGCGGCGACAGCTCGGTGCGGCCCGGCACGGCCTGGCGCCAGGCCTCGATCGTCTGCGGCAGCAGGCCGTGCTTCAGGCCGTAGGTGCGCAGCTCGTAGCAGCGGCCGTGCACGGCCGGCTCGATCGGCGGCAGGAATGGAAAGGGCGCGTAGGCGTTGCTTTCGAGCCGGTCGAGCCCGGCACCGCAGCCCAGCGGGTCGGCGCTGCGCAGCAGGCGCTCGCGGGCGTCGTGCAGTTCGTCGTGCGACGCAAAGCCGCGCAGCACGTAGATGCGGTTGAGCACGCCGACGTCGGCGGTCCAGACGCCGAGCAGGCGGCCGCCGGCGTCGGGCAGGTGCTTCTCGAGCGCGGCATGGGTCGCGCCGGTGGCGGTGAGCTGGATGGACAGCGTGGTGACTTCGTAGAGCTTCATGGGTGGTGGGGCGAGGTGGAAGGGGTCGGGGAGGACGGGTCTCGGGCGGCGGCGTTGCGCGCGAGGAAGTAGGTCGAGCCGGCGCTGGCCAGCGCCAGCTCCTGCGCGGTGGCGAGCAGTTCGGGGGCGAGCGCCTCGATGCGTTCCGGCGTGAGGCGCACGCTCGGGCCGGCGACGCTGACGACGCCGAGCACGGCGCCGGTCCCCGGGTGGCGCAGCGCGGCGGCGAGCGCGGACGTGCCCGGGGCCGAGCTGTCGACGACGCTGGCATAGCCCTGCCGGCGCGCGCGCCGCACGCGTTCGAGCACGGCCTGCAGGGTGCGCGGTGCGTTCGGGCCCAGGCCGTCATGCTTCGCGATGCCCTGGCGCGCCACCAGCGTGGCGGCGGCATCGTCGTCCAGGCAGGCGAGCCAGGCGTGGCCCGACGCGGTGCACGACAGCGGCGCCTCGCGGCCCATGTCCGGGTCGTAGCGCAGGCCGCTGCGCGCCCCCTGGGCCTTGGCGACCCAGACCTGGCGCTCGCCGTCGACCACGCCCAGGCGCACCAGCTCGCCGGTGTGTGCCGCCAGGCGTTCGAGCAGCGGCTGGGTGACGTCGGCCAGGCCGCTGACCGCCAGGTGCCCGAAGGCCAGCGACAGCAGCCGCGTGCTCAGCAGGTACTGCCCGGTGGCGCGGTTCTGGGCCACGTAGCCCAGCGCCGACAGTTCGGCCAGCGTGCGGTGCGCCGCGCTCTTGGGCATCGACAGGGCATCGGCCAGCGCCTGCAGCGGCAGGCCGGCCGGGTGGGCGCACAACTGTTCGAGCGCGCCCAGGGCGCGGGTGATCTGCGAGGCGGACATGGCGGACGGGCAGGGAATCTTGGAACGAAGTACTAATTGGAACAGCGTTCCAGTTTGTGCGCAAGCCCGTCCCGCCTTGTCCCGTTCCGTCGCGGTCGTCGCCCGGTCGCCGCGCGCGCGGCTACAGCAGCGGCCGGAGAGCCTGGGCGGTCTCGCGCAGCAGCGGCAGCAGCTGCGCCACGACCTCGTCGCGCGACATCGGCGCCATCGGCATCGTCATCCCGATCGCGCCCTTGCATTCGCCCTTGCGGTCCTTCACCGCGACGGCCAGTCCGCGCAGGCCCAGGTCCTGCTGCTGTTCGGTGATCCAGTAGCCGAGGGTGCGCGCCGCCACCGCGTTCGCGCGGAACTGGGCCGCATCGGTGGTGTACGCGGTGTGCGCGGCGAAGTCGTGGCCGGCGATCCAGGCGTCGAGCGCGGCGTCGGTCCAGGTCGCGGCGATCACGATGCTGGGCGTGACCACGTGCGCCGGCACCCGCGCGCCGGGGTGGAAGCCGATGCTCACCAGGCGCGGGCTGTTGCTGCGTGCGACGTAGACCACCTCGTGGCCGTCGAGCACGCTGAAGTTGACGGTCTCGCCGCAGGCCATCGAGATGCGCTGGATGAAGGGCTGCACGAGCCGCGGCAGGCGCGCGGCACCGAGGTACGCGTGGCCCAGTCGCAGCACCCGGGGCATCAGCCAGAAGCGCTTGCCGTCGGTCGCCGCGTAGCCGAAGTGGCACAGGCTCAGCAGGTAGCGCCGCGCCGCCGTGCGCGTGATGCCGGCCCGCGCGCCGGCTTCGCTGGGCGTGAGCCGCGGGTGGTCGTCGTCGAAGGCCTCGATGATCCGCAGGCCCTTGCCCAGGCCTTCGATCAGGTCCTTGCGGTCGATGGGAAACGGCGTGTCGGACATCGGATCGGCCCTCGTGGAAACCCCGGAAGCGAGCGATCAGCGTTCGTTCTGGGCGATTATCGCGCAGCCGCGGGGCCCGGTGCCTTGCCAGCCGGCGCGCTCGCTCCCTATCGTCCGGCCCGGCGGTGGGGGCAGGGTTCGTGGTGATGCGCTGGCGTCGCTTCAGCATTGCCCCGGATGGCGCAGGCGCCTCCCTTGGACCAGCATCGCCGCGCCCGGGCCTCGGACCGTCCGACCCGGCCCGACCCGACCCCTGAACCCCATCCAGACCGACGCCTCCGGAGACCCCGCCATGAAGAAACGCTCATTCCTCGCCACCGCGCTGTCGCTGGCCTGCCTGTCGGTGGCCGCCGGCGCCCAGGCGCAGGCGATCAAGCTCGCGGGCCTGTACGAACTCTCTGGCGCGGGCGCGAGCGCCGGCACCAACTTCAAGAACGGCGTCGAACTGGCCGTCAAGGAGATCAACGCCAACGGCGGCATCCTGGGCAGGAAGATCGAGCATTCGATCTCGGACACCCAGTCGAACCCCGGCGTGGCCAAGGGCCTGACGAGCAAGGCCGTCGACGACGGCGTGTTCGCGATCTTCGGCCCGGTGTTCTCGGGCTCGATCATGGTCAGCATGGCCGAGAGCCGCCGCGCCGAGGTGCCCAACTTCGTGGGCGGCGAGGCCGCGGCGATCACCAAGCAGGGCAACCCCTACGTCTTCCGCACCAGCTTCACGCAGGAGACGGCGATGCCCAAGGTGGCGCGCTACATCGCGAACGGCCTGAAGGCCAAGACCGTCGCGGTGATCTTCGTGAACAACGACTTCGGCAAGGGCGGGCGCGACGCGATCACCAAGGCGCTCGAGGCCGTGGGCGTGAAGGTCGCCGCCGACATCTCCACCGACAGCGGCCAGGTCGACTTCTCGGCGCCGGTGCTCAAGGCCAAGCAGAGCAACGCCGACGCGATCTTCGTCTACACGAACGAGGAGGAGTCGGCGCGCGCGCTGCGCGAGCTGCGCAAGCAGGGCGTGAGCAAGCCCATCGTCGGCGAGACCACGCTGACCGGCCAGAAGGTGATCGAGCTCGCCGGCGACGCGGCCAACGGTGCCGTCGCGCACGTCGGCCTGACGGTCGACGCGCCGAACCCACTGATGCTCAAGTTCAAGGCCAAGTACTACCAGGAGTGGAAGAGCATCTCCGACCACAACGGCATCAAGGGCTACACCGGCGTGTACCTGCTGAAGGCGGCGATCGAGAAGGCCGGCAAGCTCGACCGGGCCGCGGTCACGAAGGCGCTGCACGGGCTGGAGGTCAAGGTGGCCAAGGAGCCGGGCGTGCTGATGGACGTGTCGATGGACGCCAACGGCGACCTCGACCGCGAGAGCTTCCTCGTCGAGGTCAAGGACGGCAAGCAGGTCGTCAAGGAAGTGCTGCCGGCGCTAGCCAGGAAGTCCTGAGCCTCGTCGCCCGACGACGCCGGGCCCGCCCGCGGCCACCCCGGCTGCCGGCGGGCCGTTCACGACCCGCGGGGACGCCGATGACCGACTTTCTGCAACTGTTCTTCTCGGGGCTGGCCACCGGCGGCATCTACGCGCTGGCGGCCCTGGGCTTCACGCTGCTGTGGCAGGCCAGCGGCACGATCAACTTCGCCCAGGGCG
>ERZ795044.4658-NODE-4658-length-11206-cov-5.220608_pt1 | contig 11206 bp, 8 predicted proteins | sample MGYA00375128_ERZ795044 | MGnify/ENA primary metagenome ERZ795044 (study PRJEB30173, sample SAMN05720213) | anaerobic digester metagenome | isolation source: active sludge of municipal wastewater-treating anaerobic digesters | place: USA | collected 2014-12-22 ... | reverse complement strand
CACCGACACGGCCTTCGAGACCGGGGTCTTCAAGTACACTGTCATCGACAAGGCCGGCGTCAGCACGCCGAGCTACCGGCGACTCGAGGCCCTGCTGGTCAAGCGCCAGGGGAAGTGGCGGATCGTGATGGAGCGCCAGCTCGACGCCGTGACCGAAGCGGCCTGGAACGCCATCCCGCACTAGGACGGGCGCGACGCGGGGGGCGCGGGTAGCTTGCGGGAGCCCGTTCCCCTCGCCCCCGGTTCATCTTGACAGTCCAGCGTCACACGCCAATCGCCTCGTCGTTCGTCGCGACCCTCTTGCTGCTGGCGACGGTCGCCTGCGGCAAGGACACGCCCACCGCCACGATCCCCGACGCCCCCGCTGGGCGCCCCACGCTCTCCCAGCAATACCGCGCAAGCGGCCATGCCGCCGCCGGCGATGTCTTCGTGCACCTGTTCGACTGGCGCTGGACCGACATCGCCGCCGAGTGCGAGTCGGTCCTGGGGCCGGCCGGCTATCGCGCGGTGCAGATCTCGCCGCCGCAGGAGCACAGCATCACCCCCAGCTTCGACTGGAGCGAGCGGTACCAACCCGTCAGCTACAAGCTGGACCGCAGCCGCTCGGGGACGCGCGACGAGTTCGTGGCGATGGTGAGCCGCTGCAAGGGGGCAGGGGTCGACATCTACGTCGACGCGGTCATCAATCACATGACGAACTTCCCGAGCCCGGGCGTGGGGAGCGCGGGGACCGCCTACTCGAAGTACAGCTACCCGGGGCTCTACGCCCAGTCCGACTTCCACACGCCGTGTGCGCTCAACAACTACCAGGACGCGGCCAATGTGCAGGACTGCGAGCTACTCTCGCTCCCGGACCTCAACACAGGCCTGCCGTCGGTGCGACAGAAGATCGCCGACTACCTCATCGCACTCGTCAGGCTCGGCGTCGCCGGCTTCCGCATCGACGCGGCCAAGCACATGCAGCAGGTGGAGCTCGACCAGATCATCACGCTGGTCAACAGCGCCGCAGCCAGTGAGGGGCGCGCACGCCCGTATTTCTTCCTCGAGGTGATTGGCGGCTCCGGTGAGGCGGTCAAGGCCACCGACTACTTCGGCGCTGGCTACGCGTCGGGCGGCGTCGCCGACATCACCGAGTTCATCTTCGTCGGCGTGGGGAACAAGTTCCGCAACGTGAACGGGGAGCGCCTCTCGCAGCTCAACCCAAACGGGAGCGCCGGCAACCAGTTCTCTGCCGCGGCGTGGGGGATGATGCCGTCCGACAAGGCGGTGGTCTTCCTCCAGAACCACGACACGCAACACGACTGCGGCATCGGCTACCGCAACACGCAGGTCTTCCGCCTGGCCAACGTCTGGATGCTGGCGCAGCCGTACGGCTACCCGACCGTACTCTCGAGCTTCGCCTTCACCTGTCCCGCCGGCAACTCCGCCGGTCCGCCGTCCGACGCCGCCGGGTGGACGCTGCCGGTGCGGTGCGCCGCGTCGTTCGAGGTGGTGGTCCTGGGCGACTGGGTGTGCGAGCATCGTGACCCGTACATCCGCAACATGATCCGCTTCCGGCGCACCGTCGCCGGGACCGACGTGACGCGCTGGTGGGACAACGCGGGGAATGCGATCGCCTTCTCACGCGGCGACAAGGGGTGGGTCGCGATCAACCGCGAGGGAGGAAACGTGCTCGTCTCGACCAACACAGGGCTGGCGGCGGGGACGTATTGCGATGTGTTAGGCGGCGGGAAGGTCGGGGCGGGATGCGCGGGGGCGAGCGTGGTGGTTGGGACGAGCGGCGGGGTGGCGTTGTCGCTGGCGGGGAACAGCGCGCTGGTGATTGACGTGACGACGAAGCTGTAGGGCGTATTGAAAGCCGAGGAGCCGCACGAGCGCGTGCGTCGCCGAGACGAGTGTTGCGCCGTCGGCGTCCGCCGTGAGGGTGGTCAGGGGATTCGCCAGCGACGCGCCGAGGCCCTTGGCGAGCAGGAGCATCACCAGCTGGCCGGCCAGGTAGACCCCGAGGACTTCGCAGAGGGCCGCAACGCGCGCGCGCGCAGAAGGGTGTCCGTGTCTGGGAGCGCCGAACATATCGTGAGGCCGACCGAGGCGCGATGCCACCGATTCGACGCAGCCTCCCAAGGCGGAACTGGTCAGGTAGACCCTTTCGATATGACGCCGCGGCGGGCATGTTCGCGACGAACTTCTTCCCACCTTCGACGGAGGCTAGATGACGCGTCCCAAGTGGTTCATGCCGGTGGCCATTGTCGCCTTGCTCTGGAACCTGATGGGCTGCGCCGCCTATCTCATGGACGTGATGCTGACGCCGGAGGCCATCGCCGCGATGTCGCCCGACCAGCGCGCGCTGTACGCTGCACGACCCATCTGGGCGGTGGCGCTGTACGCGATCGCCGTGTGGGGCGGTGCGCTCGGCTGCGTGGGGCTGGTCATGAAGAAGCGGTGGGCGAAGGGTCCGTTGCTCGCGTCGCTGCTCGGGCTCATCGGGCAGGACATCGCGCTGTTCGGCATGAGTCCCGTCGCCATCCCGGCGTCGGCCTACGCGCTGCAGGGAGCGGTGCTGGTGATCGCCGTGCTCCTGCTGCTGCTGGCCAACAGGGCGGCGCGAGAGGGATGGCTATCCTGACCGGCGCGCCGTCCCCGACCTGCGCCTGACCGCCCCGAGACACACGCGACGATCGATTCGATCGTCCTGGGGGGCGCCCGAAGGCAGCTCGGCATGCCGTCGTTTGCAAAAGCTCTCGCCGCCGCGCAGGTTCGGATGATCCAGGCGTACGTGCTGGACCAGGCGCGGCGTGAAGCGCGGGCGGCGAGCGGTCGGATGTAGCGGTTGGTTGGGGGATGCTGCTTGGCTATTACCTGATCATGCACGTGACCGCTGCGCCGCTCGCCAGCAGCAAGGGTTTCCAGGAGTTCAGCAATTGGGTCGGCATGGCGGGGCGTAGTGTAAACTGACGCCCTCTTCTCCCCGAGGCATCCGCATGACCCTGAAACGCATGGACAACGTCGGCATCGTGGTGGAGTCACTCGATACCGCCATTGCGTTCTTTTCCGAACTCGGCCTGACCCTGCAGGGGCGCGCGACCATCGAGGGCGAGTGGGCCGGGCGTGTCACGGGGCTGGGGAACCAGCACGTCGAGATTGCGATGATGATCACCCCCGACGGCCACAGCCGGCTCGAGTTGTCGCGCTTCCTGGCGCCAGCGGTCGTCGCCGATCATCGCAGCGCCCCCGTCAACTCGCTCGGCTACCTGCGCGTCATGTTCACCGTCACCGATCTCGATGAGTTACTCGTCAGGCTCGGCAGGCACGGGGCGCAGCTGGTGGGTGAGGTGGTGAACTACGAGAACGTCTATCGACTCTGTTACATCCGTGGTCCCGAAGGGCTGCTGATCGGGCTCGCGGAAGAACTCGGGACCCGGAGCGGAACGACATGAGCAGCGACTACAACTCCGGCTACGACGCCGGGTCCAGGGGCAACATCTTCGGCGCCCCAGCCACCGCCGAGGGAACGGCGGGCTTCATGGCTGGCCAGGCGGCCGCCAACAGCAGGAGCAGCGGCAGCATCGAGTGGCTCGTTGCCCCGTTCGTGCTCTGGCCCTTCGTGCTGATCTTCTATCCGGTCGGCGGCGCGGCGACGGTGCTGACGGCGCTCGCGATCGAAAAGATCTCGCTCCTGATTGGACTCGGCGGGCTTCCCGGGGTGCGCGTGGCGCTGATCCTGGTGGCCACGATAGCCGTGTGCTGGACGGTCGTGCGCAAGGAGCAGTTCTGGGGCCTCAATCGCACCTACTATCTGGCTCGGCACGTGGTGCGCATGATCCTGCTGGCACTGCTCGTGAACGGAGGGGCGACCAACGCGTGGCGCACGGCGCGTGAACTCCCGTCGTTAGGGTGGGAAGCGACGGTTCAGTGGCCACAGAATTGGATGCCGATCGTGCTGTGCGTCGTGTTCTGGCAACTGTTCTTCATGCGCTCGTACCAGTTCCGGGTGTACTGGAACCTGAAGCTCAAGATGTGGTTCTTCAGGCCGAAGGACTTCGAGCCGTTCTACTTCTCCTGGAAACGAGCGGAAAAGCCAGTCGAGCGGCAGGCGCCGATTGAGATGCCCAAGAGATGGGGGGAGTGATGCGCGAGTCCGCGTGCTGGAGTGCGCGTATTAGCGGTGCAGCGCGCGGTTCACCGCGGCGGCGAAGCGCGAGGCGTCGGCCGGCGAGAAGTCATCCATGACGTCGCGGCCGTTGATCTCGACATGGTCAAACACGCGCTTGCCGGCGAGGTCCTCGAGCACCAGGCGGTTGCCTTCGACGCGGGCGCTCCGCAACGCGCGCAGGTTGTACGCGATTCCGTGATCGAACAGCTCGCCGAGTGCGGAGCCGACCATCCGGGCGAGCAGGCGCTGCCCGACGTCTACCGGCGCGGAGTCGCGAACGCTCGCTTTCATCCGTGACAATCCGCGGTCGGTGAACTGCAGCACGAGCGTGGTGTCCATGAGCAGCACCGCGGCCTGTGCGTCCCGCGTGGGCAGGCTCTTCCGGGCCAGGGCGAGCGGTACGCGCGGCACGATCCACGAGGTGTCGGAAGGTGGCGTTCCCGGACGCTGGGCGATGGACGGGGGAGCGAGCAGCAGGAGGCTGCTCGCGAAGACGAGCGAGCGGGTGGCGAGGCGGGAAGCGTGGTAGGACATGAGGGGGCGGCTCGGTAGAGGCGGCGTATGCGAGCACGGCGGCAGGAAGAGCCGACGCGGTGTACCGTGTGTGTTCACTGCATCACGGTACGGGGGGAACGCGCCGGTGTTTCACATTCGGCCGCAGGCCGGAGATGCATGCGATCGTCCGCTCGTTCGATGGAGCCATCGCGCGCGCCGTCCGGGGACCGGTGCGCCCCGTGCGACGGGAGCGGGGAGGGGGCGCTCGTTAGGTGCGATGTGCCGCCTGTAGCGCCTGCGAACGAGTCGAAAGACCCGCGTCGGTCGGCGCATGGCACTCACGTGGCGCGGCTCACTTGGCGAGGCTCACGTGGCGCGGCTCTCGTTGCGCGGCGCCGTTTTTTAAACCAAGTTCTCGACAGGCCGCACCGACGTCCGCCTCCATAGGGAGGCAGTTCCGCCTTCCTCAGGATCTGCCATGCAAGCCTGTATAACGCGCGGTGTCGCGCTCCTTCTCTTCTGCGGCAGCGGCGTCCACGCGCAACAAGCGCCGCAGCTACAGCTCCGCACGCCGATACGCGCGACGCTGCCGGCGGATGGGATGCTCCGATACGAGCTGAATCTTCCGAATCGCCACTTCGTGGCCGGCCGAGTGGATCAGGATGGGGTGGACGCCACGGTGACGATCACGGGCCCCACGGGCAAACGCGTGCAGCGCTCGGCGCGCGTCGGGCGAGGGGGGCCGGAGTCGTTTGCGTTCGCCACCGACACGGTGGGCCGGTACGTGGTCGAGGTGACGCCGGCGACGGCGGGCAAAGGGGGCGCCGTGCGCGTGCAGCTCACGCGGTCCGAACCGGTGGCGACGACTCCGGAAGGCAGGGTGGACCAGGCCGCCGCCCAGCTGTACAAGGACACGCCCGGCGCGGTCGTGGGCGTGATCAAGGAGGGCAAGCTGGCGTTCGTGAAGGGCTATGGCGCCGCTGATCTGACGTACGAGATGCCGTTCACCGCCGAGACTCCGACCAACATTGGTTCTTCGTCGAAACAGTTCACCGGCTTCGCCCTCGCCCTGCTGGCCTCGCGGGGCAAGCTCTCCCTGAGCGACGACGTGCGAAAGCACATCCCCGAGCTCAAGGACTTCGGCAAGACGATCACCGTGCGCCACCTGTTGACGCACACCACCGGCTACCGCGAGTTCATCAACACGCTGATCATCGAAGGACGTCAGGTGCTGGAGGGGGACTACATCGCGTCGGACGAGGTCATCAAGGTCATCAACCGCCAACCGGCGCTGCAGAATGAGCCGGGGGCGGAGTTCAACTACAACAACTCGGCGTTCGCCCTGGCGACCATCGTGGCGGAGCGCGTCACCGGCGTTCCGTTCGCGGAGTGGATGCGCAACGAGGTCTTCCTCCCGCTGGGGATGACGAAGACGTGGGTGCGCGCCAATCCTGGCCAGATCATCCACGGCCGCTCGGCCGGGTACATCCCCGGCGAGGGTGGCTTCCGTGAAGTGCGCGATCTCCATGGGTCGGCGGGGGCCGGCGGCATCTATACCACGCCGGGCGACGTCGCCAAGTGGATGCACAACTTCAAGACCGGAGAGTTGGGCGGGCCGGCCGTGATCAAGGAGCTGTCGACGTCGTTCGTGCTCAACGATGGAAAGCCGTCGAACTACGGCTATGGTCTCTTTCTCGACACAAACCGCGGGCTGCGCCGGTGGCAGCACGGCGGCAATGACATCGCGCACAGCTCCACGTTCGTGTACTACCCCGACCTTGACGCCGGGTACGTCGTGTTCAGCAACTACCAGGGCGTCCCCGGCGGCATTGCCGGCGTCGTGGCCGATGCTTTCTTCGCCCAGCACATGACGACGCCCCCGCGCGCGACCGCGAGCGCGACTGCGGCCTCGGGCGTTGACGTGCCTGCAGCAACGCTCCGGCGCTATGCCGGCAAGTACGAGATGACGACACTCGGCGGCCTGCTCCTGACGGTGGAGCAGCAGGGGAATCAGCTGCGGCTCCAGCTCCCGGGACAGCCGGCGCTCCCGCTGCGGCCCACCTCCATGACGGCCTTTGAGGTGGTCGGCGCACCGGCGCGGATCACGTTCAATGCGGCCCCCGACGGCGCCGTGGAGGGGATCACCTTTCAGCAGGATGGGCAGCACCCCGGACGGCGAGTCGCAGAGCAAGCGGCAGTTGATCTCGCCACCTTCGCGGGTCGCTATTTCAGCGAGGAGCTGGAGACGTTCTACGATCTGAGTGTCGAGGGCGGACAACTCGTCATCCGGCACCGTCGTTTCGGGCCGGTCACGCTGACGCACACCACCGGGGACTCCTTCTCTGCCACATTGCCGGTGAGCCAGGTCGTCTTTCGCCGCGATGCGCAAGGCACGGTAACCGGCTTTGACGCCGGCAACGGGCGGGCACGCGACATCAGGTTTCGGAAGGTCACCCCCTAGGGCGGTGGTTGCATCGGTGTAGGGTGTGTCGGGTAGCGTGGGTCGGTCGCACGGACCGGAGGAGCTTCTTCCCCTGCGTGAGTCGCCCGAAGGCGTTCAGGCTTGCCGTGTTGACGTTATCGAGTCGGGCCGGGGCCCCCACAGTGGAGGCGCCCGGCCCTCGGCTCATCGCACACGACTCATCCCTCAACCACGCAGGGCCCTCGGACGTGCGCTGCCCTGGAGCAGGCGCCACCCTCCTACGGCAACGCCTTGTACTTCGCCGTCGAACTCGCGTAGTTCGTCAGGTACAACTGGTACCGCGCGTCGGCCGCCGTCTTGATGGTGTTGTAGCCGCCGTCGAGGTTGATGTACCACACGCTCCCCCCGTCCAGCACCTGGTTGAGCGACTGCGTGTTGCTCGACGTCGCGCCAGTGAATGTCCGTGTATACGGCGCTCCCAGCACGGTCCCTTGCACCTGGTAGGTCACCGCCCCGGCGACCTTCGGGATCTCCAGCGTGGCGGTCGTGAAGGTGCTCGCCCCGCCGTTGACCGAGATCTGCCTGGCGCTGAACCGCGCCGTGCGGAACGCGTCGACGACCACGTTGGCCGTCCCCGTGCCTAACGTTTCCAGCTCCGTGTTGGCGACCCACGACACGACCTTCACCGAGACCTGGTCGGTCCCCCCCTGGTCGAGCGTCTTCGGCGTGAACGTGGCCGTCTTGCTCGCCGAATGATTGCCGTAGGTCTCGCTCAGCGTACCGTGCGTTCCCGGCGAGCTCCACACATACGCCAGCCCTGGACCGTTGTACGCCGGCGTCAGCACCGCCTGCAACGATTGCGGCTGCCCGTCGACGGCCACGGTGGGATTGGCCGGCGAGAGCGTGACCGTGTAGTTCACGTGCACGGTCATGAACGTGTGCGCGTTCCCGAGGAGGTTGTACGTCACGGTGACGATGTTGTCGATCACCAGCGTGGGGATCACCTTGCTGAAGTCCCAGTGCGACTGGCGTTCGGTGACCGTGGTCTTCCCCTGGACCTTGGCGTCGATTCGGTCCACGCGCGGCGGCGGGCTGGTGAAGGTGTTCTTCGCCTGGTATCCGGCAAATTCGGTCTGGCTCTGCTGGAGCGTCCCGGCAATGTCGCTGTTTTGCCAGGTGAAGAGGGTATTCGAACCCGGCGGGAGGATGCTGCCCGCCTGGTCCCGGATGATGAAATGCATCTGCTGGGTGACCCCGGGGCCGATGGTCGCGAGGTCCGGGGAGATCTCGAACGTCTTCTTGAGCCCAGCGTAGACCGACATCTGCTTCCGAACGATCTTCTGGTTCGCCGGGTCGTTTTCAGTGCCGGGATTGAGCAGGATGTCGAGGATGACGTCGTCCATCTTCCCCTGCACGACGTCGAGGTTGGCGTTCGTGCAGATGTACTGCTCGTCGGGGCTGTCGTTCCACCCGGTGTCGTTCGACCCTCCACCGAGCGTCCCGTTCTGTCCGGTGGTGCGCCAGCGGTAGCGCCACAACGCCGTCGGCTTCGTGATCCCCGGCGGGGCGGGGATGGTCGTGGACACACCGGTCGGCACCAGGCCCGCGTGCAGCTGCACGCTGCGCTTCTGGTTGTTCACGCTGTCCGATGCCGGCGTCAGGTTCACCGAGGCCCAGTTGACCGCAATGGTCGTCACGGCCGGGGAGCCCGCTGCCAGTAGTTGGGGGGCGAGACCGGCACTGACACCCGCCCGTGCCATGGAACCGGTGTGGCGACCGTTCGCCGTCGTGGCACCACTCGTCGTGACCAACGACGAGCTGAGCGAGCCGAGCGACGTCGTCGTCCCCGACACCGTACGCGCGACCGGATCCACCACGACGCCGCCCAACGGCGTCCACCCGGTGCCACTGTTCACCATGACCGTGAGGTCGCCGGACATGGCCCACAGCGGGAGGGTCGACAGGGCGTACTTGAGCTTGATCGTGACCGGCTGGCTGAACGTGAGCCCCGAGGGGCCGATCTGGTAGGCCGTGCCGGCGAGATCGGCCGCGGCCGGTGCGGCGAGCGTGCCGGAGACGGGGGTGATGGAGATGGGCGTGTCGGTGCCAAGCGCGTTAGGCGGGATGGTCACCACCACGGAACTATCCGCGGCGGTCACCGTGCCGCCCGCCGTCCCGACGAGAACGCCGGGGGCGACCGTCAGGGCGATCGTCCCGTTCTTTCCTTCGCTCGTCGCGGTGATCGTCGCGGTGCCGACGGCGACCGCCGTGACCAGCCCAGATGAGTTGACGGTCACCGCCTGCGCCGCCGAGGAGGTGTAGGTCACCGGGCGTCCGGTGAGCGTCGCCCCTCCCTGATCCTTCAATACGACGCTGAGCTGCAACGTCTGCGTCGGCACGAGCGTGGTGGAAGGCGCCGAGACGCTGACCGTCGCGACCGGCGCGGTCACGGTCACCTGCGCGGTGCCGCTCTTCCCCTCGCTCGTCGCGGTGATGGTCGCAGTCCCCGCGGCCACCGCGGTCACCAGGCCGCTGCTGCTGACCGAGGCCGTCCCCGTCTGCGAAGACGACCAGTCGACGGTGCGCCCGCTGAGCGTATTGCCCTGCGCGTCCTTGACCGTGGCGGTCAGCTGCGCCGTCTGCTGCGGCGCCAGCGTCTGGTCGGATGGCGAGACGCTGACGCTCGCGACCGTCACCGGCGGTGGGGGCGTCGTCCCACCCCCCCCTCCGTCACCCCCGCCGCTGCAGGCATTGAGCGTGACGGCGCTGGCAATCAGGCCGAGTGCCATAGCGATGCGATTCATACCGCCTCCTCGATGTGTACGACGGCGCTGGGCGGCGAAAGTCGCCGGAGCCCCATACTGAACACGCGCAAGAACGGACGCGGGGGGATCACTCGGGCGCGCAATGGTCACCGGCCTTCGGGTTTCTTGGCGGCGACGTCGTGCGCGGCGCGATTCGCACGGGTTCCGGCGCATCATCATGGTGTGGCCATGTACCTGGGCCCGCAGTCGGGGACCCGAGGATTGATCGAGGGCAGCCCCTGAGTCTTCATGGCTGGCCGCGGGCCACACAAAGCCGTTCGCGACGCGCTGAGCCTCGGGAAGCGGGACCCGATGATAGGCCACGGCGATCGCAGCCCACGACGCCGGATGCAGCACTGCGCCCCCGTCCGCAGCGAAATGATGACGCTCCGCCCTCGCCGAGCGTTAGGCACCGGTCATGCACTCTTGCGGGGGAGAGCGGGGATGGCGTACCCTCAACGCATGGCCACCGAGTGGACGGCCGCGATGGTCGCGGCGTTGCCGGACGACGGTAACCGATACGAAGTGCTCGACGGCGAGCTGGCGATGACGCCAGCGCCGTCGTGGGATCATCAGCGCCTGGCGCTCGCGCTACGCGATGTGCTGACGTCCTTCCTTCGCGCACATGGAATCGGCGAAGCGATCGTGGCCCCGGCCGACGTCGAGTTCTCGCAGCGCCGACTCCTCGAGCCCGACGTCTTCGTCGTACCGCGCACGCCGGATGCACCACGTCCGCGTTCGTTCGCCGATGCGAAGCGACTCCTGCTGGCGATCGAGGTGCTGTCGCCGTCCACCGCGCGCCGTGACCGTGGGGTCAAGCGGCGGATCTACATGGATGAACAGGTCGACGAGTACTGGATTGTCGATGCTGACGCGTGGTGCATCGAGCGGTGGCGGCGTGGGGAGGACCGGCCGGAGGTCGTGATGGAGACGCTCACGTGGCGGCCGGAGGGGGCGGGGGAGGCGCTGGTGATCGAGGTGCAGCGGGTGTTCGAGGGGGCGCTGAGATAGCAGATCGGCGGGAGCCTCGACCGCCGCCGAGATGTCGGTCGCCGGCATGGGGCCGACGTGTGGGCGGCGTCGCCGTCGACTCTCCCGCCCTCGCGCCCCACGACGGAAGGCGCCACTATTCCCCCTCCGCGCTAACGAGCGAAGCCCGATCGACCGGCCCCCACCGAGGCCCCGCGATGCAGCTGCCGATCAACCCCCGTCTCTCGCGCTGGCCCCTCGCCCTCGCCACGCTGCTTCCGCTCGCCACCTCGGCGCAGCCTGCTCCCGGACACCCTTGTCAGGCCCCCCTCATCCTGCAGGCGCTCCAGCGCGAAGCCCCCA
>ERZ795044.4652-NODE-4652-length-11212-cov-6.185623_pt1 | contig 11212 bp, 8 predicted proteins | sample MGYA00375128_ERZ795044 | MGnify/ENA primary metagenome ERZ795044 (study PRJEB30173, sample SAMN05720213) | anaerobic digester metagenome | isolation source: active sludge of municipal wastewater-treating anaerobic digesters | place: USA | collected 2014-12-22 ... | reverse complement strand
GCGCCTGGCACGAGCTTCAACGCCGGCATCCGCGAGAACAATCGCCGAGACGTCACCGCGACCTCTGCGTTCCTGTCCACCTCGTTCGGCACCGAGCGCTGGCGCATCGAGCCGGGCCTGCGCTTCGAGCACATCGAGTTCGAGCGACGTAACGCACTGCCTGGCGGCGCCGCGGGACGTACGACGCTGAACGAGTGGATACCGGGAGTCGGAGCGACGTTTCGCCTGGGCGGTGGCGTGACGCTGTTCGGAGGCATGCATCGCGGTTTTGCGCCCCCGCGCGTCGAGGACGTGATCGGTGCGAACGGCGGCAGCGTCGAACTCGAGGCCGAGCGATCCTGGAACAGCGAGCTCGGGGTTCGCGCGGAACCCGCCGCGGGACTGCGGTTCGAACTCGCTGCGTTCGACATGGACTTCAGCAATCAGATCGTGCCGGCCAGCGTTGCCGGCGGAACCGGCGCGTCCCTGACCAGCGCCGGCCGCACACGGCATCGTGGCGTCGAGTTCAGCGGGCAGTTCGATTCCCAGGCGGTGCTCGACACTCGCAGCAACCTCTACGCCCGCGCGGCACTGACCTGGCTGGCGGACGCGCAGTACCGAGGCACACGATTCTCCACGGTGCCGGGATTCGGCACTGTCAGCGTGAGCGGAAATCGCCTGCCTTACGCCCCGGAAAATCTCGCAACGCTGGGCGTCGGCATCGAGATGCCGCGCGGGTTCAGCGCCGAACTCGAAGCAACCTACATCAGTCATGCGTTCAGCGATGATCTGAACACCGTGACGATCACGGCCAATGGCCAGCGCGGTCGCATCGGCGGCCATGCACTGCTGAACGCCACCGTCGCACAGCAGTTCGGCGACGCTTCGGCAGTGTTCATCAGCGCCAAGAATCTCGCAGGCCGCCGCTACATCGCAGACATGAGTCGCGGCCTGCTGCCGGGCACGCCGCAGCAGATCCAGGTCGGCTTCGACTGGCGATTCTGACCGCAGACCCGGATCGCGCTGGCGCATCCTCCGCCGCCCCGCTATCGTTTCGCCATGGATGGCAGCGGCAGCGGCGAGAATCAGCAGGTCAACGTGTTCGGTGATCCGCTGATCACCTGCAGCACGAACCCGATGACGGGCTGGACCCGCAACGGCTGCTGCGAAACAGACGCCATGGATCGTGGCTCACACACCGTCTGCGCAGTGATGACCGAAGAGTTCCTCGCGTTCTCGCGCGAGCGCGGCAATGATCTGTCCACGCCCCAGCCGCAGTACGGATTTCCCGGCCTCGTGCCCGGCGATCGCTGGTGCCTGTGCGCCGCACGCTGGCTGGAGGCGCAGCGCGCGGGCCGCGCGCCGCGCGTCTATCTCAAGGCCACGCACCGTCGAGCGCTCGAGATCATCGATCTTGCGGTGCTGAAGTCAGCCGCCGTGGATCTGTCCTGAGCACCGGGAAGGCTGCGTTCCGCGAGGGTTTTCGCGACATGCTGGGGCCAGCGCCCGGCGTGTTCGCCTGGGGCCTCGTCACCGGCATCGCGATGGTCAAGAGTGGCCTCAGTGTGCCGCACGCGCTCGGCCTGAGTCTCGTCGCCTATGCCGGCTCGGCGCAGCTGGCAGCCCTGCCGCTGATCCTCGCCGGCGCGCCGCTGTGGCTGATCACCGTGACTGCGCTCGTCGTGAATCTGCGCTTCGTCGTCTACAGTGCACTGCTGCGGGATTATTTTCGCGGCCTCGGCCTGTGGCGTCGCATCGGGCTTGGATATTTGATCGGTGACATCACGCTCGTGCAATTCCTGAATCGCATGAAGCGACAGGACCCGCCGATGCACCACAGCGTGGCGTATTACCTCGGCAGTGCGGCCTGCAACTGGCTCGCATGGCAAAGCTCATCGATCCTGGGAATCCTCACCGCGGGATCCATTCCGCAGCGCTGGGGCCTCGAACTCGCCGGCACGCTGGCGTTGATCGCGCTCGTCGTACCGCTGTGCGCACAACTGCCGGCGCTCGCAGGCGTGGTCGTCGCCGGTGTCGTCGCGATACTCGCGCACGATCTGCCGCTCAAGCTCGGCATGCTGGCGGGCGTCGTCGCCGGCATCAGCGTCGCGATGTGGGTCGAATCGCGTCGCTCCGCGAGGATGCCCGGAGCGGGGGCCGCGCCATGAGCGACTGGTACGTCTGGGGCGCGATCGCGGGCATCGTGCTGGCCACGATCCTGACCCGTGCGTCGCTGCTGGTGGTCGGATTGCACGCCCGCCTGCCGCCGGCGATCGAGGCCGCGCTGCGTTATGCACCCGCCTGCGCCCTGACGGCGGTCATCGTTCCCGACCTGTTGTACCAGGGTGGCGAACTTCGCCTGGCCTTCGACAACTATCGGCTGCTCGCAGGTCTCGCAGGAATTGCGATTTTCGCCGCTTTTCGCAACACGATGGGCACCATAGTCGGCGGAATGATCATTTTCTGGCTGCTCGCCCTCAGTTAGAGTTTTCTCACCTGTTGAGTCATTGACACTCCGTCAGCGCCCAGCCTAGACTCCCGCCATGAACTATCTAGCCGATCGACGCCTCGAGGAAAAAGAGCGTCGCCGCGCCGACATCCTCGATGCTGCCGTCGCGGTCGCCGCCACCGATGGCATCGACGACATGACCATGGACGACGTCGCACGCAAGGCGCGCCTGTCGCGCGCACTGCTGTACGTCTACTTCCAGGACAAGTCCGATCTGCTCGCCGGGCTCTGCTGTCGCGCACTCGAACTGCTGCAGCAGCGATTCGCGGAAGCCGCCGCACGGTATCGGCGCGGGCTCGAACAGATCGAGGGCTGCGGCCGCGCCTATGTCGCGTTCTCGCAGGAGTTTCCAGTGTATTTCGAGGCGCTGGCGCGCTTCGAGGCGCGATCACCGAATCCCTCCTGCGGGCCCGACGCGGCGCCCGGCAACGAGCACGAGTGCATGCTGCGCGGGGACAAGGTGCACGCCGTGATGATCGAATGCATCCAGCGCGGCATCGCCGATGGTTCGATTCGTGCGGACGTCGGTTCGCCGGTGCTCGTGTCCTTCACGCTGTGGGGATTTCTGCACGGCATCATCCAGCTCAGCGCCACCAAGGCCAACGTCATGGCGCAGCACGGCATGAGCACGCAGCAGCTGATCGACCAGGCGCTTGCGATGAGCATGATTTCGCTGAGCCCCGCAGCGGCCTCACCCCCCTGAGTTTCCAAGGTTCCGTTTCCCATGCCCAGTGTGTTGCCAGCATCTGACACGTGTCTAAACACTGAACAGACGAAAGCACGGGGGTTCGCTGCCCGCCGTCCGGATTCGCGGGCAGTTCGCGTGGTTCCCGGCATGTCGCTCGCTCTGCTGTGCCTGCTCACCGTCCTGCCCGGCACCGCGGCCCAAGCGGACCCAGCCGAGCCCGCGCCGATCACCCGGCCCCTCGCCGCCGTCATCGACGACTATGTCCGGGTCGGTCTGCGCACCAATCGCAGCCTGCAATCGAGCACGCTGGACATCGAGCGCAGCCAGGCCGCACTGGATGCCGCGCGCTCCCGTTACATTCCGGAAGTCGGGATCGATGCGCGCTACACCCGCGCCGAGGGCGGTCGTGAAATCACGCTACCAGTCGCGGCTCTCGGCAATCCGACGTTCTCGCTGGTGCGCGAACGCGAGCAGGACACGCGACTCACGCTGCGCCAGCCGCTGTTCGCACCGGCCATTCCCGCATCGGTGCGTGCCCAGCGGGCCGGGCTCGAAGCCAGCGAATTCGCGCGGCTCGCACTCGCACGCCGGCTGAAGCGTGACATCAGCGTCGGCTATCTCGACTGGCTGCAGGCCTCGCGCGCCATCGGCATCGTCACGGCGAGCCGTACGCTGCTGGTCGAGAATCTGCGCGTCAACGATTCGCTGTTCCGCAACGGCAAGATCACGCAGGATCAGGTGCTGCGCGCCCGTGCCGAACTGCTCGCCGTCGAGCAGCAGCTGCGCGAAGCACAGAACAGCCAGAACCAGGCACGCAGTTACCTGAACTTCCTGCTGAACCGCGAACTCGACCAGCCGCTCGAGAATGCCGAGCCGGACCTCGACGTCGCGCTCGCGCTGCGCGATCTCGCGACACTGCGCGCAGCGGCGCTCGAGAACCGCCCCGAACTCGAGCAGGTGGACCGTGCGGTGATCGCAGCGGGCTCGCGGCTCGATGTCGCGCGCTCTGCGCTGTGGCCGACGCTGTCTCTCGGTGCCGATGCCGGCACTCAAGGGGAAGCCTATGAGTTCGGTCGCGGCCGCAACTTCGGCACGATCTCGCTGCTGCTGAACTGGAAGCTGTTCGATGGCGGCGCGCGCCGCGCCGACATCCGCGCAGCGCGCGCCAGCGAGCGCCAGGCGCGCAACCAGCGCGAGGAACTGCAGCAGCAGATCCAGCTCGAAGTGCAGCAGAGCCTCGATCGCCTCGATACGACCTCGGACTCGCTGCGCACCGCAGAGGCGCGCGCGGAAGCCGCCCGAGCCGGCTTCCGCATCGCGAGCCGCAAGCGCGACGAAGGTGCGATCAGCCAGGTCGAGTTCATCGACGCGCGCAGCGCGCTGACCGCAGCGGAACTGAATCTGAACCTGACCCGATTCCAGCTGCTGGCCCGTCAGGCCGAGCTCGACTACGCCACCGCCGCCGGCACGCTGCCGGCAGAACTGGGACTCTCTCCATGAAAGCCACGCTCACCCTCCTAGCCACTCTCACTCTGATCGTGGGCTGCAGCAGTTCCGAACCCGCGGCCGCTCCGAAGGCCACGCCGGTGCGCGTCTCCGAAGCCGGTACCGGTCCCGCGACCCCTGCGATCAGCGCGAACGGCCTCGTCGCCTCGCGGGACGAAATGCGTCTGTCATTCAAGGTGGGCGGCATCATTCGCCGCATTGCCGTGAGCCAGGGCCAGGAAGTCCGCAAGGGCCAGCTGCTCGCCGAGATCGAACTCGGAGAAGTCGGTGCGCAGGTGGAACAGGCGCGCCAGTCCGCCGAGAAAGCCTCGCGCGATCTCGAGCGCGGTGAGCGCCTGTACGCCGATCAGGTGATCAGCCTCGAGCAGCTGCAGGATCTGCGCACGCAGGCGAAGGTGGCGCGGTCGCAGCTTGGCGCCGCACAGTTCAATCTCGGCTACTCCGCGATCACGGCGCCGCGTGATGGCATCGTGCTGCGCAAGCTCGCCGAAGAACGCGAACAGGTGCCCGCCGGACAGGCCGTGATCGAACTCGGCGCGCGCGCCGGCGGCTACATCGTCCGTGCCGCCCTGGCCGATCGCGAGATCGTGCAGGTGAAGATCGGCGACCCCGCCGAAGTGCGCATGGATGCATTCCCCGGCCGCACCCTGCCCGGCACGATCAGCGAAGTCTCCCGAGCGGCGGATCCGCGCAGCGGGATGTTCCCGGTTGAAGTGCGCATCGACTCCGTACCGCTGCAGCTCGCCAGCGGGCTGGTCGCAAAGCTCGAGATCTATCCCGCCTCATCGCGCGCGCAGACGATCACGTACGTGCCTCTCGGCGCGGTGGTCGAGGGCGACGGCGACCGCGCCAGCGTCTTCGTCATCGACCAGAATCGCGCGAAACGCCGGGCCGTGCGCGTCGCCTTCGTCACCAACACGCAGGCCGCGCTGGCCGAGGGACTTGCGCCCGGCGAGCGCATCGTCACGGATGGCGCGCTGTACCTCGAGGACGACGAGCTGATACGGATCGTTGCGGATCCCGCCGCCGCCGCCGGCTCGCTGCAGAGCATCCTGCGCGGCTCCGCGAACGCCGGCTGAGCGCAACCGCATGTCCATGCTCGAATTCCCGATCCGCCGCTACCAGTTCACGCTGGTCGTGTTCTTCTGCCTCGTCGCGCTCGGCTGGTTCACGTTCAGCCAGATGCCTCGCGAGGAAGATCCTTCGTTCAAGATCTCCGGCTTCAGCATCGCGGCCATCATGCCGGGTGCCGACCCGAAGGATCTAGAGCGTCTCGTCGTCAAGCCGCTGGAGGACAGGCTCGCCGAGCTCGACGACATCCGGGATATCGAATCAACGGTCGTCGACGGTCTCGCGTTCACGATCATCGAGTTCGAGGCCTTCACCGACGCGGAGAAGAAATTCGACGAGGTCACTCGCGAGGTGAATGCGCTTCGGCCATCGCTGCCGGTCGAAGTCCGCGAATTGATCATCCGGAAGTTCAGCCCCGGCCTCGTCAACATCGTGCAGTTCGCGCTCGTCTCCGAAGACGCCACATACCGCGAGCTCGAGGATCATGCTCGAGACCTGAAAGATGCGCTCAAGAGCATCGACGGTATCCTGACGTCCGAAACCTGGGCCTACCCTCGCCGCGAGCTCCGCGTCGAGGTGGACTTGAAGCGAATGTCGGAGCTGAGATTGTCGCCGGCGCAAGTCATCCAGGCGGTGCAGAGCGACAACGCGAACATACCGGCAGGCACCGTCGATCTCGGTTCGCGCAGCTACAGCCTGAAGACCTCGGGTGCCTATACGAACCTCGACCAGGTCCGCGATACCGTGGTCGCCTCGGTGGACGGACGTAGCGTGCGGGTGCGGGACGTGGCCGCCGTGCGCTGGGACGCGCAGCAGCTGACGCACGTCGGCCGCTACAACGGCAAGCGCGCCGTATTCGTCACCGCGAACATGAAAGATGGCTTCAATGTCATCCAGGTCAAGCAGCGGATCGACGATGCCGTGAAGCTGTACTCCACGTCGCTGCCGAAGCGCATCAGGCTGGAAGAAGGCTTCGATCAGTCGAAGAACGTCGAGGCGCGCCTCGATCGCCTCTACATGGACTTCGGCATCGCGATCGCGCTCGTGATGCTGACGCTGCTGCCGCTCGGCTGGCGCGCAGCCAGCATCGTGATGATCGCGATCCCGCTGTCGCTGGCTTTCGGCATCATCGTGCTGTACTTCCTCGGCTATTCGCTGAACCAGCTGTCCATCGCGGGGTTCGTGGTCGCGCTAGGACTACTGGTGGACGACTCCATCGTCGCCGTCGAAAACATCGCGCGCCATCTGCGCATGGGCTACACGCGCGTGCAGGCCGCGATCGCCGGCACGAAGCAGATCTTCGTCGCGATCCTCGGCTGTACCGCCACGCTGGTATTCGCATTCCTGCCACTGCTCGCATTGCCCGGCACGGCCGGCAAGTTCATTCGCGTCCTGCCCACCGCCGTGGTTGCCACGATCGTCGGTTCGCTGCTGATCGCGCTGTTCATCATTCCGTTCCTCGCGAGCCGGATCCTGAAGGAAGAGACCTCGGAACACGGCAACAAACTCTTGCAGAACGTGATGGGTGTGATCCACCGCTACTACCGTCCGGCCCTGCACTACTGCCTTGCGCGCCCCAAATCGACGGTCGCCGTGTCGATCGGCGGCTCCATCCTGCTCTCCATACTGCTCGTGCCATTGATCGGATCGAGCCTGTTCCCGAAGGCCGATACGCCGCAGTTCGTGATCGCGGTGGAGGCACCGAACGGCTCGAGTCTCGCCGAGACCGATCGCGCCGTGCGCTTCGTAGAACAGCGGCTCGAAAAGATGCCCGAAGTGCAATCCTGGTTTGCGAACGTCGGACACGGCAATCCGCTGATCTACTACAACCTGATCGTCCGCAACGACGCGCCGAACTACGGCGAGCTGTTCGTCCGCTTGAAGGATTTCGATCCGCGTACGACGCCGCAGAAGCTCGACGCTCTGCGCGCGGAATTCGACACCTATCCGAGCGCACGCATCGCGGTGAAAGAGTTCATCAATGGCCCGCCGATCACGGCGCCGCTCGCCGTGCGCGTCGTGGGCCCGAACCTCGAGGTGATCGAGCAGCTCGCCGCACGCGTCGAAAAAGCGCTGGACGAGACACCCGGCACGCGCGACGTGCAGAACCCGCTGAAGGTCGCCCGCACCAACCTGAAGTTGAACGTGGACCCGCAGAAGGCCGCCCTGCTCGGCGTTCCGATGGTGGAGTTCGATCGCGCTGTCCGCCTGTCCGTCTCCGGCATCGAGGCGGGCACGTTCAAGGACGCCACGGGCGAGCAGTATCCGATCACGGTGCGCACACCGTTCGAGGGCCGCGCAGACCTCGATGCGCTGGACGAAGTACGGGTCCCGACGCTGTCGGGCAGCTCCCTGCCGATCAGCCAGCTCGCGCGGCTCGAGTTCGAACGTGCGCCCGTACAGATCGCGCGCTTCGACCGACAGCGCGCTGTCACGATCAATTCGCAGATCGAACGTGGCTTCAACACGGCGAAGGTCACGGCCGACGCCGTCACGCGCCTGCAGCAGATCGACTGGCCACGCGGCTATCGCTTCGTGCTCGGCGGCGACGCCGAAGCGGGCGCCGAAGCCTTCGGTGGCATCGGCACGGCCATCCTGGTCGCGATCTTCGGCATCTTCGCGATCCTCGTGCTCGAGTTCGGCAGTTTCAAGTCGACACTGATCGTGCTGACCGTCGTGCCGCTCGGCGTGCTCGGCGGCCTCTTCATGCTGCTGATCACCAACAACGACATTTCCTTCACTGCCAGCATCGGCTTCATCGCGCTGGTCGGCATCGAGATCAAGAACTCGATCCTGCTGGTCGACTTCACCAATCAGCTGCGCGAACAGGGCGTGGAGCTCGACGACGCGATCGAGCAGGCGGGCGAGATCCGCTTCCTGCCGATCCTGCTGACGTCGGCCACCGCGATCGGTGGCCTGATGCCGCTCGCGGTCCAGGGCATCGGTTTGTACTCGCCGATGGCCTGGGTCATCATCGGCGGCCTGATCAGCTCGACACTGCTCGCGCGGCTCGTCACGCCGGTGGTCTACAAGCTGTTCCCGCCCTCGGTGGAGACGCCACAGCGTCGCGAACCCATCGAGGCAGCCAACGCCTCGGGAGCCCTGCTTTGACGAATGATGCCCACGGGAACGCCGTGAAGTCCGTATTCCTCGATTACGCCACCGTCAGCCACCACGATCTCGATCCTTCAGCCCTGCAGCGCGCACTGCCGGGCCTCGTGCTGCACGACGTCAGCCGCGACGACCAGATCGCCGAACGCATCGCCGGCTGCGAGGTGGTGCTTCTGAACAAGCTGCAGCTGACGCGCGCGCTGATGCAGGCGAATCCGCAGCTGAAACTGATTGCGCTGGCCGCGACCGGTACGAACAACGTGGACCTCGTCGCCGCGCGTGAGCTCGGCATCGCGGTCTGCAACATCCGCGACTACTGCACGCCGTCGGTGGCCCAGCACGTACTCGGGGTGATCCTCGCTCTGACGCACCGCTACGCGGACTACTCGCGCCTCGCGATCGAGCGCTGGCAGCGGTCGCCGCAGTTCACGATGATCGATTACCCGGTTCGCGAACTGCGCGGCCGCGTGCTCGGCGTCGTCGGCTGGGGCGTGCTGGGACAGTCCGCCGCGCGCGCCTGCGAGCTGGGCCTCGGCATGCAGGTGATGGTTGCGAACCGGCAGGGTGGCGAACGCGTCGCCGGCCGCCTGGATCTGCATGAGCTGTTGCCGCAGGTCGACGTGCTGACGCTGCACTGCCCACTGACGCCGGCCACCACCGGCATGATTGGGGCGCGCGAGCTCGCATTGATGAAGCCTGACGCGCTGATCGTCAACACGGCCCGCGGCGCATTGATCGACGTGCAGGCGCTCGCCGATGCGCTGCGCGCCGGCCGGCTCGGCGGCGCGGCCATCGACGTGCTGCCGCAGGAACCGCCCGTGGACGGTTCGCCGCTGTTCGCACGCGATCTGCCGAACCTGCTGCTGACGCCACACACGGCCTGGGCCGCGCGCGAGTCACGCCAGCGCGCCATCGACCAGATGGCCGAGAACGTCGCCGACTATTACGCCGGCGGACGTCTTCGCCGCGTTGCCTGAGCCTCGGCTACTGCTTGTACGTGACCGTGAACATGTACTCGCGCGGTGGCAGCACGAGGTAGCCGCCGAGCGCACGCGCGCCGACGAACACCTCGCGGTCGTTGGCGAGATTCTTCGCCGCGAGCCGCACATCCCAGGATTCGCCGATGTCGAGTCCGACGAAGGCGTTGATGCGGTTGTACGCCTTGACGACGAAATCATTGGTCGCCGAAGTCACGTAGTCATCCGTGCGGTACATGTCGGCGCCGAACTTCACTCGGCCCCCACCTGAGCCCAGCGAAATGTCGTAACCGTAGTCGAAGCCGAACGAGATCGTGTAGTCCGGCAGCTGCGGCGGCGTTGCTTCCACCTGGTACAGCGTCGGCGCATCCGCGGCCGCACTGCCGGGCAGGACGTCCTTGTATTTGCCGTCGAGCAGCGCGAGGTTCGCGAACACCGTCAGATTGTCGACCGGCACCCAGGTCGTCTCGATCTCGAGACCCTTGATCTCGGCATCACCCTGGTTGTCCACCGGGAACGCGACGTTGCCGCCGATCACGACGGTCGAGTTCATCGCGATGTCCGAGACATCCGCGAAGAACGCCGCCGCATTGATGCGCACGGTGCGACCGAACAGGTCCATCTTGGTACCGAGTTCGTAGGTCCAGTTCGACTCCGGGTCGTAGACGGTCTGGGCGATGGCGGCATTGAAGATGTTGATGCCGTTGAAACCGCCGGACTTGAAGCCGCGCGCCGCAGATCCATAAACCAGCAGGCTGTCGGCCCAGTCGGCATCGACGGTCCAGTCGAGTCCGAACTTCGGCGTCAGCTCGTCGAAGTCACCGGTGCGGATCACCTGCTCGGCCGGAATCGGCGCGAAGCGGTACTGGAAGTCGAGCTTGAAGTCCTTCTCGTCCTTGACCCAGCGCGCGCCGACCGTCGCCTTCACGCTGTCCGTGATCGCGTAGTCGAACTGGCCGAACACGGAATAGGACTTCGTCGATGCGTCGATCTGGCTGGTCGACACGCCGCCGAGCGGACGGAAGAACCAGCCGAAGTCCTGCTCACCCGTCTCCTTGAGGTAATAGACGCCGGCGAGATAGTTCATGCGATCGTTGAAGGCCGTGCCCGAGATCTGCAGCTCCTGCGTGTACTGCTCGGCACGCGGGTCGGAAGCGCCCAGCAGGAAGCCGGCACCGCCGAAGTCCGTGCTGAAGTAATCGTCGGTCTTCACATAGGCCGTGATCGAGCGAATCGTCGCCGCGCCGATGTCCCAGCTCAGGTTCGCCGAGGCGATCAGCTGTTCGGTATCGCCGCGCGGCTGGTTCGACAGCATGCCGGGCGGGTACACCTGATTCGGCGTCGCGACGGTAGAATTGCCGAGCGTCAGCA
>ERZ795044.4651-NODE-4651-length-11212-cov-13.879358_pt1 | contig 11212 bp, 9 predicted proteins | sample MGYA00375128_ERZ795044 | MGnify/ENA primary metagenome ERZ795044 (study PRJEB30173, sample SAMN05720213) | anaerobic digester metagenome | isolation source: active sludge of municipal wastewater-treating anaerobic digesters | place: USA | collected 2014-12-22 ... | reverse complement strand
TGCTGGCCAGCGTGGCGCTGGCGGGTTTGACCAGCCTGCTGGTGTTGCAGTTTGACCGCGGCACGTCAGAAGAGAAAGAACTGGTGCTGGGCAGCGCACCTGAGCAAACGCTGCCACCCGTGTCGAACCTGCCGCAGCCAACGCCGCAAACCGCCCCTGCGCAGGATGCAGCAGTAACAGCAGCCGTTGCTCCGATCGTCACCGCCACAACCCAACCGAAAGCCCCGAAAGCAGCGCCCATCGCACGTGCTCCTGCGGCAGCAACCACTGCTGCGGCTGCACCGCAGACGATTGAAGCTACACCGCCACCCACGATGGCTGATGCATCGCCCGCCTCCCGCACGCTGGAGTCGGCTGACGCAAGCACTGCAAAAAGCACTTCCGCACCCTTCACCCAAAATCCGGCACAGAGTACGGCACAGGCTCCAGCCCAGACATCTGCCGCTGCACCGGCAGCAGCAGCACCAGCGGCCAAACAGGAACTGGCACGCGCTGCTGCGGGGCAGGCGCAGCGCGCCCGCCTGAATGCAGGTCAAGCCGAGTCAGCGCCCGCCAGTTTGCACGACATGGCGCGCACAGGGCAGGTGACCGGGCTGGACCGCCTGCTGGCGGAAGGCGCTGCGGTGAACGCACCCGACGCGACCGGCAAAACACCCTTGATGCTCGCGGTGATCAATGGCCATGTGGCTGCCGTGCGGCGGCTACTTTTGGCCGGTGCCAACCCGGCCCTGACGGACCGCGAGGGCCTGACCGCCCTGCAACACGCGCGTCGGCTGGGTCGGGACGACATCGTCCGTCTACTTGAAGAACGCCTTTAAAATCGTGATTCTTTGAGGCCAAATTGGCCTCCAGCCCTCTCCGGATATGCGTGAGTAGCTATTAATATAGTAGCGATTTACTGCGCCGCGCGCCGAAGCGTCTCCACCACCGGCCTGCGCAGCACCTCGCGCAAACCCCACCAGCCTGCGGCCAGCGCCAGCACAGCACCGGACAGCGCGCCAAACAACGGCACCCACAGCGACACAGTCCACGCGAACTCAAACACATACCGCGCCAGCACCCAGCCCACTACCGTGGCCACGATGGAGGCCAGAAAACCCGCCAGCAGGCCCACACCGGCCAGCTCGGCCCGCTGCACCTGGCGCAGCAAACTGGCGCGTGCACCCACAGCACGCATGATGGCAAACTCCCGGGCCCGCTCTTCCCGCGTGGCGGTAACGGCAGCAAACAGCACCACCAGGCCGGCAGCAAGTGTGAATGCGAACAGAAATTCCACGGCGCGTATCACCTGATCCAGCACGCGCTGAATCTGCGCGACGGTGCTGGTCATGTCCACATTGGTGATGTTGGGAAAACTGCGTACCAGCGTGTTGTCAAAACCTTTCGTCTCGGGCGCCTTGAACGCACTCATGAATGTGACTGGCACATCGATCAGCTGGCTCACCGGGTAGATAACGAAGAAATTGGCCCGCATGGAGCCCCAGTCCACCTTGCGCAGCGACGTGATTCTGGACTCCACCTGCACACCGCCCATGTCGAATCGCAACTGGTCTCCCATCTTGAGCCCCAGCGTGGTGGCGATGCCTTCTTCCACGCTGATGGCATCCTTTTCCTCATCAGTCCATTTTCCGGCGACTACATCATTGTTGGGCGGCTTGACCGGGCTGTGCGAGACATTGAACTCGCGGTCCACCAGCCGCTTGGCCCGGTCTTCGGTGTAATCATCTGGCGAGACGGACTTGCCGTTGACGGCAACCAGACGGCCGCGAATCATCGGGTACCAGTCGTATTTGGCAACACCGCCGTCGCGCAGCGCTTTTTGAAACGCTTCGCTCTGGTCGGGCATGACGTTGATGACGAAGCGGTTGGGCGCATCGGGTGGCGTCGCCTTGCGCCAGCTGCTGATAAGGTCGGTGCGCAGCAACACCAGTAGCACCAGCGCAAGCAAACCCACCGCCAACGCGCTGATTTGCACCACGGCATAGGCTGGGCGAGCGGAGAGTTGCCGCGTGGCCAGCACCAGCCAGCGCGGCGCCGTGCTCTCGTTCACACTCCAGCGTAGCGCCTTCACGGCCAGCCAGCCGAGGGCGGCAAACACCACAACAGCGGCGGCAAAACCACCCACGGCAATCAGCCCGAGCTTCAGGTCACTGCTGGCGGCCAGCAGCAGCGCCGCAAAGCCTGCCACGCCCACCGCCAGCACACCAATGGACGCTGGCTTGAGGTTGCCCACATCGCGGCGAATCACCCGCAGTGGTGGCACCTGCGCCAGCTGCAAAACAGGCGGCAAGCCAAATGCAAACAGCAGCGTCAGGCCCATGCCCAAGCCGAACAGCACCGGCCACAGGCTTGCGGCGGGCAGGGCCGCATCCACCAGACCGGCCAGCAACAACACGAAGGCGAAATGCACCGCGTACCCGATGGCTACACCCAGCGCACTGGCAAACAGGCCGATCAGCGCGAACTCAAAGGCGTAAGCCCCGGCGATGGTTCGCTGGCTAAGGCCTAGCACCCGCAGCATGGCGCAATCATCCAGATGGCTGGCCGCAAAGCCCCGCGCCGCCAGTGCTACAGCCACCGCGCTGAGCAGGGCTGCCAATAGAGCCACCAGGTTCAGGAATTTTTCGGCCCGATCCAGCGTCTGGCGCATTTCAGGGCGTCCCCCTTCCAGCGACTCCACGCGCAGACCGCGCACGGCCCGATTTTTGATTTCAACGTCGGCCCAATCGACAAACCGTTTGACCTGGGCGTCCGTTCCGGCCACGGCCATGCGGTAGGTCAGCCGACTGGCAGGCTGGATGAGTTTGGTGGCGTCCACGTCCGCCCGGTTGATCATCACGCGCGGGGCGAAATTCATGAAACCCGCGCCCCGGTCCGGCTCAATCACGATCACCGTGCTGATCCTGAAGCTGGCGTCACCCAGCAGCAGCGTGTCGCCCATTTTCAGACCCAGTGACTCCAGCAGGGGAGCATCGACCCAGGCCTCACCGGCGGCAGGGATGTCGCGGGTACTGGTTTCTGGCGTTCCGGGTTGCCGAGTGATTTTGAGACTGCCACGCAGTGGGTAGCCGGGCTCCACCACCTTCAATGCAACCAGTTTGGAGGCGCCACCATTGGCGTCTGGTGCTCGCCCCATTGTGGGAAAACCCAAAGTACCGGCAACAGTCAGGCCCAGTTCCCGGGCTTTGGCGATAAAGGCCTCGGGCGTGGGGTTGTCACTGGACACCACCGCATCACCCCCCAGCAGTTGCCGGGCATCACGCTGCAACCCGCCTTTTAAACGGTCCGCAAAAAAACCTACTGCTGTAAGCGCAGCAACAGCGAGAGTCACCGCCGCAATCAGCAAGCGGAGCTCGCCCGAGCGAAGATCGCGCCACAGTGTGCGCCAGCCCTGACGCCAGAAAGAGATTTGCATGGCGCTACCTTACCGCATCGGGCTTAAGCCCACGCCATCTGGTGAATTGGGGAGGTTCAAAGTGGCGTTTCAGCCGACGCCTGCGTTCAGGCAACCGAGCGCAGTCGCACACCCGCCAGTTCGGGCTGTAACACCAGGCGATGCGCGCCGGTGTAACAGAGAAAATGTTTGTTGGTTGCCCGCCCCACCGTACACAAGCCCAGGCGCTGCGCGACTTCATGCCCCATTTGCGTCATGCCGCTGCGGGATACCACGATGGGGACTCCCATCTGGGCCGACTTGATAACCATCTCGCTGGTCAGCCGCCCCGTCGTGTAAAACACCTTGTCTGCAGGGGTTGTGTTGGCCTCGCCCTGCATCCACATCCAGCCAGCGATGGTGTCGATGGCGTTGTGCCGGCCGACATCTTCAACAAAGAGCATCATGTCCGGCCCGGCCGGACCGACACAAAACAGCGCGCAACCATGAACCGATCCGGCTGACTTGTAGGTGCTCTCCTGGAGCCGGATGGCATTGGTAATGCCATAGAGTTGCGCCTGCGTAAGGGTCGCATCGGGCAGACGGATCGAGTCGATCTCAGCCATCATGTCGCCAAAGACACTACCCTGCCCGCAGCCGGTTGTAACGACACGTCTGGACGTTTTTTCTTCCAGGTTGGCTATGCCTTTGCGGGTTTTGACGGCGGCAGCACCCACATCCCAATCCACGGTGATGGACTCGATATCGCCCACGGACTCCACCAGTCTCTGGTTTCTCAGAAACCCCAGCACCAGCAGCTCCGGTTGAGCCCCCAAGGTCATTAACGTGACCAACTCCCGCTTGTCCACATAAACGGTGAGTGCGCGTTCAGCGGGAATGGAGACCACCTCGCGCTCGCCATGCTGATTCACGGTCTCCACCTCGCGCGTCAGTGGCGCACGAGCTTGCGTCAGAAATGGCAATACCGATTCAATCAAGGCTTTTTTGCCGCCTGCGCTGCGGCAGGAGCAACGGGAACGGCGGCAGGTGCTGGAGCAGCTGCAACAGGCAGCGGATAGACAAATGCACCTGGATCAGCGCAAGGCGGTGTTGCCGGTGGCTGTTTCACTTCCTTGCCAGCAGCCTTTGTAGTCTTGAAAAAATGTGAGGCCGTCTTGTCTTGCGATTTGCACAGAAGATAGGCTTCCACCTTCCCGCTCCACGCAGCCTTGGCCGACGCCTCAGCAGCCTTGGCTTTGGCCTCATCAGACAGCGCTGGCAATTTGGCCATCACCGAAGCGCCCAGCAACAACCCACTGCAGGTCAACAGAAGAGATTTCAGAGGTTTTTTCATACCGATTTCCTCAAACTTGAGCGGTTGGGCCAGGTACAGCCATCTGCGAGCGCTGTGCCGGAATCTTGCCGGACTTGACGTCGTCGTACCAGAGTTCATGGTGCTCCCTGGCCCAGGTTTCGTCCACGTAACCCGTCTGCATGCCTTCCAGAGCGCCATCCGTACCCACGGTGCCAAGGTAAATATGACCCATGAACAAAACCATCATCAAAATGACGGATACGGCATGCACCATGTGAGCCACCTGCATCGTACTGCGTTCATAGACAAGGCCCGGTACCAGCTTGTCCAGGACCAAACCAGATGCCACAACGATCAGACCCAGTACAAACACACCGCCCCAGAACACGACCTTTTCACCGGCGTTGAATCGACCCGACTTCACCTCATGCTCGGAGAACATGCCACCACCCTTGAGCAACCAGCCCAAGTCCCCTTTTGCGGGCATGTTGTCACGCACGAAGGTCAAAATCACGATGACAAGCGATACCGCGAAGACGGGTCCGGCGAAGTTATGCGCGTTTTTCAACAAATACGTCAACCAGCCAAACAGGGTGCTACCGATTACAGGCAGCAGGAAGAATTTCCCGAAGGCCATCACCAGACCAGATATCGCCAGAATGACGAAGGCAATGGCATTTGCCCAGTGCGCAGAGCGCTCGAACGGTGTAAATCGCTCTATCTTGCGACCGGTAGGCTGTCCATGCAGCTTGATGGCACCCACACGCCAGTAAAACAGTGCAATGGCACCCAACACAATCAACATCAGTGAGCCGCCGTAAGGAACGATCCAGTTGTTGCGCACCTGCCGCCATGCCTCACCCGCATTCGTCAGACTTGATCCAGGGTACCTGACGAAACCCTGAATCAGGTTGCCGGCCTCTGGCGCTTCACTCCTGGGGAGACTGCTGTAGCCAGTTACCCCGCTACCGACCTGACGCCACATGGGTGCATTGTTGCCGGGCTGCACTTTAGCGCGTTCACCATTGGTCTGCTTGGCGTAATCAGGATCTGCACTGGCATCCGGCCGAATCTCAAAAATGTTGGCGCTCTGAATGCCTCCGGATGGCGCCACAGGTGCCGCAGCACTCGCGGATGCCGCCGGCTGCGGTGCAACCTTGTCCTGCGCCCATGTGACGCCGCAAAAGCTCATGGAGAGCATTACGGCAGCGGTCATTTTGCGAAACATGTTGACCCCTTGATCAGTTGGCGCGGGTGTAGTCGTTTTGTCCGTATTGGGCACGCGCCTTGAGCTTTTGCTCCCAACTGGTCTTGTCACCGGGTTTCCAGTCGGATGACGTGAACGCAGCGACACCCGTACCCGCAAAAGGTGCCGCATCCTGTTTGACACCACCGCTGCTCTGCGGCTTTTCACTGCACGCGCCCAGCAACAGCGCAGACACAAGAGCCAGGAAGAGCACCTTCATGATTTGACTCCTTCACCCTTTGCCGCTGGTTTGGTGCCATAGGCCGTTCCCCAACCCCAAACTTCTGCGCCCTTGCCCCGCTTGACCACCCGGTTGCGGAAGATGTCAGCGACCACATCACCGTCGCCAGCAAGCAGCGCCTTGGTCGAACACATTTCCGCGCAGGCGGGCAGTTTGCCTTCGGCGAGGCGGTTGCGCCCATACTTTTCGAACTCTGCCTGGCTGCCATTCTCCTCGGGACCACCGGCACAAAAGGTGCACTTGTCCATCTTGCCGCGCACCCCGAAAGTGCCCTGCGAGGGGAACTGTGGGGCACCAAAAGGACATGCATAGGAGCAATAACCACAGCCAATACACACATCCTTGTCGTGCAAAACCACTCCTTCGTCCGTCCGATAGAAGCAGTTCACCGGGCACACGGCCATACATGGTGCGTCGCTGCAATGCATACAGGCTACCGAAATGGACTTCTCGCCGGGTACGCCGTCGTTGAGCGTTACCACGCGGCGACGATTCACACCCCACGGTACTTCATTCTCATTCTTGCAGGCAGTCACACAGCCGTTGCATTCGATACAACGCTCTGCATCACAAACAAATTTCATTCGTGCCATGTCTGACTCCTTACGCTTTCTCGACGTTGCAGACCGTCGTTTTGGTTTCCTGCATCATCGTCACGCTGTCATAACCATAAGTCGTCGCCGTATTGATGGCCTCACCCCGGACGATTGGAGCCGCGCCAGTGGGGTAATGGGCGAGCATGTCAGCCCCCTGCCAACGACCTGAAAAATGGAAAGGCATAAACACCGTGTCTGGTCCCACACGCTCTGTCACCAAAGCCTGGACATTGAGTCGTGCTCCCGTCGGAGTGGAAACCCAGGCCCGCTCACCGTTGCGAATGCCTTTTTCAGCCGCCACCTTGGGGTTGATCTCGATGAACATTTCCTGCTGCAGCTCGGCAAGCCACGGGTTGGATCGCGTTTCTTCGCCGCCACCCTCGTACTCGACCAATCGGCCAGAAGTCATGACCAGCGGGAACTTCTCGTGAACCTTGTCCGCGATATTCTTCTGCTGGATGGTTTTGTACAAGGTCGGCAGACGCCAAAACGCCTTCTTGTCGTCATGCGTAGGGTACTTGGCCTGCAGGTCGGCACGATTGCCGTACAAGGGCTCGCGGTGCTGCGGAATGGCATCAGGGAAGTTCCAGACCACGGCGCGGGCTTTGGCATTGCCAAAGGGATGACAACCATGCACCTGCATGACCACTCGCTGAATACCGCCCGACAAATCGGTCTTCCAGTTCTTGCCCTCGGCTGCCGCTTTCTCGGCATCGGTCAGGTCGTCCCACCAACCCAGCTTCTTCAGCAAAACATGGTCGAACTCCGGATAACCCGTGGTGATGTCCGCTCCCACAGAGAATGAGCCGTCTTCTGCCAACAGATTCTTGCCTTCACGTTCCACGCCGAAGTTGGCCCGGAAATTTCCGCCACCTTCCATCACGTGTTTCGAGGTGTCATACAAATTGGAAGATCCAGGGTGCTTCAATGCGGCCGTGCCATAACAGGGCCATGGCAAACCAAAGTAGTCACCTGTAAAGTCGTAACCGGTCTCCTTATCCTTGCCGCCTTTGGCCTTGAGTGTTTTCACATCAAACAGGTGCATGTTGCGCATGTGTGCCTTCAGACGCTCGGGGCTCTGGCCGGTGTAACCGATTGTCCAGACCGACGCGTTGATTTCACGCAGGATGTCCTCGGGCACTGGTTCGTCCATCCCGTTGACCTTCTGCATTTTGTAATTCCTGGACAACTCCTTCCCAAAGCCCAGCTTGTCGGCAAACTGCTGCATGATCATGTGATCGCTGCGGCTCTCCCAGAGGGGTTCGATCACTTTTTCACGCCACTGCAAGGAGCGGTTGGAGGCGGTGCAAGAGCCACTCGTCTCAAACTGGGTTGCTGCCGGCAGCAGGTAAACCGCCCGGTTGGGATTCAGGTCCTCTGGCTTGCCCGGCATGGCGGCCATGGAGGCCGTAGCCGATGGATAGGGATCAACTACCACCAGCAAATCAAGCTTGTCCATGGCGCGCTTCATCTCCAGACCACGGGTCTGGGAGTTGGGAGCATGCCCCCAATAGAACACGCCACGGAGATTGGAGTCCTGATCAATCAACTCGTTTTTCTCCAGCACACCGTCAATCCAGCGGGACACGGTGATGCCAGGTTTGGTCATCATGGCGGGAGAAGCAAACTGCTTTTTGATCCACTCAAAATCGACGCCCCACACCTTTGCAAAGTGCTTCCAGGAGCCTTCCACAATGCCGTAATAACCCGGCAGCGAATCGGGGTTAGGGCCTACATCGGTAGCGCCCTGCACGTTGTCGTGGCCCCGGAAAATGTTGGTGCCGCCACCGGATTTGCCCACATTGCCCAACGCCAGCTGAAGGATGCACGACGCCCGCACGATGGCGTTGCCCGTGGTGTGCTGGGTTTGTCCCATGCACCACACGACGGTACCGGGGTTATTCTCGTGCAGCATCGTGGCGACCTTGAGCACCTGCGCTTCCTTGACGCCGCAAGCTTCTTCCACTTTGTCAGGCGTCCATTTGGACAGCACCTCCTCCTTGACCTTGTCCATACCAAAGACGCGGTCGTTGATGTACTGCTTGTCTTCCCAGCCATTCTTGAAAATGTGATGGAGAATGCCAAACAGAAATGCAATGTCCGACCCGGAGCGAATCCGCACGTATTCATCGGCTTTCGCCGCTGTACGCGTGAAGCGGGGGTCCACCACAATCATCTTGCAGCCAGTTTCCTTGGCGTGCAGCATGTGCAGCATGCTGACGGGATGGGCTTCTGCCGCGTTGGACCCAATGTACATGGCGACCTTGCTGTTCTGCATGTCGTTGTATGAATTGGTCATGGCGCCATACCCCCAGGTATTGGCTACACCCGCCACCGTGGTGGAGTGACAAATACGCGCCTGGTGATCGCAGTTATTGCTTCCCCAGAAACTGACAAACTTGCGCAGCAAGTAAGCCTGCTCATTGTTGTGCTTGCTGGAACCCACCCAATAGATGGAGTCCGGCCCACTGGCCTTGCGCAATTCCATCAGCTTCGCGCTGATTTCCGTCAGCGCAGTGTCCCACGTGATGCGCTCATACTTGCCATTAACCAGCTTCATGGGGTACCGAAGCCGGAACTCGCCATGCCCGTGCTCGCGCAGGGCAGCTCCTTTAGCGCAATAGGAACCCAGGTTAATCGGGGAATCAAAAACAGGCTCCTGACGCACCCAAACGCCATTTTCGACGATCGCATCGACTGCACACCCGACCGAGCAGTGCGTACAGACGGTTCGCTTGACTTCAATTTTTCCCCCTCCAATCGCAACTGCGCCGGTAGCAGCATTCGCCTTCTTCACCAGCGCCAGCTGCGAAGCCGCGAGACCGACGCCGACACCCAGACCGGAGCGGCGCAAAAAGGCACGCCGGTCCATTGTTGGCAAGGCATGGGACAAGCCTCTTCCCAAACTGTGCAGGAAGGGGGAACGGGAAACGTTACTGAGGGAACCCGATTTTCTGGTCAACAACATGGAAATCTCCAAAGTCGGCGCGATTCAATATGGAATCAGGGAGGAAAGGAGCGACTACTGACAATCAGACCAACGTCGTCTTGTAGTACTTCTTGACATGAGCACTCAAGGTATAACCACCGCCTTTTTCAGGGGCAGGCCTTGCGACCTCGGCCACCGGGACAGACGCGGGCGCCCTCAACAGATTGACTGAAGCAACCGCCGCACCCGCAACGGATGCAGTCAGAAAAAATCCGCGACGTGAAGCTTTGGGTGGGTTGTCCTGCATGGATGTCTCCGGGGGGTAGTTGATATGAATATCTCTTCATAGTGTAGGCAGTTCACCATGGCATCGCAATCGGGGGGATCAAAAATTCGGCATGCGTAAGGGTAAACCTGAGGACACCTAACAAAGCCTTGCAAGCTGTCCAGCCAAACCAGGCCCTCAAATGCTTCCGTCCAGCATGTCAAAGCCCTGAGCTTCAATGCTCACGAAAGCCCGGGTCAATGCTGCCAAAGCGGCGTAAAAACGGGCTTGCGGGTTCTTCTCGAGCGCATCGCACAGGCTTGCAACCCAGGGCTGGATGTGCGCAGAGAAAAACTCTCGCTGGCGCGTCAGGTTGGCGACAGCCACATCGTCACCCGCAATCAGGTAGCGCATGACCTCACACAGGTAGGCAAAGTGGTCTTCTGTCTCCGACATGCTGTCATCCCGCGACAGGCCAAGCTGTGCCAAATCAGTGCGCAGGCGAGCCAATGGTTTTTCGTTCAGGAAGCCACTCAGGTAGTGGGAACCGAAAAGGTAGACCTCGGGCTTGCCCACACCGCCAAACAGTGCGTCGTATTCGCTTTGTATGGCCGCATCCGGCATCTCGCGGGCAACGCCCACCAGTGCGCGCCAGGGCTCTTCCAGGAAAGCTCCGGTTACTGGCGAATCGGTAGCGGCCACGCGTAATTTCGCTATTAAATCAATAGCTGGCTGCGCATAATACATAAGGGCTAGAAGCCCGTAAAGCTCCGAACGGGCGGTTTCCTCGTCGAGTGCACTGCTTTGCAGATTGGCGGGCGTTGACATCATGCTCAAAGGTCCGTGATTCTGGTTTCATTCTGGGCTGAGTAGATATCGATCACCCGGCAGTCACCGCACATTTTCAAGCGCTCCAGCGCCTCGCCCTGAAACATGCTGTGTCCAGCCAGCTTGCCCAGCATGCCTTCAATTGCCTTGAGCGTTCCGAAGGGTTTATTGCAGCGCACACAGACATAGGGCTTCATCTCGTTGATGACTACCGCTTCTTTGCGCAGTGGGCTCAAACTCAGTTGCGGCACCAGCGTCAGTGCATTCTCCGGACAGGTCTTGACGCACAGACCACACTGCACGCAGTTTTTCTCGATGAACTTGAGCTGTGGCGACTGCGGGTTGTCCTGAAGCGCACTGGCGGGACAGGCGTTGACACAGCTCAGGCACAGGGTGCAGGCATCCTTGTTCACCGCCAA
>ERZ795044.4649-NODE-4649-length-11213-cov-4.906883_pt1 | contig 11213 bp, 9 predicted proteins | sample MGYA00375128_ERZ795044 | MGnify/ENA primary metagenome ERZ795044 (study PRJEB30173, sample SAMN05720213) | anaerobic digester metagenome | isolation source: active sludge of municipal wastewater-treating anaerobic digesters | place: USA | collected 2014-12-22 ... | reverse complement strand
CGGTGGCGGACTCGGTGCGCGCGGCTTCAGCGCCGGCGCGTGTGGATCGTGGCAATGCGTGCAGTTGTAGATCTCACGCGTGCCTTTCCAGTTCGCGACGCGTTTGCCATGCGCGCCGAAGTACCACTCTTTGTGTTGCCGGAAATGGCATTGGCCGCAGACCTGATGAGCATCATTGAAATCCACGGGCTGCCCCGCGAACGTGCGCAACTGGTCGCGATCCTTCGTCTGGTGACAGTCGAGACACCAGATGCGATCCGCGCCGTGCACCAGCGCTGCCGGGTGCGGAGAGTTCAGCAGGCGTGGCATCGGATTCGGCTGCATCGCCGCGTGACAGTTGGAGCAGGGGAAGAAGATCAGGCCGTCTTTCTGTGGCACCACCTTGAACGCGGGCGCGCCGGGGTAGCCCTTGAATGCGCCGGGTGCCGTCGGTGCGGGGGGCGCGTCATCGGCCCCGTGACTGCGCAGCGGGCGATGTGTCGGCACCGATGCAGGCGCGTCCGTTGGCGCGTCCGCTGCGATCGCGGGCGTCGCGCTGACGGCGAGCAACAGGAGCATGAGCAGCCGCGATGACATGCCGGTATCAGGCCACCGGTAGATACGGAATAGAATCGTGGATTACCGCCGTCTGTATTTACCGCAGGTTGTTCCGCCTGCGATCCCTGCGCTACGCTGGCTGCATCGTGCTTCGGATCCGTTCCCTGCAGTCCAGTCGGCCAGCCGTGGTGCTGGCACTCGTTGCGCTCGCGCTGCGCGCGCTTGTGCCGGCGGGCTACATGGCCGGTGGCGACATCGCGACGGGCATCACGGTGCAGCTCTGCACCACCCAAGGCCTACGCGCTGTCGTGCTGCCGTTCGATTCTTCGGACCCGCTTCCAGAGCAGCACACTGACTCAACGTGTCTTTACGCTGTAGCCGCCGGCGCGGCGCTGCCGGTCGACATCCTCCCTGCGATCGCGCCGCAGATCGAAACGCATCTGAGCGTGAGTGCCGACCAAGGGCTCGCGTTCATCGCCGCCATCGTTCGCTCCCAGTCCTCGCGCGGCCCACCCCCCTACGCCTGATCCAGCGTACTGCTGCTCCTTTCCGGAGCACTTCATCAGGTTTCATCGACTTCGCGCTGCCAGAGAGGCTGCGCGACGGGGAGTTTCGAAATGTCTTTGTCATCACGTTGGATGTGGCCGCTGACTGCCGCATCGATACTCATGATCACGTCCGCGGCAGCCGCCGCGGAGTCGAGCGGTTCCAATCCACCACGTGACGAGCGTGAGCTCGTCGAAGTTGTGGTCACTGCGCTGCGCATGGTCGAGCCGCTCGTCGTCTCGAGCAGCGCGAAGGCACCACGCCAGCCGCTGCCGGCACACGATGGCGCAGATTTCCTGAAAACGGTGCCGGGATTTTCCGTGATTCGAAAAGGCGGCACCGATGGCGATCCCGTGTTCCGCGGCATGGCCGCTTCGCGCGTCAACATCGAGATCGATGGCGAGCAGATCCTCGGCGGCTGTGGCATGCGCATGGATCCGCCGACGGCTTACGTCTTCCCGGAAGCCTACGATCGCATCATCGTGATCAAGGGACCGCAGACGGTGCTGCATGGGCCCGGCAATTCGGCCGCCTCGGTGTCTTTCGAACGCCGCATCTCGCGCTTCGACGAGCCCGGTTTCGAGGGCCGTATCAGCGCGCTAGGCGCGAGCTTCGGGCGCAATGATGTGGTCGGCGAACTGCGCGCGGGCATGCCGAAGTTGGACACGCAGCTGACGGCGACGCGCGCCGAGTCGGATGACTTCACCGATGGCAACGGACGCGATGTGCATTCCGCCTATCGGCGCTGGAGCACGAATGCTGCGCTCGGCTGGACGCCGGACGATGACACGCGCATCGATCTGACGGGTGCGCGCAGCGACGGCGAAGCCGCCTACGCGGATCGCATGATGGATGGTGTGCTGTTCGCGCGCGACAACCTGGGGCTGCGCTTCGAGCGGCGCAATCTGTCGCCGCGAGTGCGTCGTCTCGAGGCGCAGACCTTCTACAACTACATCGATCACGTGATGGACAACTATAGCCTGCGCACGTTCGTGCCCACGACGATGATGCCTGGCCGCGCAGTATCGAACCCGGATCGGCGCACGACAGGGTCAAAGCTCGAGATGGAAATCGGTATCGCGAAGCCACTGATCGCGACGATCGGACTCGAACGTCAGGAGAACCGGCACACGCTGCGCTCGACGATGAATGAAACGATGATGCCCTATGAAGCCATGGCTCGCGTCGAGGATGGCCGCTTCCGCAGCGACAGCCTCTACGCTGAACTCACCTGGCAAACCAGCGAGCGGCAACGGCTGATCGGCGGCCTGCGGGCCGACGACTGGTCGGCGCGGGACGGACGCCAGAGGCTCGCGCTGGGCATGACCAGCGTCGTCAATCCGACAGCCGGCGCTGAGCGAAGCGAGACCCTGGGCGGAGGCTTCATCCGCTTCGAAAGCGACCTCGCCTCGCAGCCGGCGACTCTCTACGCGGGCCTGGGACGTGTTCAGCGCTTCCCGGATTACTGGGAACTGATTTCGGCCGGCAAGGAAAGTGAGGCCAGCGTCAGTGCGTTCAATACGCTTCCGGAGAAGACCACGCAGTTCGATGCTGGCATCCTCCTTCGCCGAGACCGGCTGTCATTCTCACTGTCCGGATTCGTCAGTGATGTTGATGACTACATCCTGATCCAGTCGAATTATGCGAAAGGCATGCGCATGACGACCGTGGTGCGCAACGTCGAGGCCCGGACCTGGGGCGGAGAGGCGGATGCGACGTTCACGCTCAACCCAGCCTGGAAGGTCACCGGCACGCTGGCGTACACGCGTGGCGACAACCGCAGCGATGGCACGGCACTTGCGCAGATGGCGCCGCTCGAATCGCGGCTGGCGCTCGATTACTCAGAGGCCCGCTGGTCGGCGGGTGCGCTACTGCGGATCGTCGCCGCCCAGGATCGCTTCGTCTTGAACCAGGGCAACATCGTCGGCCAGGATATCGGCGGCACACCCGGGTTTGCGGTGCTGTCGCTGAACGGTGGCTGGCAGCCGCGTTCGGGATGGCAGGTGACGGCCGGCATCGACAACCTGTTCGACCGCGCCTATGCGGAGCACCTCAGCCGCTCAGGAGCGATGGTGTCGGGTTTCCTGCAGTCGACGCGCGTCAATGAGCCGGGGCGAACAGCCTGGCTGAAAGTGAGCGCTGAAATGTAGCGGGGACTGGGAAATGGTCTGGCGCGCCCGACTGGATTCGAACCAGTGACCCCTGCCTTCGGAGGGCAGTACTCTATCCAGCTGAGCTACGGGCGCGTCGGATTCCCATTATAGCCGGCCCTCACAGCCAGCCACGCCATTTGAAGATCAGAAACGGGACGACGGCCGAGATCCCCATCAGGCCTACGGCACCCCAGAATCCCCAGGCGGCATGGGAGGTGGGGATCAGGTCGAAGTTCATGCCGAACATCGCCCCGATCACGGACGGGGGCAGCAGCACCACCGTCACGACCGAGAAGATCTTCAGGATATTGTTCTGGTCGATATTCACCATGCCGAGCGTGGCATCGAGGATGAAATTGACCTTGGCGCCGAGGAAGGTGGCGTGGTCGGCCATCTGAGTGACGTCGCGGGCGATGGTCTTCAGGCGCGAGCGCACGTCTGGCGTGAGGTCGATTGGCGCCTGCTGGACGAACACGAGCATGCGCGAGAGGCTGGCGAGCGATTCGCGCGCCTTCGAGTTCAGGTCACCGGCATGGCCGACCTTCTGCAGCACGCTGCGGAAATCGCGAGGCCGGCTACGCCCACGTGGCGGCGAAAAAACTTCCGCTGAGATCGCATCGAGATCGCTGCCGGCGCGTTCGAGCACGTCCGCAATGCGATTGACGATGGCCTCGAGCAGGCCTGCGAACACGGCGGGGCCCGTGCTGCATTGCGTGAGGTGCCGCTCTGCGTAGGCGATGAACGCGCGGAATGGCAGCGGATCGACATAGCGATTGGTGGCGAGGCGGTGCCCCTTCAGGATGAAGGTGACCTGGTTGTTCTCGGGCGCGTCCGATTCGAGCTTGGTGACGAGCGTCACCGTCATGTACAGCGCGCCGGCCTCCTCATAGAGCCGGTTGGACGTTTCGATCTCGCGCATTTCCTCGCGAGTCGGCACGTCGATCGCCAGAAATTCCTCGACCTTCTTTTCTTCGGCGATGGTTGGTTCGAGCAGATCGAGCCAGACCGCGTCGGCGGGCATCGCCTCCGTCGGTGCTTGAGCGCGACGAGACAGTCCGAGCGTATTCGGCAGGAAGACGCTCAGCATCTAGTGCGCCTCAGCGCTTTTCGGAGGCCGCGATGTCGTTGAGCAGCGAGAGCAGCTGACTGTGGCCGCCGGCCGCGCCGACATCCGTGGAGTAACGGCCGTTCACGAGCATCAATGGCACGCCGGCAACGCGATAACGCTTGGTGAGCTGCTCGGCGCGCTGCAACGCGGTGTTGACCGCGAAACCGTTGTACTCGCGCTTGAAGTCTTCGCCGTTCACGCCATTGGCTTCGGCCCAGGCGAGCTGCATCTTGAACGTTGCGTCTTCATCCTGCGCGATCAGCATGTTGCCGCCGCGATGGATGGTGTCGAACACTTTCGTGTGCAGCGTATCGAGCTTACCGAGTACCTGCAGCGTGTAGAACAGGCGGCCATGCAGTTTGTGGCCCGGGCCCCAGATCACGGGCAGGCGCACGAACTCGATGTAGGCTGGCTTGTTCTTCTTCCAGCTCTCGAGGTACGGATCGAGTTCATAGCAGTGGCTGCAGCCGTACCAGAACACTTCGATCACTTCGACCTTGCCTGGGCCGACGTTGGTGGGCTGGGCGGGCGAGAGCAGCGTGTAGTGCTTGCCGGCCTGCCACTTGCCGTCGGCGAGCGAGGCCTGCGTCGGCAACGCCTGTGCGAGACGCGACGGCTCGGAGTTTGCAGCCGCCATCGGCTCAGCGCTGTCGATCGTGGCCACCGGCGCTGCGATATCGGCCGGCGGCGCCGCCGCGATTGGCGCGGTGTCCGTCACGGGCACGGCAGCGGAGCTTGCCGAGGGAGTGCTGTCGGCGCAGCCGACCAGCAGTGCCACCGCGAGCACCAGCATCGGACGAGAACGCTTGACGATGGACTGCATCATGTCAGCGCATGCCCTGAATATAGGACGCGAGGTTCTGCATGTCCTCGGCGGACAGTCGCTTCGCGATCGTCACCATCATGTGACCGTTGCGCGATTTCTGCGGCTTGCCTTCGAGATCCGTGTAGCGCTGTTCTGCGGCATAGGCGTTCAGCTGCTTGACCGTGTACACCGCGTGTTGCGCACGCACCTGCGGATAGCCCGCGCCCGGATTGCCGCGGCCGACCGGGCCGTGGCAGGCCTTGCACGCCGGAATGTTGCGATTGCGATCGCCCGCCTTGTAGAGCACTTCGCCGGCCTTCCAGTCGCCCGCATCCGTTTCGAGTCCGGTCGGCGTGAGGCTCGCGTAGTACGCGGCGATGTCCAGCACGTCTTCGTCGGTGAGGATCATCGCCATCGGCGCCATCAGTTCGTTCTGCCGATGGGTCTTGCGGAACATGCCGAGCTGCTCGGTGATGTACGCGGCGTTCTGGCCCGCGAGGCTCGGCCATTCCGGGTTGCTGCTGTTGCCGCCCACGCCATGGCAGGCGAGGCAGGTGGCGGCCTTGGTGGCGCCGGCTTCAGCGTTGCCGGCCGCGAACACGGCGGGCGAAAAACTCAGGGCAACCGCGACGGCGGCCAGCGAACAAGAACGAATCGTCGAAATCATGCTGATCCGGCTCCAAACTCAGGGGGCGCAAGGGCTGAAATTGTACACTAGGGCATGTCACGATTTCCCCAGGCTGCGTTCACTCTGAGTGTGGCAGCGCCCGCACAGTTCCCGCCGGACAGCGGCGCCGAAGTGGCGTTTGCCGGCCGGTCCAACGCCGGCAAGTCGAGCGCCCTGAACGCTTTGTGCGAGCGCAACGCGCTGGCCCGGACCAGCAAGCTGCCGGGGCGCACTCGGCTGTTGAATTATTTCGACCTGGGCGCCGGCCGGCGCATCGTGGATCTGCCTGGCTACGGGTTTGCGAAGGTGTCGGATGCCGAGCGCCGCCAGTGGGTCATGCTGATCGACGCCTTGCGCGGTCGTGCGTCGCTCGCCGGCCTGATGCTGATCATCGACTCGCGCCGCGGCGTGCTCGAGGAGGACCTGGAATTCGTGGCGTGGGCGGATCCTTCCCGCCTGCCGGTGCACGTGCTGCTGGCGAAGTCCGACAAGCTGAAGCAGGCGGAAAAGAGCAAGGCGCTGCGCGATGCGAAGAAAGCACTCTCTACCGACGTCGGCGTGCACCTGTTCTCCGCGCATGGCGGGGAGGGTGTGCGCGAGGCGCAGAACGCGCTGATCGGCATGCTCAAAGAAGAAACCCCGGTGGAGTGAACCACCGGGGTCAGACTAACCCGGCACAGGTCTCGTTGGACCGGGTTATACCCGCTCAGGGAGGGAAGCGGGGAGCGAACAAGTCGCTCATGTAGTCAGACACGGGTAAGGGGTCATGGTTCCGTGATTTTCGAAAAATTAAATCGTTCTGAATCAATAGCTTGATCAACGACTTGTTTCTTTCGCGCCACAGAAACACGCCACAGACTTCTTACAGGAATGTCCATGTCACGCCGACCGAGATGAGCTCGGCGCGGTCCGAGCCGCCGACGTCGAAACTCTCGTACTCGAGGCGCGCCGCGAGGCTGCCGAAACGGGCCTGGATGCCGCCCCCGTAGGCGAATTCGGTGCCGTCATCGCTGAACGAGCCGAGCCCGGTGGCCGAGGCGGAACTCTCCCAGCGGGCGAGGCCAGCCTTCACGAACAGGTCGATCGGTGCGATCGGGAAGTAGCCCACGGCATAGGCGGCCACCGCTTTCGCGTCGGCCTCGACGGTGAACGGACCGATCGTCGCGCTGTCCTTGCCGAGGTCGATGTAGTTGACCTCGACGCCGAAGCTGTCGAGAGGGCGGAAGCCGGCGATCACCTTGAAGCTTTCGTCATCGAAGTCGAGCTGGTCCTCGAGGCCGTCCACTTTGGATTTCGTGACGCCGGCGCCGAGATAGAAGCCGTTGTCGGCGGCGTACGCTGCCGGTGCGGCCAGGGCGGCCGCGATCACGGTCAAGCTGGCGAGCAGGGGGAGCTTTTGCATGGCGATGGTTACCTTTGTTGAAGACGCAGTTTCGACCACGCCACCGCGCCCGGAGTTCGCGCGGATTGCGTCTCCGCCGGGCGACAGCAGGTAAAGTGTCGGCATCCGAAAGCGGAGGTCGCCGTGCAGTTTTCGTCCATTCGATTCAGTTCCTTGACACTGTCTGCGCTGCTGTTGCTGGCTGCCGCTGCTGCAAGCAGTGGGACACCGACTCCGGTGCCGGCCGATGTCGACTATCCCGGACTGATCGAGATCGACGTGGATCTCACCGACCTCGAACAACGCGTGATCCGCACGCAGCAGCGCATTCCCGTCACGCCAGGTCCGCTTACGCTGATGTATCCGCGCTGGCTGCCCGGCAATCACGCGCCAACGGGACTGATCGAAGCGCTGAGCGGATTCGTCGTGCACGCGCGCGATGCTGCGGGTGAACGGCGCCGCATCGAATGGCGTCGCCATCCACTCAACATGTACGCGTTCGACGTGGACGTGCCGGCTGGCACGCAACTGCTCGACATCGACCTGCAGTTCGCGACGCCGATCGCGGCGGAGCAGGGTCGGCGCGTGATCACACCCGACATGCTCGGTCTGCAATGGGAGAAGGCGCTGCTGTATCCGGCCGGACACTATGTGAGCCGCATTCGCGTGCGTCCTGTGATCCGCCTGCGGGCGGGCTGGGGTTTCGGCACTGCGCTGCGCGTCAGCGAGACGGTGCAGGTGGCGCCGTCCGCCGCGGACGTGAAGACGGGCGCACAGAGCGTCGCGAGCACAGTGACCCATCAGCGCATTCAGTTCGTCGATACGACGCTCGAGCGTCTCGTCGATTCGCCGCTGTTCGCGGGCCGGCACTTCCGCAAGTTCGAGCTCGATGCTGATCCGCGCAATCCGGTGCAGCTGAATGTCGTCGCGGACCGGCCCGCACTGCTCGAGGCCACGCCGCCGCAGATCGAGGCGCATCGCAAGCTCGTGCGCGAGGCGAGCCGGCTGTTCGGCTCGCGTCACTATCGGCACTATGATTTCCTGCTTGCGCTCAGCGAGCACTTCGATGGCATCGGGCTCGAGCATCATGAGTCGAGCGAGAATGGCGTCGATCCCGGCTATTTCACCGAGTGGGCGACGATTGCCGACGGCCGCGATCTGCTGCCGCATGAATTCGTGCATTCCTGGAACGGCAAGTTCCGCCGCCCCGCGGATCTGTGGACGCCCACCTATGACGTCCCGATGCAGAACTCGCTGCTGTGGGTGTACGAGGGCATGACGGAGTTCTGGGGCGTGGTGCTTGCCTCGCGCTCCGGCCTCTGGACCGAGCCGTTCACCCGCGAATCCCTCGCATGGATCGCGGCTGTCTATGGCGATCAGCGTCCTGGCCGTGCCTGGCGTGATCTGCAGGACACGACGAACCAGCCGATCATGGCGTATCGCAAGTCCCGCGCGCACCCGACCTGGCAGCGCGGCACCGATTACTACTCGGAAGGATTGTTGTTGTGGCTCGATGTCGACGCGCAGCTGCGCGCCCTGACCCGCGAGCGCCGTTCGCTCGACGATTTCGCCATGAAGTTCTTCGGCGTGCAGGATGGCGAACTCGGCCCGCTGAACTACAGCTTCGAGGATGTCGTCACGACGCTGGACGCGATCGTGCCGCATGACTGGCGCAGCTTCCTGCGCAGCCGCCTCGATGCGAACGGCGGTGCGGTGGCTGCGCCGGCGGTGGGTGCCGAGTGGCCGCACAGCGGCATCGTCCGGGGCGGCTGGAAACTGATCTACGACGACAAGCCGAACGAGTACGCGACCAGCATCGAGCGCGGCGGTGGGGTACGCAATTACAGCTTCTCGCTCGGCCTCACGATCGCGCGCGAAGGTGCGCGTATTGCCGATGTGGTCTGGGACGGCCCGGCCTTTCGCGCCGGAGTTTCAGCGGGCATGCAACTGGTGGCCGTCAACGGCCATGCATACAACGAAGACCTGTTGCGTGAGGCCATCGTTGCAGCCGCCAGGCCCGGCGCCGCCGGCACCGTCGATCTGCTCGTGCGCAGCTTCGATCAGTACCGCACGCTGCGTATCGAATATCGCGGGGGTCTGCGCTATCCCCATCTCGTGCGCGTGGAGGGCGGCGCAGACCGTCTCGGCGCGTTACTCAAGCCGAGAACCTGAATGCGCAGCCTCTGCATCTATTGCGGTTCGAGCTCCGGCAATGATCCGGCCTACGGTGAAGCTGCGCGCGCCGTCGGCGTGGAATTGGCCCGGCGCGGCATCGAAGTCATCTATGGCGGTGCCCACGTCGGACTGATGGGCCAGCTGGCCGATGCGGCGCTCGGGGCCGGCGGTCGCGTGATCGGGGTGATCCCGCAGCAGCTCGTGCGCAAGGAGCTCGCGCATCGCCAGCTCACCGCGCTGCACATCACTTCATCGATGCATGCGCGCAAGGCGAAGATGGCCGAGCTCTCGGACGGTTTCGTCGCACTTCCGGGTGGCGTCGGCACGCTCGAGGAGATCTTTGAGATCTGGACCTGGGCGCAGCTCGGCCTGCACGGCAAGCCCGTCGGATTGCTGAACATCGGTGGGTATTACGACGAGCTCGTGCGCTTCGTCGACCACGCAACCTCCAGCGGCTTCGTTCGACCCGAGCAACGCGGCATGCTGATCGTCGAACCCACGATCAGCGCGCTGCTGGCGCGATTCGAATCCTGGGTACCGCCCGTCGTCGAGAAATGGATCGCGCGCGACGAGACCTGACGCGCTGCGCCCCGCCGCCGATCTACCGCGCAGCCAGCGTGAACGTGGCCACGCCGAGCGCAAACCACAGACCCGCAAAAATCAGGCAAAAGCCATAGATCTTGCGGAAGTCGATGCGTGCCACGCCGGCGATCACGATGATCCAGAACGGCGAGAGCAGGTTGCCCATCTGGTCGCCGACGCCGAGCGACAGCAGGCCGATCTGCGGCGAAACCCCCACCTGCGCAGCAGCCTCGCTGGTCACGAAGCCCTGGATGATCCACTGCCCGCCGCTCGACGGGACGAACAGCGCGACCAGCGTGCCGGCCGCGGCGCTGAGCAGCGCGAAGCTTGCGGGGGTCGCGAGCGACGCAAAGAAGTTGGCAAAAGCCGCGCCGACACTCGTGTACTGCAGGACGCCGGCCACCGCGCCGTAGATCTGGTACAGCACGACGATCTGCCACGTCGACTTGATCGACTCGGCGAGACCGCGCGAGAAATTCGCGATATTTCCCTGCATCAGCAGCGCGCCGATCAACAGCAGCACGAGCATCGAATTCAGGTCGAGGCTCTGGGCCTTCGTGACGAAGTGGTGCCAGAGCCAGCCGATCAGCATCACCACGAGCGCTAGCGGCACGAGCCGCGTGCGCTCACTCCAGCGCGCGATGCCGCGCGCCTCGCTCGTATCGACGTTCGCGTGCGGATCGAGATGCGTCAGCGCCTCGGCATTCGGGAACGCGGACAGCGGCTCGGAATGCTTCGGCATCAGCAGCCGCGCCAGAACGATCAATGCGCACGGAAACAGCACGACCAGCGCGAGCGACGCCGGCGCCCATATCGTCGTCGATAGCGGCATCACGCCGGTGCTTTTCTCGAGGAAGTGCCCCGGTGTCGCTACCAGCAGCGCCGGCGTCGACGACAGGCCGTATTGCCAGACGGAGCTGACGGCGAACTGCGCCGCCAGCAGACAGGGGAAGTCGATCACGATGCCGCGCTTCTCCGCCTCTCGCGCGAAATGCACCGCGACCAGCGGGCCGAGCGCCAACGCGAGTCCCCAGTACAGGTAGCTCAGCGCCGCGCCGAGCAGGATCGAGACGACGAACACCTGCGTCGCATTGCGCGGCAAACGCGCGAGTGTGAACACGATTCGACGGAATCCCGGCGTCGAGGCGAGCACGCCGCTCAGCAGCAGCACAAGTGTCATCTGCATGCTGAACGGCAGCAGCATCCACAAGCCGCGATAGAACGCGTCCGTGGTTTCGGTGAGCGTGTCGCCGAGGAGC
>ERZ795044.4643-NODE-4643-length-11218-cov-6.936039_pt1 | contig 11218 bp, 9 predicted proteins | sample MGYA00375128_ERZ795044 | MGnify/ENA primary metagenome ERZ795044 (study PRJEB30173, sample SAMN05720213) | anaerobic digester metagenome | isolation source: active sludge of municipal wastewater-treating anaerobic digesters | place: USA | collected 2014-12-22 ... | reverse complement strand
CACCCAGCTTCGGGTCGCCGTTCTTCACCGACCAGACCAGCTTGCCGGTCTTGGCATCGAGGGCGATCAGGTTGCTGTCGGCCTGCTGCAGGAAGACCTTGCCTTCGGCATAAGCCAGACCGCGGTTCACCGTGTCGCAGCACATCTGCGGAATCACGGCCGGATCTTGCTTCGGCTCGTACTTCCACTTGATCTTCTGCGAATCGAGGTCGATCGCGAACACCTTGTTCGGGAACGGCGAGTGCAGGTACATCGTCCCGTCGATCACCAGCGGAGACCCTTCGTGACCACGCAGCACGCCGGTGGAGAAGGTCCAGGCAACCTGCATCTTGCCGACGTTGGTCTTGTTGATCTGGTTCAGCTTGCTGTAGCGCTGGTTGAACATGTCACCAGCTTGCATCGCCCAGTTCTTGGGGTTTGCAGTGTTCTTCTCGACATCTGCGTTGGCGAGTGCCAAACCTGGCAACGCGAGCATAACTACGCTCAAACCACACACCGCAGCGCGTGCATTCGATTGCCCGGAAATTCCCATTGCTTTCTCCTGTTGTCAAAGGTGGTTTAGGCAAGGTCGCGGGGCACCACCAAAAACCCACCGCGACTCTCAGAGCATGTTGCCAAGATGGCAACCTTTGTGCCCGCAGTCGCTTGTGATGTTCAAGTTTGAACGAACACATTCGCGATCAACCATGGTCAGGAAATTTTCCCCTGAGGCGTGCGATGGAAAACCCGTAATTCATGCCTGGCGGATGTTGTTTTTTTCGTTGCCGAAGCGATTCGAGGGAACGTCCGCATAGGGAAACTCCGCAGATCAGCGCGCGGTCGAGCTGCAGAGCCAGTTGCAGCTGAGTTCGGGAATTGCCGGGCCGCGCGATCCCCGCCAGCTGAAGACGACACGCACTGTGCTTGATGGCGGAACAGACCGTTCAGGAATTGACACAGTCCTCGACACGGGATCGGCTGCCCGCGTGCTGAAGATCGGGCGCAACACCCGCGTGTGAGCGGCACAGGGCATAGGGGAGCAGCGGCGCGCAACGAGATTTGTCCACTACATTCCACGCTCCCATGTTGCGCACCACCGGACTCACCAAACGCTATGGCTCGCGTGCCGCCCTGCAGTCGTTGACGCTGGATTTGCAGGCCGGCCAATTCGTGGCTTTGCTCGGCCCGAACGGAGCCGGCAAATCGACGCTGTTCCAGGTCCTGACCGGGCTGTTCGCCGCCGATGAGGGCGAAGTTGAAGTGGCCGGGCATTCGCTCGCACGATCGGCCTCTGCAGCGCTGCGTCACATCGGGGTGGTATTCCAGCAGATCGCGCTCGATCTCGACCTGAGCATTCGGCAAAATATGCTGTTTCATGCCGATTTGCATGGCCTTCCACGCGCAGTGGCGCTTGATCGCATCCAGCAAGGCTGCAGTCGGCTCGGGATCGACGACGACCTGGATCGAAAGGTGCGCGAGTTGTCGGGCGGCAACCGGCGCAAGGTGGAACTGGTGCGCGCGAACCTGCACCGGCCTTCGGTACTGCTGATGGACGAGGCCACTGTCGGTCTCGACCCGAAATCGCGCCTGGACCTGCTCGCCGCGCTGCATGCTGACGTGCGAGAGCGTGGCGTCTGTGTGCTTTGGGCAACCCACTGGGTCGAAGAGGCGGTTGGCGCCGATCGCGTGCTGGTACTGCACCAGGGCGCGCTGTTGGCCGACGGCACACCTGACGACGTCACCCGTGTGCTGGGCGAGGACACGCTCGAAGCCGGCTTCATCGCCCGAACCCGTTGATCTGCATGTCAAGCGACCCATTGAAGCCCAACCCAGGTCGCGAGCAATCAGCGGCCCAGGCAAGGCGCGGGATCCCCCATGCCCTGCAAGCGCTGCAAGCGATCGTGCTGCGCGAGGTCATCAAGTTCTCGCAGCAGACAGGGCGACTGTTGTCGGCACTGGTCCGTCCGCTGCTCTGGCTGGCGGTTTTCGCTGCCGGGCTCCACGACGTCTTTGGCAACACCGTCGTCCCGCCCTACGACACCGCTGTTCCTTACGACGTGTACGTTGCTCCCGGGCTGATCGGCATGGTGCTGCTGTTCAACGGCATGCAGTCGTCGTTGGCGATGGTCTACGACCGCGAGATGGGCCTGATGCGCCTGCTGCTCACCGCACCGCTGCCGCGCGCCTGGCTGCTGTTCGCCAAGCTGTGCGCCACGGCCTTGCTGTCCGTGCTGCAGGCACTGGCGTTCATCGCGATTGCCGCCCTGATCGGCACCAGCCTGCCAGTGCTTTCGCTTGCGGGTCTGCATGCGCTGTTCGCGATGATCTGCAGCGCCCTGATGCTCGGCGCACTGGGGCTGCTGTTGTCGGTGCACATCAAGCAGCTCGAGAACTTTGCTGGAACAATGAACTTCGTCATCTTTCCGATGTACTTCATGTCAACCGCGCTCTACCCGCTGTGGAAACTGCAGTCATCCGGCGCGAACTGGGTGTACGAGCTCGCTCGCTGCAACCCATTCACCTACGCGGTCGAGTGGATGCGATTTGCCCTCTACGGGAAAGACCCGGGGCTGGCTCCGTGGGTGGTGATCGGCAGCCTGCTGGTTTTCTTTGGCTTGGCTTGCTGGGGCTACGACCCTCAACGCGGTTTCGGCGGGCTGACCAAGCGGGGCGGAGGAAGTTCTTGACTGCGGGTGCCACGACCGAACAGGCCGCACGGCCGCGACGTGGCGCCGATCTCTGGTGGGTCGTCGCCGCGACCCTCTCGTGCTACGGATTGGCCATTCGCTTCGAGCTGACCGAGTTCTTCTTCGGAAAGCTGGCCAAGTACGAGCGTTGGCAGATAGACGAACTCCCGCTGACCTTCACCGTGCTGGCGATCGGGTTGGCCTGGTACGCATTCAGGCGGCAGCGAGAAGCTCGCATCGAGCTGCAGCGACGGGTGCAGGCCGAGGCGCGCATTGCCGACCTGCTCGCGCACAACCGTGAGCTGTCGCGCCAACTGATCAACGTCCAGGAAAGCGAGCGGCTGGCGCTTGCGCGTGAACTGCATGACGAGTTGGGACAGGGCTGCAGCGCGATACGCGTCGAGACAGCGTTCATCCGCCACTGCTCGGCTGCCCATCATGCAGACGCGATGCGCGCCGCCGCGCGTGCCGACGACGCGGCGCAAGGGCTGTATCAACTGGTGCGCGGCATGTTGCGGCGCCTGCGTCCGGCCAACCTCGACAGCCTCGGCCTTGTCGCGGCACTTCAGGAGCTCTGCGAATCATGGGAAGAGCGCAGCGGCATTGATTGCGCGTTCCACCACACCGGTCTGTCCGATTCGCTGGGTGATGCGATCGACATCGCCGTCTACCGCGTGACTCAGGAAGCACTGACCAACGTGATGCGGCATGCCCGTGCCAGCAGCGTGCGGGTGATGCTGTCGCACACGTTGGGCCTGGCCAGCGAGGCGCCGGGCGTGCGCCTGAGCATCCAGGACGACGGGCAGGGCATGGACACGGCTGCGTCGACTCGCGGCCTCGGGCTGTTGGGTTCGGCAGAGCGCGCTGCAGGCCTCGGTGGCGAACTCCGCGTGGAAAGCACACCGGGCGCCGGCGTGCAGATTTCGCTGTGGATTCCCCTGGCTGCGCCTGCGCCGAGCGCCATGGTCACAGAAGCAGCCGTGCTGGCGCAGGCCGCTGCCGGCGGGGTACATCACACGACTGCACAAGCATGATCCGCGTCATGCTCGCCGACGACCACCCGGTGGTGCGCAGCGGCTACCAGCGCCTGCTCGAGCAGGCGGGCGACATCCGGGTCGTGCACGAAGCCGCGAATGGCGAGGCCGCCTACGCCGCATTCGTCAGCGACCCGCCCGACGTGCTGGTCACCGACCTGTCGATGCCCGGCGGTGGCGGCGTGACGCTGATCCGCAGAGTCGTGGCGCGCACTGCTTCGGCCAGGGTGCTGGTGTTCAGCATGCACGACGGTGCGCAGCTCGTGCGGCGCGCCTTCGAGGCAGGTGCGCGCGGCTACCTGACCAAGGCCAGTGCGCCCGACTGCCTGACGCAGGCGGTGCGCACACTTCATGCGGGCGAGCGCTACCTGAGCCCGGACCTGCCCGCGGCGCTGTTGCTGCGCGATCCCGAGCAGGAAGCCGAGCGGCTCGCGTCGCTGAGTCCGCGCGAGTTCGAGACCTTCCGCCTGCTGGCCCAGGGCCACTCGGTCGCCGAATGCGCCGAGGCCCTCAAGCGCAGCGCCAAGACGATCTCCAACCAGCAGACAGTGATCAGGGAAAAACTGGCGATGTCGACCTCGGCGGCGATGGTGCACCTGGCGATACGCCATGGCGTGATCAGCGACTCGGGCGTGTAGCGGAATCGGGGCATACCCGCTGCGGCCCGTCTGGTGAAGACCCTCGACCCCGCCACAAAGGGAAATTTTCCCTGTATTCGATCTGCCGGCAACGGTAACTTGCCGGACCCTTGTTCGTCATCACATCTCCAGGATCCCTCGTGCCCCATTCAATCAACAAGGTTCGTCTGCAACCGCTGGCCTGGGCCGCTCTGGCCGCCTGCGCAACCGCTGCCCACAGCCCATCCGCCCTGGCGCAGGCAGCCCCGACCGCCGCTTCGTCAGCCGAGTTGCCGCGCGTCGAGATCATCCGCGTCACACCGCTGCCAGGGCTGGGGATCGCCAAGGACCAGGTGCCATCGAACGTCCAGACGCTCAACGACCGAAAGCTCAAGCAGATGCAGAGCTTGAACCTGCCGGACGCGCTGGCCACGCAGATGCCGAGCGTCACAGTCAACGAGATCCAGGGCAACCCCTATCAGCTCGACGTCAACTACCGGGGCTTCACCGCCAGCCCGCTGCTCGGCACGCCGCAAGGCTTGTCGGTGTTCCTGGATGGCGTGCGCATCAACGAGCCGTTTGGCGACACCGTCAACTGGGACCTGATACCGAAAGCGGCGCTGTCCAACATCACTCTGCTGCCGGGCTCGAATCCGCTGTTCGGGCTCAACACCCTGGGCGGGGCACTGTCGCTGCAGACCAAGAGCGGAGACACCCATCCGGGCACCGAGATCGAGGCACAGGCCGGGTCCTTCGGCCGCTACAGCGTCGACCTGGCACATGGCCAGACGTTCGGCGAAACCAGCCACGCGTTCCTTGCTGCCAGCTTCTTCGATGAAGACGGCTGGCGCGACTTCTCGCCGTCACGCGTCAAGCAGTTGTTCGGCAAGTTCGGCCAGCGCGACAAGGATTACTCGTGGGACCTGAGCCTCAACGCCGCAGACAACCGCATGATCGGCAACGGGTTGCTGCCCGAGGCACTGCTCAAGCAGAACCGCGAGGGCATCTACACGCGCCCCGACCTGACGCGCAACAAGATGACGATGCTCAGCCTCAATGCCACGGCACGCATCGACGCTGAACAGCAACTGGCCTTCACCGCCTACAGCCGCCGCACGCGGACGTCGACCCTGAATGGCGACCTGAACGATGATTTCGAGTTCGGGGTCGACGATGAAGACGAGGCCGGCGTCGAAAACCGCACCCGCACCCGCCAGCGCGGCGAAGGCCTGGCGCTGCAATGGACGCTGGCGCGCGACATTCACCGGCTGACGCTCGGCGCCTCCCACGATCGTTCACGCACCCGGTTCGCGCAGACCGAGGCCGTGGGCGCGCTCAGCGACTCGCGCGGGGTCATTCCGCTCGAGGAGCAGGAACTCGACGCGCTGATTTCCGGGCGCACCCGAACGTCCAGCGCCTACTTCACCGACCTGATCGAACTGCGTCCGAACCTGCAGCTCACGCTGTCGGGCCGCTACAACGACACCCGCGTGCGCACCATCGACCGGGGTCGTCTCCTCGACGAGCCGACCGACACCGAGCTGGACGGCAAGGGACGCTACAAGAAATTCAATCCCGCGGCCGGCGTGACGTGGCAGGTATCGCCGGTGCTGACCGCCTACGGCAGCTACAGCCAGGGCAACCGGGCTCCGAGCCCGATCGAGCTCGGATGTTCGGATCCGGACAACGCCTGCGTGCTGCCGAACGCACTGCAGTCCGACCCGCCGCTCAAGCAGGTGGTGTCGCGCACCATCGAGGCCGGGCTGCGCGGCAGCCTGCCGGGAGACGTGCGCTGGAACGCATCGGCGTTCCGCACCGTGAACAAGAACGACCTGCTTTTCATCAGTACCGGGGCGGCAACCGGCTACTTCTCGAACTTCGGCCGCACCTTGCGCAAGGGCATCGAGATGAGCCTGTCCCAGCAGGTGGGTGAGCTCAACTGGTCGTTGGCCTACAGCTACCTGCGCGCGACCTACGACTCGCCGGCCTGCATCGTCGCCGAAGCCAACAGCACGGCAGAAACCAGTTCGCGTTGCACGGGTGACGACGAGATCGAGGTGCGCCCCGGTGATCGCATCCCGGGCCAGCCCAAGCACAACCTCAAGGTCAACGCCGACTGGCGCGTGCTGCCTCAGTGGACGGTGGGCGCGCAGGTCAGTGCCTACGCCAGCCAGTACGTGCGCGGCAACGAGAACAACAAGCACCAGCCCGACGGGAACGATTTCAACGGCAAGGGCAAGATCGGGGGCTACGCGCTGGTCAACCTGACCACAAGCCTGAATCTCGGCAGCGGCTGGGAACTGTTCGCCAAGGTCACCAACGTGTTCGACCGCGAGGTCGCCACCGCCGGTGCCTTGGGCGAGAACTCGTTCACCGGCAATGGCAGCGAGTTGCAGGCGGCCGTGTCCGATCAGTTCGTCGGCCCGAACGCGCCGCGCGCCGGCTGGATCGGTCTGCGGCTGCGCTTCGCCGGCATCGGGGAATGACCCTGCGCGGCTGAGGCGAGCGGCCCGCAGCGGGTCCCTTGGTTAGACTGCGAGCGGCTCCGCCAGGTGGCCGCTCGCTTCATTTGGCGAGCCTTCGTTTTGCTTGAACAAGGTGTCGCATGGATCGAATCGACGCGCTGCTGGCCGACGGGCGTCAGCGGGCGCTGGCCCTGGAAGTCGAGGTCGGCAAGGCGGTGATCGGACAGTCGCGCGTCATCCGGCTGATCAACACCGCCGTGTTCGCCCGAGGCCACGTGCTGCTGCAAGGCGACGTCGGTGTCGGCAAGACGACCCTCCTGCGCGCGTTTGCGCAGGTACTGGGCGGCGATTTCGCGCGCACCGAGGGCACGATCGACCTGATGCCCAACGACCTGATCTATTACACCTACATCAGTGCCGATGGACGGCCGGCGGTCGAGCACGGGCCGCTGATCAAGCACGGGGAAGACCTGGCGATCTTCTTCTTCAACGAGATCAACCGGGCCCGCCCGCAGGTGCATTCGCTGCTGCTGCGCGTGATGGCCGAGCGCAGCGTGTCGGCGTTCAACCGCGAGTTCAGGTTTCCGCACCTGCTGGTCTTTGCCGACCGCAACCGGGTGGAGCGCGAGGAGACTTTCGAGATCTCGTCGGCGGCACGCGATCGCTTCATGATGGAGATCACCATCGACGCGCCCGCCACCGACGCCGACAGACGCCGGCTGATCTTCGATCCACGCTTCCACGACACCGACCGGCTGGTGGGGTCGCTGCAAGCCGCGATGGTTGCGTACCGCGAGCTCAATGAACTGGCTGCGACGATCCAGGCGACGGTGCAGGCCTCGGAAACGCTCGAGACCTACGCGATGCACCTGTGGCGCGCGACAGCGGTGCCGGGCGAATACGGCATCCATATCTCCGACATCGACATCGACCAGCTGATGCTGGCGGGCGCCAGCCCGCGCGGCATGAGCATGCTGCTGCGTGCTTCGCGCGTGGCCGCGTGGCTTGAAGGTCGCAGCTACGTCACGCCCGAGGACGTGCAGGCGGTCTTCGTCGAGACGATCGCTCACAGGCTCTGCTACCAGCCCGTGTTCGAGTTGCGCCGGCAGGAGATCTCAGGATCGCTGATGGCCGGCATTCTCGGCAGTGTTGCGGCACCTTGATCCAAGCGCGCCCATCCGGCGCCATGCCGGAAATTCACTACCGCATCGGTGCGCCGGCGCGCGGGTATTTTCCGGGCCATCACCGCAGCAAGAGCGGCGAGAGCGGCTTCGAATTCCGAGGCCACGCGTCGCTGCTCGATGCACCCGACCCGCGCCGCCTCGACCTGCATGCCAGCCTGCGAGACCCGTTCGGCAACTGGATCGTGCGCGTCTACAGCCAGCGCAAGTCGATTCCGGTGGCCGTCGTGGCTGATCTGTCGGCCTCGATGGGTTTCGAGGGCGCGCGCCGCAAGCTTGACGTGCTGGCCGACTTCACCGACAGCCTGGCGTGGTCGGTCTGGCGCACCGGAGACAGCTTCGGCTTCGTCGGCTGCGATGAGCAGGTGCGTGCCGACCTGCTGCTGCCGCAGACCCGGGTCCGTGGCGTCGGTCAGGCACTGGCCGGCAGGCTGCGCGGGCTGAGCCTCGAAGGCCGTTCGGCCCACGGATTGGTCGACGCACACCGCCATCTGAGCCGGCAGCGATCGCTGGTCTTCCTGCTGTCCGACTATCACCTGCCACTGGCCATGCTGCGACAGGTCCTGCGCGACCTGGCACAGCACGACGTGGTGCCCGTGGTGGTCTGGGATCCTGCCGAGTTCACGCTGTCTGCGCCGCGCGGGCTGGCCTGCGGCATCGATCCCGAGAGCGGCGAACGCCGGTTGATCTGGTGGAGACCGGCACTGCGTGAAAAGTGGGCTTCCGCACTTGCAGCGCGGCGCCACGATCTGCAGGCCCTATTCAGGGCCATGCGCTTGAAGCCGCTATTCATCGAGCAGGGCTTCGATGCGGATGCCGTGACACGGCACTTCCATTCATGAGCGCACTGCCGGGTCACCGCCAACGATCACGCCGGGTCATCGCCGCCCTGGCGCTCGCAGTGGCGGTCCTGGCGACGCCCCGTGTCGGCGCCGCCAGCGTCGACGACCCGGGGCCCGCGGCCTGGCAGATCGACACCGTCGAGCCTCGACCCTACGGTCACACGATCGGTGATGTCGTCCAGCGTCGAGTGGTCATCCACGTACCTGCCGGTCACACGCTGGACGAGGAAACGCTGCCGAGTGCCGGGCACCGCAGCGGTTCGATCGAGTTGCGCCGGCTCGCCCGCGAGCTGGATCGCGACGGCAGTGGAAGCCGCCTCACGTTGACGATGACCTACCAGGTGTTCCTCGCGCCTCGCGAGGTGCGCACGCTGGAGCTGCCGCCCTTCGTGCTTGGATTCAAGGGGGCGCAGCAGGCGCGCGACGTCCGGGTCGAGGCCTGGCCACTGACGGTTTCGCCGCTGGTCCCGCTCGACGTGTCGCCTCGTCGCGGCCTGGGCGAACTGCAACCCGATGCACAGCCCCCGCTGATCGACACCCGTGCAGGCCGGTGGCGACTCGCCGGGTACGGCGTGATCGCCGCGCTGCTGCTCGCCTACCTGGCGTTGGTGTATGTCGGCCTGCCCTGGTTCTCGCGGCGGCAACGGCCGTTCACGCAGGCCTGCCGCGCACTGAAGGCCATGGCCGGACAGTCTCGTGCCGACCCCGCCTCGCCGGAACAGCGTCGTCAGGCTTTCCAGCACCTGCATGACGCGCTGAATCAGACGGCCGGCGAGGTGGTGTTCGAGCAGAACATCGAGCGCTTCATCGCCGCACAGCCGCGGTTCGCCGGTCTGCGCGAGGATCTGGTCTTGTTCTTCCGGCACTCCCGCGCCGAGTTTTTCGCTGGCGCCGGGGCGGCACCGGATCGCGCACTGCCCGCCGTCTGGCTGATCAACTTGTGTCGCAAGTGCCGCGATGCGGAGCGGGGTGCAGCATGAATTTCGACACGCCCTGGCTGCTGGCACTGTTGCCGCTCGCGTTGCTGCCCTGGTGGGCAAGGCCCCGGCACGCACTGTCCAACGGCTGGCTCGCGATGATGCCGCGCGACCGCGCCTCCGATGCGATCAGCTTCGCACTGCGCGCGGCGTCGGTGGGCGCGCTGGCCGCACTGATCGTCGGCGCGGCCGGACCGTATCGGCCCGAGTACACGGTACAGAAAGTGGGCAAGGGCGCCGAGATCGTGCTGGTGCTCGACCGCAGCCGCAGCATGGACCAGGGTTTTGCCGGTGGGGCCGGCGGCCCTCCGCCGGGGACCCGCCCCAACAGCCCCGAAGCTCTCGAGTACTACACCAGCCGCAACGCAGCCGCCAGCCGTGACTCGAAAGGGAAGGTCGCCCGGCAGTTGCTGTCGGAGTTCGCGGCACGGCGTCCCGAGGACCGCTTCGGCATGGTGCTGTTCAGCACCTTGCCGATCCGCACGCTCGAGTTCACGCAGAAGCCCGAGGCGATCCAGGCCGCCATCACCGCAGGCAACATCGGACGCGGGCTGGCCGACACCGACATCGGGCTGGCCCTGAGTTCGGCGCTGTCGTACTTCGACGACCGGCCCTACACCGGCTCGCGCATCCTGATGCTCGTGTCGGACGGTGGCGACAGGATCGACGTCGACGTGCGCGAGCGCGTGGCGTACCTCGCGCGCAAGCACCGGGTGGCAATCTACTGGTTCTACATCCGCTCGAGCCTGAGCCCCGGGCTGATGGCCGACGCCAGCGAGCCCCCGTCCAACGTGGACACCGTTCCCGAGTACTTCCTGCACCGATTCTTCGCCTCGCTGGGCACACCGTACAAGGCCTACGAGGCCGAGAACCCGCAGGCGTTGCAGAAGGCCATCGACGATGTGAACCGGCTGGAGAACCTGCCGATCACCTACCTGGACACCGTGCCGCGTCGGGACCTGTCCCAGCTGGGCTACGGCATCGCGCTGGCCTGCGTGCTCGCGCTGCTGGGCGCCAACCTGATGGAGATCCGGCGATGGGCCTGAGCTCGCGGATCGCGCACTGGCCCAGTCGCCGACGCACCCGCGCGGTGATCCTCGTGCTGGCGCTGCTGGCTCTCGTCGCCGCCGTCGACGGCGCACGCATTGCGCGTCAACATGGCATCAACGACGCGATCCGCTCGGGACGACTGCCGGCAGAAGCGCCGGGACAGCCACGAGAGATCCAGTTCGCCCGTGCCGCAGCCGCCGCACCCGGGCCCGGCGGATCCGAGGAGGATGTGCTCAACCGCTATCGGGCCCTGCAGGACGACACCCCGCTGGGCCGTGCCGCACGCTTCAACACCGCCAACGCGCTGATGCGACAGGCGATCGCCCTGCGGGCCACCGCGCAGCCGGGCCAGGCCATCCCGCTGATCGAGCTGGCGAAGGAGACCT
>ERZ795044.4637-NODE-4637-length-11223-cov-5.993195_pt1 | contig 11223 bp, 11 predicted proteins | sample MGYA00375128_ERZ795044 | MGnify/ENA primary metagenome ERZ795044 (study PRJEB30173, sample SAMN05720213) | anaerobic digester metagenome | isolation source: active sludge of municipal wastewater-treating anaerobic digesters | place: USA | collected 2014-12-22 ... | reverse complement strand
AGATTGCCCAGTACGATTTGCTCTTGCATAAGCTGGTTCAATCTGCCCAGAACACGAGCAGATGCGGATTGATATTGCGGGCTTTTACCATCGATCAATTCCGCCTGCTTCAAGGCAATCAGGGCAGCCTCGAATTTTTCCAGTTTTGCCAAACGCAGGGCCGCAATTTCACGCTGGGTGCGCAAACGATCAATCGCCCGCCGTGCCGGTTGATACTCCGGGAACGCGGCCAATGCATTCCAGTAGGCCGCCACCGCATTCTCTGTTTGCCCTTCCTTCGACGGCAGGACAAGAGATTGCGTTTCGAACACACGGGCTTTTTTATACCAACTATCGGCCTGTCGCGCGTGTTCGTGTTCGGCCTTCAAAATGGCGGTGTCGGCATTCGCCAATGAGCCTGATTCGATGATTTGCAGCAGGCGTTCCGATACCGCTAGATCCCCTTCGCGATCGGCTCTTCCGGCGATCAGAATCAGCGCATCCAGTGTGTTTTCAAGACCGGTTTTTGCCTCGGCATTCTCGGCATCAAAACGCAACACCGCCAAAAACCATTGCAATGCTCCCGGTTGGTTTTGATTGGCGTCTTCATAACGCGACTCTGAAAATGCCAGTTCGCCCTGGCGAATGGCGTCCGACAAATTATCGGCATTCACGATTGGCAAGGGCAGCCGATTGACCACCGGACTCGCATTTTGCGATGCCCGCAGTGGCGAATTCGCCAGCGCATTTCCCTGCTTGCCCGCTGCATCGGTCGCCGTCGGTTCCGACGGCTGACATGCTGCGAGCACAGCGCACAAAACGGTAATACCCAGTATTGGCGAGAATTTCGGCATGCGGTTTTTTGTCTTGGCTCTTGTTCAGTCAATTATTGGAAGCGCGCGCTGCGAAGGTAGGCTAATCTGTAAGCACACGCAACCGCAGGACAGCAATGAACCACTGGATTGACTCGCCCGAGCGCCTGGAAGCACATTTCGCCTCCTGGTCGGGACATAAAACCGTCGCACTCGATACCGAATTTGTACGCGAAAAAACCTACTACCCACAGCTTGCGCTGGTGCAACTCGGAGTGCCGGGAGAAATCCTGCTGATCGACCCCTTGGTGCCGGGCATTCCCGAAGTACTGAAACCCTGGCTGCTGAATCCCGACATCTGCAAGATCATTCATAGCCCGAGTGAAGATTTGCAGGCCTTCTCGCGCGGCACCGGCGCCGTACCGGTCAATATTTTCGACACCCAGGCTGCGGCTGCCTTATGCGGTATGGGTGTCGGTCTCGGCTATCAAAAACTGATCGAGACGGTTACCGGAACGGTATTGGAAAAAGGCGAGACCCGATCCGATTGGCTGAAACGCCCGCTCACCGATTCGCAATGCCGCTATGCTGCGGACGACGTGCTGTATTTGCATCAGGTACACGAACTTTTATCGGAAAAATTGCAATCGCTGAATCGCCTGCATTGGTTGCAGGCAGACGGCGAGCGTGCAGTTCGCAATGCCAACAATGACATCGACGACCCGTTTCCGCACCTTGGTCTGAGCCGTGCCCAGGGGCTCGATCACAGGGCACAGGCCCTGCTCTGCCGGCTGCTGCGCTGGCGTGATACGAAAGCACGCATCAGCGACAAACCCAAGAGCTGGATTCTCGACAACGAACTCGCCGCTTTCCTGGCCCGCAGCGTACCCGCCCAATACAATCATTTCACTGCCATTCTGGACCGAAGCCCGAAAGCTCCGCGAAAATTCCGTACCGAACTTTGGGAGGAAGTCACCCGCGAACTCACCGACAGCGAGCTAGCCATACCGCCGATCAAGAATGTCGATGCCATCGACAAGCAGAAACTGCGCGCAATGCAGGAAGCGGTTGCCAAACAGGCCGCAGCACTGAATATTCCGGAAGGATTGCTGGCATCGCGCAAACACCTCGAAGTGCTGCTCGAAGGACATTGGCCCGGCGCACTGGAAGGCTGGCGCCGTGAACTACTGGAACCCTTTATTACACCATTGATGCCGGTTTTACAGGAGTAAGCCGATGGATCGAAATCTTGTTTTTCTGCCGATGCTCGCTCAAATACTGCTTACGGTCACCGTGTTTGTCTGGCTCGGGATTGCCAAATCGAAAGCGCTGAAGCTCGGCCAGGTAGACCTGGAAAAGCGCGCCTTGCATACCGATGCATGGCCCGACCATGTACTGAAAATATCAAACAACATCAACAACCAATTCGAGACGCCGGTGTTGTTTTATGCACTCGTACTCATGCTCTGGGCGCTGAATGCGATCGATGCCTATGCAATGATTTTCGCATGCGGCTACGTCCTCACGCGTGTCATCCATCTCTATATCCATACCGGTTCGAATATCGTCCCGCTGAGGCGCCGCGTATTTACCTTGGGTATCGTGCTTTTGCTTTTGCTGGCACTGCTGGGATTCAAGGCGATATTGGCGCCTTATCTATTTGGCTGAACATCGCAGACCATTGAATTTTCTTTACTGCAACGTAGCCCGGGTCATGGCTCCATCTGACCCGGGTATGCCGGAGTTTCCGATCAAGCCTTTCAAATAAATTCTTGTGATGAAGATATCAACGAGTAATGAATTTTATGGATTCCCCGGGTCAGATGGAGCCATGACCCGGGCTACGAAGATCAATCCTCGCATCCTGTCAATCGGATTTTCTGACCGGGTTGCAACATGTAATTCGGGCCACGCAATTTATTGACCTTCGCGATTTCAGTCAGGTCGCAATTATGTTCTTTCACGATCGCCAGCAAGTTGTCGCCCTTCCTGACCTTGTAATGCTTGGTCTTGGGCTCGGCTTTTTTCTTGCCGCTTTTTTTACCCGGATCGACAGCCGCGATGGTGGCTGCTTGTCCGGACGTACCGGCATTGATAGTGGATACGGTACTGGTCAGCGGGTTCATGCTGGCATTTCCGCTAACGCCGGCAATTGAATTGGGCGACAAGGCTGGCGAAAAGTTTTTATTGGCACGCATCAGCTCGGCAGCCAGTTCGGCCCTGGGGCCTTGCACGCAATTGGAACGATACAATTCGGTCAGCTTTTTCGGTGCCCGCAATACCGTTCCCTGCGCGATATAGGTGTCTGCGTCGTAACGAGGATTCAAGTTGCGCAGCACGCGAAACCAGCCGTCGCGGTTGTCCACATTGCCGAGGCAAATCGTCAGTTCGTTAATTGAACTTGCACGTGCAAGCGTGAATTGATCGGGAGTGGTATCGATTTTCGGAAAGGTTAGACCGTATTTTTTAGGATGCAGGAACAACCAGGCGGCAGCGATCACTTTAGGCACGTAATCGCGGGTTTCCGCCGGCCATTGGTTGTAAACATCCGGCGACCAGAAACTTTTTCCGCCCGATTGATTGTAGATGCGCAAGGCGCGCCCTTCACCACCGTTGTAGGCGGCGATGGTCATTTCCAGATTGCGATTCAATTCCGAGAAACGTTCATTCACATACTGCGCATTGGCACGCGCGGCATATTGCGGATCAAAGCGGGTATCGAAACCGGTGGCATCGCGGCCAAGACCGAAACGCGTCCCCGTGCCATACATGAATTGCAGCGGACCACTCGCACCTGCACGCGAAATCGAATGCACGCGACCACCGGATTCTTTCGCCATGATGCCGAACAGCAGGGCTTCCGGAAGTCCGGCTTTTTCGTATTCGGGCGACATCAGGTAACGCATATATTGGTAATTTTCCCAGGCATCGACCAGGAATGAACGTTGCTGGGTGAGCCAGTCGCGAATGGCGGCCTGGATCGGCTCGTTCATTTCCACCATGCGCTCAAGGCTGCGGCCGTTATCGAGCAAGTCCATCGACTTTTGCGCTTCCGGCGATTGCGAAAGAATCGGCGAGTCATCCTCGGCAAGACCCGGTTCGGTAACCAGTTGTCCCAGATCGTGCGATTTGAGCAGTCCTTCGTAAACAGTGATGACTTTACCGATTTCACAGCCTTTGGTTTTCAGGCATTGGGTCGCGATGTCTTCGATATCTTCGAGCGCCTTGTTCATTTGCGCCATGCCGTTGTTGTCGCCATTCGCCAATATCACCTGGGCTTGGCGATAACGATCGCTCGCCTGTTGCATTTGCGTGTACAGGGGCGCCAGTTTGTCGGGCTTCGGAGCGGCGTGGGCAAATGTGCATGGCATGGCCAGAAGCAATGCAAAAACAAGACGCTTATTCAACATGGAAACTCCTTAAACAATACTGTGCAGGGTATCGGCTGCGGGTCTTAACTACAAGGTTTAACATTTCCCCTGATGGCACTAGAATCGAGGCCTCACAGGAGAGATACATGAACGATATTCTGGTTGGCAAAGGCGATGTGCTCGTGCAACTGCTCGCAAAATACGGCAATCGGCACGGGTTAATTGCAGGCGCCACCGGTACTGGCAAGTCTGTTTCCCTAATGGTATTGGCAGAGGGCTTCTCGAGGCTTGGAGTTCCCGTCTTCATGGCCGATGTAAAAGGCGATGTCAGCGGGCTTTCCATGGCAGGCACGACAAACGAAAAAATAACGTCCCGCATTCAGCAAATCGGAATCGAAGGCTACGTGAACGAAGCCAACCCGACGGTTTTTTGGGATCTCTATGGCAAGAAAGGCCATCCGATTCGCACGACGGTTTCCGAATTTGGCCCCACCTTGTTCAATCGAATTCTTGAATTGAATGAAACTCAAAGCGGCGTGCTGGATATCGCGTTCAAACTTGCCGACGACGAAGGTTTGTTACTGCTGGATTTGAACGACCTGCGCGCCTTGCTCAATTTCGTTTCGGAAAACAAAACCGATATCTCGAAAAAATATGGATTGGTCAGTCCAGCATCGGTCGCGGCTATTCAGCGCGCCCTGCTCAGGCTTGAGCAGGAAGGCGGCGAAGAATTCTTCGGCGAACCCGCGCTAGATCTGAATGATTTGATGCGGCAGGACATGAGCGGCCGTGGCATCATCAATTTGCTGACAGCCGATCAACTTATTCTGAAACCGCGCCTGTATTCCAGTTTCCTTTTGTGGTTGTTGTCGGAGCTGTTCGAAAACCTGCCCGAGATGGGCGATCTGGATAAACCGAAACTGGTGTTTATCTTCGATGAAGCGCATTTGCTGTTCCAGGATTGTCCGCCTGCCCTGCAGCAACGCGTCGAACAGGTGGTGCGCCTGATTCGCTCGAAAGGTGTCGGCGTCTATTTCTGTTCGCAGAATCCAGATGATATTCCCGATGTAATTTTGGGACAGCTCGGCAATCGGATACAGCATGCCTTGCGCGCCTACACGCCGCGCGACCAGAAAGCGGTGAAAACCGCCGCAGAAACTTTCGTGCAAAATCCGAAGCTCGATGTGGCAAAAGTGATTTCGGAATTGGCCGTCGGTGAAGCGCTGGTTTCCATGCTGCTCGACAAAGGCATTCCGGCACCGGTGGAACGCGCCTATATCTGCCCGCCTCGTTGTCGCATGGGTGCCATTAGCGATGAAGAACGGGCGACTGTTCGCAACCGCAGTCCGGTCGGCGGAAAATACGACACCCCGATTGACCGCGAATCCGCCTACGAAGTATTGAACAAGGCAGTTCAAGGCGAGCCCGTCAAAAACGAAAAAATAAGCGACAAGGCGAAAGCACCTGCAGCTCCGGCGGCCACACCTGCGGAGCCACCATCGAAACTCAACGAATTTTTATGGGGCACCAAACGCCGCCAAGGTGCTGTTGAAGCCGCAGCCAAATCGGCGACGCGCACTGTCGCCAATGGCTTGGGACGGCAATTGCTTCGCGGCTTGCTGGGCGGCTTACTGGGTGGCAAGCGACGCTAGCCTTCCAGGATGTCCCGTTATCGCCCACCTGTCGCTCCGTCCACTGCGCTGATTACCCGCGATGGTTTCGAACGTCTGCGGGATGAACTCAATTTTCTCTGGAAGGAAAAACGGCCCGAGGTGGTAAAGGCATTGGCCGCAGCCGCTGCCGAGGGCGATCGTTCGGAAAATGCCGAATATACCTATCGCAAAAAACAGCTGGGCGAAATTGATCGTCGCGTTCGTTACCTGAGCAAACGTCTGGAAATCCTGAAGGTAGTTGAAGATGTACCGAGCGATCCGGAGGCTATCTTTTTCGGCGCACGTTTTGAAATTGAACATGCAGATACCGGTGAAACATCACAATACCGCATAGTCGGCCCGGATGAAACGGATGCGAAACTTGGCTGGATCAGCATCGATTCGCCACTGGCACGCGCAGCAATAAAAAAACGCGTCGATGACGAATTCGAAGCCCAGTTACCCACAGGCTTGACGAAATTTTATATATTGCGAGTCCAATATTCGCTATTCGATTAAGCTTTTTTGCGTGCCGACAATGGCGAAAAACATGCCGCCGTTCTTACAAACTCCGCACTATCACTGGCAGAATGCCAGCCGGGTATGCCACATAATGGCAAGGTACGCAGTTCCTTATTGGCCAGCAATCTTTTTTCCGAATATATGGCATCGGCAATGCCGTCGAGGGACAACCAAAGGTCGGCTTTATCTTCAAGCACGATGCATTTTGCCACCAGCAAAGTTTCCGTGACCAAGGCATGATCAAGCAAGGCATGGCCGAATACCGCTACCCTTGCGCGTCCGCTTAGCCAGGCGTCGGCATGATCGATGAACAGACTATGCCAGTCATGCAGCTTCCAGCATGCAAGCATTGCTTCAGGCATGGTGACAATCGCGCCTGCCTCGTCGAACAGCGTCATCGCACACTGTGAAGGGGTTCTGGTTTTCAAACCATGTCGCTCGATGTCACCCCATTGCCGGGCATTCAATGCCGACTTTATCTTCGGATATCTCAACCACATCATCGCATTGAATAAATCATGCCAATTATTTTCCCGTGTCGCGATCAAGCCGCGTAGATGAATACGCTGCTCGTAATGCATACCATCATTCAAGAGTTCGGCAGTTTGCCTTTCAAATGCCAACGGCATAGCGGTGTAGGAATGAACCAGTGTTCCGGAGCAGGAATTAAGCGATTCGACACTCGGCCATTCCCCGCTTTCCGCCCACGAAAGGTACTCGGCGACATCCTTGAAAACCGGATGTTTGAAAATGCTCTTGTTGACGTTTTCACGCGCCGGGGAAATGAATACGCGCTTGGGTTTTAGTGGTGCTTTCATGTTTCGGTATCGTACCCGGAGTTATCTAGGTTGCTGTCGGCCTGCGATCATGGATTTCCCCGACCGGCAGCCAGTAGCGACGCGGATCGGTGGCATCGACCAGGATCATCGGGACCGTCAAGTTATCCAGGCGCTCGGGTGGCAATCCCGGTTGCCAATCACTGTGGCAATCCTTGAAAGCCGTCAGTGACTCTTCGAAGTAACGTGCCGTCAAACGCCATTGATGAATGATGACCGTAGTCTTCATTGTGATTGCTGTCGTTTTTGCTTCGATGGCGTAACGCGCGCCACGCTCCCTGCGCCCTGATTTGATCAATTTCAATCGCAGACGACGATGTCGACTTACAAAAAACCAAACGCCAATCGCCATCAAAGCAAGCACTGCACCAAAGGAACCGAACATCCATTTCAGAATGCCATCGGCGCGCGGGAACGAACTGATGTCACCGGTGATTCCGCTTCGCCAATAAACATAAGGGGCGCGCTGCCCCACCTGCGGTTCACCCCAGGCGTAGTGATAGCCAGATGTCTGCGTGTCGCGATGCAAAACACCCTCAGCATCGGTAAATTCGCTGACCATCAGCGTTTCACCGTTCTGCGGGTCGCGCTCCACGGCAACGATGGTGGCATCCACGCTTACCGTGTTTTTCTGATGGTGCATCATCGGAAACGAGAAAAACGTCAGCCCAAAGAAGATCAACGCGAAAATGGCGGCAAGCCAAAAGCCTATGGAACGAATACGAACCTGCCGCTTAATTTCGGCACGAAGCGCGCTGTCATCAGGCAATGCCACCGTCACATCGGTCAGCACTACCTCCGTGGACATTTAGTCCACGAGCCCGAACAAATCATGTTCGTCGCTGCCCATGATTCTGACATCGACAAACTGCCCCACTTTCAGTCCGGCTTCTTCGCCATTCTGGATTTGCACAAGACCGTCGATTTCCGGCGCATCGGCAGTGGAACGGCCGATCGCCAGTTCGCCGTCAATCGCATCTATCAACACTTTTTGAACGGTGCCGACCTTGCGTTCGAGTTTTTCGGTACTGATGTCGGCCTGCAATTCCATGAATCGCTGCAGGCGCTCCTGCTTGAGTTCTTCCGGAACGGCACCGGGCAAATCGTTCGCTTTCGCGCCTTCCACCGGTGAATAGGCAAACGCCCCGACGCGATCCAATTCAGCTTCGTCAAGGAAATCGAGCAGCTCTTCAAACTCGTCGTCGGTTTCACCGGGGAAGCCGACGATAAACGTGCTGCGCAGGGTGATGTCCGGACACATCTTGCGCCAGGCCTGAATGCGCTCCAGATTTTTTTCCGCCGCAGCCGGGCGTTTCATCAGCTTCAAAATTCGCTGACTGGCATGCTGCAATGGAATGTCGAGATATGGCAATACTTTGCCTTCCGCCATCAAGGGAATGATGTCGTCCACATGCGGATACGGATAGACGTAATGCAGGCGCGACCACACGCCCAGTTCCGACAAGCCGCTGCACAGATCTTTCATTCGGGTCTGGTATTTTTTGTCACGCCAGATCGCTTCGGCATATTTGGTATCGACACCGTAAGCACTGGTGTCTTGTGAAATCACCAGCAATTCCTTCACGCCACCCATGACCAGTCTTTCGGCTTCGCGCAACACTTCGTCGATCGGGCGCGAGACCAGATCGCCACGCATCGAAGGAATGATGCAAAAACTGCAGCGGTGATTGCAGCCTTCCGAAATTTTCAGATAGGCGTAATGTTTCGGCGTCAATTTAATGCCTTGCGGCGGCACCAGATCCAGATAGGGATCGTGCTTTGGCGGCAAGCTTGCATGCACGGCATTCATCACGGTCGCGTAATCCTGCGGCCCGGAAATTGAAAGCACCCCTGGGTGGGCCTCGCGAATCACATCCGCACGCTTGCCCAGGCAGCCGGTTACGATAACCTTGCCGTTTTCGGCCATGGCCTCGCCAATGGCATCCAGTGATTCGGCCACGGCGGAGTCGATAAATCCACAGGTATTCACCACCACCACGTCTGCATCATTGTAGGTCGGCACGATGTCGTAACCTTCCACTCTCAATTGTGTGATGATCCGCTCAGAATCGACCAGGGCCTTGGGGCAACCCAGGCTGACAAAGCCGACTTTTGGTTGTGAAGTGGACATAAACGGTCGCCATATTGAACTCCGTGCAATTATACTGTGCATACGGGGCCCCCGACCTGACAATTTGTTTCAACGACCGTTTTTCTTGGGGAGTGTTTCATGGGGCATCAAGTCAGTATCAGCACATTACACGGAACCATCGGTGGCTGGCGTGCTGATCCCGCGACTCCCGCAAAAGGCGCCGTGATTGTCGTTCAGGAAATTTTCGGCCTGAACTCGCATATTCGCTCAGTGGTGGAAAAATTCGCCCAGCATGGCTTCATTGCGATCGCCCCCGCCCTTTTTGACCTGATTGAACACGATATCGAACTTGGTTATACCGAAGCCGATGTCGAACGTGGCCGCGAACTTCGCAGCCAGCTTGGCGCAGATCGCGCCGTCGATTGCGTTCGTGCTGCAATGGAAGAAGTGGAAGCGGAAGGTTTTGTCGGCGTCGTCGGCTATTGCTGGGGCGGCACCATTGCCTATCTCACCTGCGCACGCCTTGGCTTACCGGCAGTCAGTTATTACGGCGGCGGCACGGTTCCATATCTGGACGAAAAACCCAGCAGCGCGCTGATGCTCCATTTTGGTGAAAACGACCCGCTGATTTCCGCTGAAGATGTCTCCATGCATCGCGAAGCCCTGCCGGAAGCCGAGATTCATGTCTGGCCGGCAGGACATGGCTTTAACTGCGATCAGCGTGCGGACTACAACCCCACCGTTGCGGCTGAAGCCATGCAGCGCACATTGAAATTTTTCGATGTGCACCTGGAATAAATATCATTGCATCCAGGGATATCGATGAGTTCCCGATTCATACTTGATGCACGCCTCGAAGCTGATTCCGTTTTTATTGCCGATGGCGAGTTATCGCAATTCCGCCTGATGAATGATGCCCGCTATCCGTGGCTGGTTCTCGTTCCAAAAGTTGCCGATGCCATTGAGTTGACCGACCTGCCGGTGCAGCAGCAGCATTTATTGCTATCGGAAATCAATATAGCCGCGAAAATATTGCGCGACTATATTGATTGCGAAAAAATCAACATCGGCGCGCTTGGCAATATTGTCCGGCAACTGCATGTGCATGTGATTGCCCGCACAATGCAGGATGCCGCCTGGCCCGGACCGGTATGGGGGCAAGGAACGACACAGCATTATGATGATGCGACGCTAAGTGCATTGATCAGGAAATTCCAGTCATCGTTTTGACGGTAAGCCTGTGCCCTTGCACCACGCCTGGTCTTGGCTAAAGCGAATTATTTAACAAGGATGACCTTCGTGCCTGCAAAACGGTCATGCAGGCAACGCCGTTCACTACCGATGAAAATGGCAATGCAATTTGCGAGCCCAAACACTGCGCCCAATATCGGCACCAGGCTAATCACGCGGACTGTGGCGTAACGCAAGAAAACGAGCTTCAGGAAATCCGGCTTTTCATTATCAAGCGTCACGATGCGCATACCGAGAATCTTTTTGCCGATGGTCTGGCCCGTGACCTTCAGGAAAAAACCCTGCGTCAGCAAAAACAGTACAAAACCGATAACTGCCGTTTTTAGCTTGGTTGCCTGATCAGGTTGAATACCCGCCTTCATGTTTTCCCAATCCAGATATCCGGTGGCAAACAGCAGCGGAAACAACAACATCAACGCGATACTGCCATCTATAAAAGCCCCACCAAGCCGCAAGCCCAATGAGGCCAGTTCCGGACCGTCGGGAACGACATCTTTGAGAACCGCATTCGGGCTTGCGTAGGGATTCGAGTCCTGGTTTTCCATAATCAGGTCTTAGGCAAGGTTACGCCGGTCTGGCCCTGGTATTTGCCACCGCGATCCTTGTAACTGGTTTCGCAGACTTCGTCGGACTGGAAGAACAGCATCTGTGCAACGCCTTCGCCCGCATAGATCTTCGCCGGCAACGGTGTCGTATTGGAAAATTCCA
>ERZ795044.4634-NODE-4634-length-11234-cov-7.938277_pt1 | contig 11234 bp, 8 predicted proteins | sample MGYA00375128_ERZ795044 | MGnify/ENA primary metagenome ERZ795044 (study PRJEB30173, sample SAMN05720213) | anaerobic digester metagenome | isolation source: active sludge of municipal wastewater-treating anaerobic digesters | place: USA | collected 2014-12-22 ... | reverse complement strand
CCGATGTTTGGGTCTCTATGGGTGAACCGGATAGCGTTTGGGAACAAAGAATTAAACTGCTAAAGCCCTATCAGGTAAACGAAACAATGCTGCAGAAAACAGGAAAAAGCACTACTATCTTTATGCACTGCCTGCCTTCCTTTCACGATTTGAAAACCAAAATCGGCAAAGAAATTTATGAAAAATTCGGTTTAACAAGTATGGAAGTTTCCGATGAGGTCTTTGAAGGAACCCATTCCGTTGTTTTTGATGAAGCCGAAAACAGAATGCATACCATTAAAGCCGTGATGGTTGCCACTTTAGGATAAATATTTTATTGCTCTGCTGCATTATAATATAGAATGTTGTAGCCAATCAGTAATTACAGCATAGTGTGGACTTAGTAATACGGATTTTTAGAAAACTAAACGAGGATTAAAGGATTTCAGGATTTTAGGTAAAGCAAGCAAAAAAATAGCAGGAAAGCCCAAAAACCCGGAAAGGTAATATAATTATAGCGAAAGGTGCGGAAATTGTTATTCAATAGAACGCTATTTCAGCAGCAGTATTTTCCGGGTTTGAATGTTTTTACCTTGTTGTGCCTGAATAAAGTAGATACCTGAGCTTACTTTTTTACCAGCGTTATCATTACCTTCCCAGGAAAGATTATTTTTCCCCTTCGGAATTCCCTGGAAAATGGTTTTAATTAACTGTCCTTTAAGGTTATACACCTGAACATTCAAAGGAGCGTAACTATTTTTGCAGAGGATATTGATTTGGGTAGAAGCAGAAAAAGGATTCGGTTGATTTGGCAAAAGGGTAATTTCCGGAACGGGATTATTTACTTCATCTGCTACTGCAACAGGTAAGCCAAAATAGTTCTCTATAATGTAATGCACAACTTGACGGCTTTGGTTAAAATCCATATAGTATAGAGGAAAGCTGAAGGTTACCGTTTTGCCTGAAAAATAAGTGTTTTGAATTCCTACCGTTCCGCCGTTCAGAATTCCCTGAGGCACATTATTCTCATAAGCAGAGGCATATTGATAAACAGGAACAGCTTGAGCATTCGCAGTTAGCGCTTCTATCTGATAAAGGTGTCCATTAAGAGAAACGGGAACTTTATCGGGGTCAACCTGAATATCCAGATAGCCGGGGGACACACTTTCTGCCTTATTGAATCGAGCTTGGGTAGCGTAATCAGTTCCGCTGATACCTAAAACTTCATTGATAAATGTATCTTCAGCAAAAACAGCAGGATAATCTGCATTCAGTTCAAAAGTAAGTCCCGGATGAAAAACACTGAATAGAATTTTACCTCCATAATAGATATAGTTCCTTAAAGTATCCTTAATTTGATTGAGATAAGTCATATCAGAATAATCGTTACCATGCCAGATTATAACTGAATAGATGCCAATATCACACAGGCGTAAGTCCTCAGTTAAATCAGCCAAATCAAAATGAGCAGGATTCCACAGACCTTCTACCAATTGGTCATAATAGTAATCTACTACTTCATCAGTTGGCTGAAAAGGACCCATTCCGTTTAAATCTACCGTTTCATCAATAATAAGCAATCCGCAGTTCATACTTAAAGGTCTGGTTTTGAGAACCGGGGTAAAAGAACTGCTGTTATTATCATTGTCAAAAGCGCAAAGACGATAGTAATAGTAAAATTCCCCGCCCTGAACATTAGTATCCTCATAACTGCAAGCAGTTTCAGACAAAGTAGCGATAAGAGTTCCCGTTTCAGAACTATTCAAAGAACGGTATAGTTTATAGCCGGCTAAATCAAGCTCGCTATTTGGTTGCCAGGAAAGTTGAATCCCGGAAGGCAATGAATGGTCTGTAAAATTGAAAGGTGGTTGGGGTATTGACCGGGGAACACATTGAGCGGTATTAGAATAGCTTTCAATACCGGAAAAAGCTACAGAAGAGATAGCAAAGAAATATTGCTGTTCCGAATTTAATCCTGTGATGCTAATTTCGTTAGCAGTTGTAATTTGAGTATTATTGAGATTACTTTGAGACAAACCCCAGGAAAGATGATAATGAGAAAAATCCGGATCGGGAACAGGATTCCAGGAAAGATGGACACTATATCCCGTCCCTTCATCTGTAGCTGTGAAATTTGAAGGTGGCGATGGCATTTCAGCAAAACTTGCAGTTACTGCCGTGGAAGCTTTTATTACCTTACTACAATATAAAGGATCAAGATTAGCAACGGTATCATCATTACTGTGATAGACAGCAGAAAAGTTATACTCAAAGAAATAAATAACCGGAAAACCGTGTTGCCAGAAAGAATGACTATCACTGCCGGCAGAATTAAGATAACCATAAACAGGTTGCAAACTGGTATATTGAGAAGTTATCAATGCTGCATAATCCGTCTGTGCTATGAAACCATCGTAGGGCATTAATAAAACCCTGGAATCCCATGGATTGGGACTTGTATTAGCTATCATATCGTGATTTATCATTATGCGGATATCCATATCTGTCTGATCAGCCAAAGTGGCATAATACTTTGAACCCCAAAGCCCGAATTCTTCAGCGGCAAAGGTAACAAAACGAATGGAACATTTGGGTTGATAGTTATTTGCCATCATCACTCTTGCCATTTCTATCGCGGCAACTGTGCCACTGGCATTATCATCTGCACCGGGAGCAAAAACAAGAGGATTATCATTAGTTATGGAATCATAATGACCCCCAACGATAATATAGGTATCGGGATAAACGGTTCCCGGAATTGTAGCTACAACATCATATTGAGTGGTTCCATTCCATTGAAAACTACTCAGTTCAGCATTACTAATGCCAAAACGCAGAAATTGGGATTTCATCCAATTTGCCACTATGTATCTATTATCTGCCAAAGCATAGCGGGTAGAGAAATTTTGCAGTGACTGCAGGAAAGATAAAATACTATCAGCAGAAACCGAATTAACCAAATTGACAATATCCGTGCGTTCCGCTTGAAGGGTCTTTTCCAAAGCAGAAGTATCGGGAAAACGCATTGGCTCCCAAAGCAAAGGGACAAAAGGATTGCTGATTTGTTGCCGAAGCTGAAGTTCATCCAATTTGGACTCCAACAACACTACCGAACCCATTTCCAGCAAAACTTTTCCGGCTTTTGCCAAATCCACCTGCGGATATCTGTCACCTATCGATATCAGATAGAACTTTCCACTCCTAGAAGTTCCTAATTGCAAAGCACCGGGATATTCGTAACTGGTTCCGGCGATAATATATAATTCATTGTAATAGTATATCTCCAAGCCACTTAGGGAAAGAGCTTGAACTGCATTATACAATGATTTACCTTCTCCTGAAAGAGAAAGCCCGGAAACCGGTAAACCGATAATGTAATTCGGAATTGCCGATAACATTCCAATAGTAATCAAGAGAAATATGAGAAGCAGATATTTTTTCATTATTGTCTCCTTTTTGAATATTAGTTTTAAGCAAATTATATTCCCGAACTCAGCTTTTGTGTAGCCGGAGGATGCTATGCCTCCGCTTTTTTTTAGCCACCGAGAACACCGAAGTCACCGAAAAATACTTGTAACGACTATGCTATTCATAATTAGGGTATAGCCGGAAGACACCGTTCCTCAGCTTTTTTTATTAGCCACCGAAAACACCGAAGACACCGAAAAATACTTGTAACGGCTATGCTATTCATAATTAGGGTATAGCTGAAAGACACCGTTCCTCAGCTTTTTTTATTAGCCACCGAAAACACCGAAGACACCGAAAGTATATTAAATAATCTTTTCTCTTTTTCTCTTTTTCTCTTTTCCTCTTTGTTAAATTAACTCTCTTTTCTCTTTTCTCTTTGTAAAAAAAAATCCTTCGGTGTTTTCGGTGGCTAAAATAACTCTTTTCCTCTTTGTAAAAAAAATCCTTCGGTGGCTTCGGTGTTTTCGGTGGCTAAAATAACTCTTTTTCTCTATTTTTATTAGAAACAGTAAGTAAGCGATACTCTATCAGTTACGGGATTTATCCCAAGCTTTACTCTCGGTGTATCCTGTAATACCATTTTTCCTGTTACATAACCAATCACGGCACCCGCAAAAACATCGCTGGTCCAATGTTGGTCACTGTTCAATCGCGATAGGGAAGTTAAAACAGCAATTGTATAGACGGTTGGAGGCACCAATTTGGTCTTTTTAAATTGTTCTGCCAGCACAGGAGCCAAACTCCAAACCAAAGTGGAATGCCCCGAAGGAAAACTATTTTTGGAAAAAGAAATTCCGCTATCCTGCCAAAATTCTTTCCCTTCTTCTTTACCAGGTCTTTGTCTTTGCGAGGCAAGCTTCAAAGTTTGAGTAACCGCCAAAGAGATAAGCGAACTCTTCAAGCAAAGCAGAGAGGTATCTATTGTTTTTTCATCTTTGGCAATATATCCTCCTAAAGCAGTTACAGCCATAAGCGGAAGCATAATTTTCACTTCCCCGAATTGTTCAGCTCCAGTAAAAATATCATCGGTGACCTTTATTCTATTTCGTTGATATAAATCCCGCAGTTCCTCATCCAGCAAATATAAACCTCCGGTAGTAACAATTATGGCACTTGCTTTCAGCCAATCGTCATTTTGCCAGGTTCCAGGTGCCGTAACTGCTGAATAAATTGTTTCAGGATAAGATAAAAGATAATCCTGCAAATAGTTATCTTCTTCCGCAAAAAGAGGTATCCTGAAAAGGACGATAAGGATGACACTTATCAGTAAAAAGGTTTTCAGATTGATAATGCCATTATATTTGCCAACTTTATTATAGTTTCCCGCCGGTGCAGGAGAGGCAATAAACCTTTCTTTCCAAAACTGATGTAAACAAGCTGCTTTCATATTTCTATGCTGTGAAAGAGAGCATTTCTGTCAAGTTCAAACCGTTTTTTGCCTTTCCGTAGTTTTCCCGAGGGTTATATTTTTTTTGTTGCTGGCAACTATGTTCCATTACTGTGATTTTGTTCATAAATCATAAATGGATATTTTTTAATTGATTTTTAGCTTCTGGATTACCCGTTTGGGAATCAGAATATTAAAATTAGGAAGGGGGTTATCTTTCTTTTTCCGAGGGGCTTACGCCACCATCGCTATTATTGTGTCGCCCTCAAGGGCTTTTGGCAGCCAATATGCAGTAAAAAAGATTCCTGTATGCATCCCATATTGCGATACGGGAAAGATACGAGAATTATATCGCCTGCAAACCTTCTATCAGTAATGTTGGATTAGCTGCGAGCATCATTTTTTATAGCAACCGGTATTTTTTGTAAGATTTGTCACCATTCCTCATTTTTGTCACCCCCTATAGAAGTGAGAACACATAAAGGAGAAACAAAAATGAAAGTAAAATTTCAATACGGACTGGCTGGCTACACCGGTAAAGCCGATGGACTGGTGTATTGTTTTGATAGGACTTCGGGCATTGTTTACGCCCGGAAAAAAGTTTATCCCCGGTTAACGAAAGAAAACGCCAGAATTGGTAATATTTCTCACAACCTCTTTTCCTTGAAACCTGCGAACGAATACAAAGATGATTTACGCCTCTATTTAATGAGCTACAATGGATTAAGGGAAAATAGTTCCCATCCTTTGCGCTCCTGGGTAAATTTGTATCTGCGCTTAATGACAAATATGGCTAAAAGGAATCCGGATATAGACCTGAAGACAATCACGCGTCAGCAGATATATCAGGAAAATCTGCCCTGCATAAGTGTAAAAAATGCCGTTGAAGCAGGCATCCTTCCTCCCGTAAAGGGCTATGAAAGAATGACTGCTTTAATCTAACGGAAAAACGATGTTCCCGCCGTTTAAAAAGCCCGGAAAAACGATGTTTTCGTCGTTTAAAAAGCCCGGAAAAACGATGTTTTCGTCGTTTAAAAAACCCGGATAAACGACGTCCTCGTCGTTTAATAAAATTTACCTACCCATTTATTCCTGAAGATACTAATTTATCTCATTTTTTTATTTATGGTTGACGAGGACATCAACCTCCCGGGTTTTTTGGTTGACGAGGACATCAACCCTCCGGGGATTTTGGTTGACGAGGACGTCAACCTTCCGCTGTTTTTGGTTGACGAGGACATCAACCCTCCGGGGATTTTGGTTGACGAGGACATCAACCTTCCGGGGTTTTTGGTTGACGAGGACATCAACCTTCCGTTGTTTTTGGTTGACGAGGACATCAACCCTCCGAGGTTTTTGGTTGACGAGGACATCAACCTTCCAGTGCAAAAAATGATTGACGATAAATGCGGTTACGAAACACAAGAAAAAAACAGCTCTGTGTTTAGAGAAGAAAAAAAATTGCAGGATATACCCCTGAAAAAGGTATAAATAAATGAACCGCTTAGACAGACACAGACGCTGAAAAGGAATGAACAAAGCGGATTAGAGGAAAGATGAAAGTTTTTACAGTGCTACTAATGCTATTGCCAATACTTCTGGCAGCACAGAGTTATACTTTGGAAGAGCTTATAACTTATGGTCTGGATAATAGTTTCAGTGTGCAAAAGAGCTCTTTGAATTATGAGAGTTCCAAATCCACCCTGAATACATCCAAGTGGAATTTATTGCCCAATGCTTCTGTAACGGGTTCAGTTACAAAGGATTTTGATCCTGCTGCCCAGACCGATGATTTAACTAATTCTGCGGGATTTTCTTTAAGTAAAACCATCAGTTTGAATGATGACACTTATTTCAATTATCTCTATTCGTCGTTAGATACGAAGACAGCACAGATGAAACTGGATCAAACCCGCAAAACTTATGCTTACGATGTTTTCAGCGCATACTTAAAAGTGCTCAGTGCTCAAAAGCAAAGAAGTTCTCTGGAAGAAAATTTACAGATTCAAACCCGGGTTTGGGAACAAAGTAAAATCCTTCTGCAATTAGGCAAAACCACTCCCTTTGAAGTTAAACAGAACGAAATTGCAGTGCTAAACTCCAATATATCCTTAATGCAATTGGATAATACTATCGCCAATGCCCGTAAGGAACTTTTTGCCTTGGTGCAAATGCAGGATGAAGGTTTCCCTTTAACGGAGCTGGAACTAAATGTGCAAAAGGAAATTCCTGCCTTCAGTATAGAAAAGAATGCAGACCTCAGTATCCTTAATCAGGAACTGAAACAGATTAACCTGCAATTAAAACAAAACAAACTGGATGATTTTCCCCGCCTCAATCTTGCCTACAATTTAGACCGCACCGTTGGCGGAGCTGATTTTGATTACGACCGATACAACACGAATCACAATATTTCTCTATCACTTAGCTATCCTCTCTTAAATATTTTTGAGAACTCTGAAAGCAGAACGAGAACCAAGATCAGCAGGCAACTTTCACAATTATCTATTGATGAAAAGAAAGATCAGTTGCAGCGTGATTACGACAGTGCCTTAAGAGAACTGCAATATTTAACAAGAATGAATGAACTTTACAGCGAACAACTGGCACAATCCAGAGAACAAATTACTCAGGCAGAAGAACGCTATCGTCTGGGACTTATTGAACTTCTGGAATTGGATAAAACCCGAACCAGCTACATTGAAACTGACATCTCATATAATAATAACCTGTATTCAATCATAAACAAACAGGAAGAAATAAACTATCTTCTCTCCGAACCCATTTTAGGCAAATGGTAAGGTAAATTCTATAAGATTATATATCAAGGAACTACAATGAAAAAATACCTCAAGTATATCGTCATAATTGCGCTTATAATTATAGCTATAATCGTTATAACTTCTTTGCGCAAAGCAAAAAACAAACCCGAATTCAGAACTACAACTCCCTCTATTGGAAATATCAGAGAAATTGTAACCGCTACCGGTTCACTTAATCCCTATATTTTAGTTAGCGTGGGAACCGAAGTAAGCGGCAAAATTGAAAAGCTCTATAAGGACTTCAATGACCCTGTTAAAAAAGGTGAACTATTGGCTAAACTGGATACAGAAATCCTTTCCACCAATCTGGAAGCCGCAAAAGCAGACCTGGCAAAAGCAAAAACGGCTTTAGACCAGGCAAAACTTGATTATGATGTCCAGAAGGAACTGCTGGATAAACAAATGACCCCTGAATATGATGCTAAAAAAGCTCTCTTCGCCTATCAAAATGCTCAACAAAGTTACAATAGCGCTCAGCTCACTTTACAACGAGCTCAAAAAAATCTTGCCAATGCCTATATCACCAGCCCTATCAATGGAATTGTGGTTTCCCGCGATGTTGATGAAGGACAAACAGTCGCTGCCAGTATGAGTTCCCCCACTTTATTCCAGATAGCCAATAACCTTGATCAGATGCAAATCTCCGCTGATGTTGACGAAGCAGATATTGGAAAAATAACGGTTGGCTTACCTGTGGAATTTACGGTGGATGCTTATCCCAGCGAGAATTTTACCGGTGAAGTAAAACAAATCCGCCTGAACCCTTCAACGGAATCCAATGTCGTTTCCTATAGCGTTATTATTGATGCAGCCAATCCGGAACAAAAACTACTGCCCGGAATGACAACTAATGTTACTATTATCATTCAATCCAGGGAAAATGTAACGCGTATTTCGGAAACAGCTACCAGGTTCAAACCCAGCAAAGAGGTCTGGGAACAATTCGGTCTTAAATGGAGCGATGATCTTATCCAAAAAGCTCAAAAAGAGGCATTTGCTTCTTTGGCATCCTCAAAAGCAAGCTCTGCAAAGGATGATTCCACTGTCAGCAATAAAAAGACAGGCAGTAAAAAGAGCATCCAATATAGTGCCAATAAAGTTTCTACAAAGGGAAAAAATGCTCTGGTCTGGGTTCTGGAAAATAATGTCCCTAAGCCGAAAGGAATTAAAACCGGAATCTCGGAAAGCGGTTATGTTGAAGTTCTTGAAGGACTTTCCGGAAGCGAAGTTTTAATAACGGGAGTAAACAGTAAAAATACTACCGAATCCACTAATGGAAATTCAGGCGGTCCTGGAATGAGGCAGTTCTAAAATGTCCGATTTACTGATTAGAACAGAAAACCTAACCAAAATTTACCAGATGGGTGATGTTCAGGTGCACGCTCTTAGAGGAGTTTCCCTGAATATTAAACAGGGAGAATTTGTAGCCATAATGGGCGCCAGCGGAAGCGGAAAAACAACTTTTATGAACCTTCTCGGTTGTCTTGACCTGCCAACAAGCGGTGAATATTACATCAATGAGATCGGTGTTCACGAAATATCCCAATTGGAACTAACTAAAATCCGTAATCAATTGATTGGCTATGTGTTTCAGAACTTCTATCTGCTCCCGCGGACAACCGCTTTGGAAAATGTGGAACTACCTCTGCTATACAGAAATAAAATGACCCATCATTTACGCATCCAAAAATCAATGGAAGCTCTTGCTACAGTCAATATAGCAGATAGGGCAAAACACTATCCCAATCAGCTTTCCGGAGGTCAACAACAAAGAGTTGCCATAGCCCGCGCTATTGTGAATGACCCGATGTTTTTACTTGCTGATGAGCCAACCGGAAATCTGGATACCAGAACCAGCTTGGAAGTGATGACCATATTTCAGGAATTGCATAAAAACGGAAAGACCATCCTGCTGGTTACCCATGAACACGATATTGCCCTTTATGCTCAACGCTTGATAACTTTTCGGGATGGACATATAATATCCGATGTGCCTAATAATAATCCTCATATAGCTGCAGTTGACTTAGCCGGCTTGCCAAAATTGCCCGGAGATGAATTATGAGTATCGTAGGAATAATCCGTATTGCTTTTAAATCGCTAACGCGTAATAAAACCAGAACTTTTTTAACAATGCTGGGCATCATAATCGGTGTTGCTGCAGTAATAACGATGCTGGCTATTGGCCAGGGTGCTAAAAAAATAGTGGAAGACCAAATTTCTTCTATGGGAACCAATGTTTTGATGGTAACTGTTAATTTTACCCGTAATTCATCTAATGTTCGTCAAGCAGCAGGAAGCGGAACTTTATTGAATTTGGATGATGCCATTGCCATTCGTTCCCAAGTGGAAGATGCTCTGTATGTTTCACCCGTTTATAATACCTTTGCTCAGCTTAAATTTGAATCTCAAAACTGGAGAACAGGAATTATGGGTGTAGATACCGATTATTTCTATATCCGCAATATGAATACTTCCCAAGGAGAATTGTTTTACGACAGCGATGTAGAAAACGGAAACAAGGTATGCATAATCGGTAAAACCGTAGCTGAAAACCTGTTTGGAGATGTGGATCCGATTGGACAAATAATTCGTATTCGCAATATTCCCTTCACCGTGAAAGGAGTGATGGAATCTAAAGGACAAAATGTAATGGGTACTGATCAGGACGATAGTGTTTGGGCTCCTTATTCAACCGTTTATGCAAGGTTACTTGGACAGCGCTGGAGAAATATGATGATTATCGTTTCCGCCTCTTCCAAGGAAAAAATTGCTGAAGTGCAGCAAGATATCCTGGACCTTTTGCAAAACCGTCATCGCGGCACAACCAGTGAAGAATTTTTGGTTAGAAGCCAAACAGATATAGCAGAAACCGCAAGTAAGGTCTCCGATACTATGACTATCCTTTTGGCAAGCATTGCAGGTATTTCATTACTGGTTGGCGGTATCGGTATAATGAACATTATGCTGGTCTCCGTTACGGAACGAATCAAAGAAATAGGCATTAGGATGGCTGTGGGAGCAGGAAAACGGGATGTTTTGCTGCAATTCATTATTGAAGCAGTTGCCATCAGTATTTTAGGTGGCTTTATCGGTATTCTTCTGGGAACCGGAGCAGCTAAAATAGTTGGTAATGTTATGGAATGGAGCGTTGCCGTTACTCCTTTCTCTATCCTGATTTCAGTTGGTTTTTCAATGGCTATCGGAATCTTCTTTGGCTGGTATCCTGCCTCTAAAGCAGCCAACCTTAATTTGATAGATGCATTGCGGTATGAGTGAACAAGAGAGATAACTGAAAAGACAAAACGGTGGATAGGTAAAAACCTTCGCTATATAGCGAAAGATTCATTGGAATAACGACATCTTGTCGTTTCACTTGCAACCGAGCTATTTCTTTATTACGCTCTTTTCAGTAACGAAATAAAACAACTAGGGGTGGTTGACCGGGAGGTCAACCCTCCAAAAAAAGGTATCCAATAGCTATCTTACCTTAGAAGGATGAACTTTTCTGCCTTTCCCCCGCTGTTTTGCAAACGATAAAAATAAATCCCGTTGGGAAGTGACCCCTTTGGAAC
>ERZ795044.4629-NODE-4629-length-11239-cov-7.790773_pt1 | contig 11239 bp, 9 predicted proteins | sample MGYA00375128_ERZ795044 | MGnify/ENA primary metagenome ERZ795044 (study PRJEB30173, sample SAMN05720213) | anaerobic digester metagenome | isolation source: active sludge of municipal wastewater-treating anaerobic digesters | place: USA | collected 2014-12-22 ... | reverse complement strand
AGATGTCGATCATCTCCTGAACTTCACCTAAACCTTCCTGATAAATTTTTCCCATTTCATACGAAACAAGTTTACCAAGTGGCTCTTTATATTTACGTAACTGGTCACCCATCTGACGAACGATCTCACCACGTTTAGGTGCCGGCATCATCCGCCATACTTTATAAGCTTCCTGTGCTTTAACAATTACTGCTTCATAATCATTAGTAGTTGCTTGTCTGATCTTACCGATCAATGCACCATCAGAAGAAGAATAAGATTCTATCTCTTCACCTTGCGTATCCAGCCAAACTGTTCCGGTACAAGCACCGCGGTTTACATCCTGGATTCCCAGTGTTTTTAATACTTCAGCAATGCCGTAATCTTTTATAGCTACTGTTTCAGATTTCATATAGGATTTGTATTTTTTGAGAATGCAAAGGTAACCAAAAGAGCATAATATGTGTTGATTTTAGAATAGGCCTAAACAAGGATTTAGGAAAGGATTTTGACCAAAATCTAATGAATTTCCCCGATTGCCGGGATTTTTTTGATTTCTTTCAGCATTGAATGATTTATTGTATTAATAATCTGAATTTCAGGGATTATCTTGATATTGGCCCTAAATTAGAGTCAGACCAATTAAAAGCTTACTGGATTTATAAACAATCCTGAAAATCCCAAAATCCATTAAATCCCGGTCAAAATCCTGGTGAAAAAAGACTCCCTCCTCATAATCGCTCTTTACCTCCTCGCTTGCATGGCAGTTATGCCTTTTGTGAAATGGTATGTCGATAATCCGGATAGTTTGCAATATATAAATGTTGTGCAGCACATTCTCGATGGCCGGTTTTCGCTTGCAGTAAATGGTTACTGGAGTCCACTGATTTCATGGTTCCTGCTACCATTCATGATTTTTTTTGACGATGGAATTGTCGCATTCAAATTTCTACAGATGGCCATCGGTATTTTTGTTATCGGAAAATGGCTGACCTTTTTGACGTTTGTCGATATTGATATAAAGTGGAAGCGTTATTTAGGTTTTGCTATCATTCCGTTTATGGTAAGCTATTCCCTTCTCAATCTCACACCTGATCTTTTGTTTGTCGGATTTCTGTTTGCTCTTATCATCGAATTGATCCGTTGGCTCGATAAACAATCTGACGGCAGCAAGATTGGGAAAATTGGTGCATTATTATTTCTGACAAAATCTTTTGGCTTACCGCTTTTTATTTTTCTATTCTGCTTTTCGATCTGGATGAAAAGTGAACGCATTCCAAAAATTACATTGAAGAAAATTCTGTTGCCATTCGGAACAATATCATTATTGTGGATCTTATTGTTGTCAGTGAAGTACGGAAAGTTCACGATTTCCGAATCAGCGAAATTCAATTTCACATACGAAGTTGCACCAACCGTTGGAAAGCAAGTGCAACTTCCTGTAATAGGAAATGGATTATTGCCACCGGCAAATGATTATGCTTTGTCAGCATGGGAAGAACCCGCTTCGCAGATTCAACTTACTCCACTTGATCCAATAGGAGACTTTAAATATTATCTCAGCATCATCAACAGAAATTTACAAAGCATTTACTTCCACGATTTCAGAAATCAACTTGGATGGGTTTTTATTTTCTTCTTCATCATTTATCTGATCAGAAAAAAATCACACGAAGTAATTCCATTGTGGATCAAGATTTCATTACTTGTAATTTGTTCAATATATTTCGGCTACAGTCTCATTCTCGTACACGAAAGGTACATCTGGATTTGCACATTGTTATTCATTCCATTGACATTTTATTTTGTAGAAAAATCATTACCTACACATACCAGAATCAGTGAATTCAAAATAATCGTATTAATCCCGATTCTGGCATTGTTACTTAAACGCCCTGCAAAGGAAGTCTTAATGTGCGGCGACCGAAAGGTCAACAGTCTTCAGTTATTCCACGCATTCTTTTCGCCACAAACGACAATGAGCATTTTCTATCGACCCGACATAGAGCTCCACAACGACATTGAAAAACTACGTCGCATTATTCCTGCCAATTCTACTTCTGCTTCAATCAAAAAAACCGACAATGAAAGAGACGGTTATGCACAAACTCTGCTGATGGCATATGAGTTAAAAGGAAAATATCTCGGACAGTCTTTCGAAGTTGATTCAACTTTCAAGGGATATTTAGTTTCGTGGAAGGAAGAAAAGGGGGAGAAGGTTTTTGATTCGGAGAGAGGCGTGAAGATTTTCCTGAGATAGTTTTGTTAAGTACTAAGAAGTCTGAAATATTTAATACATTGACAACCTAAACATCAAAGTATAAAATTATAAATCATGAAATTAAAATTACTTTCCTTTTTAATTGTTATTACAGCTTCAAAAGTACTTGGACAAGCAAGTGGTCAACTAAACATTAATAACATCAACGCTAATGTTTATTCAAATGGAACTTTGTTTGATGGAGCATTTGAAGTCCCTGCAGGGAGTTTTAAAAACTCAATTTATCTCTCAAGTTTTTGGATTGGCGGCAAGGATTCTACAGGGCAATTACATATAGCTTCACAGGTTTACGGCCAAGCAGGAAACGATCTTTTTTATGGTCCGATTGCAACCAATTATTCTGACCCATCCTATCTACTGCATGATGCAGTATATAAAATTAACCGTACAACGATAAACGATCATATATTGAATTATCAAAATTCAGGATATATTGTACCGAACGAACTGAGCAGATGGCCGGGGAACGGAAATGTTGCAAACGGAGAAGCTGCATCATTGGCGCCATATGCCGATATAAATCTAAACGGAACATATGATCCGGCAAATGGTGATTATCCGTTGATCCGGGGAGATCAGGCAATTTACTTTATTTTTAATGATGCTAAAAGTGTTCATACTGAAACCGGAGGAGCAAGTTTAGGCCTTGAATTTCATGCTATGTTGTATGGCTATAATTCGCCGGATCCTGCTTTAAATGAAAGTGTTTTTTTGAATCTGGAAATTTATAACAGATCTGATTTAAATTATGATTCAACATATTTTGGATTATTCGTTGATATGGACTTGGGTGGATCACAAGATGATTTGGTAGGATATGATTCTCTAAAAAAAATCTTTTATACTTATAATGCATCTTCATTTGATCTTGTTTATGGAAGTATCGTTCCGGCACAAGGTTGTTTGAGTTTGAATAATATTCCTTCCCGATTTATTACTTATAATAATGATAATACGAATCAGGGAAATCCTGTATCTGCAAACGATTATTATAATTATTTGAAAGGGAAATGGCTGGATGAATCACCTCTTACTTTTGGCGGAAATGGTATAGGAGGAAATTCAGTTACTAATTATATGTACACAGGATTTCCTGAATGGGGATTTGGCTGGACAGAAATAGATGTCCTCAATACTCCTGGTGACAGGCGTGGCTTAATGACATTTGGGCCATTCAGTTTTGAATCACAGGAACAAAGATGCTACGATTTTGCTTTTCCTTTTGCATTTGGAAACGGTAGCCCTGAGAATGCTATACAGAATGTAAGAACAAGGTCGGCAACACTTCAGAATATATATGATTCCTGTAGCTGTACATGCAGTTTCCATACCTCTGTCATTCCTGTCTCATCTGCCTCAACTCTGAAATTTTATCCGAACCCGTCAAATGGAAAATTTCAGATAGATACAGAAAAATTAAATCTTTTGAAATCGGATGTCATTAGCGTCTATTCGTCAATTGGAAACCTTATAATTAAAAGCAATACAATTGATTCACATCATGTAGTGGATTTAAGTGAATATCCTGATGGTATTTATTTTGCAAAGATTACTTCAATGAATAAAATATATTCAGCGATATTAATCAAAGATTAATCTCTGTAATTGCATCATTATGCTATTGGCAAATAATCTCCCTGTGAACTCGCCTGTATTTTATTACAGTGGATTTTCCATTCATATCATTGTCATATTTTAAGATCATTAAAGAGTCTGATAATTCAAATATTGTCAGATCGTTCAGGGAAGGATTGCCATTGTCTACAAATGATCCTATTGGGTTAATATTTATTTTAGAAGAATAGTTTTTTAATTTCCATTGCCCCAAATATTTTATTTCATGGTTTATTCGTTCGAAAGTAAAATTGCTAAGCATCCTGAGACTGTCGCAATCTTCCGATTTAATTTTATACGTTAAGTGAGACTTTAAATTAAGATCATGCTCGGTAAATTCAAATGAGATTCATTCGTGACTGATTTTTTGATGGACCGGTTCAGGTTTCTGATTTAGAACAAAAAGAAAAAGTAATAAAATAGTATTCAATATGCAATGATTTTAAATATACAAAGTTTACCCGGATGAAGATATAAATATTCTTTTGTTTAAAGTGTAAGGGGTTTAAAGTGCTTTGAAACACTTTAAACCCCTTACACACTTTAAACAAAAATAATAATTACGCAATCTTTGTGAACTTGTCCCTGCAATATTTATTACTCTTCCAATTCCTTAGTCACCTTCACCGCTTTCTCCATCTCAGCCTCATTATTCTGACCCTTCTGATTTGGATCTTTCGGATCAGGTTTTTGTTTATTAAAATCCTGATTGGTTTTTTCTTTCATCATATCGTTATTTTCCGGAGTTGTAGTGTCCTTTTTGGTTTGTTTCATGAGTATTTGTTTTAATCGGATTAATATATAAAAATATGCCACCTTTCTTTGATTTGAAGAGTGAAATAGAGACTAAACAATACTACATAATTAATGTAGGTATTTCCTCAAAACTCACATCTCTTCCCAATTCAAACATCATTCCTACCTGCTGAGCATATTATTTTATAGAAGGATTGATAATGTTGACACATTGCGCAGGAAATTAACAGACAGACATTTTTAATATAAAGTAAAAACGTCTGCGCTAAATCTGCGAGATCCGCGGGAAATAAAAAAAATCTAAAGTAAATAACAGAAAATGAAAAAAATTCTCCTCCTCTTACTATTGACCCTGCCCTTATTTACCAGAGCCGATTTCTCAATCGACTGGACAAAAGTTCCCGACCTTGCTGCGAATCTCGGAACTTACTTGGTTGTTGATTCAAGCAACAATGTCTACACAACAACATTAGACAATGACATTGTACTCGAGAAACGTGATCGCTTTGGAAATTTTATCTGGCGCGCGACTTCCGTTTCGCAGATCCCATTGAATTATGAATATCCGAGTAAAGTGTTTCTCGATCCGCAATCAAATCCGGTTGTGATCGGTTTCCGGTATCAGCATTCCAGTAGCGGAAGAATTTCCAATTCACTGATCATTCTTAAATACGACCAGAATGGTAATCTTATCTATAAAAAAAATATCGATGGGAATTACAGTCCGCATAACAACAGTACCTATTGGACAAAGCTTACAGGACAGATGGATGCTGACGGTTATCTATATCTGGCTACAGGTGGTAATGTGGACAATAATCCCATTGGCATGAACATAATCAAAATTGATCCTGCAGGAAATATTGTACGCATCAGCACCAATACATTTCCTTCATCAACCAATTTTCATTTCATCAGTAATATTTTTCTGAATCATGATAAAGTAGGAGTAACCGGAGTAACAAGTTATTCATCTGCCAATTCAACATCATGGTTGATGGATACAAGCGGAGTAACACTTTGGGATTCTATAAATGTTGGTGTGCAGGGAAAAGATCTTTTCATAGATACAGTTGGAAACTCTTACATTCTTTCATGGGAAGCAGTGATACCTGTGGCAGATGTATTGCTATATAAGTATGATGTTGCCGGAAATCTTCTATGGACACGACAATATGATCTTGGCGGTTACGATATCTCTTCTAAACTCCGGACAACTTCTGATGGGAAACTGATAATCATGGCATACAGTACAACAACCGGCGGCAGCAATTACGTTGACTGGCAGACAGTGAAAGTAGACACCTCCGGAAATATTCTCTGGCAAGATCGATACAATGAACATTCAGGCAACGATGAAATTCCGTATGATCTGGCAACTGACAATCGCGGTAATACATTTGTAACAGGCATTGGCGGACCATTTCCAGGTGGCTCTACTTTGAGTGCGAGACAAATGGTTACAGTGAAATACGATTCAAGCGGAGCGCGTGAGTGGGTAAGTGCGATCGATACGATCAATGAATACCTGAGCGGTGTTTCAATTGCAAAAGGTTTTGACAGCAGTCTGTTTGTTTTAGGTGATGTGAACACATTCATTGTACACTATCTTGATCACACAGGAAGTGATCCGTGCAGTGTGCCTACCGGCATCAATGCAATCAATATAACAGGTAATTCTTCGACGATCACATGGAATGCAATTCCGAATGCATATTTGTATCACGTACAATATAGAATTGATTCATCGCTTATCTGGCAAACGTATTCAACTAATCAAACGCAACTGCAGATCTATCCACTGTACTCGGGAACAGTTTACGAATATCAGGTAGAAGCCATCTGCAACAGCGGTCCAACCGGCTATTCATCCGTTCAGCAATTCAATACAACAGGATCCGGTTATTGCGCATCAAGTGGATTAGATGCAACAAATGATTTCATCGATCTCGTTTACATTGGAACTATGCTTAACAGCACGGTATCAGATAGCGGCTATGGCGATTACACATCTATGATTATTAACATGACTTCCGGCAGTACCTACAACATAACATTAAGCGCAGAAATTCTCGGCAGTGGCGCTACTGAATTCTGGAAAGTCTGGATCGACTTCAACCAAAACGGCAGTTTCGCAGATCCGGGTGAAGAAGTGGTTTCTTATTCATCACAACAAATAGGTTGGGAGACGAGCATAATAAATGTTCCCATCACGGCAATGACCGGACAAACAAAAATGCGTGTGTCAATGAAGAATGGCTCAGCGCAGACTTCTTGTGAAGTTTTTGCTGCAGGTGAAGTGGAGGATTATGGTGTGAGCATGAATACAATTACCTCCATTGATGAAAATAATTCGATATCATCTTCAATTTATCCAAATCCGGTGACAACTGTTTTAAAAGCGGATATGAAATCAGGGTCTGTAAATACGGTGCGCATTCTTTCATTAACAGGAAGTATTGTCAATGAATTCCATTTTGTTAGTGGTACTTTTGTGATGGATGTAAATGATCTTGTAGCAGGAATTTATTTTATGGAAGTAACAAATGAGAATGGGGTAAAAGCAATTGAGAAATTTGTGCTTGCTAAGTAGCAGGAAATTTTCAACACTAAGATCACTAAAATTTGTCACAAGAGCACTTATGAAAAAAGCATTGTGCACTAGTGCTAAAAACTTAGTGATCTTAGTGTTAAAAAAAATTAAAAGGATACAACTTACAATCCCTACCCAATCCCTGAGAGCGATAATATTTGACTACTTGATCAAGAAAAAATTTATTCTTTCACCTTCTTCAACGACTCAAAAACATAATCCGCCACCTTCCCAAAATTCGCCTCAACAATCCTGTCTACATTATTTTCATTCGAAGGAAAATGTACAACAGCAACATCGCCATACAGTTTTTCGCCCCGGTGATTGTAAATGGTGTAATGGAATTTCAGATCACGACGATAAATTTTTAAAGCCAGGTCGATACAATCATCAAAGTGAGTTTTAATGTCGAATTCGTTAAGCATGACGAAATAGTCGGCATTGTATTTTTTTGCAAAATCAGGAAGCAACTGCGGGTCACGGGGAACAGCATTGATGTATGTTTTGTCGATCTCTTTCTTCTTTGTTTTCTTTCCGGTAATGGCTGTATCGACAACAGCGAATTTCTTCGGGTTCTTCATTGGTGAAGTACTGTCGCTTTCGAAAGCTAGCGAATGATAGATCATATCGATATCGCCGGTGTTGCTCGAAACAAAACTTTCATTGGGTACCTGCGCATCGTACACTTCTACAAAACGCTGATTCATTTTTCTGATAATGCCTTTGCGGAATTCTGCGCGTACTTGTCCGATTTCCATCTGCGATTCTTCAGCGATATCCTGATCGGCATCGGACATATGCATGGCTGGCATATAAGGAATTACCATGACGGAGATCTTTCGCTCAGGAAGAGAGTCTGGAGTTTGACCGAAGAGTGAGTTTGTAAGAAGTAATAGGAAGAAGGAGAGTTTACGCACGGGGAAGAAATTTTGGGAAGTTTTTTTGGCGAAGATTTTGAGTAGTGTTTATTTCAGTACTATATATTGATAAATCATTTATCGATTTCGATACATGCCAGTTCCGTATAAATTGGATTCGAAATAAAGTCGTTAATTATTTCACTTTTCGAAATTAGTAAATCTACAATCTCTTGTGTTGTGCAATTTCCTGTTCTTAGCCAGATGACTTTAGGTGGATGGCCATATAAATTTGCCAAATCAAAAAAATCAGAATCAAATGTTACGATTGAAAAATTATTTTCTTTTGCAAATTTCCAAATTTCCAAATCGGAATTATCTTGAAGTCCAAGATTTTTAACTTGACCGGAACCTTGAAAAAAATCCGCAAGTTTACTTATAACTCTAAAGGAAATATTCTGGTCAAAAAGTAGTTTCATTTACGCAACTCTGGTTCTATGCTCTCTATCTGCCGCATATGCCAAACAGGCTTGTATATCACTTTCGGATAACTCCGGATAATCTGCTAATATTTCTTTTACAGTCATACCTGATGCCATCCAACTTAATACATCATAAACAGAAATACGTGTATTCCGAATGCATGGTTTACCAAACCTGACTTCAGGATTTATAATTATGATTTCTCTATAGTCTGCCATAAGAATCTGTTTGTCAAATATACATAAATCAAGTTAAATTTCCGAAGCTTGATGCCAACAATTGTTGTGCAGAATTCACTTACCTAACCCTTGCCACGTACTCCAAACATTTCTACACATTCAATAGACGCGCAACTAATAAGTGGCAAGCTCTGACACTAGTTGATCAAATGCTTCCAGATATCATTACCAATTGTAAACACCATCAAAGAAAGTAAAATCACCATTCCTGTAACTTGCGCACGCTCCATAAATTTGTCGGAGAATTTTCTGCGGGTTACAGCTTCGATTACAAGGAACACAACGTGCCCGCCATCGAGAGCAGGTATTGGTAAAATATTCATGAAGGCAAGTACCATTGAAAGTAATCCGGTGATGGTCCAGAAACGATACCAGTCCCAGACTCCGCCATAGATCGTTGCAATTCCGATCGGACCTTGCAGCGAATCACTTGCTTTTTCTTTTCCTGTGAAAATTTGTTTAAGACCTTTGATGTTAGAAACGATTGCTTCTTTAGCATCACTCGCTCCATATTTCAAAGCTGTTCCTGCTGAGTATTTTGTCAGAGCATAATTTCCCATTTCACCGTGGTAACGAATGCCGATCAAACCGGAATCATTTACGACAGGCTGGATCATTGATGTATCTGCACCACGCACTATTTGTAATGTAATAGGCTTGCCTTTATTCTCGCTGATGATGCGACGACATGCTTCCATTGAAAATGTACGCACACCGTTTACACTAACGATCTTGTCTTTCATCTGTAACCCTGCTGCTTCCGCAGGCATATCTTTGATGATGCTGTCAACTTCTAAATGGGCTTGATAAGGCGAGATAAAACTTCCTCTTCCGGCTTTTATTGTCTCGCGATAAAATCCATCAGGAACAGGAAGCGTAATTTCTTTTCCGTCACGTAAAACTGTGATCGTTGATCCTAAAATTACACGTGAAGAAACCAGGTCATTGAATCGATCAAACTTTTTTCCATCTATTGCAACGATCTTATCGTGATTCTGCAAACCGATTTTTTGTCCCAGGTCGTAAGCGTATATTCCGTCCGTTACATTATCGTTACTCAGATATTGCTTGTCGAAATTCAGCAATGTCATTGTGTAAATTGCAATACCAAGTATTACGTTCATAGTCACACCACCAATCATTACGATCAATCGTTGCCATGCCGGCTTGCTTCTGAATTCCCAAGGTTCAGCGGGCTTTTTCATTGCTTCACTGTCCATACTCTCGTCGATCATTCCGGCGATCTTCACATAACCACCAAGTGGTAACCATCCAAGTCCATATTCTGTATCGCCTTTTCTGAAACTGAAAAATTTAAATCCCCACGCATCGAAGAACAGATAGAATTTCTCTACACGAATACCGAAGGCACGTGCAGCGAGATAATGTCCTAATTCGTGAAGTGTAACGAGAATTGAAAGGCCCAGAATTAGCTGAGCGGCCATGATTAAAGCTGACATTTATAGGAATTGGTTGTTGAGTTGTTTAATTATTTCGGATTGCGAATTTCGGATTGCGGATTGTTGTTAGTGCTTAAGCGAAGATTCGAGGGGAGGCTTTAGGATTGATGAATTTTGAATTGGAGTTGTTATTTTATCTTCGAAACGGATTGAACACTTAAAAATTCGAGTGCTCTTCTACGTGTTTCTTCGTCGGTCGTTACATAATCTTCATAAGAAGGTTTTTTGACGAAAGGGATCTTGTTCATGCAGTCTTCGATGAGGTCGCTCATTTCCAGAAAACCGATCTGGTCTTTCAGGAAGGCAGCTACTGCAATTTCATTTGCTGCATTGATGATACAAGGCATATTTCCGCCTTTTTTCATAGCTACCATTGCCATTGCAAGATTACGAAAAGTTTCTGTATCGGGCGATTCAAAGGTCAACGACGGATAATTCAGAAAATCGAATCGTTGGAAAGTCGATTTCAGACGTTTAGGATAACCCAATGCATACTGAATCGGCAGTTTCATGTCCGGCAAGCCCATTTGCGCCTTCATAGAACCGTCTTCGAATTGTGCAATGCTATGTATAATGCTCTGAGGATGAACGATTACATCAATCTGCTCCGGATTAAGTCCGAATAACCACCGGGCTTCGATCATTTCCAATCCTTTGTTCATCAGGGTAGCCGAGTCGATCGTGATCTTCGCACCCATATCCCAATTTGGATGTTTCAACGCTTGTTCCTTCCGTACTGTAGAAAGAAATTCCCTGTCGCGCCCGCGAAACGGTCCGCCGGAAGCCGTGAGATAAATTTTCTCTACTGCATTATTCGCTTCACCAACCAGACACTGAAAGATTGCTGAATGTTCAGAATCAATTGGAAAGATGTTGCAATTATTTTCAATCGCAAGCGAAGTGACAAGTTCACCTGCTACAACTAATGTTTCTTTATTTGCAAGCGCAATATTTTTCTTTGCTTCAAGCGCTTTGAG
>ERZ795044.4625-NODE-4625-length-11244-cov-4.569399_pt1 | contig 11244 bp, 11 predicted proteins | sample MGYA00375128_ERZ795044 | MGnify/ENA primary metagenome ERZ795044 (study PRJEB30173, sample SAMN05720213) | anaerobic digester metagenome | isolation source: active sludge of municipal wastewater-treating anaerobic digesters | place: USA | collected 2014-12-22 ... | reverse complement strand
TCGCCATGTATCATCAGCATGGGCGTTTTTATTTTATGTGCATAACTGAAAGGGCTCATGGCAAAATAAACCTCAGGCGCCTGCCAGTAAGTACGCTCTTCATTCTGAAAACCAAAAGGAGTGAGGGTGCGGTTATAAGCCCCGCTGCGTGCAATACCCGCTTTAAACAATTTGGTATGCGCCAAAAGGTTGGCGGTCATAAAGGCGCCATAACTATGCCCTCCAACGGCCACCCGGTTGCTGTCGCCCACACCCATTTCTGCCACTTTTTTAATAGCCGCTTCGGCGCTCCAGGTAAGCTGGTCTACAAAATTATCGTTGGGTTGTTTATCACCTTCACCTACGATCGGGAATTCGGTGTTATCCATAATGGCATAGCCCTGTGTTGCCCAAAAAACAATAGAACCATAGCCAACCCTGGTGAATGTGTATTTGCTGCCACGTAGCTGGGCGGCATCGGCAGCGCTTTTAAATTCACGTGGATAGGCCCACATGATAACAGGAAGCGGCCCGTCTCTTTTTGCATCATAACCTTTGGGTAAATACAGGTCGGCGGCAAGATCAACACCATCCTTTCTTTTGTATGTTACTTTTTGTTTGGTAATGCCACGCAGCCCGGGTTGAGGATCGGGGAAGTTGGTGATGGCTTTGGCTGAATTATTCTTCAGGTCACGCAGATAATAATTAGGCTGTTCGGTCTGGCTTTGTTTATTGGTAACAATGATCATCTTATCAAAGTCGAGCACATCGGTAACGCTTTCGTAATAAGGTTCTTCACAGCGCCAGAGTTGTTTGGTTTCTTTGCTGTTGATGTCGAAGCTGTTTAAGAATGGCAGATCCCCTTTTGCAGAAGCGCCAATGCCCCGCATGATCAATTGAGAGCCGTTTACCAGTTTTGCCACACTGCGCCCGTATTTATTTTTTTCAGTAACCGGCGTGCCGGGATCGTTATACGCATCATCGGTGCTGCGGTCAACCAGCGTTTCCATTTTGTTGCCGGTGAGTTTGCTCATTTTCATGCGGTGCTTTGCACGGGAGCCTTCGGTAACAAAGAACATATCGGTGGTAACATCGGTTACGCTGTACATACGCTCAGCCGTTTTTACCAGTTCTTTTGCTGAACCGGTGAACGGCGCAGCTAATGTGTAAGCTGCATCATGAAAATCCATTTTGTTCTTTATCATGCCGCTGTCCAATGGTTCTATCCAGCGAACGGTTGCCGGAGAATTATTCAGCCAGCCATAGCTACGGGGAGCATTCAATACATTATCGTTGCCCCTGGGCGCCAGTTCACTGCTGGGTAATTTGGCAAGTACTTTTACTGTAGCTGCATTCATATCGGCTACCAGCATGGTAGAATTGAACCCGCCGGCCGGAACCAGGTATGAGAAGGGCTTGTCTATCTTTTCCAGCAGCATATATTTTTTATCGGGTGATATATCAATACTGCTGTAAATGGCCGGGCTGCCGATCTTCGTTTCTGCACCATTGGTATTCTTTACCAACTGTGTGGTACCATAGAATTCAAATTGTGCTTCGTCAAACGGCGTTTTTATCAGGTCCTGGAATGTTACGCTGGCGGCCACTTTACCAAGGTTCTGTTGCACAACCGGCCCTTTTGGTGCCAATGGTTTTTTGGGCGCCATGCTCAATGGTTTGCTTACGGCGGTATATAATAAACTGTTGTTGTCTATCCAGTCGAAGGCAGCACCTAACACAAGATTGACCGCTGCCTTGTTTATTTTGGCCGCTTTGTGAGTTTTAATATCAATCACATAAATATCGATTGTGTTGTTGGTTGTGTTGGTGAAGGCGGCCTTATCATCATTCGGACTCCATTGCAGGTTGCCGGCTTTTAAATTTGCCGGTAAGCCGGTAAGGTGGAATTCTTTACCCGTTGCCACTTCTTTGATGATGATATCGGTGATGTAAGAACTTCTGCTGGGACCAAAATTGTTTGGATTTATTCTTAAACCTGCAATACGTAACTCAGGTTGTGCCAGGTCTTCCACGGAGGGCATACTGCTGCGGTCGAGTACCAGCATATATTGTCCCTTGCGGTCGAAACTAACACCGGGTGTTGGTTTGGCCATCACCAGGTCGTAGATCTCTTTGGGAGGGGTTTGGTATTCAATGGCGTCTTGGGCAAACAGGTTGCCGCAGATGAGCAGCAGGATAATTGAAAGGAAATTTCTCATAATATATTTTTTGTTTTGTTATCAATATTTGTAATTCTGCTTAACATCGCCCCAGCAATCTGCGGGCTCACTTGCACTGAATATCTTTTTTCAGCAGTTTTACCTCACCCTCGTTCCCTCTCCTTGAGGAGAGGGAGGCCCAACTCCGCATTATAAATCAAAGATTGTAATTAAGCATTTCATCCGGGATACTTTATTCATCATTACTAATTCCTGCAACAGGATTTGAATTATAGTTCCCAAAAAATGCAACAACTAATCCTAATTACTGATCCCCACCCGCTGTTTCACATACTCATTCTTCTTCAATTCATTCAGCATAAACATGGCCAGGTCGCCCGAATTTATTTTGTCATTGACCGGATCCGGCGGGTAACCGGCTTTTGTGATATAAGTTCCGGTAGGGCCGTGGTCGATAATATCCGATGGGCCTGCAAGCGTCCAGTTGAGCCCGCTTTCGTTCAGCATCTGGTATACTTTAAAATGTTCCTTACTCACCGGTTTATATTCCTCCGGGTAATCTTCTTTATCCATCACCAATGTATCCTCATCTGCATTCAATATGGCCTGTGCGGCAATGGCAATGATCCGTTGAACGCCTGCTTTTTTCATCTGGGCGATGATATTCTTAATGCCAAGGGTACGGGTCTTATCGCCGCTGTCGAAGCCGCCACCAATGGCGGAAAGTACGGCATCGCAACCCCTGATGGCATTATATACTTCGGTGGCATCAAATAAAGCCCCCTGTATCAGTTCGAGGTTCTTTGTTTCCAGGAAATCGGTGGTAAATACATTTCTACCAAACGCTTTTACATGGTGGCCATTGAAGAGGGCCTGCTGTACCAATTGTTTACCCACCAGGCCGGTGGCGCCAAATACAATAAGATTCACTTTTTTTTGTTTTGATGAAGTTACTTCATTTAGGTCTCAGTACATCGCCGAATTCTGCGGCTTTCTTTTTAAATACCGAGTTTGCAAAGGGGCAGAGGGGCAGTATCTTCATATGGTTGGCCCGGGCGTATTCCACAGCAGCATGTACCAGCTGGTAACCAACATTCTTACCTCTGAGCTCATCCGATACTTCGGTGTGGTCGATGATCATCAGTTCGGTGCCGGTCATGGAATATGTCATTTCCGCAAGCATCTTCCCGCTTTCTTCTACATAGAACGAACCCTTGCTGCCGTCCTGCTTCTGTTGTATCAGCATTTGGTAAAATTTATTCAATTTACTAAAAAAGTTTTTTTGTTAGGTAATTCCTCTACATATTTGCAATAGAAATGAAAAGGATCAATACAAATAACAACAGTTGGTGGTGGCAGTCAAAAGACTGACGTGTCGCTGTGCTGTTATTCATGTAACTGAAATATGTATAGGCCCCGACACGATGTGTTGGGGTTTTTTAATATTAGATTGTCTGAACGGGGATTTGGTTGGATGGGAAGGATTCGGAGGATTTTGAACTTTATAAATCATTACTGCTATGCCACAGTTCAAATATGAGGAGATAACAAAGAAAATAATCGGGGCGGCTATGAAAGTTCATTCTGCTTTAGGGAATGGATTCCAGGAAGTGATCTATCAACGGGCTTTGGAAATCGAATTAAAAAAAGCGGGATTAGGTTTTGTAAGAGAATTCAGTATGCCCATATTTTATGATGCTGAACAGATAGGCGAAAGGCGGGTTGATTTTTTTGTAGAGGGTGTTATCAGCGTTGAACTTAAAGCGAGGGAAGTTTTAGAAAAAGTGCATTACTCCCAGGCCAGAAACTATCTGGAAGCTTATAATCTTGAAGTAGGGTTGTTATTGAATTTTGGCGGCATTTCCCTGGAATATAAACGGCTTGAAAATCTAAAATATGATCCTGATCTAAAATCCAAAAAATCTATTTAATCCACCCAAATCCCCGTTCAGACAAATGAGCAATGAAGAAAATTGAAATAAATACAACCCACAAAAAAATGCTAGCCGATGTGTACACACCGGTTGGCATCTACCTGCGGCTGCGAGACCGTTTCCGGGATACCATCCTGCTGGAGAGTACCGATTTTCATGCGGGCGAAAACAGTTATTCCTTCATTGGCATCAATGCCATTGCCGGGATAGAGATAAGCAATCCTTCGGTCATTGAATTCAAACTGCCTTGCCGGCCTGCAGAACGGATTAAAATAAATAACCCGGCTGATGTACCGCAACAGCTCTGGGATTTTATGCAACTCTTTGAAATGAAAGATGCAGCAGTGAAACCGGTAAATGTTGCGCAGGGATTGTTTGGGTATACATCGTATGATGCGGTTCAGTTCTTTGAAAACCTCACCCCAAGCCTCCCGGCAAACCGGGACAGGCTTTCTCCGGGTGGAGAGGAGGGCGCCATTCCGTTGCTGCGTTACCGCCTGTATCAATACGTTATTGCTGTTGATCATTTTAAGGATGAACTTTTCCTTTGTGAAAATCATGTGCAGGGATTGAAAAGTGAAGCGGAATTAATTGAAAGCCTCATAAAGAACCGGGATATTCCTGTTTTTCCTTTTAGCGCTGTAGCGGAAGAAACATCCAATATAACTGATGAGGCATATATTGAAATGGTGAAGAAAGGTATTGCCGCCTGTTACCGGGGCGATACATTCCAGGTTGTTCTCAGCCGGCGTTTTGCACAGCATTTTACCGGCGATGAATTCAATGTGTACCGGGCCTTGCGAAGCATCAATCCAAGTCCATACTTATTTTATTTCGACTATGGTGATTATAAACTGATGGGCTCATCGCCCGAAAGCCAGTTGATCGTGGAGAAGGGCAAAGCCATTGTTCATCCCATTGCCGGAACCGTTAAAAGAACAGGCAACGATGAGCAGGACGAAATGCTTGCTGTGCAATTAAAGAATGATGCAAAGGAAAATGCAGAACACGTGATGCTGGTTGACCTGGCCCGCAATGACCTCAGCCGTGTTTGCAGTGATGTGGAAGTAACCCAGTACAAAAAGATCAACTATTATAGTCATGTGATACATTTGGTGAGCGAGGTAACCGGTACCGTGCATGCAGAAACCAACCCGTTCAAGTTACTGGCTGCTACGTTTCCGGCCGGAACATTAAGCGGCGCACCGAAAATAAAAGCTATGCAGCTGATCAGTGAATTTGAAACAACCCAAAGGAGTTATTATGGCGGGGCCATCGGGTTTATCGGGTTTGATAAAAGCATCAACCATGCCATCATGATCCGCACTTTTTTGAGCAGGAATAATGCACTGGTTTACCAGGCCGGGGCCGGTGTTGTTGCAGCGAGTGTTCCGGAAAGTGAATTGCAGGAAGTGAATAATAAACTGAATGCACTGAAAAAGGCCATAGAACTGGCAGGAAATATTTAAACACGGGTTAACAGTTCATAGTTAATGGTTCATGGCAGAACCGGCGACAATGAACTATGAGCCATGAACCATGAACCATGAAAATATTAGTTTTTGACAATTACGATTCGTTCACGTACAACCTGGTTCACCTGGTGGAAAAGATAACCGGTGAAAAAACGGATGTGTACAGAAACGATCAGATAGCGCTGAAAGACATTTCGGTGTACGATAAAATAATTTTATCTCCCGGTCCGGGCATACCGGAAGAAGCCGGGTTGTTAATACCACTGATAAAAGAATACGCCTCTTCAAAATCCATACTGGGCGTGTGTTTGGGGCACCAGGCCATTGCAGAGGCATTCGGGGGGTCATTGATAAACCTGCGTACGGTATTTCATGGGGTGGCAACGCCGATAAAAATCAAAAGTAATGCCGCCTTGGGCAGGACAAAAATACTACAGGGTTTGCCTGAGATAATAGAAGTAGGCCGTTACCACAGCTGGATCGTAAGTGATGAAAATTTCCCCGCAGAACTGGAAGTAACGGCAAGGGATGATAACGGGTATATCATGGGATTGCAGCATAAGAACTTTGATGTACAGGGAGTGCAGTTTCACCCGGAGAGCGTGTTAACGCCGGATGGAGAGCAGATGTTGAGGAATTGGTTGACCCCCTCCGCCCCCTAAAAGGGGAACCTGGCAAGAGTAAAAAAGTACAAGCATATATTTATGTTACACGGGTAAAAAACACTATACACTATAAATCTAAGTTCTCCGCCAGCTGGCGGAGACAGGGGCATGAAAAAGATACTGAATTATTTATTTGAACACAAAAGCCTTTCCAGAGAACAGGCAAAGGAAGTGTTGCATACTATGTCGGCCAATGTATACAGCGATGCCGAGATCGCAGCATTCATTACGGTGTATTTAATGCGCAGCATCAGCATTGATGAACTGCAGGGTTTCCGGGATGCCTTGATGGAATTATGTGTACCGGTTGATCTGAATGGTTATGAAGTGATAGATATTGTGGGTACGGGTGGCGATGGAAAGAATACCTTCAATATTTCCACACTGAGTTGCTTTATTGTGGCAGGTACCGGAAATAAAGTCGCCAAGCATGGTAACTACGGCGCATCGTCCATCAGTGGCAGCAGCAATGTGATGGAGCAACTGGGATACCGGTTCAAAGCGGATAATGATTCGCTGAAGAAGGAACTGGATGAAGCAAATATCTGTTTTTTGCATGCGCCGCTGTTTCACCCGGCATTAAAAGTGGTGGGACAGGTCCGGAAAAATTTAGGAGTACGAACTTTCTTTAACATGCTGGGGCCAATGGTAAACCCGGCATCTCCCAGGTACCAGTTGGTTGGCGTATATAACCTGGAGATGGCGAGGATATACAATTACATGTTGCAGCAGGGCAGCAGCGCCTTTACGATCATTCACGCACTGGATGGTTATGATGAAATTTCTTTAACCGGCGATACCAAAGTGATCACGAATGCAGGAGAAAAAATATTCAGTGCAGAAGAGTTAGGGAAACGTATGGTGGATCCGGCAGACATACATGGCGGTAATTCGGTGGAAGAAGCGGCAAAGATATTTCTCCGCATTTTAAAAGGAGACGGAAGCTGGGCACAAAATGCTGTAGTGCTTGCCAATTCGGCCATGGCACTGCAATGCACAGGCAGGTATAAAAGCTACGAGGAATGCTATCAACTGGCAGTGGAAAGCCTGGAAAGCGGAAGGGCTTACCGGCTGTTGCAACAACTAACAGGCAGCAACTGATGAATATACTGGAAAAAATAATTGAACATAAACGAACCGAAATTGCGATCAGCAAAAGGCATATAGCTGTTGAAGAATTGAAGCAACGGAAATTCTTTACCCGGGATACGCTTTCATTGAAGCGGTTCTTGCTGGATGATACAAAAACGGGGATCATAGCAGAATTTAAAAGAAAGTCGCCTTCAAAAGGAGTTATTAATAGCGATGCCGGTGCAGAGGAAGTGACCGGGGCTTATACCATGCATGGCGCTTCAGGATTATCGGTACTAACCGATGAAGAATTCTTTGGCGGCGCTGCGGACGACTTAACCCGGGCCAGGATCCATCCAATTCCCATACTGCGGAAGGATTTCATCATCGACGAATACCAGTTGCTGGAATCCAGGGCCATTGGGGCGGATGTTATTTTATTGATCGCCGCCTGCTTAACAGCAGATCGTGTCAAAGAATTGGCTTCCTTTGCAAGGTCATTGCAGCTGGAAGTGTTGCTGGAGATCCATACCGGGGAAGAACTGCAGCATATCTGTGATGAAGTAGATCTTGTTGGGGTTAATAACCGTGACCTGAAAACATTTTCAGTAGATATTAACCGTTCCATTGAATTGAGTAAGCGGATACCGGTAGATAAAATTAAAATTGCTGAGAGCGGGATCGATGAAGTGGAAACGGTACGGATCTTTAAAGAAGCAGGCTTTAAAGGATTTTTAATAGGAGAAAAATTCATGAAGACATCAAATCCAGGAGAGGCATTTAAACATTTTGTGGAAAAGATGCGGAGTAACTGATGAATTGCTTAAGGCTTCTGAGTTGCTCCGGCCTTCTGAATTGCTCCGGCCTTCAGGCCGGAGAAGAAAAATAAAATATAAACCGGGCTTTAGCCCAAATCATAAAACAAAACAACATGAACACCAAAGTATGTGGCATTACCCAATTGAAACAATTGCAACAGTTAGACGGACTGGACATTGATTTTGCCGGGTTGATATTTTACAAAGATTCTCCCAGGTACATGGGCGATAAGATATCCGGAAAGGACCTGAAGAATGCAGATTTTGATCTGAAAAAAGTAGGGGTATTCGTCAATCCCGAGATGATCGATGTGCTGGATGCCATTGACGACTACGGACTGGAAGTGGTACAGCTTCATGGGGATGAAAGTCCGGAAATGTGCGAAGACCTGAGCAGTGAAGTAGAAGTGATCAAAGCATTTCGCATCAGCGGTGATGAGAACATTGATGAACTGGTGGCGCCTTATGATGCCGTGTGTGATTATTATTTATTCGATACTGGCGGGCTGAATGAAAGCATCGGCGGCACCGGCAAGCAGTTCGACTGGAGTATTCTCACCAAAGCAAAGATCGAAAAGCCTTTCTTCCTGGGTGGCGGGATCGGCCCGGATGATGTAGCGAAAATAAAAGCATTCAGGCATCCTGATTTTTATGCGGTGGATATCAACAGCAAATTTGAAAAAGAGCCGGGGGTGAAGGACATGGCTTTGCTGTTACAGTTCAGGCAGGGCTTTAAAAAATAGACCCTCTATCTTCCCGAAGGGCAAAGAAGGAGAGCGAAGCGAAAATAAATACAGTATGATAACCGTAAGGCTTGCAACTGAAAATGATCTGCCGCAGATACTGCGTATCTATAATGATATTATTAAGAATACGACTGCGGTATATTATTACGAACCGCATACCCTGGAAATGCGGAAGCAATGGTTTGAAGAAAGAAAGCGGCAAGGCTTTCCGGTGTTTGTGGCAGAAGAGGATGGAGTGATCCTGGGAATGAGCAGTATCGGGCCTTTCCGGGTGCCAACCGCTTACCAGTTCTCGGTGGAGAATACGGTACACGTAGCATCGCATGCAAGGGGAAGGGGCGTTGGAAAATTACTGATGCCGCCGGTCATTGAAGCGGCAAAGCAACTGAAGATGCATACCATCATCGCCGGTATTGATGCAAGCAATGAAGTGAGTCTGCACCTGCATAGAAGTTTTGGTTTTGTGGAAGTGGCGCATTTTAAAGAAGTGGGATTCAAGTTTGAGCGGTGGCTTGATCTGAAATTTTTGCAGTTGATGTTACCTCACCCCAACCTGCCGACGAATCGGGACAGGCTCTCTCCTTAAGGAGAAGGAGATGGAGGATGAGGTAAAAAAGATGAATAAAGAAGCAACAGTACAAGAGTGCGACGCCACTGAAGTTTAATAGAATTACTAAAGCCGGGAACAAAAAAATAAAATGAATTTCAACGTAGATGAACACGGGTATTATGGGAATTTTGGCGGAGCATTCGTTCCTGAAATGTTATATCCCAATGTGAAGGAATTGCAGGATAAGTACCTGCAGATAATGGATGAAGATGATTTTAAAAATGAGTTTCAATACCTGCTCAGCGATTTTGCAGGAAGACCAACGCCTTTGTTCTATGCAGAAAGACTGAGCAGCAGGTACGGAGCAAAAATATTTTTAAAGCGGGAAGATCTTTGTCATACCGGTGCTCATAAAATAAACAATACCATCGGCCAGATATTACTTGCACAAAAGTTGGGTAAAAAAAGGATCATTGCCGAAACCGGTGCCGGTCAGCATGGCGTGGCTACCGCAACCGTTTGTGCATTGAAGGGCCTTGAGTGCATTGTGTACATGGGTGAGAAAGACATGGAGCGACAGGCTCCCAATGTGGCAAGGATGAAGATGCTGGGTGCAACGGTGGTGCCGGCAACGAGTGGAAGCAAGACATTGAAAGATGCCACCAACGAAGCCATCCGCGACTGGATCAATAACCCGGTGGATACACATTATATCATTGGCAGTGTGGTGGGGCCGCACCCTTATCCCGATATGGTGGCAAGGTTTCAATCGATCATCAGCGAAGAGATTAAAGACCAGTTGCAGGAAAAGACCGGTAAAGAAGCCCCGGATTATGTGTTAGCCTGTGTGGGTGGTGGCAGTAATGCCGCCGGAGCCTTCTATCATTTCCTGGACAATGAAAAGGTAAAACTTATTGCCGTGGAAGCAGCCGGCTGTGGTATTAACAGCGGCATGAGTGCGGCCACCACTCAACTGGGTAAGCCCGGCATTCTGCATGGAAGCAAAAGTTTATTGATGCAAACAGAAGACGGGCAGGTGGTAGAACCGCACAGTATTTCTGCCGGGCTTGATTATCCTGGTATCGGTCCGTTGCATGCTCATTTATTTGAAACAGGCCGGGCTGTGTTTATGAGCGCTACCGATAAAAAAGCATTGGCCGCGGCTTTTGAACTGAGTAAACTGGAAGGGATCATCCCGGCGCTGGAATCGGCCCATGCTTTACATGCTTTAAAGATGATCAACTTTAATAAGAATGATGTGGTGGTGGTTTGTTTGAGCGGGAGGGGGGATAAAGACCTGGAAACTTACATGAAATTTATCTGACCTCACCCCAACCCTCTCCTTGAGGAGAGGGGGCGGCCCCCGGTTATTTAAAAAAGACCTTAATTATTTAAGTACATTAATTATGAGATACATATTCATTATCATTTGCTCCTGCCTGCTTTTTTCCTGCAGCGATTCGTTTATCAATCATGATTTGAAATTTGAAAAGACCGGGGATTGTTCCGGCCAGTCAACCCCCGTTAAGATGATCTCCAATATCAACGGCGAGCGCTATGCATTCAGCAGTTGCATAGACGAGGGTTTTGACGGGAAGAATTATACCGTGGAAAGGAAAGGAGACAGTATCATGGTGAGTTTTCCTAAAACGGTGGGCAAAAAGAAAGCACAATACAACCTGATCCTTGACATTGATGCCAAGCCACGCTACCATTATATAATTTTAGATGACCAGGAATTAACTATTGTACCTGCAGAAAGATAGAAATGAACCGCATCGAAATCCTTTTTTCACAAAAGAAAAATAACATTCTCAACATCTACT
>ERZ795044.4624-NODE-4624-length-11247-cov-5.359543_pt1 | contig 11247 bp, 8 predicted proteins | sample MGYA00375128_ERZ795044 | MGnify/ENA primary metagenome ERZ795044 (study PRJEB30173, sample SAMN05720213) | anaerobic digester metagenome | isolation source: active sludge of municipal wastewater-treating anaerobic digesters | place: USA | collected 2014-12-22 ... | reverse complement strand
GAAAGGGAGAATAAAGTCCCGATTCGATGGTTGCATCTTCAAACGTATTATTGCCGTTGTTTTTTATTAGCGAAAAAGGAAACAAAGCATTCTTTCCCCACCAGCCGCCCCGCAGCGCAACAATATCTGCAAAGCCATCATTATTATAATCGCCGTGAATAAGATTTAGCGCACCGGTGATGCCTACCAGGCCGGAAGAAGTGGTTTCTGTTTTAAAGGTCCCGTCTTTTTGCTGGTGCATATACCGCATCTGGTCGCCCAGTCCGTACGAAGAGGCCATGATATCCAGCAGCCCGTCATTGTCCAGGTCTTCCACTACGCAGCCTCCCGAAATACCATTCATGTCAACGCCCTTTTTACCGGCCACATCTTTTAAAACAATATTCCCGGTATTCATTTGTTTGAAAGCAGCGGATTCAATCAGCCATTGACGGGGAACCGAATCCGGGTATTTCCCCAATGTCATGTAAGCGATGTTGAGTAAATACCTGGATTGCAGGTCGTCGGGAAATTTAGTGAGCAGCATTTTATAGATCTCAATGGCATTTTGTGAACCGTAAGGAAGTTTGTGAATTCCTTCGCCCTGGATAGGGATGATACAGCTTTGTGCATTGTGGTTGAGCGCACAGTTTTCCAGTTCGCCTTTACGCATGTAAGCAATGGCAAGCAGGTCGAATAATGATTTGTTATCGGTGGTCAGTGTTTCCCAGGTCAGTTTCAGGGCATTGATCACCTGGCTCATTACACCAATCGCTTCATCGGTATTGCCGGCATTAAGACATTCGTTGCTGTATTGAAAATAATAATCGAGCCGTTTAGCGGGGTCCTGTTCGGCAAGCAGTTTCTGGCGGAACATTTCGGCACGCTGCGTATTCATCACAAAAAAATCCTCGGGGTTGACGTGTTTGTTAATACTGTCAAGTATCTTAACCATCTTCAACGTGCCTTCTGTTTGTTTTACTGTTGAAATGAGGATGGTGCTGTCGGGTTCGCAGCAGCTTTTCATTTGGGCAGATACCTGGATCATGCCTGCAATAAAAGAAAAGACAGTTAATAATAGGTATTTGTTAGAAGCAGTCATTATAATTTTCCATTTTTTATTTCATCTACCACCGCCGGATCAAGACCTCACCCCTTACCCATCTCCTAGAGGAGAGGGGCGTGAATGCAGTGGTATTATAATCTGTTGTTCTTTATTTCATCTACCACCGCCGGATCAAGTAAGGTGGTGGTATCGCCCAGGTTTTGTATTTCCCCTTCTGCGATCTTTCTTAAAATGCGGCGCATTATTTTTCCACTACGTGTTTTAGGAAGGCCGCTTACAAATTGTATCTTATCCGGCTTGGCGATGGGGCCGATAACCCTTGTTACGGTTTGCAGTATGTCAAGTCTGCGCTGGTTCTCATCGCCGTGATGGCCATTGTAGATCACATATGCATAAATGCCCTGCCCCTTTACGTCATGCGGATAACCCACCACGGCGCTTTCCACCACGCCGGCGTGCATGTTAATGGCATTTTCCACTTCGGCGGTACCAATGCGGTGGCCGCTTACGTTTAATACATCATCCACTCTTCCGGTGATCCGGTAAAAACCATGCTCATCTTTTAAAGCACCGTCGCCGGTGAAATATAAATTTTCATACGTAGCGAAATAATTCAGCCGGCAGCGTTCGTGGTCTCCGTATGTTGTTCTTAGAATGGCAGGCCAGGGCGCTTTGATGCAAAGATTTCCTTTCAACAAACCATGCTCATCTTTTTCGGTTATCTCGTTTCCATTCTCATCAACCAATATGGGTTGCACACCCGGCATGGGTAATGTTGCCCAGGATGGTTTTGCCGGGGTGATACCTGCCATATTGCTGATCAGGCAGCCGCCGGTCTCCGTTTGCCACCAGGTATCCACGATGGGGCATTTTTTCTTTCCCACATGTTCATCGTACCAATGCCATGCTTCTTCATTGATGGGTTCGCCAACGGTGCCGAGGATTTTTATGGAAGAAAGGTCTTTTCCTTTCAGCGGGTCCAGTCCATAGCTCATCAAACTGCGGATGGCAGTGGGAGCCGTGTACAGGATATTCACTTTGTGTTTGTCAACAATATCCCAGAACCTTCCGGCATCGGGCCAGGTGGGGATGCCTTCAAACATCAGGCTGGTGGCGCCTGCCGAGAGCGGACCGTAAATGATATAACTATGACCGGTTATCCAGCCAACATCGGCTGTACAGAAATGGATCTGACCTGGTTGGTATTGAAATACGTTCACAAAAGTATAGGTCGTCCATACCATATAGCCGGCGCTGCTGTGTACCACGCCCTTTGGTTTACCGGTGCTGCCGGATGTATATAAGATGAACAAGGGATCTTCTGCATCCATTTCTTCGGCAGGAAAAGAAACCAGCCCGTCTTTTTCCACCTGCGATTCGGCAAATTCCATTTCATCCTCCCACCACACATCTCTTCCCTTGATCATCGAAACAGGAATTCTTGTCCTGGTATAAACAATAACACGTTTCACTGTTCTGTTCCCGATCAGGGCATCGTCGATAACTGATTTTAATGGAATGTCTTTTCCGCCACGGTAAGCCCCGTCGCAGGTAATGATGAATTCGGCCTGTGCATCATACAGCCGGTCGGCAATGCTTTGTGCACTGAATCCGCCGAAGATCACCGAATGAATGGCTCCGACCCTTGCACAACCCAGTACGGCATAAGCCAGTTCGGGCACCATACCCATATATATACAAACACGATCTCCTTTTTTAACACCGTTATTGATCAGCATCTGCGCCACCTGGCAAACACGCTTGTGAAGCCTCGCATAAGTAACCACCCGAACTCTTTCCTCCGGGTTATTGGGTTCCCAGATAATGGCGGGCTTATCGGCCATGGTCTTTAAATGGCGATCGATGCAGTTTTCGGTGATGTTGAGCTTACCGCCCGCAAACCATTCCACTTTTGGTTCTTTAAAATTCCAGACGAGCACGTTATCCCATTTTTTACGCCAGAGAAAATTTCCGGCAACAGAACCCCAAAAACCTTCCGGGTCATCCACGCTTTTCTTATAATGTTCGTGGTATTCTTCCAATGATCTTACCTGGTAGGGATATGACATAACAAGCGGTTGTTTTAGTTTGACTTCAATTTAATATATTTATGCTTAGTACTTCCCAAATTTCGTATAAAACAGAGACATGACTACTGCGCCGGTAAAAGGAATTGGTAAAATAATTTTCTCGTCTTCCCTGGGCACCCTTATTGAGTGGTACGACTTTTACATTTTCGGGATGCTGGCCAAGACCATCTCGGTTCAGTTCTTCCCCGAAGGAAATGATACAGCAGCTTTGTTGAGTACCCTGGCCATCTTTGCCGCCGGCTTTCTTGTTCGCCCTTTTGGCGCCCTGGTATTCGGCAGGCTGGGCGACCTGGTGGGAAGAAAGTATACTTTCCTGCTCACGTTGGTGCTGATGGGAGGCTCCACATTTTTGATCGGCCTTGTTCCTTCTTATAAAGCCATTGGCATAGCAGCGCCATTGCTGGTTTTATTATTAAGATTGATACAGGGCCTTGCGCTTGGGGGTGAGTACGGAGGCGCTGCAACGTATGTGGCTGAACATGCGCCTGAACACCGGCGGGGATATTTTACGGCGTGGATACAAACCACGGCCACGCTGGGTTTGTTTGTTGCATTGGGGGTTATCATGCTGGTGAAGTCGAATATGAGTGATGCAGCATTCACTTCAGAATGGGGCGGATGGCGTTATCCTTTCTGGATATCGATATTGCTGGTGGGTGTTTCCATCTACATCCGGTTAAAGATGAGTGAATCTCCGATGTATGCTGCGCTGAAGAAAGAAGGAACCACTTCGGTAAATCCCATCAAAGAAAGTTTTGGCCATAAGGCAAATTTTAAAATGGTATTGCTGGCTTTGTTTGGGGCTGTAATGGGACAGGGGGTTATTTGGTACACCGGGCAGTTCTATGCACAATCGTTTTTAGAGAATACGGTAAAGCTGGAATTCATGCAGAACCGGGAGATATTGTTATGGGCCATCGGACTGGCAACACCTTTCTTTTTATTCTTTGGCTGGCTGAGCGATAAGGTCGGACGAAAATGGATCATGCTTACAGGGATGCTGCTGGGAGTGATCTTTTACCGGCCGATATTTAATACATTTCTGAAAGACGCAGCCATCAATCCGCAGCAAGCCATGCAGAAACTTAGGGTTTCACAAAGTTCCAATACAACGGATACATTATCTTCTCATTTTTCTTTAAGGTATGTTACACACACCAATACCAATTATATTCTGCCCGATGGTACTGGCTTTTCTGAAAAAAGAAGCGATACGCTGTTGGTAACAAATGCCAGCATCTATCCTCCTTTAAGCGCCCTGGTTGATAGTGAAAAGCCGGTCCTTAAAGCCCTGCCCGATTCAAAGCCTTCCTTTTCCAATATTGTACTTACCCCTTCAATGAAATGGAAATTTGTTTTCCTTGTCTGGATCATGATCATCTTTGTAACGATGGCCTATGGTCCTATTGCGGCATTCCTGGTAGAGCTGTTCCCAACGAAAATAAGATATACGTCGATGAGCCTGCCTTACCATATCGGTAATGGTGTGTTTGGGGGGCTGGTGCCGTTTATTGCAACATTGCTGTCAACAACATTTGTAACAGATCCGTTGGTAGGGCTTTGGTACCCCATTGGCGTGGCGGCATTGTGTTTTATCATTGGAGCCCTGTACTTAAGTAATAAAATTGATAAAGACGTTAATGATTAAATCTTACCACAAAGACACACAGAGAAAACACAAAGTTTCACAGAGTAACTTTGTGTATCTACGTGCCTCCTTTGTGATTCTTTGTGGCAAAAAAAGAAAATAACATGAACCAGCTAAAACAGATAATGGGCTTACTATGGATGGTTATTGCTCCGGTGATCATTTATTTTTTGGTAATGGGTGCTGTGCATAATATCGGCGAAGGAACCAAGGACATAAACAAACCCATTCCCTGGATCATCATCATTGCCATATTTACCCCCATAGCAATGGGGCTGATGATATTCGGCTGGTATGCATTGAAAGGAGAGTACGACCACTTGCCGGAAAGCTCCGAAGAGCTTTAATTAAAAATTTTACAATTCTTAAACAATTGGGGCTTGTATATGTTATATACGTAAGTAATTTTGCGGCAGCAATGAGGAAAATAGCTACCATACTACTTGTCATTTTTGCCCTGGTTCAGGCGGGGCCGGTATGTTGCACCCTCTTTTCAGAAACAACAGCCATTTTTATTGCAGACGAAGAAAAAGCACAGGAAAAAAAGGAAACGGACAAAAAAACCGAGAAGAAAGACTACATCGCTTTTCAGAATCAACTTCCTGGCCAGGGCAATCTTATAAACACTTCTTTTCATCGTTCTGAAAATATCCAGTTGCCCCCATACCTGGAAAAACAAAACCCTCCTCCCAATTTTTGCTGATCATTTAACAGCTGTTTGTTACCCGTACATACGGGTGCCTGCTTGTACATATAACTGATCAACAAAAAAATCATTATGTCGATAAATGGAAATCCGGTGACCAGGATACTGAACCTGGTTAAACTGGAACAGGAAGAAATCACCAGTGTATATTTTTATGCTATCCTGAAGGGACTCATACAACTTTCGCTGCCCTTAGGCGTGCAAACCATCATTGGATTTGTATTAGGAGCTTCCATGAGGGCTTCGCTGGCCGTACTCATCACGCTGGTAGTGGCGGGAGTACTTGCTGCAGGATTGATGAAGGTGAACCAGATGAAGATCATCGAAAAAATTCAGCAAAAAATATTTGTACGTTATTCCTTTGCCTTTGCTGAGCACATTCCCAAACTCGATCTGAAAAAGGCGGATAGCTATTACCTGCCCGAACTGGTAAACCGTTTTTTTGATATCCCGATTTTGCAAAAGAGCCTTTCTAAAATCCTGCTTGATATACCTGCAGCATCCATACAGATATTATTCGGGCTTATGTTACTGTCGTTTTATCATCCTGCTTTTATACTGTTTGGGTTTATTCTTGTCATCTTATTATGGCTTATCCTGCGCTATACAGGCAACCGCGGCCTGCAAACCAGCATTGAAGAAAGCAATTATAAATACAAAGTGGCTGCCTGGCTTGAAGAAATGGCCCGGGTGGTAAAATCAATGAAACTGGCCAGGTCAACGGGTCTTCACCTGCAAAAAGCCGACGAACAGGTAACGGGTTACCTGGATGCCCGGAACAGGCATTTTCGTATCCTGTTGTTGCAATACAATGTGCTGGTGATCTTTAAAACCCTTATTACCGGCGCCATGCTCATTGTTGGTACCATGCTATTGGTAAACCAGCAACTGAATATCGGCCAGTTCATCGCTTCGGAAATCATCATACTACTGGTATTGAACTCGGTGGAAAAACTCATCATGACACTGGGTAGTGTTTACGATACACTGACATCCGTGGAAAAGATTTCAAACCTCACCGATAAGCCGGTGGAAGAAAACGGAAATATTGAATTAACGGAAAATAGTAAAGGGATAAGTCTGGAGATGAGGAACCTGCAGTTCAGTTACGATGAGGAGACCGATATATTGCGGGATATTTCCCTGCAGGTAAATGCCGGGGAAAAAGTTTGCATACAGGGCAATGACAGTTCGGGCAAATCAACGCTGCTTCGGGTAATGGCCGGCGCCTACCAGGGTTTTAAAGGCAGTTTTTTGCTGGATGGATTGCCGGTGGGCAATTACAACCTTTCTTCACTCCGATCACAAACAGGAGTATTGCTTAATCAGCAGGATATTTTTTATGGCAGCTTGCGGGATAATATTCTTTTGGGAAACACTTCCATAAGTATGGAAACGGTGATTGAGTATGCGGCTAAAACAGGATTGAATGATTTTATCAATACCCTGAAATACGGGTACGATACCATACTTGACCCTACCGGCAAACGGCTGCCGCAAAATGTTAAACATAAGATTCTGTTAGTAAGGGCATTGGCAGGCAGTCCCCGGCTTTTACTGCTTGAAGAGCCCTGGATGAATTTTGAGAAAGACCACCGCAGGCAGCTCATGCAGCTTTTACTCAAATTGAAAAATACCACGCTGGTGGTGGTAACAAATGAGGAAGAATTTGCAGGCTTTTGCGATAAGCGGATAACCATTGAAAAAGGAACAGCCATTGTTTCACCTGTAAAACAGAACAATCATGACCAACAATAAAATAAATTCATACGAACATATTTACCTGCACAAAAGCCAAAGCCGTGTAAAGCGATGGTTCTTTGTTTGTGTGCTGGTATTTATAATTTTTCTTTTTCTTCCCTGGACGCAGAATATCCGGGCAAGGGGATCAGTTACCACCCTTTACCAGGAACAGCGCCCGCAACAGGTGAATACCCTCATTGGTGGCCGGGTAATGAAGTGGTTTATTAAAGAAGGCGATTACGTTAAGGCAGGCGATACCCTGGTTCAGTTAACGGAAGTAAAAGTAGATTACTTAGACCCTAACCTGCTGAATCGCACTAAAGAGCAACTGGAAGGTAAACAACTGTCGGTGGAGTATTATAAAAACAAAGTGGGTGTTACGGAACAGCAGATCGGCGCCATCAATTCAGGTCTTCAGCTGAAATTAAACCAGTTGCAGAACAAGATGGGTCAGTTACAAATGAAAGTACAGGCCGACAGTGCAGAGGCCATTGCTGCCAATAATGACTACCTGATTGCTGCCAAACAATACAACCGGCAAAAAGCAATGTACGACAGCGGACTGGTATCGCTTACTCAATTAGAAACCCGCAATCAGCAGTATCAGAATGCAATGGCCAAAAAAATAAGCGCTGAAAACAGGTTAGCCAACAGCAAACAGGATCTTACCATTGCCCGGATTGAAATGAGCGCATTGCAGCAGGAAAATATTGAGAAGGTTTCCAAAGCACAGGGTGAGCAGTTTCAATCGCTGACGCAAATTGCCAGTGGTAAGGCCGAAATCGCCAAACTGGAAAACCAGTATGCCAGTTACAACCTACGCAACGGCATGTATTATGTTCTGGCTTCGCAAAGCGGCCAGGTGGTAAAGGCGCAAAAAGCAGGCATCGGTGAATTTGTAAAAGACGGAGATATGATTGCAGAGATAGTGCCAGATAAAATTCAATATGCCGTGGAAATGTATGTGCAGCCGCTCGACCTGCCCCTGGTAGCACCGGGGCAAAAAGTAAGATTTCTTTTCGATGGCTTTCCTGCTATTGTGTTTAGTGGCTGGCCCAAAGCTTCTTCCGGAACATTTGGTGGGGTGGTTACCGCTGTTGAAAGCAATCTCAGCATAAATGGAAAGTTCAGGGTGCTGGTGAAAGAAGATACAACCGACAAAGCCTGGCCAAGGGAACTAAAGATGGGCGTGGGCGCCCAGGGCATTGCCCTGCTGAAAGATGTGCCGGTATGGTACGAACTGTGGCGTAATATCAACGGCTTTCCGCCCGATTATTACAAAAATGAAAAAGCAGCAACAAAAAAAGAAAAAAAATGAAACCGGTAAAATATTTTTTATTCCTGATTGCAATAGCTTTACAGTTGGTTGCAAACGGACAGGACACACTGAAAAAATTATCGGCACTGCAGGTTCTCGAAATTGTAAGGCAATATCACCCCATAGCAAAGCAGGCCGATATTTTTGTAGAAAAAGCAAAGGCTGATGTTCTGATTGCAAGAGGTATGTTTGACCCCACCATACAGAATGAAGCATCGCAAAAAACATTTGATGGAATTGATTATTATAATTACAACCGGCCTTCGGTAAGTATTCCAACCTGGTTTGGGGTGGAATTAACGGCCGGACTGGAATATTTATCGGGCAGCCGCACAGACCCGGTTGAAACCAGGGGAGAAAGCAGTTATATCGGCATCAGTATTCCACTTGCGAAGAACCTGCTCATGGATAAGCGAAGAGCCGCCCTGCAATCAGCAAAGATATTCCGAACCGCATCCCAGGCAGAAAAAAGAAATATGCTGAACAACCTGTTACTGGATGCCACAACGAGCTATTGGAACTGGGTAAAGCAATACCAGGTGTACCGGATAATGGAAGAGGCGGTTACGGTAAATGAAAAAAGGCTGGCTATGGTGAAAATGGCTTACCGGCTTGGCGACCGGCCCGCCATTGATACTACCGAAGCCCTTGCACAGCTTCAACAGTTTGAATTGCAGAAAAGCCAGGCATGGCTTGAGTTTCAGAATACGGGGTTGGAACTTTCTCTTTACCTGTGGGCAGCCAACAGCACTCCATATAATTTACCCGAAGGAATCGTTCCGGCTGATGAATTAGCTGCAATGGATATAAGTACCTTATTGCTTCCTGAATTGAATGCGCTGCTTGAAACAGCAAGGAACAATCATCCTGAACTCCTTATATACAATTATAAGCTGGGGGTGCTTGGTATTGAAAAAAAATTAAAATTCCAGGAACTGTTGCCCAATGTTAACTTCCGGTACAACCAGCTGGGCAGAGGGTACGATGTATTAAAAACAGCTACCGGGCCTTTGTTTGAAAATAACTTTCAATACGGGTTAACCCTGGGTATACCATTGCGTTTGTCGCAGGGAAGAGGCGAATACAAAAAGGCTATGCTTAAGATAACCGAAACAAAACTTCAGCAAAATCAAAAAATGCTTCAGGTAGAGAATAAGATAAAAAGTTATTTTAATGAACTGCTGGCGCTGCAAAGCCAGGTAAGCCTGCAGGAGAAGGCCTGGAAAAATTACCTGGCCCTGCTAAGGGGTGAAGAAGCCAGGTTCCGGGCAGGTGAAAGTTCCCTGTTCTTAATTAATGCAAGGGAAAATAAAACCCTGGAATCATTACAGAAGTTACAGGAACTTAAAGCAAAATATTTTATCACAGAAAACAAACTCAAATGGGCTGCAGGCTCATTGATGCCATAAAAAATAAGTTATGAACGGAATATTGCCCTGGATTGTATTCAACATTTTTGTATTGCTGATGCTGGCCATCGACCTGGGTGTGTTTAACCGGCAGGCAAAAGCAATTTCTTTCCAGGAGGCATTGACCTGGTCGGCAGTATGGATAGCACTGGCCCTGCTTTTTAACGGATGGATATATTACAGCATGGGAGAAAAACCAGCGGTGGAATTCCTGACGGGATACCTGGTGGAAAAATCACTCAGCGTGGATAATATTTTTGTATTTGTACTCCTCTTCAGTTTTTTTAAAGTACCGGAGGAATACCGTCACCGGGTTTTGTTCTGGGGAGTGATTGGCGCTTTGATCATGCGGGCCATTTTCATTGGAGTGGGTGCCGTGCTGATCGCCCGGTTTCACTGGATTATCTATATATTCGGCATTTTCCTCGTTTATACCGGGTATAAGATGTTTAAAAAGTCGGCTTCTGATATGCACCCGGAAGATAACCCGCTTGTACGCTGGTTCATTAAAAGAGGCAAGCTGACGAATGAATACCATGGCACGAGATTCTTTGTTAAACTGAATGGAAAACAACTGGCTACCCCTTTTTTTCTTTGTTTATTATCCATTGAATTTACCGACCTGATATTTGCAGTTGATTCCATTCCTGCCATCTTTGCCATCACCAGCGATCCATTCATTGTATATACGTCCAATGTATTTGCTATTCTTGGTTTACGGTCATTGTACTTTGCTTTGGAAGGGGTCATTACAAAATTTCCATACCTGCGGTATGGGCTGGCTGTTGTCTTGGTATTTATTGGATGTAAAATGCTGCTGGTGGATGTGTATAAAATACCGGTGATCGCTTCGCTTGGATTTATTGGCCTTGTTATTACCCTGTCGGTACTTTGGAAAAAACCTTTGGTGAACTCAGAATAGAAATCAAAGCTTAGCTCTATTAGGGGATAGAATAAAATTATTATTCCAACGCCTTGCAGATAGCTTTCTGGACATTGGTATGCGGATGCATTTTATTAAATAAAGGGGCTTTCGAAGAAAGCCCCTTTTGGTTTTTAAAGGATAGGTATAGCCCCTTAAAAGAAATATTTGATCCCCACTTCCAGCCCTGCATTCAGGTCGTGCGACTTAGACCTTCCGACGCTGTATCCCTGGTAATCTTTGTCTTCGGTATTGCTGATCGTTCCATCAACATGCAGCCCGGCATCCAGGTAAATATTATCCATCATACGAACTCTTACTCCTGCACCCGCCATGGCCCCAAAGGTTAGTTTCCTGTACCGGTCC
>ERZ795044.4623-NODE-4623-length-11247-cov-6.505540_pt1 | contig 11247 bp, 6 predicted proteins | sample MGYA00375128_ERZ795044 | MGnify/ENA primary metagenome ERZ795044 (study PRJEB30173, sample SAMN05720213) | anaerobic digester metagenome | isolation source: active sludge of municipal wastewater-treating anaerobic digesters | place: USA | collected 2014-12-22 ... | reverse complement strand
GTCGGCCATTGGGAGTGGGACCTCGTCACGGGCCACGTGGCCTGGTCCGACGAGACCTACCGCATCTTCGGGCACGAGCCGGGGACGATTGAGCTGACCGCGGCCGCGTGGACGGACATGATTCATCCGGACGACCGGGCGCGCAGGGAAGACGCCGTCCAGGCCGCGATCCGGACCGGTGCCCCGTACGAAGTCGAGTACCGGCTCGTGCACCCCAGCGGCGAGCTGCGTACCGTGGCCTGTGCGGGCAACGTCTGGGCCGCCGACGATGGCACGCCGCTTCGGACTTTTGGGGTGATCCAGGACATCACCGACCGGCGACACGTGGAGCGCGAGCTTCGCAGGAGCGAGGCGCGGTTTCGCGTCTTCGCGGACCATGCCACCGATGCCTTCTTCCTCCACGATGCCGGCGGTCGCATCCTCGACGCCAATCGGCAAGCGTGCGAGTCGTTGGGCTACTCCCGCGACGCGCTCGTGGGCCAGCTCCCGTCCATCTTCGACGACGAATTCCACCTCCTCGACCTCGAAAGCCTCGGCCGTAGCCTGCTGTCTGGGCAGACGATCTGCTTCGACTCGCGCCACCGGCGCCGCGACGGCAGCACCTTCCCAGTCGAGGTTCGCCTGCGCCCGTTCAAGGAGTCAGGGCTGCTGCACTCGGTCTCGCTCGCGCGCGACATCACCGATCGCATGCGTGCCGAGATGGCGCTGCGCGAGAGCCATGCGCTCCTGCAGTCGGTGATCGAGGGAACGTCGGACGCGGTCTCCGTGAAGGACGTCGCCGGGCGGTACCTGATGATGAACGCCGCCGCGGCCCGCCTGCTCGGCTGTGCCCCGGAAAACGCGACCGGGAAGTCGGACGAGGAGCTGATCCCGGCCGGGATGGACGAGGCCCACCGTTCGCGGGAGCTCGAGGTGATGGCAAGTGCTCGCGAGCAGACGTACGAGCACGTGGTGAGCCTGCACGGGCATTCGCGCACCCTGCTCACGACGACGGGGCCGTACCGCGATGCACGCGGGAACGTCATCGGCGTGGTGGCCATCTCGCGCGACGTCACGGAACTCAAGCGGATGGAAGGGCAGCTGCGCCAGGCGCAGAAGATGGAGGCCGTGGGCCAGCTCGCCGGTGGGGTGGCCCACGACTTCAACAACCTGCTCACCGTCATCAACGGCTACAGCAACCTGCTGCTCAACCAGTTGGAGCCCGGCGATCCCGACCGCGACCTCATCGCCGAGATTCGCCACGCCGGGGAACGCGCCGAGACGCTCACTCGCCAGCTGCTCGCCTTCAGCCGCAAGCAAGTGCTGCAGCCGCAGGTGGTGCGGCTCAACGCGGTGCTCGAGGATCTGCACAAGCTCCTCCGCCGGCTGATCGGCGAGGACGTGGACATCGTGCTCTCCCTCGACCCGGACCTCGGGCTCACCAAGGTCGACCCGGCGCAGTTCGAACAGGCGATCATCAACATCGCCGTGAACGCCCGTGACGCCATGCCCGGCGGGGGACGGCTTCGCATCGATACCGGCAACGCCGAGTTGGATGACGCGTATGCGGCGGAGTTCCCGGGTGTGCGACCGGGGCGCTACCTGCGCATCACCTTGCGAGACTCCGGCGTGGGGATGGATGCGACCACCAGCGCCCGCGTCTTTGAACCCTTCTTCACCACGAAGGTGCAGGGGAAAGGGACGGGGCTCGGCCTGGCGATGGTGTACGGCTTCGTCACGCAGTCCGGCGGGCACATCGAGGTGCAGAGCGAGCCGGGGAACGGCACCGCCTTCCACGTCTACCTGCCGCGCGACGAATCCACCATGCCGTCCCATCGCCCGCCCGTCGAACAGCCGGAGATGCCGCGAGGGGCGGAGGTCGTACTGATTGCCGAGGACGAGGGATCGGTTCGATCGCTGTCGCGGATGATCCTCTCGTCCTGCGGCTACACGGTGTTGGAGGCCAGCGACGGCGAACAGGCGACGGTCGTCGCCCGTCAGCATCCGGGGAAGATCGACCTGCTCGTCACCGACGTCGTGATGCCGCGCATGAGCGGGCCGCGCCTGGCCGAGCTGCTCACCGCCGATCGTCCCGGGATGCGCGTGCTCTTGCTCTCAGGATACTCCGGCGAGGCGGTGACCCGGCACGGGACGCTCGCTCCGGAGACCGCCTTTCTCCAGAAGCCGTTCGGGCCCATGGAACTCGCGCGGAAGGTGCGCGAGGTGCTCGATGCCCCGCCGAGCGCGAAAAACGCCGCTGGTCCTTAGGACCGGCGGCGTCGGGTTGCGGACTGGGGTTCGACCGTGCGAGGCTATCCGAGCTGCACGAGCCAGAGGGCCATGAGGAGCATCCCTGCGACCGTCACGAGGATCATGCGCCCGCGCGGCGAGATGGCCCCATTGGGCCCCGCCACGAGTCGCTCATGATGCGACTCCTTTTGCCAGATTGGATGACGCCGCACTTCGATGTGGGAGATCTGCTGCATCGCCCCTCCGGGAGTTGACCACACATTCTGCGACCGGGATCACGCAAATCACTTCCCGGTCGTGACTTACAATCAACGGATCCCTCGGCTGCCAGTACACTCGGGGAAGCCCGAGGTGGGGATCGTCTCATGTGTTGTGCAACTCGCGGGCCGCGCCGAGCCGACGGTCGCCCCGCCCCCGGGCCGGCTTACCGCCTGGCGCGTTACTCGAGCACGAGGATGGTGAAGTAGGTGTCGGCGGGGTCGCCGTTTCCGCGATTCCAGCACCGAACGGTGGCGTCGAGCGAGCTGCCATCGCCGCTGTTGCTCCACCCCTGGACCTGGCAGGTGAAGAGCCCGCCGCCGTAGGGAGAGACGTGCACGGTTTCCGGGCGGCTCCCCACCTTGGCCAATCCGGGGAACGAGACGAGGTAGCTCCCGGTGGCCTGATGGGTGATGCGCACCGGCTCACCCGACGACGTCCGCTGGTAGGGCATGCTGGGGGTATAGGTGCCGCCCAACGGCGTCGATGGCTCGTTGGACCAGGCGAAGCCGAAGCGCTTGCCCGGGCGCCCGCTCTCGATCATCAGGAGGGAGAAGCGGGCGTCGGCCAGGGCGCCGCTCGGCGCGTAGCAGATCACGCTCGCCCAGACCCCCTTGTTCCACGACGACACCTTGCAGAGGTCCGGGGCCCCACCGTAGGTCGACACGAAGTAGTTCTGGGGCGTGTCGGTCGGGGCACCGTTCATCTGGACGAGGTAGCTCCCCGCGGTCGAGCGCGAGATCCCGACCCCATCGGCAAACGACGAAAAGGTGTTGGTCGGCTCGGGGGCGAACTGCGACGCGGCGTCGCCCGCGACCGTGAATCCTAGCCGCGACGGCAGCGAACGAGAGCCGACGACGAGCACGGAGAAGCGCGTGTCGATGCTGGCGCCGCCGAAGGTGTAGCAGGAGACGGAGACGTCGAGGTCGAGCCCGTTGGGGGCATTGGCCCAGCCATTGAGGTGACAGCGCTCGCCGTTGGAGCCGAACGGGGTCACGAGGACGGTTTCGCGAAAGGTGCTGTCGACCTTGGCCATCCGTTCGAACGACACGAGGTACGAACCGGCGCTGCTGCGCGTGACGCGGATCCCGCCCCCGGTCTCGTTATGCTGGTAGGACGATGTCGGGGCGTACATGGTGCTGGTCGACGGGTCGTGGATCCACGCGTAGGCGAGACGCCGGGACTCGCTCGTCAGGCGGACGGTCACCGGGACGGTGGCGCTGGCCTGGCCCGCGGTCGCGGTGACGGTGACGGCACCGTGTCCCTTGCCCACGAGGCGGCCGCCAGATGCAACACTGGCCAGCGCCTCACTGGAGACGGACCAGGTGATGGTGGCGCCCTCCAGCGCTCGACCGGTCGCGTCACGCGCGTCGGCGACCAGTTGGATGGTGTCGCCCGCATACAGCGGAGCGGCGACCTCCCGCACGGCCAGCGAGGCGACGAGCGCGTTCACGCCGTCGGGCGCGATCGCGTTGCCGCTCTCGCCCGAGCATGCGCCGACAAGCAGCAGCGTCGCCACGCGCACGACGCGTGACGTCTGACCAACACCGGATTCGTACGGACGCTTTGACATGATCTCCCCCAACGGACACGAAGTCTCCTGACACGTGTCAGTGTCGGCATCGCGTGGGGGAGAACTGAAACGGCCGCGCCCGGTGAACGAACGTCGGGCCGATCACCCATCCACGGTGACCGGCCCGACATTTGTGATGCGTTCGAGGGCGCCTAGTAGGTCACGATCTCGCGATACGCGCGCGTGAAGTCGTCGATCTGTGGAAGGATCGCGTCCTCGAGCTGTGGGGCATAGCCGACAAACGTGTCGGTGCTGGCGACCCGCTTGACGGGAGCGTCGAGCCACGCGAAGCAGTCATCGGCCACGCGAGCGGCGATCTCCGCACCATAGCCCCACGAGATCGAGTCTTCGTAGGCGACGATGACGCGACTCGTCTTCTTCACCGAGGTGTAGACCGTCTCCTGGTCCCACGGCGAGAGCGTGCGCAGGTCGATCACCTCGACGGAGATCCCCTCGTCGGCGATCTGGTTGGCGGCGGCCAGCGCGCGTTGCACCGTCGCGCCGTATGTGACAAGCGTCACGTCGCTCCCTTCGCGCACGACCTTCGCCTTGCCGAACGGGATCATGAAGTTCGGCCCGGGATACGCCGCCTTGTTGTAGGTCTGGCGGTAGAGATGCTTGTGCTCGAGGAAGATGACCGGATCGTCGCAGCGAATGGCGGTGCGCAGCAGCCCGTTGGCATCGAGCGCGGTGGCCGGGCACACGACGCGCAGCCCCGGGTTGTGCGTGAAGAGCGACGCCCCGGTCTGCGAGTGATAGATGGCGCCGCGGATGTAGCCGCCGTACGTCGTGCGAATGACCACCGGCGCCGCGAAGTGGTTGTTCGAGCGCCAGCGCATCGTGGCCAGCTCGTCGCGGATCTGCATGAAGGCCGGCCAGATGTAGTCGAAGAACTGGATCTCGACCACCGGCTTGAAGCCGCGCGCCGCCATGCCGATGGCGCGGCCGACGATGTTCGCTTCGGCCAACGGTGAATTGTAGACGCGCGTCGAGCCAAACTCCTTCTGCAGCCCGTGCGTGACCTTGAACACGCCCCCCTTGCCCTTGACCTTCCCGGCATACGCTTCACGCGAGACGTCGGCCACGTCCTCGCCAAACACGACGATGCGCGGGTCGCGCCGCATCTCGTCCTTCATGCAGGCGTTGAGCAGGTCGACCATCGTCGTGGCGTTGCCCGAGAACTGCGGGTCGTCCTCGGTGTCGAACGACTCGCTCGTCGGGTCGACATCGGGGGAGTAGACGGCGAAGTGCACCGTGGAGGCGTCGGGCTGCGGCTGGCCTAACGCGTCATCGGTTGCGGCGAGGATCTGCGCGTCGACGTCATCACGGATCTGCTGGATCTCCTCGTCGGTCGCGAAGCCGTTCGCCACCAGCCAGAGCGGGAAGGTGGTGAGCGGGTCGCGCGCGGCATCGGCCGCCCGTTCCTCGGGGGGACGATAGAGCACCTCGTCGTCCGACAGCGAGTGCGAATACGGACGGATGACGTGCGCATGCACGAACGCCGGCCCCTTGCGGTCGCGTACGTGCTGGATCGCGCGCTGCAGTACCTCGTAGCTGGCGAAGAAGTCGCAGCCGTCGACCTCCTGGATGTAGAGCCCGGGGAACGAGCTCACCAGCTTGGAAATCGACCCGCCCGCCGTGTTCACCTCGACCGGGACGGAAATCGCGTACTGGTTGTCCTGGATGACGTAGAGGACCGGGAGCTTGAGGTTCGACGCCGTGTTGAGGCTCTCCCAGAACTCACCCTCACTGGTCGTCCCGTCGCCCGACGCCACGTAGACGATCTCGTCGGACTGCACCCCCTCGGTCAGCCCCAGCGCGGTGAGGCGCTGGATCCCCTCGGCACAACCGACCGCCTGCAGGAACTGCGTCCCCGTGGGCGACGAGTTGCTGACGATGTTGAGCGCCTTGTGCCCGAAGTGCGACGGCATTTGCCGCCCGCCGGAGTTAGGGTCGATCGCGGCGCCCACCGCTTCGTAGAGCATCTCCTCGGGCGTCATCCCGAGGGCGAGGCAGAGCGCGCGATCGCGGTAGTACGTGTAGAACCAGTCGTAGGCTGGACGCAGGAGCAGCCCGGCCGCGGCCAGCACCGCCTCGTGCCCGGCACCGGAGATCTGGAAGAAGATCTTGTTCTGACGCTTGAGCTGGATCTCCTTGTCGTCGATGCGGCGCGACAGGAGCATGACCCGATAGGCCCGCTGTAACTGCTCGCGCGAAAGGCCAGAGACGTGCGGACGCTCGGTTCTGGTCGATGTCGCCATTGGAATCGCGTGCTGGAGGAGGGGTGCGGCAATCGCCCAAAGATACGTCGGTCACCCGGAGAGCGAAGACTGGGTAGTTCCACTCTTACCCGTACGGGGGGCGATCCCCAGCATTGAGGGCGCGGCAACGCCTGCGCGACCCGATGCGCCCCGACAGCGCTGCCGCACCCTCCAGTGTGGCGAGGCTTCTATGAAGCGGTTCTGCAAGGTCTTTTCCTTCATCATGTTGGCCGCGGCTGCGGTGTCGACTCCCGCCCCGGGGCAGAGCATCAAAGACCGGATCAAGCGCAAGGCCGAAGAATCGGTCGGGCGGAAGATCGACAAGGCCGTCGACTGCGCCATGGGCGACACCAAGTGCATCGAGAAGGCCAAGTCCGAGGGGAAGACGGTCAACGTCGTCCCGGCGAAGGACACGGTCCCCAAGAAGGCGGCCGAGGAGGCGAAGGGAACGCCTGGCGAGAAGGGGGCGACGGGCGCCGATGCGCTCAAGCCGGGTGAAGGGGCATGGGCCAACTTCGACTTCAAGCCGGGCGAACGTGTCCTCTACGCCGATGACTTCATGAAGGACGAAGTCGGCGACTTCCCGCGCTCGCTGGAGTTCGTCAGCGGTTCGATGGAGATCGTCGAATGGCAGGGGGCCCGCTACCTGCGGGCGATGAGCGACGCGAAGTTCCAGATCATCCTGCCGCAGCCGCTCGCCACGCGCTACACGCTCGAATTCGACCTCGCCGTCCCTGCGGGGGCGCTCTGGATCTCGCCCCTGGACGACGAGCACCTGCAGCGTCTCGAGTTCCACAACGGCGCCCGCATCGGCTATCACGAGGATGGGCGCGCGTACACGGGGACCGAGTGGGTCGAGGCCTTCCGCGGCAAGATGTATCGCGCGCGCGTGATGGCCGATGGGCGCTACGTGAAGCTGTACATCAACGACCAGCGGCTGGCGAACATTCCCAACGGGACCGCCGCGCGCGGCAGCAAGATCCTGTTCTACGTCGATGGCAGCCAGGAACAGCCGGCGATGTTCGGGGCCTTCCGCCTCGCCGCCGGTGGGAAGAAGCTGTACGACGCCCTGGCGGAAAAGGGGCGAGTGGTGACGCAGGGGATCTACTTCGATACGGGCTCCGATCGCATCCGCCCCGAATCGACCCCGACGCTGCGCGAGATCGTGGCGATGCTCAACGAACACGCCGATCTCCGGCTTCTGATCGAGGGGCACACCGACAACGTCGGGAATGCCGAGTCGAATCAATCCCTTTCGGAGAAGCGCGCAGCAGCGGTCGTACGGTTCATCACCGAGCAGGGGATCGACGCGGCGCGACTCTCGTCGAAGGGGCTCGGCGCCACCAAGCCGGCAGAGCCGAACGACACGCCCGAGGGGCGGCAGAACAATCGACGTGTCGAGTTGGTGAAGATGTAGGATGCGTTTGCGCCTCGATGTGGCGCGTGCGCTGCGAAAACCACGGTGTTTCCCCTCCATTAGGGTGGGGAAAACCGCTTGAGACCGGACGTGCGTCGTGGCATCCGTCCTGCTCCGATGTGCTGCACGCCACTTTGAGGAGTTCCCTGCATGCCCGCCCCCAGCAAGCCCTGCATCTTCTGCGACCTGATCAACGGGGCGGGAGAGGTCTCGATCTGCTACGAGGACTCGAGCGCGATCGCCTTCATGGACATCCAGCCCGTCAATCTCGGGCACGTCCTGGTCGTTCCGCGCGAGCACTTCGAGTCGTTGAGCGACATTCCGCCAGAACTGGCCATGCACCTCTTTGACGTGGCGCTGCGCCTCTCGCCCGTCGTACGGCGGCTCAATGGGGCCGACGACATGAACCTGGTGGTGAATTCGGGGACGGCGGCGGGGCAGAACGTCTTTCACTACCACGTGCACCTCATCCCCAGAAAGAACGGGGATGGATTTGACATTCCGCTCCCCTTCCCGGGGTCGACGATGCCCGATCGCACGCTGCTCGACGCGATGGCCGTCCGCATGATCGCCGAACTGCGCGACCCGGTGCGCCAGCAGATCGCCCGGCGGCTCACGGTGATGAGCGCCTAGCGCGCCGCGACACGTCAGGCACGTGTTCGGTCGTCGCGGACGACACTGAGGCCGCCCTCCGGGGCGGCCTCGTTGCGTTGCGCGCGTCTGTGGTCGGGGGGAGGGTGCGACGTCTCGAGCGCGTTGCAGTTTCGACCGGGACCTTGCGCGCCGCGCCGCGGTATCTCATAAGTACCCTAACGCGGGTCCGACGACCCCCGCATAACGGGAGGACGATGCCGGGAGTGTGTTCACACGCTTCGTGCGAACCGACCATGCCGCGACACCGATCGCGGCATCTGGCATCGTCTCCCCTCCACTCGCGACACCCCGCCCCGGCCAGCCCGGGGCGGGGTGTCGTCTTTTCCGGCGAGGTGCAATGTCTCGACGTGGGATTCTCCGGGTGGTCCATCCTCGCGCGCCGCGCGGCCGTCGTCCCGACGACACGCGCGCCCGTCACCTGCACTTTCGTGACGTCAAGCGTGCACTCAAGCATGCCGCAATGCGCGACTGCGGACGGCGGTGCGTGTACTGCGCCGACCGGCTCGCCCTGGATGAAGCCACCTTGGACCACGTCTACCCGCTGGCGCGCGGCGGGACCCACGCCTTCGGCAACGTCGTGACCGCCTGTGCCAGGTGCAATCGGCTCAAGGGTGACATGCTCCCGCACGAGTTCTTCGCCCGTTTTCCCTGGGCGGGGGCCAACTTCGTCCGCTACGCGCGCGCGGTGCACCGTGCCCTCAAGCGTGGGGCTCGGCGGGCGGTGAGCCTGGCGTACGCCGCCTAGCAGCTGCGCTGAGCAGCCGCCGCGCTGAGTAGCCGCCGCGCTGAGCGTCGTGCCGAGCGGTCACCGTTAGGGGGCGCCCCTCCTGAGCTCGGCCGGGGACGGTCCTTGCGGCCGCTCCGGCCCGCTTCGCCGCGTATGCATCACTGCCGCCGAAGCGACGCGCGCGTGCCACACCTCGTTTGGGGTGCCCGGAGACCCGTCAGCCGCCCTTCCAGCCCTCGGTCCCGTTTCTGGAAGTGCGGGAGATGCCGATGGTCCCTGGCATCGCATTCGGTCATTTTGTCCGACGGGGTCGGGCAGGATGTCCGGATCCTGCGCTCCCTCGTGGAGGGAGGGCATTGAAGGCGCCGCGTCAGGGCGCTGCTGAAGACGTGCCGCCAGTGGTGACCTATGGCACGGGATTTTCTTCTAGTTAGGCGCCGTGTTGTCTCTCTCCCCACCGCAATTCCGAATGTTCCCGATCGCTAACGTCCCTGCGTCCGCGCAGGCTTTCGTCCTTTGGTTCGCTGCGGCGGTCGCCCTCGCCGTTCCCGCCGGTCCCCTGGCGGCCCAGCGTCTCGCGCCGCAGGGACCGGCGATCGGCAATGTGCGGGCGATGGCCTATCCCGCTACCGGGTTCGTGGGGGCCCCTGCGCGCGCCGCGCGGGTCGCCGACGCCACGTCACCAGCCGGGGGGCGATCGGAGGGGCGAGTGGGGAGTGCGCTCTTCGCGCAGCTCTTCAGCGGGAGCCTGATCAAGACGGTGACGGACTTGAACGGCGGGAACGTGATGCCGGGCGACGTCCTCGAGTACGTCATCACGGCGACCAACACGGGGCCGCACGACGCACTCTTCTCGATCCTGTACGACACGATCCCCGCCAACACCACGTACCAGAGCAACTCGCTGCGCATCCTGACGGGGCCTAACGCGGGGGCCAAGACCGATGCCACCAACGACGACCAGGCGCAGTACGACGTCGCCCCGCGACGCGTGCGCTTCCGGCTCGGGGTGGGCGCGACCGGCGGGAAGAACGGTACCATCGCACCCGGGGCGTCGACGTCGCTGAGCTTTCGCGTCACGATCAATGGCGCGACGGCGCCGGGCACGGTCATCAGCAACATCGCGACGATCACGTACACCGACACGGTCGACAAGCAGTTCGAGATTCACCAGAAGTCGCTCCCCGTGGGGGGGCTCGTGACCGGCGAACCGACCGACATCACGGTGACCGTCCCGGACCTCACCATCGCCAAGTCGCACAGCGGGTCGTTCACGCGCGGCAAGAGTGCGACCTACACGTTGGCCGTCTCGAACATCGGCAACGGCGGCAGCACCGCCGCGATCTCGGTCAGCGATGTCCTCCCGGCCGGCCTGACGCCGACGGCGGCGAGCGGCACCGGGTGGACGTGTACCATCGTCGCACAAACCGTGAGTTGCACCAACCCCGGTCCGGTCGCTGCCGGCGCGAGCCTGGCTCCCATCACGCTCACCGTCGACGTCACGGCCACGGCCCCGTCGTCGCTCACTAACACCGCCACGGTGTCGGGCGGGGGCGAAACCAACACGGGGAACAACAGCGCGTCCGACCTCACCACGGTCGTCGACCCGCTGATCGACCTCGCCATCACCAAGACGGAGCCGTCGGCATCGGTCACCGTCGGCAGCAACATGACGTACACGATCGGGGTCGCCAACGTGTCGAGCGACGCGACGATCGGCCCGATCACCGTGACCGACATCCTCCCGGCGGGGCTCACCTACGTGGGGGTCAGCGCAACGGGTTGGAGCTGCGGCATTGCCGGCCAGACGCTGACGTGCACGTACCCGACCGCGCTCGCGGGCGGAGCCTCGCTGCCTGACATCCTGCTCACGGTGAGCGTGGGGGCGGCGGCTGCCCCGCTCGTCACGAACATCGCGACCGTCTCCACGACGGTCCCCGACGCCGTCCCAGGCAATAACTCGGCGTCCGAGGCCACGCCGGTGGTCGTGCCGGCTCCCGACCTCACGCTCGCGAAGGCGGCAACCGGCCCCTTCACCGTCGGCGCGAACGCCAGCTACACGCTCACCGTGTCCAACGTGGGGACGTCGGCCACGACCGGGGCGATCTCGGTCACCGACATCCTCCCG
>ERZ795044.4620-NODE-4620-length-11251-cov-5.158628_pt1 | contig 11251 bp, 10 predicted proteins | sample MGYA00375128_ERZ795044 | MGnify/ENA primary metagenome ERZ795044 (study PRJEB30173, sample SAMN05720213) | anaerobic digester metagenome | isolation source: active sludge of municipal wastewater-treating anaerobic digesters | place: USA | collected 2014-12-22 ... | reverse complement strand
ATGGCCGTACCGTCATCGGCCGCGTGGCCGCGAAGGGGCTGGCCGACGAGCTGCGTGATCGGGGCTATCTGGTCATCGACGGGGTGGACGGCAAGGCCCACTACGTCGCGCTCAACGTCCGCGACGAGCTGGCGAACTACCAGACCGGCGCCGTGGTGGAGGTGAAGGGATCGGCCGACGTGCGCGCGGCCGACCGCAACATCGCTGCGCTGGCGAGCGATGGCCTGTACCGCACCGATCACCACCTCGCCATCGCGCAAGGTCAGGCCGTTCCCGGCCGAGATCCGCAGGAAGTCGTCGCGGCCCACGTCCGCCGGCTCGAAGCCCTGCGTCGGGCCGGCATCGTGGAGCGCGTGGCTGAGGGGCTATGGAAAGTGCCGGACAACCTGGCCGAGCGCGGTCGCCTGTACGACGCACAGCGCCTCGGCGGCGTGGCTGTGGAGCTGAAATCGCACCTGCCCATCGAGCGGCAGGCCCGCGTGATCGGCGCGACCTGGCTGGATCAGCAGTTGATCGGCGGCGGCAAGGGCCTGGGCGAGCTGGGCTTCGGCGGCGAAGCCCGACAGGCGCTGCAACAGCGCGCCGACTTCCTCGCCGAACAGGGATTGGCCGAGAAGCGCGGCCCGCGCGTGATCCTGGCGCGCAATCTGCTGGCGACTCTGCGCAATCGGGAACTGGCCCAGGCCGCAAAGGACATTGCCACGGAAACCGGGTTGGAGCATCGCCCCGTAGGCGACGGGCAGCGCGTGGCCGGCATCTACCGGCGCAACGTCATGCTCGCCAGCGGGCGCTACGCGATGCTCGATGACGGCAAGGGGTTCAGCCTGGTGCCGTGGAAGCCAGTGATCGAGCAACGGCTGGGGCAGCAGATTGCAGCGACTGTGCGCGGCGGCAGTGTTTCATGGGAGATCGGGCGACAACGAGGGCAATCCTTGAGCTGACAGTCGCATCCCTGCGGTAGACGAAGCACGCGCCGCCCACACTCACGTCTCGCTAGCCCTGCGTCGCTTCGAGGGTGATTTGCGCCCCTTCGGCGTACTCTCAGCATATTCCCGGCCAATCGCCTCCAGCCCTGCAAGAGCGAACTTGTGCAGGTGTGACGTCAGTTCTTGCCTTGGCATCCGTAGCACCTGCTGCGGGGGGCCTGGTAGTCCGCCGTTGCCTGCGACCAGCAGCATCAAGCAGGGAGCCGCAATGCTGATCATGCAGCGAAGCAATGCTGGGTCGCTTTCAGGAATGCCAGTGACCTCGCCGATGACGCGCCTGATGAAGGTGAACTTCGGTTCCAGATCCTCTTGGTATAGAACCTGAAGATTCGACGACGGCGCTAGCAACTCGCGTGCAAAGAGCCGTGCGTGCCAGCCGTCGTTTCCTATCGTGGCTTCGGTCAGTCTGTCGATGCACCATTTCAGCTTCTCACGCGCGGGCAGCGCGCCTTCGACGACTTGTTGCAGATCGTCGAAGCTGATGATCCGCCGGTGACCTTCGACAAGAACGGCCTGATAGAGGCCGCGGCGACTGCCAAAGTGATAGTTGATCGAAGCGAGGTCCACGCCGGCTTTCGCAGCGATGGCTTTGCTGGTGGTTTCAGCGTACCCGGTGGCCGCGAACAACGATCCTGCGGCTTCCATGATGCGGGTACGGGTCAGCTCGCCATCGGTACGGGGGCTGCGGCGCGGTTTGGTCATAGCTAGTTCTGTGATCGGGGTGGGCGGGCTGATTGTGCTTGAACTGAACTTTAAATTCAATTTAACTTTAGTGTATGCTCGCGCTCATACCAAGCGGGCGCAGGCCAGCGCGCCCTTACACGCCCCCTTTCGAGAGACACCATGTTTACGAAACGGCTGGTTCCACCCGACGGCAGCGCCATTGCCGACTTGGCCTTGGGTCGCCCTGGCGCTCCGGCGCGTGCTGGCCGTCGGCACCTCGCCTCACGCATGGCCGCTGTCGCCGCGTTGCTCGGATTGCTGTGCGTAGTGCCCAGTAGGGTGGCACAGGCGCAGTCGTGCCCTGACGGGAAGACACCTCTGTTGTCGTCCGGGACGATCAACCTGCGCATTGACAACGATCTGTTCGGAAGGCTGGGCCAGGATCAAGGCTACTCGAACGGCTTTTTGGTCAGTTGGGTATCGCCCAACCTGGTCGATTACTCCCATGATCCGTGTCTGCCATTCCTCGCCCGCCGGCTGAACCAACGCTTGGCCTGGCTACAGCCGGACGGGTTCGACGAGCAGAACATGACGATCGGGATCGGGCAGATGATGTATACCCCGACCGACAAGGTGCCTTCTCACCTCATCGAGGATGATCGTCCATTCGCCGGCGCGTTGATGCTGAGTTTTGGCTACAACGCCCGTCGCGGCGATTCTCTGCGTACTTCGCAAATCCGCGTTGGCGTCGTCGGGCCTGCTTCGCGGGCCGAGCAGGTGCAGAACTGGTGGCATGGTGTCATCGGCGTGGATCGCTTCAACGGCTGGGATCACCAGTTGCGTGATGAGCCAGTCGTGCAGTTGATCCATGAGCGCCGCAAGCGCGTAGCGCGGCACGTAGGCACAAGTGGCTGGGGTTGGGACTACACGCGCCACTGGGGCATGAGCCTGGGAAATTTTGCGACCTATGCCAATGCCGGCGGCGAGTTGCGCTTCGGCCTGCGCCTCCCGGATGATTTCGGCACCGCGCCGCTGCGGCCGGCTGGCGAGAACACCGCGCCGGTGAAGGTGGCCGCCGGCCAACCCTGGAACTGGCACTTGTTCGTGGCCGCAGACGCCCGCTGGGTACTGCACGACATCACACTCGACGGCAACACCTTCAAGTCCAGCCACAGCGTCGATAAGCGCCCGTTCGTGGCCGACCTCGGCTATGGCGCTGCGATCTACCGCGGCCACTGGCGATTCGCATTCGCGCGCTACTTCCGCACGCGCGAATTCCACGGCCAGAAGGAAACCCCGGTCTACGGCACGTTGACCATCGGCAGGCGATTCTGACCACGGATGGCGGGCGCCTGCGGATGTGCTTGCGCCTAAACATTAAATTGCATTTAATCTTAGAGTATGCTCACAGCCCGAGTTGCCACTAAGCCCACGGAACACCGTCCATGAAGAAGCCTCTCATCCTCCTTGCAGCCATCGCGGCAGTGGTTCTCGTAGCCTGGGCCTGGTGGCATTTCAGCCACCGTGATGGCGACGGCGCGCTGGTGCTGTACGGCAACGTGGACATTCGGCAGATTTCGCTGGCGTTCGACGGCAGCGGCCGGGTGGCGGAACTGCACGCCGAGGAAGGCGACCGCGTAACGTCGGGAACTGTGCTGGGTGTGCTGGATACCCGCACGCTGGCGTTGCAGGCCGAGCAAGCGCAAGCACAGATCGGCGTCCAGCAGCAGACGCTCCTGCGCCTGCGCAACGGCTCACGGCCGCAGGAGGTCGCGCAAGCCCGCAGCCGTGTGACCGCAGCACAGGCTGACGCCTCGCAAGCCGAACAAGACCTCAAGCGCCTGCAAGGCATTGCGGCCAATACCCAAGGGCGCGCCGTGAGCGCGCAGGATCTGGACCGCGCCCGAAGCCATCTACAGGTCGCGCAGGCGAAGGTCGCGGAGCAACGCGAAGCATTGCGCTTGACCGAACTTGGACCGCGTGCGGAAGACGTGGCGGGGGCGGAGGCACAGCTCAAGGCGGCGCAGGCGCAACTGGCCTTGTTGCAGCACCAGATCGCCCAGGGCGAACTCAAGGCGCCCGCCGACGCGATCGTGCGTTCGCGGCTTCTTGAGCCGGGCGACATGGCCACGCCCCAGCGGCCGGTTTTCGCCTTGGCGTTGACGCAGCCGAAGTGGGTTCGCGTCTATGTCGGCGAACCCGACCTGGGCCGGGTCAGGCCCGGCATGGAGGCCCGCGTCGTCACTGATGGCCGCCCCGGCCAGTCCATCACTGGCAAGGTCGGCTACATCTCATCGGTTGCCGAGTTCACGCCCAAGTCGGTCCAGACCGAGGAACTGCGCACCAGCCTGGTTTACGAGGTACGGGTGCTGGTCGATGACCCGCAGGACGTGCTGCGCCTTGGACAGCCGGCAACCGTTCACCTGACGACCGGCACCGCGCAATGAACGACAGCGACACAACGGTCATTGCCGAGGGCCTGCGCAAGACCTTCGAGGCGCCGGGCGGCGGCCCGTTGCTTGCGGTGAACGATGTGTCGATGACGATACGCGCGGGCGAGCTGACCGCCCTCGTCGGGCCGGACGGCGCAGGCAAGACAACCTTGCTGCGCATGATGGCCGGGCTGCTTAAGCCCGACGCCGGGCGCCTTGAGGTGCTGGGCATCGACGTGGCGGCCAATCCGCAGGCGGTGCAAGACCGCATCAGCTACATGCCACAGCGCTTCGGGCTGTACGAAGACCTGAGCGTGCAGGAAAACCTGGACTTGTACGCCGACCTGCACGGGGTGCCGCCTGCCGAGCGCAGCAGACGCTTCGCCCGGATGCTGGAGATGACCGACCTCGTGCGCTTCACCGCACGCCCGGCCGGCAAGCTGTCCGGCGGCATGAAACAGAAGCTGGGCCTGGCCTGCACGCTGGTGCGCTCACCCGATCTGCTGCTGCTCGACGAACCCAGCGTCGGTGTCGATCCGCTGTCGCGGCGCGACCTGTGGAAGATCGTGCAGCAATTGGTCGATGACGAGAACCTGAGCGTGATCGTCAGCACCGCGTACATGGACGAGGCCGAGCGATGCGCGCAGGTGTTCGTGATGAACGCGGGCCGGTTGCTGGACGAAGGCACGCCGGCCGCGTTGAGTGAGCGCGCTCGCGGCTTGACCTTCACCACGTCGCCTCCAGCGGGGATGCCTGCCCGCGATCTACAGGCGCGATTGATCGACGCCACCGAACTGATCGTCGATGCGGTTCCCCAGGGCGGCGCGGTTGACTTCATCCGCCAACCGCAGGCCACCACCGACGAGGTGAACAAGCTGCTTGGCGATGCCGGCTGCGAGCCACGCCCGGCGGAACTCGAAGACGCTTTCATGATGATGCTGCGCAAGCAGCAGCAGGACGAGGGCCAGGCGCCGGAACTGCGAGCAGCGTCGCACGCGCAGGTCATGAATGGCGATGCCGATGGGCCGGTGATCGTGGTCCGCGATCTGGTACGCAAGTTCGGCGACTTCACCGCCGTTGCCAGCACATCGTTCGAGGTGAGCCGCGGCGAGATATTCGGTTTGCTCGGCCCCAATGGCGCGGGCAAGACCACGACATTCCGCATGTTGTGCGGGTTGCTGCCAGCCACCAGCGGCCATCTGGAGGTCGCTGGACTCAACCTGCGCACGGCGCGCGCGCAGGCGCGTGGGCGCATCGGCTACGTGGCGCAGAAATTCGCGCTGTACGGCAACTTGACCGTGCGCGAGAACTTGGAGTTCTTCGGTGGCGCCTACGGGCTGCGCGGACAGGTGCTGCGCGAGCGCGTTAACGGCACTATCGAGGAATTCGGGCTGGAACCGATGGCGGTCAGCGGCCTGCTCCCCGGCGGCTACAAGCAACGCCTGGCAATGGCCGCTGGCCTGCTGCACCAGCCGGAAATCCTGTTCCTCGACGAACCGACCAGCGGCATCGACCCGCTGGCACGGCGTGCCTTCTGGCGGACGATCACCGCGCTGGCGCAGAGTGGCGTCACTGTCATCGTCACCACCCACTTCATGGAGGAAGCGGAATACTGCGACCGCATCGCTATCCAGGACGCCGGGAAGATGCTGGCACTGGGCACGCCGCAGGAGGTCCGCGAACAGGCCGGGGGCGACGGCAGCACTGACATGAACAGTGCGTTCATCGCCATCGTTGAACGCGGTCGCACCGAAAGCCAGCGCGCGATAGTGGGAGCCGCTGCATGAATACCTCGGGATTCATCAGGCGATTCTCCGCGCTGCTGCGCAAGGAAGTGCGCCAGATGCTGCGCGACAGGAGCACGCTGGCGGTCGGCCTGATGCTGCCGGCTGTGCTGATCCTGCTGTTCGGCTATGGCCTGTCATTCGACGTGAAAAACGCGCCGGTGGCCGTAGTGCTGGAGGACAGTTCGCCGTCCGCGCGCGAGGTGCTTGCCGGCCTGGAGGGATCGCCCTATCTGGCGCCCGTGTGGACGACCAATATGACGGAGGCCGAGCGCCGGATGCGCGACGGGGAAGTGCGCGCCATCGTGCGGGTTCCGGCGGACTTCTCGCGCAGACTAGCAGCGGGGCAAGCCCAGGTGCAGTTGCTGCTGAACGGTGTCGATTCCAACACGGCCGCTGCCGTTGACGGCTATGTCGGTGGAGCCATCGCAACCTGGGCGCAACAGAAGGCCGACCGCGCTGGCAGCAAATCCGGTGCCGGTGGCGTGGAGCTGGTGCAGCGCATGTGGTTCAACGAAGCCTCAACCAGCACCTGGTATCTGGTGCCGGGCTTGATTGCGCTGGTAATGACGCTGATCGGCGCCTTCCTGACTTCGCTGCTGATCGCGCGCGAGTGGGAACGCGGCACGCTGGAATCGCTGTTTGTCACGCCGGTACGGCCGCTGGAAATCGTGCTGGCCAAGCTCGCGCCCTACCTGTTGGTCGGTGCCATTGACCTGGCGCTGTGCCTGCTCGCGGCCAAGTTCCTGTTCCACGTGCCGATGCGCGGGTCGCTGTGGGTGATCGTGTTTGCCTCGCTCTTGTACCTGACGGTATCGCTGCTGCTGGGCCTGTTCATCTCCGGCAAGACGCGCAACCAGTTCCAGGCGAGTCAGGTAGCCCTGCTGGTCAGCTTCATGCCGGCATTGATGCTGTCGGGTTTCATCTTCGACTTGCGCAACGTGCCCGTGGTGGTTCAGGCGGTCAGCCAGCTACTACCGGCAACGCACTTCGTCGGGCTGATCAAAACGCTGTTTCTGGCCGGTGACAACTGGCCGATGATTCTGCGCGACTGCGCGATTCTGAGCCTTTACGCGCTCGTGCTGACCGGCGCCGTGCGCCGCACGTTGCGCAAGACGCTGGACTGACGCCATGCACGCATTTCTCACTCAACTGGCGTCGATCGGCTTCCTCTGCCGCAAGGAGTTTCTGGCGCTGTTCAAGGAGCGGTCCAGCCGGGCAATTCTGTTCGTACCCGTTCTGATGCAAGCCCTGCTGTACGGCTACGGCGCGACCTACGATCTCAGCTATGCACCCTATGCGGTGCTGGACCAGAGCCGGGGCGCGGCCTCGACCGAGTTGCTGGCGCGTGTGGATGGCACCGGCGTGTTCAAGCGCGAAGCCTCGCTGAATACGCCGCAGCAGATCGCTCAAGTCGTCGATCGGGGCCATGTGCTGCTGGTGCTGCACTTCCCCGCAGACTTCGACGCCCGGCTGGCTGGTGGTCAGCAAGCTCCGTTGCAGATGATCCTTGACGGCCGCAATTCCACGACCGCCGGGGCGGCGGCAGCCCAGGTCAGTGCCATCGTCGCCGCTTACAACCGATCGCGCACCGGCACGCCTGCGGTCAGCGTGGAGCGACGTGCTTGGTACAACCTCAACCTGGAGTCGCGCTGGAACTTGATGCCGGCACTGATTGCCGCGTTGAGCCTGATCCAGACTTTGCTGCTGTCGTCGCTGTCGGTCGCCCGCGAACGCGAGCAGGGCACCTTCGACCAGTTGCTGGTGACGCCGCTGACGCCCATGCAGATTCTGGTCGGCAAGGCCGTGCCGCCGATGCTCGTGGGCGTGGCGCAAGCGACCATCATTTTGCTGATCATCCGCTTCTGGTTCCAGATACCGATGAACGGCTCCCCGTGGCTGCTCTACCTGGGGCTGGTCGTTTTCACCTGTGCCACCGTGGGACTCGGCCTGTCGATTTCCGCGCTGTCGCTGAACATGCAGCAGGCCATGCTCTACACCTTCCTGCTGATCATGCCGATGATGCTGCTGTCGGGCTTGCTCACGCCGGTGAGCAACATGCCTGAACCCCTACAGATCGTCACCTATGCCAATCCGCTGCGCTTTGGCATGGACCTCGTGCGCCGCGTCTATCTCGAAGGCGCCGGGTTGCGCGAGGTCGCCTTCGACTTCGTTCCCATGCTGGTGATGGCAATCGTCACGCTGCCGCTGGCGGCCTGGCTGTTCCGCAACCGCCTCTCCTGATCCGGGGTATTGGCTATGTCCGACTTTCGCATTCTTCGTGGTCAACCGTCGCGCTTGGCGGTGTGCCTGCTCGCCCTCGCAATGGCTGGCTGCGCGGTGGGGCCGGATTTCGTCAAACCCACGCCGTCGGCCCCGGATGACTGGACAAGTTGGCGCAGCGCCGACGATGCGTTGCGTACCCCTGTCGGCAACGAGCAGGCGTTGCCGGCGGACTGGTGGCGGGCGTTCGGCGATCCGACGCTGGACCGCCTTGCGCAACGGGCTTTCGAGGCAAGCCCGGACTTGCAAACGGCCGCGCTGCACTTCGCCCAGGCGCGTGCGCAGCGCAGCACCGTCGAGGCTCAACGCGGGCCGCAGGTCAACGCCAACGGCGGCGCGATCCGCCAGCGCCAGAGTGAGTATGGCGCCAGCACACGCATGATCGACGCCATCGGCGGCGACCGATCGACGCTGGCACAAGTGCTGAGTGAGCCTTTCACGCTCTACCAGATCGGCTTCGACGCCTCCTGGGAGCTGGACCTGTGGGGCCGCGTGCGCCGCTCGATCGAGGCAGCCGACGCCGAAGTGTCCGGCCAGGCGGCGCTGCTGGATCTGGCCCGGTTGAGCCTCATCAGCGATGTGGTGCGCAACTACTTCGAGCTGCGCACCACACAGCGCCAGATCCGCCTGGCGCGCGAGGACATCGCCGCGCTGGAGGAGCGCGTGGGCCTGCTGGAAGCGCGCGTGCAGGGTGGCATCGTCGATCACCTGGACCTGGAGCGCCAGCGCGCCGAATTGGCGGCGGTGAAAGCGCAATTGCCGGGGCTGCTGGCGCAGGAAGGCGCCAGCGCCAACCAGATCGCGCTGCTCCTGGGCGAGCGGCCCGGTGCCTTGCGCAACGAGCTGGCTGCCGTCGCCGACGACGGCAGGACGGCGTTGCCGGACTTGGCGCTGGGGCTGCCGTCGGAAGTTGCCCTGCGCCGGCCCGACATTCGCGCCGCCGAGGCTCGCCTGCATCGGGCCACGGCCAGCATCGGCGTTGCGCAAGCCGAGCTGTACCCAAGCATCCGCCTGGGTGCGCGGTTCGGGTACGAGTCCTATCTGAGCGGCGAATTCTCAGCCTGGGGCAGCCGCACATGGTCGATAGGACCGACTCTGAGCCTGCCGCTGTTCGACCGTGGCCGCCGCAAGAGCGTGGTGCAGTTGCGCGAGCTGGAGCAGCAAGAAGCGGCAGTGAACTACCAGAGGACCGTGCTCAAAGCCTGGCAGGAGATCGACGACGCGCTCAGCGGATACACCGCAGAGCAGCAGCAGGAACGTGAACTGCAAGCCCGAATGCACAGCGCCGGCCAAGCCTACGAACTGGCCCAGGCACGCTACGACGGCGGCATGGCCGATTTCCTCTCCGTGCTCGACAGCCAGCGTAGCTATTTGCAGGCGCGCCGCGAATTGGCAGCGAGCGAAGGGCGCGTGGGCACCCGCTACGTGATGGTCAACAAGGCCATTGGCAATACACAACTATCGGAAGGCGGCGTGACGAAATGACGAGCTTCGTTAGCGCGTACTCCGAGCGCACAGATCAACTGTTGTTGGTTGTGGAATTGGTCTGCTCGCATGATCGGGAACACTGCGGCGATTCGTCCTACCGGATACGGGAGGGGTGAAATGGAACTTCGGCATCTGCGCTGTTTCCTGGCCGTGGCCGAAGAACTCCACTTCGCCCGCGCGGCGGAAAAGCTGCACATCGAACAATCGCCACTGTCGCGTGCGATCAAGGAGCTAGAAGAAGAACTTGGCGTTGTGCTGTTCGCCCGCACCACGCGCAGCACGCGACTGACCCGTGCTGGAAAGCTGTTCTTGGAACACGTGCGCCGCGTGTTCACAGTCTTGGAACAAGCACGCGATAGCGTGAAAGCGGCGGCCCACGGCTTCCACGGACAATTGCGCGTGGCGTTGTCGGACGGCATCACACCGTCGCGCTTACCGGCTTTACTGGCGCTATGCCGACAGGAAGAACCGGAAGTTGAACTCCGATTCTTCGAGGTGCCGCTGTCACAGCAGATCAAGGGGCTGCATGACGATCTGTACGACGTGGGGTTTGCGCAGTCCGATGAAGTGGGCGATGGCATCACCACCATGCCTGTCTGGAGAGACACGCTCATCGTGACGGTGCCAGCGCGACATCCGCTGCTGGCACACAAGCGCATCCCTTTGGAGGAACTGCTGCGCTATCCGCTGGTTCTATGCGATCCACAAGTGTGCGAAGGCCATGCCAAATTCGTCGATCGGGTGCTACGTCGGGCCGACATGGAGCCGCTGGTCGCAGAACGGGTCGCTACGTGTGATTTGATGATGGCCTTGGTATCGGCCGGTTTCGCACTTGGGTTTACGGGTGCCGCGCGCATTGCCGCGAACCCTGACTCCGGCGTAGTGGCCCGACCGCTGGCGTTGCGCGTGCCGCCGCTGACAACCTACCTGCTTTACCCCGCCGGCGAGCCGTCCGATGTGCTGGCGCGGTTCATTGAGCGCGTGCAGGCCATCGAGTCACCGGAACCCCCAAGGCCCAAGTCGGGCCGTCATTCCGATTCCCTGGAGGAACCTGAGCCATGAAAAAGATCATCCCGTTCTTACTGGCGGCCGCGTTGACTGCTTGCGGCCAGTCCGAAACGCCTCCGAAGGCCAACACGTCGGAAGCGAATATCCCGACGGTGGAAGAACTGGCGTCCAACCCCGAACGGTTGAAGGAACTGCGCCAGCAATGCAAGACGGATCGCCCCAAGCTAGGCGACGTGCTGTGCAACCGGGTGGCCGAAGCCACGCGCAAGCGATTCTATGGCGACGGCGAGACGCCCTACACGCCGCCGAAAGAATCGCCGAAGTTCTGACCGTTGGCGGCTCGCCGCCTCGCCTTCATATTTCTGTTCGACACGCCGCAATGCGCCTTCGCTTGCGGCATTTTTCTTTGGCCTGCCGCTGCATTCATTCTGTCTTTTTGCTCGACCTTTCTGCTTGAAACGGTCTTTGACCAGCACTGATCCGGCACCGATCCTGACGCTTGCGGCACGTCCCTGTGCCGCGCTTTCCATGAGGAACCAGCGCAGGAGAAAGCGGAGGCCAGGTCATGCAAGGGACGAACGTGCTGTTCGGTCAGATCGCCGTGGTA
>ERZ795044.4609-NODE-4609-length-11269-cov-7.966381_pt1 | contig 11269 bp, 10 predicted proteins | sample MGYA00375128_ERZ795044 | MGnify/ENA primary metagenome ERZ795044 (study PRJEB30173, sample SAMN05720213) | anaerobic digester metagenome | isolation source: active sludge of municipal wastewater-treating anaerobic digesters | place: USA | collected 2014-12-22 ... | reverse complement strand
TGGTTCGCCATGCCGTCGAGCGCGCCGTCGTTCTTGGCCACTTCCATGCGGGTCGCCTGCGTCTGCTGCTCCAGCCGCTGAAGCTGCGCGAGCACCTCGGGTGGCAGCTCGACGCGGGGCTTGCGCAGCAGCCCGATGAGTAGCAGCAGCGCAATAAGGATCGAAGCGGCCAGGAGGATCAGGAAGTGGGTATCAGACATGGAGCATGATTGGAATCACGGCGCCATCAAGGCCACCGGCATGAATGCAGGATACTTCGTTATTCATAGCAAACAATGACCGCTCTACGCCGGGCTAACGGCATTTTTATTCAAAAATCCTGGCCAGATGGCTTTTCTGGATTCCCTGCCGCCTGAAGTGCCGGACCATCTGGCCACCGCGTCGCGCCGATACGTCAGCGCTTCAGCACCTCGGGATTCAGCGGCGTCAGCGGCTTGCCCTGCGTCAGGAAGCCGATCAGGTTGTCCGCCGCCAGATTCGCCATGGCCATTCGGGTCGGAATCGTGGCGCTGGCGATGTGCGGCGTCAGCACCACGTTGGGCACGGTCAGCAGGTCCGGGTGCACCTTCGGCTCGCCTTCGAACACGTCCAGGCCCGCCGCCGCAATGCGTTTCTCGCGCAGGGCCACGGCCAGCGCCGCGTCGTCCACGATGCCGCCGCGCGCGATGTTGACCAGGCAGGCGGTGGGCTTCATCAGCGCCAGCTCGGCCGCACCGATCGCGTGGTGCGACGCCGCCGAGTACGGCACCACCAGCACCAGGTGGTCGGCGGTGCGCAGCAACTCCTCCTTGTCCACGTAGCGCGCTTTGCACTCGGCTTCCAGCTCGGGTGAAAGCCGGGAGCGGTTGTGATAGATCACCTTCATGCCGAAGCCGTGCGCGCCGCGCCTGGCAATGCCCTGGCCGATGCGGCCCATGCCCAGGATGCCCAGCGTGGTGCCGTGGACCTCCGCGCCGGCGAACATGTCGTAGCTCCATTTCGTCCACAGCCCGGCGCGCAGGAAATGCTCGCTCTCGGTCACGCGCCGCGCCGTGGCCATCAGCAGGGCGAAGCCGAAGTCGGCCGTGGTCTCGGTCAGCACGTCGGGCGCGTTGGTGCCCAGCACGCCGGCGGCGGTCATGGCATCCACGTCGAAATTGTTGTAGCCCACGGCCATGTTGGCGACGATCCTGAGTTGTGGGCAGGCCGCCAGCACCTCGGCGTCGACGCGCTCGCTGCCGGTGGTGAAGGCACCGACCTTGCCCTGCAGATGCCCGATCAGCTGCGCCTTGGTCCAGATGGCGTCGTCGGGGTTGGCTTCGACCTCGAAGTGCTGTGCCAGTCGGGCGAGGGTTTCAGGGAAGATGGCGCGGGCAACCAGGATGTGGGGTTTGGTCATGGTGTGAAGGACTGCGGCAATGGGTCAGCGAAACCAGATCAGTGTCATGATGAGGAACAGCGGAACCAGAATGCCGCACGACCAGGCCATGTAGCCGAAGAAGCTGGGCATCTTGACACCCCGGTCTTCGGCGATGGCTTTGACCATCAGGTTGGGCGCATTGCCGATGTAGCTGTTGGCCCCCATGAACACCGAGCCCGCCGAGATGGCGGCGAGCGTGGTGGCCATCGTGGTCATGAGCACCTGCGGATCGCCGCCTGCGGTATTGAAGAACACCAGGTAAGTCGGCGCATTGTCGAGGAAGGAGCTCAGGATGCCCGAGGCCCAGAAGTACATGGCCGGGTCGGGCGTTCCGTCGGGCCGCGTCACGGCGGCCACCACCGCGCCAAACGGCCCGTTCACGCCGGCCTTGAGCATGGCAATGACCGGAATGATGGTCAGGAAGATGCCGGCAAACAGCTTGGCCACCTCCTGCATCGGACCCCAGGCGAACTGGTTGTCCTCATGCACTTTCCGGGGCGTGATGTTCAGGGAGATCAGGGTGACGATGATGAGTCCGATATCGCGCACGATGCCGGGAAGTCCGCGCTCGGTGCCGAACACGTCGAAGACCACGGCAGATTTCCACATGCCGCTGAGCAGCACCAGTCCCATGATGACGCCCAGCAGCAAGAAATTCATCTTCCCGTCAAAACCGATGCGCCGGGTGTCGGGGGTCGGGTCGACGGGCCGGACTTCCCTGTTGCGATGGTAGTACCAGGAATCCAGCAGAAAGAACAAGGCCAGCAGGGATCCGATCAGGAACAGCGTCTCGGGAAAGATGTGCTTCACGGTCCAGAAAAAATCCACGCCCTTCAGGAAACCCAGGAACAGCGGCGGATCGCCCAGCGGCGTGAGCGAGCCGCCGGCGTTGGACACGATGAAGATGAAGAACACCACCACGTGCACCTGGTGCTTGCGGTTGTCGTTGGCCCGGATCAGCGGCCGGATCATGAGCATCGAGGCGCCTGTGGTGCCCATGACGCTGGCCAGCACGGCACCAATCGCCAGGATGGCCGTATTGAGCACCGGCGCGCCATGCAGATTGCCGCGGATGTAGATGCCGCCAGCCACGGTAAACAGGGCGGTCAGCAGGATCATGAACGGGATGTACTCGGCCAGCAGCGCATGCACCAGATTCACGCCAGCCATCGCAGGACCAAAGACCAGCGCGAACGGCAACAGGAAGGCCAACGACCAGCCGGCGGCCACCTTGCCGAAATGGTGATGCCAGAAAAACGGCGCGGCCAACGGCATCACCGCAATCGACAAAAGCAGGCTGGCAAAAGGCACCGCCCACAGCGCGGACAACTGGCTGCCGTCCAGTTCGGCGGCCGCGGCCAGGCCTGGCCACAAACCCGCAAGCACCAGCGCCAACACCCAACGATTCCATTTCATGTCGTGTCTCCTGATCTTGTTCTGGCTCGCCTGGCAGGCCAGGCCCCTCACGCGCTGTCGCTGATCTCGAACACCTGCCGCAGGTAGGCCAGGTATTTCTCGTCGTCGCACATGCCCTTGCCCGGTGAATCGGACAGTTTGGCCACCGGTTGGCCATTGCAGCGCACCATCTTGATCACGATCTGCAGCGGCACATGCGCGGGCGGATCACCCAGGTCGTTGGTCAGGTTGGTGCCGATACCGAAGGCCAGCAGACAGCGGCCCTTGAAGCGCTGGTAAAGCTCGATGGTGCGCGGCACGGTCAGGCTGTCGCTGAAGATCAAGGTCTTGGTCAGCGGGTCGACGCGGTTCTTGCGGTAGTGTTCGATCAGGCGTTCGCCCCAGGCAAAAGGGTCGCCGCTGTCGTGGCGCGCGCCGTCGAACAGCTTGCAGAAATACATGTCGAAGTCGCGCAGGAAGGCGTTGAAGCCGTACACGTCGGACAGGGCGATGCCCAGGTCGCCGCGGTATTCCCTGGCCCACGACTCGAACGCGAACACCTGGCTGTCGCGCAGGCGCGGGCCCAGCGCCTGGCAGGCCTGCAGGTATTCGTGCGCCATGGTGCCCAAGGGGGTCAGGCCCAGCTTCATGGCAAACAGCACGTTGCTGGTGCCGGCAAACTGTCCGGCTGCGCCCGCGCCCAGGCGCGCAATCAGCACGCGCAGCACCTCCTCGTGCCAGGCCTTGGAAAAACGCCGGCGGGTGCCGTAGTCGGCGATCTTGAGCTCGCGCAGGCCGTCGGCGTGCAGCAGCGCGATCTTGTGGTCGAGCCGCTTGCGGCCTTCGACGAAATCCGGCACCGGCGTGGTGTTGCGGAAATAGACCTCGTTGACGATCGCCAGCACCGGGATCTCGAACAGGATGGTGTGCAGCCAGGGCCCGTGGATCGTGATGTCGATCTCGCCAGAGGGCAGCGCGGTGACGGTGATGTATTTCTCGTTGAGCCGGAACAGGCCGAGGAAATCGACGAAATCGCTCTTGATGAAACGCAGCGTGCGCAGGTAGGCCAGCTCCGCGTCCTGGAAGTGCAGGCTGCACAGCGAGCGGATCTCGTCGCGAATCTCGCTGACGTGCGCGGCCAGGTTGACGCCCGGGTTGCGGCAGCGGAACCGGTACTCCACCTGCGCACCCGGAAACTGGTGCAGCACCACCTGCATCATGGTGAACTTGTAGAGGTCGGTGTCGAGTAGGCTGGTGATGATCATCGCTGCGGTCCTGACGGGGCGGCGCTCGCCGTCATCATGCTGAGCCCCCAGTGTACGGGAAGGACTTCGGCGCCGGCACCCTCCGGGGGCCCTTTCACCCCCGGCAAAACCCGCGCCCGCCTGTGCTGAAATCGGGGTCTGATGACCGCGCCCATGCCATCCCCCAAGCCCGCCACCAACCTGCCTGCGCCTGCCCTGGCCCCGGTGTTGATCGCCCAGCTGGAAGCCATCGCCGCGCGCTTCCCGCCGCCGCGCGTGGCGCGCCTGCACATCCCGGCCGATGCGCCCGGGGATGAGGCGCCGAAAGACGCGAAGTTCTGCGCCATCGAGCTGCAGGACGGCGCGTTCGGCCTGTCCTACGTGCTGCTGGGCGACACGCTGGACGCGCTGACCGGTGCCCGGAGTGGACACAGCGGCGAGCGCCTGGCCGGAGCCGACCCCCTGCAATTGGCGCGCCGGCTCGACGGCGGCACCCCGGTGGAGCGAGCCCTGGCTCTGGCCGCCATCAACGCGATGACCGACTCCGTCTGGCGCCAGGTGGGCTACCAGCCGCCGCCGGCGGGCAACTCCCTGGGCGATGTGCGGCTGACCGGCCACGACCATCTGGGCATGATCGGCTTCTTCCCCCCACTGGTGCACCAGGTGCAGGCGGTGGGCGGGCGGCTCTCGGTGCTGGAACTGGACGAGGCCATGGTGCGGCGCCAGCAGCAGCGCTTTCCGCAGGTGCACGTCACACTGGAACGCTCGGCGCTCGCCGTCTGCAACAAGGTGGTGGGCACCTCCACCATGCTGCTCAACGACACGCTGGACGCCATGCTCGCCGCCGCCCCACAGGCCACCACCTTCGCGGTCATCGGCCCCTCAGCCGGGCTCTGGCCGGATGCGCTGTTCGCCCGCGGCGTCACGCTGCTGGGCGGCACCCGCGTGAGCGATGGCGCGGCGTTCGCCGACGCGATGGCGCGCGGGGTGTCCTGGAGCGCGGCCTCGCGCAAGTTTGCGATCGACCGCACAAACTGGCCGGGATGGGAGCGCCTGCTGGCCTGAGGTACGGCAGATGCGCGGACATCAGCCGGCCACACGGCCGCTGACCAGTGTCAGCACCCGGTCGGCGCGATCGGCCAGGATGCGGTTCTGCTCGGCCACCAGCATCGGCATACCCTCGGCGCGCAGCGCCAGCAGCGCATCGCGGATCGACTCGACCAGCAGGGGGGCGATGCCTTCGCAGGGCTCGTCGAGCAGCAGCAGTTTCGGGCTGGTCATGAGCGTGCGGGCGATGGCCAGCATCTGCTGCTCGCCGCCGCTCATCTGGCTGGCGCGGCGCTGCAGCATCCGCTCCAGGGCCGGAAACAAGGCCAGCACCCGGGCCGTGTTGCCCGCCACATCGCCGCGCGCGGCGATCAGAAGGTTCTCCTGCACCGTCAACGCACCAAACAGGCGGCGATCTTCGGCCACAAAACCGAGCCCGGCGCGCGCGCGCCGGTGCGGGGCCCAGTCGGAGATGCCTTTATTTTGATAGCGGATGATGCCCGTCTGACGCTGGGAAAGGCCCAAGATGGATTGCAAAAGCGTCGATTTGCCGGCCCCATTGAGCCCTTGCAGCACGACCAGCTCTCCCGCGCCCACGGTGAGCGACACATCGAACAGCGCCTGTGCCGCGCCATACCAGACCTTGAGATCACGGACCTGCAGTTCAGACATGGACATCCCCTGCCTGAAAACCGCGCCCCAGGTAGCGGCTGCGCACGGTGGCGTCGAGCGCCACCTCCTGCGGGGTGCCCGATGCGGCCAGCAGGCCGTCGATCAGCACCAGCACCCGATCCGCCACGCCGAAGACGGCATCCATGTTGTGTTCGGTGTAGAGAACGGCCACGCCCTCTCGGGCCAGCGCGGTGACCCGTGCCATCAGTTCGGCGCGCTCGGGCGCTGCCAGCCCGGCAGCGGGCTCGTCGAGCAGCAGCAGACGCGGGCCTTGCGCCGGGAGGCCGGCCAGTGCGATGGCCAGCTCCAGCCGCTTTTTGGCACCGTAGGGCAGGTCCTTCGCGTCGGCCTGTGCCAGATCCCGCAGGCCGACCTGTTCGAGCCGCGCCAGCCCGGCATCCACCTCGGCGCGTTCCAGTACGTTCCAGGCCCGCAGCCCGCGCGGCGCTGTCATCAGCAGCTGCAGGTTCTGCAGCACGGTGAGGGCTTCGAAGGTCTGCGCGACCTGGAAGGTGCGTGCCACCCCGAGCTTCTGGCGCTGCGCCGGCCGCAGCCGATCGACGCGCTGGCCGGCCCAGCGGACTTCGCCCTGGGTCAGCCCGTGCTGGCCGGCGATGCACGCAAACGTGGTGGACTTGCCCGCGCCATTGGGCCCGATCAGCGCCACGCATTCACCGGGGTTGACCTCGAAGCTCACGCCCTTGACGGCCTGCACCCCGCCGAAATGCTTGACGAGCTGGCGCACGTACAGCGTCATCTCGAGCCCCCCGGGTCCGCGGGACTGGCAGCCCGACGAGCGCCTTTCATGCGCTGCAGCAACCCGAGCAGCCCCGAGGGCGACAGCACCATGATCGCCATCACGAACACACCGAGCGCACCGCGCCAGTAGTCGCGCAACACCGCCACACTGCTGCCCAGCTCGGCGCTGGCCCAGGTCAGCACCGCGCTGCCCACCGCTGCGCCCCAGAGCTGGTGCACGCCGCCGAGCAGCACCACCAGCAGCGCATCCACCGAGGTGGCGACACTGGCCGCCGAGGGAAACACCGCGCCCTTGTGCGCGGCGGCCAGGCCGCCCGCCAGGCCTGCGAGCACGGCGCTTTCGACAAAGATGCGGTACCTGATTCCGTTCACCGGCAAGCCGCTGGCCGCCGCGCGTTGCGGGGTATCGCGCACCGCCTGCAGCGCCGCGCCGAAGGTCGAGCCGGCCAGCCGACTCAACGCCGCCACGCTGAGGCTGGCAATGAACACCAGCAGCACGAAGAACAGCGGCCGGGTGTCGTCGCTCACCAGGCGCAGGCCGATCACCCCGTTGTCGCCGCCGGTCAGCGCAACCCACTGCGTGGCCGTGGCCCAGATCACCTGTGCCAGCGCCAGGCTCAGCATGGCCAGGTACACGCCAGCGCTGCGCACCACTGCCGCGCCAAACACCGCGGCCACCGCCAGCGCCAGGGCGCAGCCTGCCGCCAGCGCCACCGGCAGCGACGCCCCCCATTGCGTGTGCGACAGCGCCGCGCCATAGGCACCCAGCCCGAAAAACGCCGCATGCCCGAAGCTCACCAGCCCCCCCAGCGCCATCATGGATTGCAGGCTGACGCCGAAGATCAGCAGGATCAGCGCGTCGGACGCCAGCGAACGGGTGTATTCGCCGCCGGTCCACGCCAGCGCGCACAACCCGAAAAACGCTATGAAATAAAGAGCGCCCAACGACCTCTTGACGCTGGGTTGATGGAATTTCTGGATGATTTCACGCGGTCCGGCGTCCAGCGGCTGGCCCATCAGTCCCTGTGGACGCACCGCCAGCACCACGGCCATGGTCAGGAACACCAGCACCAGTGTGGCCTGCGGAAACAGGCTCACGCCCAGCGCGTGGATCAGACCGATCAGCAGCGCCGCGAAGAACGCGCCGCCGATGCTGCCCAGGCCGCCCGTGACCACCACCACGAAGGTCTCGACGATCACGTTCACGTCCATCTGCAGGTTGGCCGGCTCGCGCGGCAGTTGCAACGCGCCACCCAGCCCGGCCAGGGCGCAGCCCAGCACCACCGCACCCAGCATCAGAGGCTTGGGGTTGACGCCCAGCGCATCCAGCATGGCGCGGTCCATGGTGGCGGCGCGCAGACGCTGACCGAAACGCGTGCGGGTGAGAAGGAGGTGCAAACCCAGCCACACCAGCGGCCCGAGCGTCATCGTCACCAGCTGCCAGACCGGAAAGAACTCGCCCCACAGTTCAACCGCCCCCTTGAGCCCAGGGAATCGCGGCGCGAAGACTTCGCCGGGCCCGAAGCCCCAGCGCATGGCATCGCTCATCGCCAGCGTCAGGCCGAACGTGGCCACCAGCTGGTACAGCTCGGGCACCCCATACAGCCGGCGAAGCAAGACAAACTCGGCCAGCGCGCCGGCCACACCGGCCGCCAACGCGCCCAGCAACATCGCCAGCGCATACAGGCCCGCGCTCTCGCCCCAGGCCGGGAACCAGTTCGTGACCCAGTGCGCCGTCAGAAGCGCACCCAGCATGAAGAAGCTGCCGTGCGCGAAATTGACGATGCGCGTGACGCCGAAGATCAACGTCAGGCCGGCGGCCATCAGGAACAGCGTGGTGGCGTAGCTCAGGCCGTTGAGGACCTGGATGGCGAAGAAAGTCATGCGCAGCGGGGCTACAGGAGCGCCATCGAGCCGCCGCCGGGCCGCCCCAAGGCGGCGAGCACCCCCTCGGGGCTGAGTGCCGCGGCTCGCGATGTGCCTGCGCACATCGGGACGGCACGAAGGGCCTGCGCTTGTAGCGCTGGCACGTCCAGCGAACCACGCGCAACGGGGAGCGTGGAGGCCATCAGTTCACTCGATCCAGTGCGTGAACGACTCGGCGGGTACCCGCGTGGTCTGGAAGGTGTTCACCAGCGCCGACTCATCCGCATAGCCCAGCGCCATGCCGCAGACCAGCATCTCGTTGTCCCGGGCCCCGATGTACGGCAGGATGATCTTCGAGAAACCGTTCCAGGCCGCCTGCGGGCAGGTGTGCAGCCCGCGCGCGCGCGCCGCGAGCATGATGCTTTGCAAAAACATGCCGTAGTCGAGCAGGCTGCCGCGGCCCATGATGCGGTCGATGGTGAACATCAGGCCGACGGGCGCATCGAAGAAGCGGAAGTTGCGCTGGTGCTGCGCGTGCATCTTGTCGCGGTCGCCCTTGCCAATGCCCAGCACGCCATACAGGCCGAAGCCGCATTCGCGGCGCCGGTCGATGTAGGGGCTGATCCACTTTTCCGGGTAGTAGTCGTATTCCTCGCGGTACTCGGTGGCGAGTTGCGGATCGACCGAGATCGCGTCGTGCGCCTCGCAGATCGTCCTGACCAGTTCGTCCTTGCGCGCGCCCTGCAGCACATAGACCTGCCAGGGCTGGGTGTTGGTACCGCTGGGCGCGCGGCTGGCCACGCGCAGCAGGTCGGCCAGCACCTCGCGCTCGACCGGGCGCGGCAGGAAGGCGCGCGCAGAAAAGCGGCTCTCGATGGCGGCGTCGACGCTGGCCGGATCGCTGATCACGGTGCTGACTTGGGACGTGGGCAAAGAAGTCACTTGAGCTGCTCCAGAACGGTTTTGAGGGATACGGGCAGCGGCACCGGGCGGCGCGTGGCGCTGTCCACATAGACATGAACAAAATGACCCTTGGCGGCTGTCAGCGGGTCGCCCTGCGCGAACAGGCCGACCTCGTAGCGCACGCTGGAGGTGCCGAGCTTGGCCACCCGGATCCCGGCCTCGACCGCCTGGGGAAAGGCCAGCGGGGCGAAATAGTTGCATTGGGTCTCGATCACCAGGCCGATGGTCTCGCCCTGGTGGATATCAAGCACGCCCTGCTCGATCAGGTGGGCGTTGACGGCGGTGTCGAACCAGCTGTAATAGATGACGTTGTTGACATGGCCGTAGGCGTCGTTGTCCATCCAGCGCGTGGTGATGGTGCGAAAGACTCTGTAGGCGCTGCGCGGCTCGGCCTGGGGTTTGGTGGGACTCATCGAGGCCGATTTTGCCAGCGACGCCAGTAGGCCGCTGCCACCCGCCAGGTATTGAACTGGACCTGCACCGTGTCATCGATGTTCGTCCCGTAGCCACCGGCCATCGTCAGCGCCAGCGGCAGGCGGCGCTGCCAGGCCCAGTCGAACACTTTGCGGTCGCGCGCTTCCAGTCCGTCCTGGGTCAACTTCAGGCGCCCCAGCCGGTCGCCCTCATGCGGGTCGGCGCCGGCGAGGTAGATGACCAGACCCGGCTCGAAGCGCAGCGCCAGTTCGTCCAGCGCCAGGTCCAGCGCGTGGAGGTAGTCATCATCGCCGCAGCCGTCGGGCAGGGCCACGTCCAGGTCACCCGCCACCTTACGAAACGGAAAGTTCTTTTCGCCATGCAGCGACAGGGTGAACACGCTGGGGTCGCCGGCGAAGATGGACGCCGTGCCATTGCCCTGATGCACGTCCAGATCGACGATGGCCACCCGCAAGGGCTGGCGCAGCCGGCGCCCCTGCTCGGCCTGCATCAGCCGGGCAGCTACGGCCGCATCATTGAAGACGCAGAACCCGCCGCCGCGCTGGGCGCTCGCATGGTGCGTGCCGCCGGCCAAGTTGGCGCCCACACCTTCCTGCATCGCGGCACGGCAAGCCTCGATGGTGGCGCCCACAGACCGCCGTGCGCGCGCGGCCATGGCCTCACTCCAGGGAAATCCGATCTCACGCACGATCTGCGGATCGATCTGCCCCGTAGTGATGCCGTCGACATAGGCGGGCGCATGCACCAGCGCCAGTTCACCATCGCTGGCCGCTGGCGCCTGGGCGAACCGGACCTGCGGCAAGCCGGCGGCGACGCGATCGCGCAGCAGCCGGTACTTGGCCATCGGAAACCGGTGCCCCGGTGGCAGCGGAAGCACGAACTGGTCGGAATAGAACGCCTTCATGGCCGGGGCAGGCTCTCTTTCTCAGGGGGCAAAACAGGCAAGCGTGCATTGTGGCGGAGGGTGCGCCGCAAACGCTTTCTGGAGGTTTGCCTCTAATTTTTTGTTGCGACGCAACATTTTCTATTGCAATTTCCGCCGCCCGCCCTAAAATCCGATCCATGCTGCACTGCAACATTCACGGAGCGATCCCGGTTTCGGCGCAGTTCAGATTCACTTAACTCCTGGAGATTGACCCATGCTGACCCCTGAACAAATCCTGGCCTCCCACAAAGCCAACGTCGAAACCCTGTTTGGCCTGACCAACAAAGCCTTCGAAGGCGTCGAGAAGCTCGTCGAACTGAACGTCGGCGCCGCCAAGGCCGCCCTGAACGAGTCCGCCACCCAGACGCAAGCCGCCCTGAGCGTCAAGGACGCCCAGGAACTGCTCGCCCTGCAGGCCAGCCTGTTCCAGCCGCTCGCTGAAAAGGCCGCCGCCTACAGCCGTCACCTGTATGAAATCGCCTCGGGCACCAGCGCCGAATTCAGCAAGGCCTTCGAAGGCCAGGCCGCCGATGCGCAGAAGCAGTTCGCCCAGTTGGTCGAAGG
>ERZ795044.4608-NODE-4608-length-11270-cov-4.690058_pt1 | contig 11270 bp, 12 predicted proteins | sample MGYA00375128_ERZ795044 | MGnify/ENA primary metagenome ERZ795044 (study PRJEB30173, sample SAMN05720213) | anaerobic digester metagenome | isolation source: active sludge of municipal wastewater-treating anaerobic digesters | place: USA | collected 2014-12-22 ... | reverse complement strand
CCGGATCAGTAGAACAAAATTCTGCCGTACCGCCAAAAGGCACACCGCCATAGGTAAAGTCAGCCAATAAATTCGTTGTTAAACTGCCTGCCTTCAGAAACACACCAGAATCCCAAACAAAATCCGACTCATCACCAATGACCAATTTCAGGTGGTACCATTCGCACGGAGTTACAACGGCCTCTGCTGTCATTACAACCGTAAATCCATCATATTCAATATAATATGGATCAGTGGCATAAATACCTGTGCCACCGGTTCCATTAGCAATATAATAAGCCGGATTAGTGGTTGCATTCACATTATCAATCGTTACCGGCAGCGCCGTTCCGGGAATCAGGGCGATATTGGTAGCCACCGGATAACCAGGACCGCTCAACATAAAAATGAAGGCATCATTTATCGAAAATACATATTCCGGATACTCATCAGACCCGAAAACATACTCAAATTTCAAACTATCGCCCGGTGAAAACACATCAAACTCTAACGCACAAGCATCATTTGTTGTACCCACACCCGGATAGGCATTTAAATCCGGATCGCCCGGCCAGCCATTGTTTGTGCCCGTACTACCGCTATTGTTTGGACCCGCAATATTCGATACACGGCCTGTAGTAAGAATTACACCACTGTCGATACCCACGTTACAATCCACGCAATCAAACATGCCGATAGCCAGGTTGTAACAATCTATTACAGCATTATCAATTTCAACGCCCGGACCGGCCAGGTATCCGGCCAGCGAATCAGCGGTATACCCGGTTGTCCAGGTAATCTGAGCCTGAGATGCAGTAATTCCGGCGCAAAACAGCGCTACAGCTACAAATAATCGGTTTAGAGTGCGGGTATAAAATGTGGTCATGCGTTCGTCTTAGAGCATGGTATAGCCAAAATAAAAGATAAATTTACGAGTAAATCGGTAAACTTTCTACAGTCGCATGACAATTCACGTAAAAACGGCTTGTAAGGTTGGGCTTTGGCTGGCAATCCTTACTTTTACGTCCTGTTCAACCAACAGGCAAACGATGAAGCAAGTCATATACACCCCAAATGCCCCGGCGCCTATAGGTCCTTATAGTCAGGCCACTTCTGCCGGCGGATTTGTATTTATCAGCGGGCAAATTGCCATCGACCCGGCTACGGGTAACATGTATACCGGAGGTGATATTGCCACCGAAACCCGTCAGGTAATGGAAAACCTCAAAGCCATTGTTTTGGAGAGCGGACATACCATGCAAGACATCCTTAAATGCACCATTTTTTTGCGCAATATGCAAGATTTTGCCGCCGTTAATGCCGTGTATGGCGAGTATTTTCCCGAATATCCGCCCGCCCGTGAAACCGTGGCAGTTGCCGGACTACCCAAAAATGCAGGTGTAGAAATCAGTGCTATCGTAAGCGCTAAATAAATCGCAAACAACCAGCACGTGTTCATTCGTCTTTCCTTTTTTTTGTAGGAAATGACCATGGTTTTTTCGCGGCATTTTCGCTCGCACCCCCTGTTGTGTAAGTATTCAAAGAGTAGCAGCGGTTGGGCTTTGTCATGCCCCCGAAAATTGGGTAGGCTGCAACAAGAAAATTGACTTACACCTTTCTATGTCTGAACTGTTTTAACACATATCTTTTATCAATTCCATAATTTCACCCAAAACAATGTACATGGATCAGATAGCAGCATATATAGCTCAATTCCCGAAAGACGTGCAGGAGAAACTTAAAAAAATACGCAAAATAATACTCGACACTGCGCCTGACGCTGAAGAAATATTTTCTTATGGAATGCCGGGCTACAAGTTGCACAAAAAACCGCTCGTGTATTTTGCTGCCTTTAAGCAGCATATTGGTTTTTATGCGACGCCGTCAGGGCATGAAGCATTTGCACAAGCACTATCCAGATACAAACAAGGTAAGGGCTCCGTTCAGTTTCCGTTAAACGAGCCCATGCCATATGATCTCATTGCAGATATCGTTGCTTTTCGCGCACAGGAAAATACCGCTAAAGCAAAAAAAGCGATTAAAAAATAATCTCACTGTAATAGTCTTGCATCACTTTATTTTTCACATTTGATTGCGCGCCATGTACCATTTCAGCTATTTTAAGGAACACGACCAACAGGTTATACGCCAATTTCTAACCGATCATCCATTTGCATTTGTTACTGGAAGTTTTACTAATGGCACGCAGGTGGCTACACAAATTCCCATGCTGTTTGAGGAACGCGATGGTGAATTATTTGTACAGGGACATATCATGCGCAACACCGATCATCATAAAGCCCTGAAAGAAAATCCGCATGCGCTGATTGTTTTTACAGGACCAAGCGCCTATGTGAGTGCGTCGTGGTACAGTAATCCGCACATGGGTTCTACGTATAATTATATGAGTGTACATCTCGCAGGAAAAATGCAATTTATGTCGCCCGAAGCGCTGGTTGACTGGATGCGCAGATTTACTTTGCAATACGAACAGGGCAATACCGCATCGCCCACTGTTTATGATAATTTAGGTGATGCCTACACAAATAAAATGATGCCGGGCATAGTGGGTATTGAAATGCGGGTTGAAAAAATGGATACAGTTTTCAAACTCAGTCAAAATCGGGATGAGGAGAGTTATGTAAATATTATTGAACAGTTGAAAAAACGTGGTGGTAATAGTGCCTTAATTGCGGAGGAAATGGAAAAAAGAAAAGGCTCACTTTATTTTGAGGGATAGGCTTTGGGGTTTCTAATTAGCCTTTTTAATGCACGAGGCCGGGAAGGCGGGGAGGCGGGAAGGGTCGGGAAGAAATGCATATTGGCCTTCGGCCAAAACCTACCTGATACCTGATACTTGATACCTGATACCTATTTCCGAGAACGATTAATAATATAAATCCCCGCCAAAATAAATCCCATTCCGGCGAAATGCCAGGATTTTAATTGTTCGCCATCTAAAACACCGGCAATTATGGCAACCACCGGAATCAAATAAGCAACTAAACTGCCGAAAATTGGATCTGTTTTTTGGATGAGCATATAGTAGCCGATTGAGGCCAATACCGTTCCGAAAAAGGATAAAGCCATGATGCTGCCGAAGCTGATATTGAATGTTTCGATTGACGTACGACTAACAAAATCGGTGCTGAATAAATAGGTGATAGCCGGAATTCCAATAAACATAAAACCAACAGCGCCCAATACTAATGGATGTGCTGATTGCAGATATTTTTTTACAATGTTTGCCGACATGGCATAGCTCATGGTAGCAACAAATAATGGAAGCGCATATAAGAGATTACTATTTCCGGTAGATGAAGTATCAAAAGCAACTAATACCAACGCACCGGTTAGTGCCACTACGATACCCCAAAATTTGCGCCATTCAAACTGCAGACTAAAAAGGAACACGCCTAATACAAAAGTAAACACCGGCGTGAGCGAATTTAATACACCGGTTATGCCACTATCAATATGTGTTTGCGCGAATGTGAAACAAAAAGCAGGCAAGCCACTGCCAAAAAATCCGACAGCAAAATAATATTTGATTTCGCTGCGCTTGATATGTTTAAAGTAATAGATGAACAGCGGCAGGGTGAATACAAACGAAAATGAAATACGCAGTGCAGCCACCTGATCCCATGAAAAGGTTTTGAGTCCATATTTCATGAAAATAAACGAAAAACCCCAAATCACACTCAACCCAATGAGCATGAGCCAATTCTTACCGGAGTATTGCATAGATATGATGTAATCAGATGTGTCTATTCAGGCGGAGATGATTAGGCTCACGCTTCTGTTATGGCTTTCCACAACATGTCTTTCAACTTCGTAATATTTTTTCCGGTGTGCGCAGAAATAAATACTACTTGTACTTTTTTAGGTAATTCTTTTTTCAGCATCGCTTCCAACTCGTCGTCGATTAAATCGCTTTTTGTAATGGCGAGTATGCGTTTTTTGGTCACGAGGTCGGGATTATATTTCTTTAATTCCGACAATAACACTTTATACGTATCCGCAATACTTTTTTCTTCACAGCTCACCATAAAAAGTAAAACGGCATTTCTTTCAATATGTCGCAAAAAGCGCAAACCCAATCCTTTTCCTTCGGATGCGCCTTCAATAATACCCGGAATATCGGCCATGATAAAACTGCGATGGTCGCGATACGACACGATGCCCAAATTTGGCTGCAAGGTGGTAAACGGATAATTCGCTATTTCAGGTTTTGCGGCACTTACAACCGACAGGAGGGTCGACTTGCCCGCATTTGGAAGGCCCACCAATCCGACATCAGCCAGTACTTTTAATTCCAATATTTTCCAGGCTTCAATCGCTTCTTCGCCCGGTTGAGCAAATCGAGGTGCTTGTCGGGTAGGTGTTTTGAAGTGATTATTGCCCATGCCGCCTCTTCCGCCCGGTATCCAGATAACTTCCTGGCCATCTTCTACAATTTCCACTTCCACCTCATCCGATTCGAAGTCTTTGGCCACCGTACCGAGGGGCACTTCCAGAATTATATCCTCACCATCGGCGCCTTTGCGGAGTTGGCCGAGGCCGATACCGCCATTTCCGGCCATTACATGCTTGCGGTATTTCAGGTGCAGGAGCGTCCAGAGTTGCGCATTGCCTCTGAGGATGATATGGCCGCCACGACCACCATCGCCGCCATCAGGGCCACCTTTAATGGTATGCTTATCCCGATGAAAGTGCACACTTCCGGCACCACCCTTACCGCTCTTGCAGTGGATTTTGACGTAGTCGACAAAGTTTTTATTTTCCATGAAATGCCCTAACCGTAAGTGTTTTAGCCGTCGCTATGTTTTGATGAAAAAGCATTTACGGCATCCATGAGGGCCTCGGTAATGGCATCTATTGAGCCCACCCCTTCAATTTCTTCCAGTAAATCGCGGTCTTTATAAAAAGAGGCTACCGGTTCTGTTTTGGTGCGATACTCTTGCACCCGCTTGCGAATGGTATCTATATCCGTATCATCTGTGCGACCGCTCGTGAGGCCACGTTTGAGGATGCGTTGTGTGAGCTCTTCTTCATCTACCACGAGGCTCAACACACAGCTTACTGCCGTTCCTTTATCGGTGAGCATATGCTCCAGAGCCTCAGCCTGGGCAGTGGTGCGCGGAAAACCATCGAAAATTATGCCTTTTTTACCCGCCTGGCGCGCCTGATCAACAGCACCGCCCAACATACCGATTACCACCGCATCCGGCACCAATTGTCCGGCATCCATAAACTCTTTAGCCGCAAGCCCAAGGGCTGTTCCGTTGGCAATTTCTGAACGGAGGAGGTCGCCGGTCGAAATATGCAGCAACTGAAAGTGCTCCTTCAAACGCTCTGCCTGCGTGCCCTTTCCGCTGCCGGGAGGGCCAAACAATATTAAATTGATCATGATTTCGAACTTAGAGCGCAAAGATACTGTTGTTATAGGTAATTCAGGCGCTCAAGAACTTTCAGGTTACAATTATGCCGGTTATAGAATCGATAAAAGACATACTTACCAAAAACAAAGCGTATTTATTTTCTAAGTACAGCTTATCCAGCATCGGTGTTTTTGGCACAGTACTGACAGACGACTTTCAGGAAGAACACGCTATAGAGATTATTGTGGATTTCAAGAAACCAATCGGTATTGAAATTGTAGATCTTGAAGATGAGCTCGGCAAATTATTGCAGTATAAGGTTGATCTCGTCACAAAAAACGGGATTGAAAAATCGTACTACAATATGTTTCGCAAAGAGATACAATACATTTGATTGCGGCATTACCGGTGTAGGTTTAATCAACAGGGTTGCAAAAAACAACTGCCTGCCGCTGGCACGTTTCCGTACATTGTAAAACGTATCATCACGTATAACCTGAACATACATTCTCCCTACCCCTTTTTCGCATTGCAGGTAAACGGCTTCATAGTGCCGTAAATGCCACTTATTCAAATCTATTCGTTAACATTGCATGATGAAGGTTTTTTACATCATACTCGGTGTATTTATCACATTTATGGTGATTATGTTTTTACGTGTTGGCGACAAAACTGATTTAACAGAAGTTGTTAGTCATACAGAAAAAATTCAAGTTATATTTTATCAGCCGGATGGCACTGAAAAATTTGTGGATATTACCGATCGTTCGGACATTAAACAGTTTGATGGATTTATAAGCGACGACAACACACCGGTATACACCTGTGGATTTAGCGGTAAAATGGTGTTCTTTTTATATCCAGACATGGCGCCGCCGGGAAAAAATACAATTGTAGTTGAATTTAATCTGGAAGAAGACTGCAGACATGCTGCCTATTATTTTGATGACGCTCTGCAAACAAAAATGCTTACTAAAAAGGGTGTTGATTATTTAAACAGCATCAAACAGTAATATGCCCATTTTAGATCCACGTGAAATCAAGGGTCCGGTATTGCCGGCCTTAATTATGGCGAATATATTTCCGCTGGTTGGTATTATCTATGATGAAATTTCTTTTTTCGCTTTATTCTATTTGTATTGGTGGGAAACTGTAATTGTGAGCATTTTTCGCTGGCTAAAAATGTCGTGGGCTGAGAAGCCTTCCGAACCTGATCCAAATTACACGGTGAATGGTCGCACGTTAACGTATGAGCAGGTGAACAACCGCGGTCGCACGCGCAGGCAATATTTTTTTATACGCAGCGCCATTCTCTTATTTTACCTGATTTTTATTATTGTGTTTGTGGGTGCAGTGAGCACGATGCATGAAGACATCAGTGGATTTGCAAGTGCGATTACGTTTGAAGAGCCTTGGGTTTTTTGGAGTTTCATTGGATTTACCGCCTTACATCTTACCGAATATATCACGTGGATAATGCGTCAGGCATACAAAGAGACCACCTTGCGCGAACTTTCTTCGCCTTTTGATGGCAGGATTATACTGATGCACTTAGTAATTGTATTAGGTACGTTTCTGGCGATGTATACCAGCGAAAACATTTTCCCGAACCATCCGCGGGCAGCAAGTATTGGCTATGGTGTGTTATTTGTAACCATAAAAACCGTTGTTGATATTATTGCTTACAAAAAAAATCAACCGCGTCAGCAGACTTTAGATGCGCTGCTCAGAAGAAAATAAAGTGGTTTATATATTTGCCAGTGTGGCGCACAATAAAGTCCAAAATTTTTCGACAGAAGCAATATGTACTTTTTCATCAGGCGAATGCGGATGTTTAATAGTAGGGCCGAATGAAATCATATCCAATCCGTGATAACGTTCGCCTAAAATGCCGCATTCCAACCCTGCATGTATCGCCATTACTTTAGGTGCAGATGCAAACAGTTTTTGATAATTATCTTTCAACACCTGTAAAATATGCGAATCCGGATTTGGCGCCCAGCCCGGGTATGCGCCGCCGTGTTCAACAACTGCGCCAATTAATGCAAAGGGAGCGGCCACCGTATAGGCAACATCCATTTTTTCGCTTTCTATAGAAGAGCGTTGTAAGCTCTGTGTAATAAACGTGCCGTCTTGCACAATCACCCTTGCAAGCGACGAGCTCGTTTGTACCAATCCGGCTATAGCACTACTCATGGTATATACACCATTATGCGCTGCCTGAATGGCGTAGATTATTTTTTGTGTATCGTCAATTGACAGTACTTGTGCAGGTAAAGCAACCGGCTCAATAGAAATCTGTAAACCACCATCTTGCAACTGGAATTCTAATTGCATATCCGCAGCACGTTGCTTGGCTATTGACACCCATTGTGCATCTGTAACCGTAACTATTGCAAATGATTCGCGTGGAATGGCATTGCGCAAACTACCACCATCTATAGATGCAATTTGCAATCCATAGGTGCGGCAATCGTACATCAGACGATTCATGATTTTATTCGCATTTCCGCGTTCAAGATGAATGTCGACCCCGCTGTGCCCCCCTTTTAATCCACTTACCGCAATTCTAAACGCCTGCGCGTGTGCCGGAGGTGTTTGTTGTTGACAGATGTATTTAGTGTTGGTATCGATACCGCCTGCGCAACCAATTGAAAATTCATCATCATCTTCGGTATCCAGATTTAATAAGATTTTTCCTTGTAATAAACCTTGTTGTAATTCCTTTGCACCGGTCATACCGGTTTCTTCATCAATAGTAAACAAAGCCTCCAAAGCCGGATGCGGAATATCTGTTGACGCCAATAATGCCATAATAGCAGCCATGCCCATGCCATTATCCGCACCCAAGGTAGTTCCTTTAGCCTTTACCCATTCACCGTCGATATAGGACTGAATACCCTGTGTAGCGAAATCAAACGCTGTATCTGCGTTTTTTTGGTGCACCATGTCCAAATGGCTCTGCAGGATAACGGTTGGCCTGTTTTCCATGCCGGTGGTGGCCGGCTTAAAGATAATCACGTTGCCAATAGGGTCTTGAACAGTGCGCAGGTTCAACGATTGACCAAAAGCGACCATATAGGCTGAAATTTTCTCCTCTTTCTTAGAAGGGCGGGGGATTTCGTTGATATCCTCGAAAAAACTCCAAACCGGTGCCGGGGCTAATTGACGAACGGGATTATGCATAACAATAGAATTTTATGTAAATATTCAGGCAAAGTTGGCAAACTTTACCTATATTGTGCTCTTAAAATCTTTTCATAATTTCTAAATTCAATTAACATGAAAATTTTGACACTAAACTTCCGCAAACTGATGGCGACTCTGTTTGTGGCAGGTATGGGGGTTGCGGCAACGAACGCCCAGTCGTATTATGTCCAGAACAGTTGTGACTTTACGCCACTGGGCACAGCCGGAACGGTTGTTTGTCTGGGTGATGATGTAGTAAGTTCAGCTGTACCACTGGGTTTTACGTTTAACTTTTATGGCACTGATTTTACGCAGGGTTATATTAGCTCAAACGGATTTTTCAGCTTTACAGCCGGTATGGGAAGTGGCTGTTGCACAGGTCAGGTATTACCAAGCGGAACATTCCCAAATACAATTTTCCTCGGACAAGAAGACTGGGATCCAAACTCTTGTATAGATGGTGATATTACCTACTATACAACAGGTGCTCCGGGAAGCCAGATTTTTGTATTGAGCTACGTTGACGTACCTCACTATCCTGGTCCAGAAGGTGTTTTCCCAATTACTGTTCAATTACAATTGTATGAAGGCACAAATGAAATTCGCATTGTTACTACACAAATGAACAGCGATGGTGGTCTTCACACAATGGGTTTAAACCATGATGGTACTGAAGCTGATGTAGTTCCTGGTCGTAACAGCACCAGCTGGTCTGCTTTTTCTGAGTGTATTTCTTTCACTGTATTCACACCATTTGCATTAGATGCAGGTGTAATAGATGTAACAGCTCCAACAACAGCTGTTGATTTATTTACTGAATCTATCACCGTTACCGTTAAAAACTACGGTGCAGATGCTATTTCAGGATTCCCTGTAAGCTATAGCGTAGATGGTGGTGCAGCAGTAACTGAAACCTATACAGGTACTATTCCTTCATTAGGTACAGGTAGCTATACTTTTGCTACTACTTATGATTTTTCTGCTGATGGTTGTTATGATATCACTGCCTACACCGGTTTAGTTGGTGATGGTGATGCGGCAAACGACAGCTATACTGAATCTGTTTGTAACCTCGGTCCTATTACTGGAACTGGAGCTGTTTATGTTTATAGCAACACAACCGGTGCTGAACCTTGGGGCACTACTACAAATACAACTGCTATGACATCTGTATTTGGTGCTGAAGGAACAGGTTGGACTCGTGCTTTCTTCGAAACAATCGATCCGGGTGCTACTTTCACTCCAGACAATTGCTTTGTATTCCTGGAAGGTTCAGATGCGCATGCAAATGAATTAGAAACATTCCTGACAGCTAACATTACCTTAATTGAAAACTGGGTTTCTTCAGGTGGTAAATTATTACTGAATGCTGCACCTAACGAAGGTGATGGTATGAGCTTTGGCTTTGGTGGAACTACCTTAACATATGCTTACTTCACTAACAACGCAACTGTTGGCGCTGTAGGTCACCCAATTTTCTCAGGTCCATTTACACCTGTAGGAACTGACTGGACAGGTTCTTCATTCGGACACGCTATTGTGAGCGGAACAGGTCTTACTAATGTAATTGTAGACTTGTTTAATCCAACAGCTGCTGTATTAACAGAAAAATCATGGGGTTCTGGAACAGTTATGTTTGGTGGTATGACTACAAACAACTTCCATTCTCCACTTACAGAAGCTGCTAACTTGCGTGCAAACATTTTAAGTTATTTAAGCTGCTCACCAGTTGCTATTTGCGAAATACCAACCGGATTATTTGCTGATGGTGTTACAACTGATGACGCAACTTTACATTGGGATGCAGTTGACGGTGCTGATCAATATCGCGTAGCACTTCAAAACACTGCTACAGGCTTCTTGAAAACAAGAGGTTTCTCTGAAAACATGGCTGTGTTGACTGATGTTTTAGATCCATTAACTACCTATGCATTCCGTGTTAAAACTGTATGCTATGATGATTTAGGCATTATTTCTGCACCTTCACCATGGTCTTACTTTACTACCCTTGGTCGTATTGGTGAAGATAATGGTGTAGTAAGCATGTTCCCTAACCCAACTTCAGGTGCATTTACTATTAATGTAAGTGGTTATAACAATAACACTTTCAACATGGTAATTACCAGCGCTACAGGTCAGGTTGTTTACACCAAAGTAATTAACGTGAACAGCGATAACTTTGCTGAAACAATTGATTTAAGCTCTGCATCTGCAGGCATGTATCAGGTTTCATTGATGAACGAAACACATCAATTGAATTATCCTGTTGTAGTTATTAAATAAGAAGTTTAATACACAAAAAAAAAGAGAGGCGTAAAGCCTCTCTTTTTTTTTGAGGAATGAGGAATAAGGAATGAGGAATATGGAATATTACTTAATTGCATTCCGCTCTTGCGTATCAGCTGGATTGCTTCGCTACACACCCTTGACGAAGTTGATTTCCTGCATTCGTCTCACAAATTAATAAAGGAATAAGGAATGAGGAATAAGGAATAATGCTTAATTACATTCCGCTCTTGCGTTTCAGCTAAATTGCTTCACCACACACACCCTCGACGAAGTCGATTTGCATTCGTCTCACAAATTAATAAAGGAATAAGGAATGAGGAATATTACTAAATTCCATTCCGCTCTTGCGTATCAGCTAAATTGTTTCGCCACACACACCCTCGACGAAGTCGATTTCCTGCATTCGTCTCACTACTCACTACCCACTACTCA
>ERZ795044.4605-NODE-4605-length-11274-cov-9.120242_pt1 | contig 11274 bp, 10 predicted proteins | sample MGYA00375128_ERZ795044 | MGnify/ENA primary metagenome ERZ795044 (study PRJEB30173, sample SAMN05720213) | anaerobic digester metagenome | isolation source: active sludge of municipal wastewater-treating anaerobic digesters | place: USA | collected 2014-12-22 ... | reverse complement strand
CGCGCGTGCGCCGTGATGGCACGATGGCGATGTCGTCGAAGGAATAGGCCCGGCGTCCGCGTTTGCCGCGTCCGATCTCGATCTCGGTCACCGGAGCAGCCTACCGACGCGGATGCCGGGTGCCCGCCACCGCGCCCACCGCGGACTCAGGAGCAGCTCGCGCACTCAGGGTCGGATACGGCCCTGAGTCGGCGAAGTGCTCCTGAGTTCGCGAAGGAAAGCGTTTTCGCCCGGGGGTGGGGTGAGGCACACTGGAACGTCGGCACCGCTGCCGCTGCCAGCCAGAAGCACCACCCCCGCACTGCCGCCCGGCCCGCCACCCCCCACGGGGTCGCCGACGAGCCGCCCGGCCGTCCACCACCGCAACCCGGACATGGAGCACACGTGTCATCACCCAGCGCACCCGTCGCGACCCCAGCCCACCCCGAGTACCCCGACAAGATCGACGGTGCCGTCCTCAAGGTGGCCGGCGTCGTCGTCCTCGGCGCGATCATGTCGATCCTCGACATCACCGTCGTCAACGTCGCCCTGCCGACCTTCCAGACCGAGTTCGCCGTGGACGGCGAGCCCCTCCCGTACTCCACCGTCGCGTGGACGGTGACGGCCTACACGCTGGCTCTCGCCACGGTCATCCCGCTCACCGGGTGGGCCGCCGACCGGTTCGGCACCAAGCGCCTGTACATGACGGCTCTCTTCCTCTTCACAGCCGGCTCCGTCCTGTGCGCCATGGCCACCTCGATCGAGCTGCTCATCGGCTTCCGCGTCCTGCAGGGGCTCGGCGGCGGCATGCTCATGCCGCTCGGCATGACGATCATGACCCGCGCGGCCGGCCCGGCCCGCATGGGACGCCTCATGGCCATCCTCGGCGTGCCGATGCTGCTCGGCCCGATCTTCGGCCCCATCCTCGGTGGCTGGCTCATCGAGAACTACTCGTGGCAGTGGATCTTCCTCATCAACCTGCCCATCGGCGCGGCCGCGCTCGTCTACTCGTTCCTGGTGCTGCCCTCGGACAGCCCCGAGCCCTCGGAGTCCTTCGACTGGGTCGGCATGGCCCTGCTGTCACCGGGGCTGGCACTCTTCCTCTACGGCATCTCCTCGATCCCCGGAGAGGGCACCTTCTTCTCCCCCAAGGTCGTCGTCCCCGGCACCGTCGGTCTGCTCATGGTCGCGGTGTTCGCGGTCTGGAGCTTCCGCCCCAAGCACCCGCTGCTCGACCTGCGCCTGTTCAAGAACCGCAACCTCACGGTGTCGGTCATCACGATGTTCCTCTTCGCCGCGGCGTTCTTCGGTGGCCTGCTCCTCGTGCCGACCTACTTCCAGCAGGTCCGCGGCGAGACCGCGCTCGCGGCCGGCTGGCTGATGGCCGTGCAGGGCCTGGGCGCGATGATCACGATGCCCATCGCCGGCGCCCTCACCGACAAGCTGCCCGTGGGGCGCATCGCGCCCTTCGGGCTCGTCGCGATCATCGCGGGGATGTTCGCCCTGACGCAGCTGACCGCGACGACGAGCTACTGGTTCATCCTGCCCGTGCTGTTCGTCATGGGTCTCGGCATGGGCGGCACGATGATGCCCCTCATGACGTCGGCCCTGAAGACGCTGACGTCGCACGAGGTCGCCCGCGGCTCGACGCTGCTCAACATCAGCCAGCAGATCGCGTCGTCCATCGGTGTCGCGATCATGTCGGTCGTGCTCACCAACGGCCTGAACAACGACCCGCTGCTCCAGGCCTCGAAGGCCTTCAACGAGGCGAGCGAGGGCGTCACCGACCCGGCCCAGCTCGGCAGCATCGCCGCGCGCTTCCCCGAGGTCGCAGCCCTGCTCGCCCGCGGCCAGGAGTTCTTCATGGCCGCGGTCAACGAGGCGATGGCCAGCGCGTTCGCCACGACCTTCTGGGTCGCCGCGGTACTGCTGTCACTGACCCTGATCCCCGCGTACTTCCTGCCGCGCCAGCACGAGGAGTCGCACCTGCTCGACGACGCGGAGGCCGCGGACGTCGCGCCGCCCATCGTGCTGCACTGATCGGCCAAACGGCCGTGTCCCGGATGCCGGTCCCCCACCAGGGGGGCCGGCATCCGGCATGCTGGGGCGGGTGCAGCCCGGACCGGACGACGCCATCACCGACATCGCCGGTGTCCTGGTCGGCCACGCCACCCGTGCCGAAGCGGGCTGGCTGACCGGGGTCACCGTCGTCGTGGCGCCACCGGGAACCGTCGGTGGGGTCGACGTGCGCGGTGGCGGCCCCGGGACCCGCGAGACCGACCTGCTCGACCCCCGCACGCTCGTCGACGCGGTGGATGCCGTGGTGCTCGCCGGTGGGAGCGCCTTCGGGCTGGCTGCCGCGGACGGGGTCGCCGCGGGGCTCTACGAGGCCGGCCGGGGCTGGTCGGTGGGGCCCGGCGAGCACGAGCGGGTGCCGATCGTCCCTGCGGCCATCCTGTTCGACCTCGGGCGCGGCGGTGGTTGGCTCAACCACCCGGGGTCGGTCGACGGCGCCGCGGCCCTCGCGGCGGCGCGCGCCGGTCCGGTCGCGCAGGGTGCTGTGGGTGCGGGCACCGGGGCGCGGACCGGCGGGTTGCGCGGTGGGGTCGGCACGGCATCCGCGGTCCTGGCCTCGGGTGTGACGGTGGGCGCGCTCGTAGTGGTCAACGCGGTCGGCGCGCCCTTCGGGACCGACGGTCGACTGCTGGCCGCCCACCTGGCTGCTGACCTCGAGCTCCCCACGCCGGATGCGGGGCTGGTCGAGTCGTACCGGGCGGCGCGCGCCGCGGAGGTCGAGACGCTGAGGGCCGGGACCGCGACCACTGTGGCCGTCGTCGCGACGGACGCCACGCTGACCAAGGCCGGGTGCGGCGTGCTCGCGGGGGTCGCCCACGACGGGTTCGCGCGGGCGCTGTCGCCCGTGCACACGGCGTTCGACGGTGACACGGTGTTCGCGCTGGCCACCGGGGCGCGCTCAGCGGTCGAGGGGCTCGACGAGGTCGAGCTCCAGACCGCTGCGGCCGACTGCGTCGCACGGGCGATCGTGCGGGCCGTGCTGGCGTCAACCTCGGTCGACCGGACCGCTGACGGCGGGGTCGCCCTCGCCTCCTACCGCGACGCGATCGTGGGCGGGGCCGACTGATCCCGGCCGGGCGTGACGTCAGGCCGCCGCGAGCGCGCCCTCGACGACTCCGACGAGCTCGTCGCGGCTCGGGCCCTCACTGGATGCCGGCCGCCAGCCCGTCTCGTACACCGCCCTCGCCAGCGGCTCCGCCGGCTGGAGTGACGGCGGCAGGGCAGCCATGGCCAGGAACGGCCCGGTGTGCTCGTGGATGCGCGGGTCCACCTCGCCTGCGGCGTGGATCGCCGCTGAGGTGAGGGGGCGCGTGAGGTCGAGCTCGGCGCCCTGCCAGCGCTCCACCGCCGCGTCATCGGTCGCGATGTGATCGGCCACCCAGGGCGCGATGAACTCATCGCACCACGCACCGAAGGGCTCGGCGATCGACTCGGGCTCTGCACCGGCGTCGAGCAGGGTCAGCAGCGCGTCCACCTGCATGCTGGCCATGGCGACTCCTCGGCCGGCGGTCGGCGTCGTGGTCGAGACGGCATCCCCGATGCTCACGAGGCCGGGCACGGTGCGCTGGCTGCGGTAGACGTTGCGCAGGGCCCCACCGACCAGGACGCCGCTCTTCGGCCGGGCGCGCCCGGGGTGCGTCCACTCCGCGAGCACGGGGATCGCCCGGCAGGCGGCCTCGAAGGCGCCCTGGTGCCGCAGCTGCTTGAGGGCGGCATCGGCCGTCGGTCGGATCAGCACCACCGAGAAGTGGCCGGTCTCCTGCGGGAACAGGAGTGCCTGGTAGCCGTCGAAGCCACCGAACCAGCCGATGAGGTTGGTGACCGGGCCGGGCTCGGCACCCGGGCGGAGTCGGAAGCAGCGGTCGACGTAGGCCATGCCGCAGTCGCCTCCCAGGGTGGTGACCGAGCCCCCGAGCCGCGAGGCGCGCCCCGAGGCATCCACGACGAGGTCGGCCTCGTGGTGGATGCCGTCGACCACGGCGCCCACCACGCGGCATCCGTCCTCGATCAGCCGGTCCACGTGTCCGACGCGCAGCGACAGGCCCGGTACGTCCGCGGCGGCGAGGCGCAGCGCCCGCTCGTAGGTCACTCGCCGGGAGTGCACGACCACCGCGCCCCCCGGGGACCCGAGCGGCCCGAGGTCGACCGGCTCGGGGCCGAGGGAGCACCAGGCCCGGAAGGCCTCGGGCCACTCGGACTGCAGGAGCCAGCTCACCTGGGGTCGGAAGTTGTGGGCGTGCGCGAACTGCATGACCCCCCTCCTCGGCCAGCCACCTTCGGTGCGCGGGCCGGGGTCTCGGTCCACCGATGTGACCCGGTGGCCACGGCGGGCGAGGGTTGCCCCCACGGTGAGCCCCGTGGGGCCTGACCCGATGACCAGGACGTCCATGTCCGCACCTCTCTTCTTCCGATACACTATGAGTGTTTTCAGTACATCAATAGTCACCTCAAATGGAAGTGGACGTCAAGATGCCCGAGGCACCCAGGCGCAGCTACCGGTCGGGGTTACGCGACGAGCAGGCGCGGGGAACCGCCCGCCGCGTCGTCGAAGCCGGTCGCGCGCTCTTCGTGGAGCGGGGCTACGCGGCCACGACCATCGACGCCATCGCCGATCGCGCCGGCGTGAGCCGCAAGACCGTGTTCAACGCCGTGGGAGGGAAGCCTGCGCTCCTGAAGCTCGCCTGGGACTGGGCGCTCGTGGGCGACGACGAGCCCGTGCCGATGGCGCAACGCCCCGAGGTGCAGGCACTGATGGCAGAGACCGACCCGGACGCCCTGGTCGCCCGCTGGGCGAGGTTCGACGCGGCGATCAGTGCCCGCCTTGCTCTGTTGTACCCGGTGCTGCAGATCGCCGCGGACGGCGACCCCGACGTCGCGGCCCTCAACCGCCAGTCAGAGGACAACCGGCTGGGGGGCGCGCGGGCCCTCGTCGAGGCCCTCGGCGAGCTCGGCGGGCTGCGTCCGGGCCTGCGCAGGCAGCGTGCGACCGAGGTGGTCGCCACGTTGATGGACCCGGTCGCCTACCGGCGCCTCGTGCACGACGCCGGCTGGACCTTCGACGAGTACGCCGACCACCTCGAGCGGATGGTCACCGCGGCGATCCGCTGAGACGGGCCTGGCCCGTGGTCCGTCAGCCCTGGGAGTAGTTGGGCGCCTCGACGATGCCGGTGATGTCGTGGGGGTGCGACTCGCGCAGCCCCGCCGGCGTGATCCGGATGAAGCGGCCCCGGGCCTTCAGCTCGGGGACGGTGCGGGCCCCGACGTAGAACATCGACTGGTGCAGGCCCCCGATGAGCTGGTGCGCGACGGCGCCGACGGGACCGCGGTAGGCCACCTGGCCCTCGATGCCCTCGGGGACGATCTTGTCGTCGGAGGTGACGTCGGCCTGGAAGTAGCGGTCCTTGGAGTACGACTTCTTGCCCCGTGACGACATCGCGCCGAGCGAGCCCATGCCGCGGTAGGCCTTGAACTGCTTGCCGTTGATGAAGACGAGCTCGCCCGGGCTCTCCTCGCAGCCGGCCAGCAGCGAGCCGATCATGACCGTGTCGGCACCGGCCACGAGGGCCTTGGCGATGTCGCCCGAGTACTGCAGGCCACCGTCCCCGATGAGCGGCACACCGGCCGGGGCACACGCGAGCGACGCCTGGTAGATGGCGGTGACCTGCGGGACGCCGACGCCCGCGACGACGCGCGTGGTGCAGATCGACCCGGGGCCGACCCCGACCTTGACGGCATCGGCACCGGCGTCGATGAGCGCCTGTGCCCCCGCCCGGGTCGCGACGTTGCCGCCGATGACCTGCACGTGGCGGGTCGCCGGGTCACGCTTGACCCGCTCGATCATCTCGAGCAGGAGACGGGCGTGACCGTGGGCGGTGTCGACGACGAGGACGTCCACCCCGGCATCCACGAGGGTCGTCGCGCGCTGCCAGGCCTCCCCGAAGTACCCGACGGCCGCGCCGACGAGCAGGCGCCCGTCGGCGTCCTTGCTGGCGTTCGGGAACTGCTCGGACTTCACGAAGTCCTTGACGGTGATGAGCCCCTGCAGGCGCCCCTGCTCGTCGATGATCGGCAGGCGCTCGCGCTTGTGCTGGCGCAGCAGGAGGGTGGCCTCGTCGTGGCTGATGCCGACGTGACCGGTGATGAGCGGCATCGGCGTCATGACGTCACGCACGATGGTGTCGGCCCACTCGGCGACCGGGGTGAAGCGCAGGTCGCGGTTGGTGACGATGCCGAGCAGTCGCTCGCCCTCGTCGATGACCGGCAAGCCCGAGACGCGGTAGCGCCCGCAGATGTCGTCGAGCTCCTCGAGGGTGGCGTCCGGGCCGATCGTCACCGGGTTGGAGATCATGCCGGTCTGGGTGCGCTTCACGAGGTCGACCTGGTAGGCCTGGTCCTCGATCGAGAGGTTGCGGTGCAGCACGCCGAGGCCGCCGTGACGGGCCATCGCGATCGCCATCCGCGCCTCGGTCACCGTGTCCATCGCCGCCGAGATCAGGGGCACGCGGATGGAGATCTCCCGGGTGAGCCGGGCCGTGGTGTCCACCTCGCTGGGGATGACGTCGGTCTCGCCCGGCTGGAGCAGGACGTCGTCATAGGTCAGGCCGAGCTCGGCAAAGGGAGAGTGCGGGGCTGCACTGGGCAGGTCCCGGTCGAGGGTGGTGTCGATCTCGTCGAGTCCGAGGCTCATTGCCCGATTCTACGGGCTGCGGCAGGGGGCTCCTGCCGCAGCCCGTGACGTCCCTGCTCAGCGGGCAGTGGGCGGGAGGTCCCACTCGTCGTCGCTCGTGCGCAGCACGGCGCCCGCCACGATCGCGTAGCCGACGGTGGTGGCGCCCCAGCCGAGGACGACGTCGAGCAGCCGGTTGGGCACGACCACCGCCGAGACGACGTGGATCGGCTGGGCGACCGCGATGAGGGCCCCCACCCACCAGGCCACGACCCGGGCCCGCACGACGGCGATGGCGACGAGCACCATGCCGATGAGGTGACCGATGACGAAGGTCAGGGCGCCGGCGAGCATCGCCGGGGCATCCATGAGCAGGGCCGCGTCCGCGGCCACCGACGCCTGGTCGTCGCCGCGGGCCAGGAGCGCCTCGACGAGGATGTCGGGCGCGCCGACGGCGCTGCCGAGGGCGTAGGCGCCGAAGAGGACTGCTGTCCCCCACGTGGCGAGCAGGGGTGCCCGGCGCCTCGCGACGAACCCCATCGCCAGCGCGCTGAGCATGAGGAACGGCGTGACGAGCAGGGCGATCCAGGACATCGCTGCCGCCCGGCCGGGCGACGCTGCCATGCCCGCGACCATCTCGGTCGTCGAGTCGTCGGTCCAGTACGGCATCACGGCACGGATCACCGTCACCCCGAGCGGGCCGAGGACGAGGGCGGCGGCCGCCATACGGCGCCAGGTCCGCCGCAGGTCACGCGGGGTGGTGGTGGACGGGTCGGCGACGGCGGCCGCGGCCGCCGTCGGGTGCTGCTGGGTGGTGCTCATCGGGTGCTCCTCGGGTCGGGGTGTTCGGTGCTCCCCAACCGTCGCGTCGCCCGGGATGACCCGTCGTCGGAGCGGGCACTGCACCTGACGTGCGTGGTGGTACGGATGACGAGGCGTTCACCCGCGCCTAGCCTGATCGGCATGACCTGGCCGAGGCGCGTCACCTACCTCTTGTGGGCCGTGTCGGGCGCGCTCCTCGTCCTCGCCGTCATGGCAGTTCGGGACAAGGGCGACCCGGCGGGTGCATGGCTGGTCGGTGGGGTGGTGTTGTGCTCGGCCGTGCCGTTCGCCGCGGGCCACCTCGCCACCCGGCACGACCCCGCGAACTGGGTCGGCACCTGGCTCACCGCCGCCGGCGCGAACATCGTGCTGCAGATGGCGCACGGGACCTGGGCGGAGGCCCTGGCCGCTCCCCCGAGCGACCTCGCGGCCAGCTCAGAGCTGCTCAACCTCACCCAGGGCATCTGGATGGGCTGGTTCCTGCCGTTCGCCATGGTGCTGCTGCTCTTCCCGGACGGCCGCCCGGTCGACACGATGGCACGTCGCACCGCGATCGCGCTCCCCCTGCTCGTCGTCGCCTTCAACGTCCTGCTCGCGGTCGCGCCCGGGTCGCTCGCACCACCGCTGCCCGACTGGCCGCGCCCGTTCGGCACCCACTGGATCGGGTACGCCACGATCCCCGTGCTCATCGCGTTCTACGCCGGCCTCGTGGCGGCGGCCCTGTCGACCCGGCGCCGCTACCGCGCCGCGGCGACGGCCCTGGACAAGGAGCGCCTGCGCTGGATGTTCCTCGCGTGCCTCAGCGTGCCGGCGACGATCCTGCTGTGCTGGGCAGGGTTCCTGCTCACCGGCACCCCGATCGTCGCCCTCGGGGGCCTCGTCGCGATGAACCTCGCGATCCCCGCGGCGACCCTCGTGGCGATGCTCCGCCACGACCTCTACGACGTCGACAAGGCGCTGGTGGCCACCGCGGCCTACTCCACGTTGGCGTTCGGTGTCGTCGCGACGTATGCCGTGCTGTCGGCGACGCTCGGACGTGCCCTCGGAGGCGACTCCACCACCGCCGCGGTGCTGGCGACCGTCGTCGTGATGATCGCCCTCCTCCCGGCCCGATCCCTGTTGCTGAAGGTCCTCGGCAGGCGGCTGCACCCCCGCAGGGCCAGGGGGGTCGGGGCGGTCCGGCAGCTCGTTGCGGCCGTCCACGCGGGCGAGGTCGAGCCCGAGCGCCTCGAGCAGGTGCTGCGTGACGGGTTGCGCGACCCCGGCCTGCGGGTCGGCTACCGCAGGCCGGGCGGCACCGCCTTCGTCGATGTCGACCAACGCCAGGTGCCCGCGGAGGGTAGCGCCCCGATCACCCTTGCCGACCACGTCGTCGGGGTGATCCGCCCCGGGGACGGGAGCCCCGGCATCCCCGAGGAGGTTGCCCGAGAAGCCGCCCTGCTCGCCGAGTCGGTGCGGCTGCGGGGTGAGCTCTCCCAGGCCCTGACCGAGGTCGAGGCCAGCCGCCGACGCCTGCTGCAGGCCGGTTACGAGGAGCGGCGCCGGCTGGAGATGGACCTGCACGACGGCGCGCAGCAGCGCCTCGTCTCGCTGGGGATGCGCCTGCGGGTGGCGCAGCACCGGGCGGGCGCCGGGGACGCCGTCGACCTCGACCAGCTCGTCGACGGCGCGGTCGGCGAGCTCGGCCTCGCGGTGAGCGAGCTCCGCCAGATCGCCCACGGCCTGCGTCCGAGCTGCCTGGACGACGGGCTCGCGCCCGCGCTGGAGAGCCTCACGCGCTCGAGCGCCCTACCCCTCGAGATCACCTGTGCCGCGGACGACCTGCCCGAGCACGTCAGCCTCACGGCGTACTACGTCGCGAGCGAGGGGGTGGCCAACGCGGTCAAGCACGCCGAGGCCTCCCGCGTGGCCGTCGACGTGCGCCAGGAGGAGTCGGCCGTGCACGTGGCGGTCCGCGACGACGGCCGGGGTGGGGCCCGCATCGCCCCCGGCTCGGGGCTGGCGATGCTGCGCGACCGGGTCGACGCCCTCGGCGGGCGCCTCACCGTCGCGTCCGACCCCCTGGCCGGCACCTCCATCGAGGCGGTCATCCCGTGCGCATCGTGATCGGTGAGGACTCGGCACTGTTCCGTGCCGGGTTGCGTTCGCTGCTCACCGAGGTCGGTCACGACGTCGTGGCCGACGCTCCCGACGCCCCCAGCGCCCTCGCCGCGGTGCTCGCGCACGACCCCGACCTCGCGATCCTCGACGTGCGGATGCCGCCCGACCACGCCGACGACGGTGCACGGGTCGCGGCCCGGGTGCGTCGCGAACGACCGCGCACCGGCGTGCTGCTGCTGTCCCAGCACGTGGAGACGAGACTGTCGGTCGACCTGGTGGCTGCCGGTCACTTCGGCTACCTGCTCAAGGACAGGGTGCTGGACGTCGGGCAGTTCCTCGAGGCCCTCGAGCGCGTCGCGCGAGGCGGGTCTGCTCTCGACCCCGAGGTCGTCGCCCGGCTCATGGTGGGTGGGAGCCCGGGGTTGGCCTCACTCACGCCTCGCGAGCGCGAGGTGCTCGCGCTGATGGCCGAGGGGTTGACCAACGCCGGGATCGCCTCCCGGCTGGTCGTGGCGGAGCGAACCGTCGAGACCCACATCGCCCGCATTCTCGGGAAGCTCGGCCTCGCCGAGGCCACCTCGCAGGACCACCGTCGGGTGCTCGCCGTGCTTCGCCACCTCGACGAGCACCGGGCTGGTTGATCGGTGAACCACGTTGTCCTGAAGGCTTGTTGATGCCTCCACGACTTCGCCTCACGTCTTGACCAACTCCTGACCAATGGCATACCCACCCTTTCCCAAGGCCCTCCTACCGTGAAGTCTCCCGCCACTCGGGGAAGTGGCCCAGCACGTATGGAGGCAGGAATGTCGGAGACCACCCGGCTCCCGGGACCCGTTGCCGACCTGTGGGACTGGCAGCTCGAGGGGTCCTGCCGTCGCATCGGCCCCGAGGTCTTCTTCCACCCCGAGGGTGAGCGCGGCACCAAGCGCCGCATCCGGGCCGGGGCCGCCAAGGAGGTCTGCTTCGACTGCCCGGTGATCCAGGCCTGCCGTACCCACGCGCTGGCGGTGCGTGAGCCCTACGGCGTGTGGGGCGGGCTCACCGAGGACGAGCGCGAGTCCTACTACGCGCGGGGGCGCCACATCGCGTCCTGAACAGTCACCGCCGGGGCCGTGACTGCGACGCCGAGAACCCGGGGGCGAGAAGCAGTCCGGGCCGCAGGATGACCCGCCACCGGAGACCGCGTCTTCGGTAGCAGGCGATCTGCGGCCCGGGCAACGCCCACCCGCGTACGGTTGGGCCGGTGAGCACCCCCATCGAGATCCCGATCCGCGACGAGAGCATCCGCCTGGGCCAGCTGCTCAAGCTGGCCGGTGTCGTCGACGACGGGGCGATGGCCCGCGAGGTCATCGAGCGCGGCGTGGTCGCCGTCAACGGCGAGGTCGACACCCGCCGCGGCCGCCAGGTGCGCGCAGGCGACGTCGTGACCTTCGAGGACGAGACCCTGCACGTCACCGCCACCCCCTGACCCACCTCCTCGCGGAGTCAGGAGCAGCTCGCCGACTCATGGCCGTATCGGACCCTGAGTCGGCGGAGTGCTCCTGAGTCCGCAAAAGGGCCGGATGCCGCCCGCTCTGGTGAGCGGACGGCATCCGGTTCGTGCGTGGTGCGCCGTCAGGCGGCGCGGGGAG
>ERZ795044.4604-NODE-4604-length-11277-cov-17.725628_pt1 | contig 11277 bp, 11 predicted proteins | sample MGYA00375128_ERZ795044 | MGnify/ENA primary metagenome ERZ795044 (study PRJEB30173, sample SAMN05720213) | anaerobic digester metagenome | isolation source: active sludge of municipal wastewater-treating anaerobic digesters | place: USA | collected 2014-12-22 ... | reverse complement strand
TCGCTCCCACGAAAACCGGCGCGGGCGTAGATGTAGGAGCGACGCGAGTCGCGATTGCGGCGGCGGAGCGATCGCTGCGCGGCTCGATACGCGCACGAGCGCAACTCAAGCTGCGGCGTCCGGCTCGATCCCCATTGCCTGCAGGCGCGCGTAGACGCCGCCGCGGGCGACCAGCTCGGCGTGCGTCCCGCGCTCCACGATGCGGCCGGCCTCCATCACCAGGATCTGATCCGCCTTCTCGATCGTCGATAGCCGGTGCGCGATGACGATGGTCGTACGTCCCTCCATCAGGCGCTCGATCGCCGCCTGGATCAGCCGCTCCGACTCGGTATCCAGCGCGGACGTCGCCTCGTCCAGGATCAGGATGGGCGCGTTCTTCAGCAGCGCGCGCGCGATCGCGAGGCGCTGGCGCTGGCCGCCGGAAAGGAGCACGCCGTTCTCGCCGATCTCGGTATCGAAGCCCTGCGGCAGGCGGTCGATGAACTCGCGCGCGTTGGCCGCTTCGGCGGCGGCGACGATCTGCTCGCGGCTGGCGCCGGCGAGCTCGCCGTAGGCGATGTTCTGCGCCACGGTGCCGTTGAAGAGCGTGACCTGCTGCGTCACCAGCGCGATATGGTGGCGCAGGTTGGCCAGCCTGTAGTCCTCGACCGCAACGCCATCGACCAGCAGCCGGCCCTCGTCGTGCTGGTAGAAGCGCGGGATGAGGTTGGCGAGCGTGGATTTGCCGCTGCCGGACTTGCCGACGAGCGCGATCATCTGGCCGGGTTCGGCCTTGAAGTCGATGCCTTGCAGCGCCTTGCCTTCGGCGCCGGGGTAGGTGAAGCCCAGCCCCGTCGCCTCGACGCGGCCGACGACGCGCTCGCGCTCGACCGTGCCGGCGTCGGGCTCGGGCGCCTCGTCGAGCTGCTCGAAGATGCTGTCGGCCGCGGCCACACCGCGCTGGATGCGCGCGCTGACGCCGCCCAGCAGCTGGATCGCGCGCGGCAGCAGGCCGGCGGCGGTGATGTAGGCGACCACGTCGCCGGCCGAGGCGTCGCCGCGCACCTTCAGCACGGTAAAGAGCAGCAGGCCCATCGACGAATACACGATCAGGTGCATCAGCGCCGAGAAGGTCTCCTGCGTGCGCACCATCTTCAACTGGCGCCGGGTGTTGTCGGTGCTCGCCTTGCGGAAGCGCGCGGATTCGTAGGCCTCGCCGCCGAAGCTGCGTACCACGCGGTAGCCCTGGATGGTCTCGGAGGCGACGTGGGTGACCTCGCCCATCGAGGTCTGGATGTTCTTCGACAGGCGGCGGAACTTGCGGCTGGCGTTGGACACCAGCCAGGCGATCGCGGGCAGCACCACGAGCAGGGTCAGGGTGAGGCGCCAGTTCATCCACAGCAGGTAGCCGAGCAGCGCGACGACGGTGAGGCCCTCGCGGAACAGGATCTTGACCGCGTCGGTGGCCGCGTCGGTCACCATCGACACGTTGTAGGTGATCTTGGAGACGAGGTGGCCGGAGTTGTGCGCGTCGTAGAAGCGGTTGGGCAGCACCAGGAAGCTGCCGAAGAGCTGGGTGCGCAGGTCGTGGATGAGGCCGAGCGAGACGCGCGAGATGCCGTAGTTGCCGAGGAAGGTGCCGAGGCCTTCGACCAGCGCGATGACGACGATCATGAGCGGGATGGCGAAGATCAGGTCGAGCGCGTCCAGCCAGGGCAGGCCGGTGGCGATCGGCGCATCGGGCGCGGCGAGACCGTCGATGAAGTACTTGAGCACGCTCGCCAGCCCCGCCTTGCAGGCGCCTGCGATGGCGAAGCCGAGGATGCTGAGCGCGAAGTAGCCGAGGAAGGGCCGGGTGTAGCCGAGCAGGCGGAGGTAGACCTTCATGCTGCTCGCGGGCGGCTTCTCGACGGCGGGGGCGGGCGTGCTGGATGCGATCGGTTCGGGTACGGCAGTCATGGCCCGGATGATATGCCAAGCCCGCAAGCGCGCGGCAGCAACGATGGCCGCGGCGTTTCTCGTAGGAGCGACGCGAGTCGCGATCACGGCGCTTCCGGGACCGCCTGCGTCATTCGACCGCCGGATCGCGACTTGCGTCGCTCCTACCGGAGATTTCGGAAGCCCGGCGGTTCTCGTAGGAGCGACGCGAGTCGCGATTGCGGCGCTTCCGCCTCAGTGGGCCTCGTCCCAGTTGTCGCCGGCGCCGACCTCCACCAGCAGCGGCACCTTCAGCGTGGCGACGCCACCCATCAGCCGGGGCAGCTCTTCCCGCACCGTTTCGAGCTCGGCCCCGGGTACCTCGAGCACCAGCTCGTCGTGCACCTGCAGCACCAGCTTCGACTTCAAGCCGGAGGAAGCCAGCCAGGCGTCGGTCGCGATCATCGCCTTCTTGATGAGGTCGGCGGCCGTGCCCTGCATCGGCGCGTTGATCGCCGCACGCTCGGCGCCGGCGCGGCGGCCGGCCTGGCTGGCACGGATGTCGGGCAGGTAGAGGCGACGGCCGAAGACGGTCTCGACGTAGCCCTGCTCGCGCGCCTCGGCGCGGGTGCGGTCCATGTACTCTGCAACGCCGGGGTAGCGCGCGAAGTAGCGGTCGATCCAGGCCTGCGCGGCGGCGCGCTCGATGCCGAGGTTCTTGGCCAGGCCATGCGCGCTCATGCCGTAGATGAGACCGAAGTTGATCACCTTGGCGTAGCGGCGCTGCTCGCTCGTCACCTCGGCCGGCGCCACGCCGAAGACCTCGCCGGCGGTGGCGCGGTGCACGTCCTCGCCGCGGGCGAAGGCTTCGAGCAGGCGGGCGTCGTCCGACAGGTGGGCCATGATGCGCAGCTCGATCTGCGAGTAGTCGGCCGAGACGATGAGATGATCGCGCGGCGCGATGAAGGCGGCGCGGATGCGGCGGCCTTCGGGCGTGCGGATCGGGATGTTCTGCAGGTTGGGCTCGGAGCTCGACAGCCGGCCGGTGACCGCGGTGGCCTGCGAGAAGCTGGTGTGCACGCGGCCGGTGCGCGGATTGACCATGCGCGGCAGCTTGTCGGCGTAGGTGCTCTTGAGCTTGGACAGGCCGCGGTGCTCGAGCAGGAGCTTGGGCAAGGGGTAGTCCTCGGCGAGCTTCTCCAGCACCTCCTCGTCGGTGGAGGGCTGGCCGGTGGCGGTCTTCTTGACCACGGGCAGGCCGAGCTTGCCGAACAGGATCTCGCCGAGCTGCTTGGGCGAGCCGAGGTTGAAGGGCTGGCCGGCGAGCGCATGTGCCTCGCCCTCGAGCGTGTACAGGCGGCGGCCGAGCTCCTCCGAGTGCTGGCCGAGCAGGAAGGGGTCGATCAGCACCCCGGTGCGTTCCATGCGCTGCAGCACGCCGAGCACCGGCATCTCGAGCTCGCGGTAAAGCGCTTCGAGCTGCGGCAGGGCCTGGAGCTGCGGGCACAGGTGCTGGTGCAGGCGCAGGGTGACGTCGGCGTCCTCGGCGGCGTATTCGGTGGCGCGCGCGACATCGACCTCGTCGAAGCCGATCTGCTTGGCACCCTTGCCGCAGACCTCCGTATAAGGGATCGTCGCGAGGCCGAGATGGCGCTTGGCGAGCGAATCCATGTCGTGCGCCTTGTCGCTCTCCAGCACGTAGGATTCGAGCAGGGTGTCGTGCGCGATGCCGCGCAGCGCGATACCGTGGTTGGCGAGCACGTGGGCGTCGTACTTGAGGTTCTGCCCGAGCTTGGCGTGCCGGTCGGATTCGAACCAGGGCCTGAGCCTGTCGAGCACCTCGTCCAGGGGCAACTGCTCCGGCGCCTCTGGCAACTGCGCGGCACCGCGGTGCGCCAGCGGCAGGTAGGCCGCCTCGCCCGGCTCGACCGCGAAGGACATCCCGACCAGCCTGGCCGCCATCGGGTCGAGGCTGGTGGTCTCGGTGTCGAAGGCGGTGAGCTCGGCAGCGGAGATCTTCGCCAGCCAGGCGTCGAAGGTCGGCCAGTCGAGGATGGAAAGATAGACCGGGGTCAGGTCTTTCATTTGCTCATCCGCGGAGATTGCGCACACCCCGCCCTCCCCTGGCGTCGTGGTCGCAGCCTCGGAAATCGGGGTCTGTCCCCGATTTTCCTGGCGGTCGAAGCGGCGCGCATCGGACGCGGCCTTCGAGGCGGCGACACTCTCCGCACCGCCATCCAGATCCTTCAGCCATGACTTGAACTCGAAGCGCTCGTAGAGCGCGCGCAGCGCCGCCTTGTCGTCCGCGCGCGCCGGCAGCTCGTCCAGCCCCACCGGCAGCTCCACATCCGTCGCCACCGTCACCAGCTTCCGGCCCAGCGGCAGAAAGTCCAGATGCCTGCGCAGGTTCTCGCCGACCTTGCCGCCCACCTTGTCGGCGTTGGCGACGAGGTTGTCGAGCGTGCCGTACTCGGTCAGCCACTTCACCGCGGTCTTGGGACCGCACTTCTCCACGCCCGGCACGTTGTCCACCGTGTCGCCCACCAGCGCGAGGTAGTCGACGATGCGCTCCGGCGGAACGCCGAACTTGGCCGCCACGCCGGCCTCGTCGAGCACTTCCTCGCTCATCGTGTTGACCCAGCGCACGCCGGGGCGCACGAGCTGGGTGAGGTCCTTGTCGCCGGTCGAGATCACCACCTCCCAGCCGCGCTCGAGCGCCAGGCGGGTGAGCGTGCCGATGACGTCGTCCGCTTCCACGCCCTCCACCGACAGCAGCGGCCAGCCCTCGGCCCGCACCGCCTCGTGCAGCGGCGCGATCTGCGCGCGCAGGTCGTCGGGCATCGGCGGGCGGTGGGACTTGTATTCGGGATACCAGTCGTCGCGGAAGGTCTTGCCCTTGGCGTCGAAGACGCAGGCGCGAAATTCTGCCTTGTAGTCGCTTTCCAGCCGCCTTAGCATCGACAGCACCCCCCGGATCGCGCCCGTCGGCTCGCCCTGCGAATTGCGCAGGTCGGGCAGGGCATGGAAGGCGCGATAGAGATAGCTGGAGCCGTCGACGAGCAGCAGGGTGGGCATTCCGAATCCTAGAGAACAACAACATGACCGCGAAAGACAAACTCCCCCGCAGCGTGCCCGACAGCACCGCACCGCGCTTCAACGCGCGCGAATCCTGGCGGATCTTCGGGATTATGGCAGAGTTCGTGGAGGCGACCGAACGCCTGGCGGCGATCCGGCCGGCGGTCTCGATCTTCGGCAGCGCACGCACGCCGCCCGACCACAAGTACTACATGCTCACCGAAAAGATCGCCCGCCTGCTGTCGGATTCGGGCTTCGCGGTGATCTCGGGCGGCGGTCCGGGAATCATGGAAGCGGCCAACAAGGGCGCCTTCTTCGGCAAGAGTCCCTCGGTGGGGCTCAACATCCAGCTGCCGCTGGAGCAGGCCGCCAACCCCTACCAGGACATCTCGCAGACCTTCCAGCACTTCTTCGCGCGCAAGTTCATGTTCGTGAAGTTCGCCACCGCCTACGTGGTGATGCCGGGCGGCTTCGGCACCCTCGACGAGCTGCTCGAGGCGATGACGCTGATCCAGACCAGGAAGAGCCGCAAGATTCCGATCATCCTGGTGCACCGCCCGTTCTGGCAGGGCCTGCTCGACTGGCTGCGCGAGCGCCTGGTCGCCGAAGGCATGATCAACGCCGAAGACCTCGACCTGGTGCAGGTGATCGACGAGCCCGAGGAGGTGGTCGAGGCCATCTTCAAGCATTACGAGCGGCGCGGTTTCCAGCCCCTTCCGGCCGAGCGCGAGATGATGCTGAACCTTTGAGTGCCGCATTACCGGCTAGAATTGCAGCATCTTCCGGAGAACATCATGCGCCGCACCCTGATCGTCCTGTGGCTGGCCGCCGCCGTGCCGGCCTTCGCCCAGCAGCCCGCGAACCTCGAACCGATCCCCGAGCCGCCGCCGATGCCCGCCGAGGGCGCAGCCGACGAACCCGAGGTCACCATCGTCAAGCGCGGCGAGGACACCGTCACCGAATACCGCCTGCGCGGCAAGCTCTACATGGTCAAGGTCACACCGCCCCACGGCGTGCCCTACTACCTGATCGACAAGGAAGGCAACGGCCAGATGGTGCGCCACGACGGCACGCCCGAACTCGCCGTGCCGATGTGGGTGATCAAGTCCTGGTGAGCACGACCGCCGCACCGCTGGTGCGCAGCTTTGCCCCGCTGTTCCGCGCCGACGCGCGCGTGCTGGTGCTCGGTAGCATGCCCGGCACGGCCTCGCTCGCCGCCGCGCAGTATTACGCGCATCCGCGCAACGCCTTCTGGCCGATCATGGGCGCGCTCTTCGGCGCCGGAGCGGAACTCCCCTACGCGCAGCGGCTCGAGCGCCTCGCCGCCGCCGGCGTCGCGCTGTGGGACGTCATCGGCCGCTGCGAGCGCGCCGGCAGCCTCGACAGCGCGATCGCGCCCGACAGCATCGAGGCCAACGACTTCGCCGGCCTCTTCGCCGCCTGCCCCGACATCGGCCACGTCTTCTTCAACGGCACCGCCGCCGAGACCGCCTTCCGCCGCCATGTGCGCGGCCGCATCGCGCTGCCGCCGCTGCACTTCACCCGCCTGCCCTCGACCAGCCCGGCACACGCCGCGCGCGGGCTGGAGGCCAAGCTCGCCGCCTGGCAGGTCGTGAAGGCTGCAGCGCACCGCGCGGCCGCAGCCCGCATCGACATCCCGGCGGCCCAGGCCGCCTGACCCCATCCGACCGTCTTACCCGGAGTCCGCATGTCCGTCTTCACCCCCGTTCCCGAATCCGTGCTCGCCGACTGGCTCAAGGACTACGCCATCGGCCGCCTGGTGGAACTCGAGGGCATCTCGGCCGGCGTGCAGAACAGCAACTTTTTCGTCACCACCACGCTCGGGCGCTACGTGCTGACGCTCTTCGAGGGCATCCCGCGCGCCGAGCTGCCCTACTACCTGCACCTGATGGCGCACCTGTCGCGCCACGGCCTGCCCGTGCCGGGCCCGATCGCCAACCGCCACAACGAATACCTCGGCACCCTGCAGGAGCGCCCCGCCGCACTGGTGGTACGGCTCTCGGGCCGCTCCGAGATGAGCCCCGGCCTGGCGCACTGCGGGAGGGTCGGCGCCATGCTCGCCGGCCTGCACCTGGCCGGCCAGTCCTACGGCCGCCGCCAGGAAAACCCGCGCGGCGCCGCCTGGCGCGCCGCCACCGCACAGGTGCTGCGGCCCTTCCTGCCCGCCGACGAACAGACCCTGCTCGACGCCGAGATCGCCTTCCAGGCCACGATCGACGTCGCCGCCCTGCCCGCCGGCGCGATCCACGCCGATCTCTTCCGCGACAACGTGCTATGGGACACCGATGCCGACGGCGGGGTGCGCATCGGCGGCGTCATCGACTTCTACTTCGCCGGCTACGACGCGCTGCTGTTCGACGTCGCCGTCACCGTCAACGACTGGTGCTCCACCCCCGACGGCGGGCTGGATGCCGAGCGTGCCGCCGCGCTGCTCGACGCCTACCACGCCGAGCGCCCTTTCACCGACGCCGAGCGCGCCGCCTGGCCGGCCATGCTGCGCGCGGCCGCGCTGCGCTTCTGGATGTCGCGCGCGGCCGACTTCCACCTGCCGCGCGCGGGCGAGATGGTGCTGGTGAAGGACCCGAACGAGTACCGCGACATCCTGCGCCTGCGCATCGCCGCGGCGCCGCCCCTGCCGCGCTGACGCCGCCCCGCCCGCTCTGTCACGCCCGCCCCATCCCCGACCCGACGCCGATGAACGCCACCCTGCCCCCGCCCCGCCGCCCGCATCCGCCGCCGCCCGCCCCCGGCGACGTGGTGCCCGGCCACGCCCTCGACTGGCTCGCCGCCGGGTGGCGCATCTTCATGCGGGCGCCGCTGGTGTGGGCGCTGCAGGCGCTGATCTTCTTCGTGATCCTCGCCGCGCTCGGCATGGTGCCCTTCCTCGGCTGGGCGGCCGCACCCGTGACCCTGCCGGTGCTGGTCGCAGGCATGCTCTCCGGTGCGCGCTCACTCGACCGCGGAGACCGCCTGCACGTCGGCCAGCTCTTCGACGGCCTGCGCCAGCATGCCGGCAACCTGCTGCTGGTCGGCCTCTTCCACCTCCTCGGCCTGCTGCTCGCGGCGCTGGCCGCGGCCGCGATCGGCGGTAGCGCGATGCTCACCGGCGCGGCGGCGGGCGCGCTCGGCGCGATCGCCGGGGCGGGCGTCGCCGCCGGCGGCATGATGCTCGGCGTGGTGGTGTTCACCGTTTTGTGGGCCCTGCTGATGATGGCGCTGTGGTTCGCCCCGGCGCTGGTGATGCTGCACGAGGTCGCGCCGCTGGATGCGATGAGGCTGTCCGCGCGCGCCTGCTTCCACAACCTGCTCGCCTTCGTGGTGCTCGCCGCGCTGCTCTACGTGCTGGTGTGGGTGGCGATGATCCCCGCCGGCCTGGGCATGCTGGTGCTGGTGCCGATGATCGCCGGCGCGCTTTACGCGGCGTGGAAGGAGACCTTCTCGCCGCTGCTGCCGGCCCCCGCGGCCCCGCCCGCGCCCGCAGCGGGGGCGACGTCGGGCGAAAGCGTCCCGCCCGCCCCCGTGCTGCTCGCGCCTGCGGCCGACCCCGCGCCCGATGACGCAGCCACCTCCGCGGCACCGCCCGCTCCCGAACCGGGCCCCCACCCGGACCTCGCGCCCGGCTCCACTCCCGCCCCCGCGCCCGGCCCCGAATCCGATCCGGCTCCCGACTCCGCGCCAGCGGACACGCCCCCGAAACCCTGACCCCTGGAAACGAATGCAAGCACGACAACTCCCCATGCCGCGCGGCTGGGCCTGGCTGCGCGAAGGCCTGCAGCTGTGGCGGCGCAATCCGGCGCTGCTCACCTTCGCCACCTTCGGCTACCTGCTCTCGATCATCGTGATCAGCCTGGTGCCGCTGCTCGGCCAGCTCGTCGCCTCGCTGCTGATGCCTGCGCTCTCGGTCGGCGTGCTGAACGCCTGCCGCGCCATCGACGGCGGACGCAAGACCGGTCCCGACGTGCTCTTCTCCGGCTTCAAGTCCAACCTGCAGGGCCTGGTGGTGGTCGGCGGGCTCTACCTCGCGGCCACCCTGGTGGTGCTGATGCTGGTGATGCTGGTCGACGACGGCAGCCTGGCCGCGGTGATGCGCGGCGAGGACATGGACGCGCAGGCCGCGGCCGACTCCTCGCTCGGTTTCACCCTGGTGGTCGGCCTGGTGCTGAGCACGCCGGTGATGATGGCCTACTGGTTCGCGCCCGCGCTCGCCGGCTGGTGGAAGCTGCCCGCACCCAAGGCGATGTTCTTCAGCTTCTACGCCTGCCTGCGCAACTGGCGGCCCTTCGTCGCCTACGCGCTCGGGCTGGCGATCTTCGCCGGCCTGCTGCCCGGCCTCGTGGTCGCGGTGCTCGGCCTGCTCTCGCCCACGCTGGGCAGCGTGGCCGCGCTGCCGGTGCCGCTGATCATCCTGCCGATCGTGTTCGCGAGTTTCTACACCGCCACCCGCGACGTGTTCGGCCTCCCCGAGAGCAACCCGGCGCGCGATCCCGCCGCACTCGACGACGCGCGCGATGGCGACTGAGCCCGCGCCTTCGCCGGCCAGAGCCGCTTTCGAGCCGCCCGCCCGGGCCCCGCTCGGCGTGCTCGGCGGCACCTTCGACCCCATCCACACCGGCCACCTGCGCCTCGCCGAAGAAGCGCGCGAGGCGCTCGGCCTCGACGGCGTGCGCTTCATCCCCGCCGGCCAGCCGCCGCACCGCGGCGAGCCCGGCAGCACCGCCGAGGACCGCCTCGCCATGGCACGGCTCGCCACCGCCGGCAACCCCGGCTTCAGCGTGGACGACGGCGAGGTGCGCGCGCAGCAGAAGAGCTACACCGTGCCCACCCTCGAGCGCCTGCGCGCCGAGATCGGCCCGCAGCAGCCGCTGGTGCTGATCCTCGGCGCCGACGCCTTCGCCGGGCTGCCGACCTGGCACCGCTGGACCGATCTGTTCGCGCTCGCCCACATCGCGGTCGCCAACCGCCCCGGCTACGCGCCCCACGGCCGGCGCTGGCCCGCCACCCTGTCGCCCGCGCTCGACGCCGCCTGCGCGGGCCGCCACACCGCCGACCCCGCGGATCTGCGCCGCGCACCGGCGGGCCGCGTCGTCCCCTTCGACATGACCCCGCTGGCGATCTCCGCCTCGCTGATCCGCGATCTGGTGCGCGACGGCCACAGTGCCCGCTATTTGCTGCCGGAATCGGTTCTCGACTATATTGCCGCGCACCATCTCTACCGCTGAGCGCCCCGCGCCGGCCCACACAGGATCCGAATGGACACCCCCACCCTCGAAAAGATCGTCGTCGCCGCCCTCGAAGACATCAAGGCACGCGACATCGAAGTCATCGACACCTCGAAGCACACCCCCCTCTTCGACCGCATCGTCGTCGCCAGCGCCGAATCCGGCCGTCAGACCCGGGCGCTCGCGCAGAACGTGCACGACAAGGTCAAGGAAGCCGGCGGCGAGATCATCGGCACCGAAGGCCAGGAGACCGGCGAGTGGGTGCTGGTCGACCTCGGCAACATCGTGGTGCACGTGATGCAGCCCGCGGTGCGCGCGCACTACAAGCTCGAGGAACTCTGGAACACCCCGCCGTCCAGCCGGCGCAACGCCGCCTGACGAGTAGCGCCCCGCGCGAGAGGCCGCCTGCGTACGGCGCGGGTGGCGGTCGCGTTTTTCGACGCATGCTCGTCCACGCACGCGCGCAGGTTCAACCATGAAACTGATCATCGTCGCCGTCGGCCACCGCATGCCCGCCTGGGTGCAGGCCGGCTTCGACGAGTTCGCCCGCCGCATGCCGCGCGAGCTGCAGTTGCAGCTCGTCGAGGTCAAGGCCGAGCCGCGCAGCGGCGGCAAGACGGTGGAGGCGATGATGGCGGCCGAGGCCGCGCGCATCGAGGCCACCCTGCCGCCGCGCTGCCGCCGCGTGATCCTCGACGAGCGCGGCGCCGACCTCAGCACGCTGGCGCTCGCGCGCCGGCTGGAGTCCTGGCAGGGCGCAGGCGACGACGTCGCGCTCATCGTCGGCGGCCCCGACGGCCTCGCCCCAGCGTTCAAGGCGGGCGCCCACGAGGCCATCCGCCTCTCCAGCCTCACCCTCCCCCACGCCCTGGTGCGCCCCCTGCTGGCCGAAGCCCTCTACCGCGCGTGGACGGTGCTCAAGAACCACCCCTACCACCGCGAGTAGCGCCTGCAGCATCGGCCGATCGCGACTTGCGTCGCTCCCACACGAACCACCGCGTCTCCGAAGGCGCCCGTGGGAGCGACGCGAGTCGCGATTGCGGCGGTGATGCCGGCACGGCGGCGC
>ERZ795044.4598-NODE-4598-length-11284-cov-4.028765_pt1 | contig 11284 bp, 10 predicted proteins | sample MGYA00375128_ERZ795044 | MGnify/ENA primary metagenome ERZ795044 (study PRJEB30173, sample SAMN05720213) | anaerobic digester metagenome | isolation source: active sludge of municipal wastewater-treating anaerobic digesters | place: USA | collected 2014-12-22 ... | reverse complement strand
AAACGATCCAAACGTTTTGCAGATAAAAACAGCCCCTTTGCAGATTTCGTTTTTCAGAATAACCGCAACGCCGAAATTTTACAGCAAATGACTTAATTATGAAAAAGATAATTGCCTGCTTCATGCTTTCCTTTCCTTTGTTTATGTCTGCACAAAAAGTGGATTGGAATAAACTGAGATCCATTCAGCCGGATAAGATACTACTGAGCGGGGAAAGAAAGCCCACCAAAGTCCTGTTACTCGGTACGTTTCATTTCGGATACCCTAACCTGGACGGGCATAAAACCGATTCTTCTAAATTCATTGACGTAAAATCGCCTCAACGCCAGAAAGAAATACAAGAGCTGGCTGATGTCATAAAACGGTTTAAACCTACACGCATCTATATTGAAACGACCAACCAAAGCTGGATGGATTCTTTATATGGAGAATACCTGAATGGCAGGTATGAATTAGGCCGGAACGAGATCTACCAGCTTGGGTTCCGGGTTGCAGGCCAGATGAAACTTGCAAAGGTATATACAGTGGATGCACAGCCCTTTTCAAACGAATTTCACAAGCAATACAAATGGATCGATAGTTTGTGGGATGATAATACGGCAATTGACAGCCTGCGGGATAAGTATTGGAGTAAAAAGTATAAAGAAATGTACACGACCGGAGATTCTATCGAAACCACATTGACGATGCTGGAGAATTTTTTACTCATGGCCGAACCTCCTACAATGCAACGGATGCACGGCCATTATCTTGCTGCAGGGTTTAATACAGAAAACAATGCCGGCCCTGATCTGCTTTCTGTATGGTGGTACAACCGCAACCTGCGCATCTTTAATAATATCCTTAAAACAAGACCAACTGCAGAAGACAGGATCGTAGTATTGTTTGGAAACGGGCATATGCCCCTGTTGAAGCATTGCTTTTATTCATCGCCCGAGTTTGAGATCGTGGAACTGAAGAGTTTGTTAAGATAATAGCGGCTGTTGATCCCGATGTTTCAGTATAGCCATGAAGCCCACTAACGAATGTTCTGCCCTTGCGCAGAACATTCGTTTTAAGAGAGCCGGTAAATTTCCGGCGCTTTATAAACGGCCATTCCTAAACAATGCCGGTTGTAAGCCACCTGCCTGATTTACGATACAACAATTACTGATTGTAATCAGTTTCTGATGCTATTGTAACAATTGTTACAACATCCCCTTCTGTACTTGCGAACTTTACATCGTAAACATCGATCCTTTCACTTTAAATAACTAATTATGAAAAAGGTTGTAGTCGTTGGGGGAAATTTCGCAGGATCTACTGCAGCCCTCGAATTAAAAAGAAAACTGAAAGAGAATGTGCAAGTGACCGTGATAGACCGTAATGAAGATTTTTTATACATACCATCCCTTATCTGGGTACCTATCAAACGCCGGGAAGTAAGTGAAATATCTACTCCCCGCCGAAGTGTTTTTGAAAGCCATGGCGTAAATTTTGTCTGCACCACCGCCCTGAATGTAGACCCCGATATTCAGGTTGTGTTTACAGAAAAGGGAAATTATCCTTATGATGAACTGATCATCGCTACCGGCCCTAAAGTAAACTTCGGTATTGCACCGGGTGTACGGGAGCATGCTTTATATATCGGCACACCAACCGGAGCTATGAAGACAAGGGAAAAGCTGGAAGAATTCAAGAAGAATCCGGGGCCTATTGTCATTGGCGCCACTCAAAATGCAGGTTGCATGGGCGCTGCCTACGAGTTTTTATTCAATATAGAAAAATGGCTGCGTGACCAGCATATCAGAAAAAAAGCAGACCTCTATTGGGTAACACCCGAAGATTACCTGGGCCATTTTGGTATCGACGGAATGCCGGGTGGTGAAGGCATGTTGAAAATGTTCATGAAGATGTTCAATATTCATTACCGTACCCAGGTAGGTGTGAAGGAAGTAACAGCCACTGGTATAAGGCTAAGTAATGATGAATTCATTGCTACAAACTTTGTTATGTTAATGCCGCCATTCATTGGCGTGGATTTTATCCGCAATTCTCCCAAACTGGATTCCAAAGCAAATGGGTTCTTAGATGTGGAAGGAACTTACCAGCACAAGAAATACAGGAATGTATGGGGCGCCGGTTTAACCGTAGATGTGCCGGCACCCTTCACTTCTAAAAAGATACCCTATGCCGTTCCTAAAACAGGTTACCCAAGTGATGAGACCGGGAAGATAGTGGCAGAGAACATTATCCGCTTAAGTAAAGGTGAAACAAAACTGAAATCAAAAAAATGGGGACAAATAGCCGGCCTTTGCGTGATGGATGCCGGGAAAAAAGAGGTGTTGATCCTGAGCAATCATTTGTTCAGGCCAAGAACATTTGCCATTATGCTTCCCAATATTTTTTACGATATCAATAAAGTGATACTGGAGAAATACTTTATGTGGAAACTGAGGCATGGTTATTCTTTCCTGCCTTAGATGATGGTTACAATAAAAAGATCTCCCGGTTTTGCCGGGAGATCTTTTTATTATTCCATGATTACTTTTTTCAGGTAAAACACTTTGGGGTCAACCTGTACCGGCGTTTTGCTGGTAATGGTTGATCCTTTTTTATCGATGGTTACCCGTTGCGTTCCTGCATCGGTCACTATATCTACCGGAAGCGGCATATCGATGTTAAGCAGCTTCACCAAATATTTGTCGTCGCCGGTTTGCCGTACATGTATCTCCAGTTTGTCTGTTGTGTACAGAAAAAGCTGGAACAGCGGCTTCATACTTTTACCATAAGCGCCGCTGAACAGTTGTTCAACATCCGATGTCATCACGGTGTTGTCATAGGTATACTTCGGATCGGTAGCCAGCTTTTTCAATGTGGGAAAGAAAACTTCATCACCCATCACATAACGCAGCGTGTGCATAAAGAAAGCGCCCTTGCCATAAATATCGCCGTAGTAAGCGCTGTCAGAATCCACTTCATCGCCCCGTACAACAGGTAATTTATTTTGTGTGGCCCGGGCTGTTTGCTGCATTCTTTTTAAATATGCATCCTCCCCGGCCAGTTCCCGGGTGGCCATCGCATCACCGAAACTGCAGATGCCTTCCTGTATCCACATATGGCCCCAATCCCTGTTGGTTACTTTATTGGCCCACCATTCGTGGCCAAATTCGTGGTGCAGCAGCCAGTCAAAATCCTTTCCGCCCAATTGGGTGAATTTGTATTTGTTGCCATAAGCGATATTCGTCTGGTGTTCCATACCCAGGTGTGGCGTTTCAGAAGCAGCAATACGTTCTTTTGCCCAGGGGTATTCGCCAAAATATTTTTCCTGTATGCGGGCAGATTGTTCGTAGAGGTCTAATAATTTATCTGCCATAGCAAAATTTTCTTCCAGCACATAATACTCCATCGGCACTTTATTGCCGTCAACCGTAGTGTAAACACGTTTCGCCACTTTATACCTGCCCACATTAAAAACCAGGCAATAGTTGCTGATGGTATAATTGGTTTTATAATGAAAAGTTGTCTTTTCTTTCTTCGTGCTTTCTTTTTGTAACAGCCCGGGTGCAGCCACCACCAGGCCTTTTGGAACCGTGATGATCATATCAGCGCCTTCATTGGGTTCATCGCTGGGATGATCCTTGCAGGGAAAGAATATCTTTCCGCCCTCGCCCTGGCAGGTAACGGCGATCCATGGATTTCCCTTGCTGTCTTTCTCCCACTGAAAACCGCCGGTCCAGGGCGCTCTTTCTGCAATACCGGGTTTTCCCCCGTAAGCGATCTTCACTTTTACTTTTCCCACGGGTAACGGTTGTGGTAAACTGATGCGTATCAGATCATCATTGCCGTGTACAAAATTATTTGTCCTGCCATTTACCCAAACCTGGCTAACGGTGAGGCCATGCCAGAAGTCGAACAGCAGTACATTGCCTGGCTGGGAAAGATTGAGATCGATCTCGGTATAGCCGCTGATCGATTTTTGTGCAGGATCAACATCCAGGACAAGGGTATAATGCCGGATGTCCATAATGGCCTGCTCGGGTTTTAATTTACCGCCCGATTTTAAATTTTGTGCCGCAACGCCAAAGGCTGCGATCACCAAAAGGAAAGATAAGATCGTACGCATGCTGTTTTTTTTTGGTGCTTGTAAGATAAAGTTAATTGCCCATTTGCGGTAATGATATTTACATAAGCGGCCGGCCGGCTGCCGGGTTTATTCATAGCTTTAGCTTCTAAAACTACCGCCATGAAAAGAATGATCTGCACACTTGTATTATTTCTTGCATTAAAAACTGCTTTTACACAGGAAGTCCGGGCAAAAGTAGAAGCGGCCTGCATGGATTATATTGAAGGCTTTTACGAGGGCGATACCAGCAAGCTTGTACGCAGTATTAAACCGGGACTTTATAAATTTGGGTACTGGAAAAATAAGAACAACGGACAGTATGAACCCGACGGGCAAATGACCTTTCAACAGGCCATTGATTATGCGAAAAGGGTTTTGGCTAAAAAGAATTTCGCCAAAGCCGATGCACCCAAAAAAGTGCAGGTGCTGGATATCATGCATTTCATTGCCGCGGCCAAAGTAACGGCCTGGTGGGGAGTGGATTATATCCTGCTGGTGAAACAGGATGATAAATGGATGATAGAGCAGGTGCTCTGGGAAGGGCCGCTGGAAAAATAGGTTAAAGAAGCAGGCTGTATAATATATTTGTGTGTTAAATCCTTTTAAGCACAAATACCGGTCATCAATGAAACTGAAACGTATCCTTTTTGTTTGTTGCCTTTTCCTGGGCTATAATGGCAAAGGCCAGGAATATAAATTTCTCTATTACCTCGATACCGATCTTGGCAGTGTTGCAAAGGACAAAGCCACCATTATAGGAAAAGGCCTGAAAGAAAACGGGCTGTTCCGGCTGGATTGTTTTTCGGCGCAGAATAACCGGCTGCTGATGACGATACATTTTAAAGATTCCACCATATCCGTGCTGGAGGGTCCTTTTAAAAGTTACCATTCAAATGGTATGCTGGAGAGGGAAGGAAATTTTATTAATGACCTGGAAGAAGGAAACTGGTTTAAATGGGGACCTGAAGGACAAAGAAAAGATTCGATAGTTTATAAAAACGGGGTGCCGTGGGTAAGGGCATCCTTCCATTATTATAGGGAAGGAAGGATAATGTATTATGAACTTACCGACAGCCTGCAGGACACCCATCAAACCATTTCGTATGATTCAAGCGGCCAGGTAGTGGCTGAAGCTAATTTTAAAGGACAAAAAGGTGTTGTAAAGACATATACTGAAAAAGGAATAGTTACCGACTCTGTATTTACCAGGGAAGTAAGAGAAGCCTCCTTTCCGGGTGGCGATGATGGCTGGCGACGGTTTCTTCAAAAGAACCTTAACCCGAATGTGCCCATTAATAACGGCGCCCGGGCAGGGAAGTATACCGTTATTATAAAATTCATTGTACGGAAGGATGGAAGCCTGGACGGCATCAGTGCAGAAACAAAGAATGGTTACGGCATGGAAGAGCATGTGATCAAACTGATCAAAAGCGTTCCCAAATGGATACCCGCCATCCAGTATGGCAGGTACGTGAATGCATACAGAAGACAGCCGGTTACATTTGTGGTGGAATAAGTGTACTGACGTGTAACTCCCGGCTGCTGCTAACTTATATAAATGCAACAGCTTTTTACTCATATTGCCCATTACCATCCACTCAGTAAGGAAGCGCAGGAAACACTGGAGGATTGTTTTGAACAGGTTGCCCTTTCCAGGAACGAATACCTGCTTACCGAAGGGCAGGTTTGCCGTCATTTATATTTTTTAGAAAAAGGAGCATTAAGAGGATTTTATAATCTTGATGGAAAAGAAGTGACGCATTGGTTTGGTTTTGAGCAGGACTTTGTAACCTCTTTCCATAGTTTTATCACCGGTACGGCTGCAGTGGAAAATATACAGTTGCTGGAAGGAAGTATCTTAAGGGCCATTTCAAAAGAAAAACTCACAGCGCTGTTCAACCAGTACCACGAGATAGAAAGACTCGTAAGGATCGCCTACGAAAAATATTATATCCGGCTGGAAGAACGTTTTGTGAATGCCCAGTTTAAAACGGCCACCGAACGGTATGAGAATCTGTTGCTGCAAACGCCGCATATCCTGGAAAGAGTACCGCTGGGCCATATCGCTTCTTACCTTGGCATCAGTTCCGAAACACTCAGCCGTATACGCAGCAAGCTTTAACATTTTGCTTTTTGTTTTTTGACAATTGTCAAATGCGGCACCGGCGGGGGCCAATAGATTTGTTCCATAAAACAATCAATATGGAACAAAAACAGATCAATCAACCTTCAGCGGCTTTCATTGCTGCTTCCTGGCTGGCTTTTTTCATTGGAACCATCGCCTTCATCATCGGGCTGTGGAATGCCGATATGCAACTGAATGAAAAGGGCTATTATTTTACCGTACTGATGTTCGGACTTTTTTCAGCCGTATCTGTTCAAAAAGCGGTGAGGGATCAGCTGGAAGGCATTCCCGTAACCAATCTTTATTATGGTATTGCCTGGTTCACCACGTTGCTGTCCATCGTTTTACTTACCGTTGGTTTATGGAATGCCGAAATGGCTAAAAGTGAGAAGGGGTTTTATGCGATGTCGTTTGTGCTGAGTTTGTTTGCAGCCATTGCGGTGCAAAAAAATACCCGGGATAGTAAGGCGGTATCGGAACCCGAAAGCAATGCCTGATCTCCGGAGGGAAGAAGGGACCTTAATAAATAAAAACCCCGGCAACCTGCCGGGGTTTTTATTTATTACAGACGGGAGGCAATCACCGGCAGATCAATGCACCGCATTTAACTGTTTACGCATCAGTATCTCTTTAATATGAAAAATGGAAACACAGGAACTGGATACCAACGCCTGCAGATCATCTGCTCTCCGTTGCAGGTCGTTGAATTTGCGCAGGCTGTTCGAAGAGGCTCTGCCAGCGGGGTCGGGCACGTTCATGATCCCATTCGGTCCGTCCAGGTCAACCGGGGTAATGCCATTGATGGCAATGCCCGGGGTACCGGTAAGAAAACCCGACAACCTTGCCGGAGTGCCATAAGGAACGGGGTCAATCATGGTGAAACCGGTTTGTGTTTCGCCGCTGTGACAACCGCTGCAGGTGTTCAGGGAAAACTGCTGCCGGGCATCATCGCTGTTGATGAACGATGCACCGGCGGTAGTAGTGCCGTTCCAATGATGAGGCTCAATACCCGAAGGCATACCGATGGGCCTGAGCGGTGGAATAAGACCTGATTTCCCGGTAAAATCATGACCGCCAAGAAATGGAGTACCGCTATATGAAAGCGGAACCTTGTACCGGCCGGCTAAAATGGCGCTTTGCTTGGCGTTAACAAAACTTGCGAGCAGTTGCACATCGGTGTTGTTTGTTTTTGCATTGTATTTTACAGCCGGCGATTGTGCGGTGGTGGCCGATTTGAGCTGACCCGTACTGTTGTCGAGGTGAAACTCCCGCAGTTCCCACAGGAATTCATTCAGTGTTTTTTCATTTGACCGTACCTGGTTTATTGAACTCTGTTTTGGCTTCAACGGGCTGGTGCCGCACAAGGTAAACTGGTCGGTGATGGCCTGCAAACTGGCATTGTACTGCGGATCGGTAAATAGCATACTGCTGAGGGCGTACCATTCACGGGCGTATTCTTGTATATCGGCACAGGTCTTTTTGGGAACGCCGTATTCGAAAATAATATTGAATGGCGCTTCGTCGCAACCTTGTGTCGACATCATGCAGAAAACAAATCTTGCTTCTCCTGCTTTGCTTTTTCCATAGCCGGAGTTACCACGTAGATCGAGCCTGTTTACAATGGCCGTAAGTTTGAACGGAACGGCCCGCATGTCGAGTTTTCCCCTTGGTACGTTAGGTGGGGGCAGTACCTGGCTTTTACCTCTCCATGACTGCAGCAGGCGGTCTACAAATCCACGGCCTGCTACTGATTCCCCATTAACGATCCTGGTGTTAAACCATTCATTAAAAAAATTAGTGACAAAATCAGATAACTGTATATCGGTTATCACATCACCTGGATTGGTTTTGGCAAGTTCCTTCATCAGTGTTTTGAAGGTCCAGGGTCCATCAATATTACCAGTTTGTGTACAGAAGTTATAGGTCCGGGCCGGATCTTCCACTACATCGAGTGCGGTAATGGTTAAACTGTGATCTTTTAATGAAGGCGGTGGCGGTGGTGGAAGCAGGTTCCGGATAGAAACAGCTTCCATGGCTGTGAATTTTTTGGGGTCGAAAGCCTCCAGGATGGTATCGGCAATAATGGAACGATTTTTGAAAATAAAGCGTTTTGTCTTCATTGCCTCTTTCTGAAGTGCAGTGGCCGATTGTTCAAACGCTGCGGCGTTTGCCTGAACTTTAACGGTAAATAATCCATCGCCGGCTTTTTCATCGTCTCCTTTGCCATCGTCTCTCATCACCAGCTTGGTACTGTCGTAATAAAAGGCCAGGTATTTTTCTTTGAACTGTTCAGGCAGGAACCTAGCGATTATCAGCAAATGATCTTTATCGCCCTTTATTTTCTTTACAAGCACATCTTCAGCAACCGGTGGATCCGTTTCAAAGGCTGCATTTACCGGTATATCCTTCAGCGGATCTTCTTTAGAAGAACGTTTGCAGGAATAAAGGAAGGCAACCAGCAGCAGAAGAAGGTAGGCCCGGCACCAGGTTTTAGTACAGGAGTTCATGTTGTAGGGTTTTATACGTGAATGATAAAAGCAATACAAGATAGCAGCAGGAAACAGTAATGTCAATACCGCAATGTGGTAATAGCGAGACGCCGGCATGATGAATTATTTATATGCTGCTTTAACAAAGTTTGGTAAACTTGTTGGTATAGTAGCCAAAACAATACACATGAATAAGCCGTTTCTTCTGTTAATAACCATCCTTTTCTTCATGCTGGCAACAGGCTGCAATAAGAGAACAAATCCTTCTGTTTCAAACTCCCCGGCAGTTGAAAAAACCGCCGAAACAAAAACGGTAAAAAGAGCCGTGGTAAAAACGACTGTTCCCAAAGTGATCGTGGTAAACGACAGTGTGGCAAAAAGGGCCGTGGATGGCCGCTATTATTACGACCTGGAGGGCCGTCGCTACTGGCGCAATAACCGCGATGGCAAGTACTACCTTTATTACCGGGGTATATTTGATAATGAGGATTTTAAGGCGCCGGTAAGACAGTAGCCCATTTTTACTATCGTGGCCTTTATATAGGTCTTCGTAAAATATCTACAGCAGATTCCCAAACGGGTCTATAACCTTTTTTTGAAAAGAACCTCATCTTTGTGCTGTTAAAAAATCCAAGTATCCAAACCTCTGAAACTGATCCTGTCCTATGAAACCAGATGAACCATTCCGGGATGGCCATCAAAAGAATTACTAACTCCTGTGAAAAACCTTCAGCAATGAAGGTTTTTTCTTTTATGATAGAGCGGGTAACCTGCCGCAATTACCTATGATTTTTGCAGCGCTCTATAAATGCCAGCCAGCAGTTTCTTACATTTCTGAAGTTGCCCGATATATGCATCATCACCCTGTGCTTTTGCTTTCAATAATGTTACCATTTTTTTCTTTTCAGCAGGGCTCCATTTATCCAGGTCGGGTACGAGATTGCATAACAGGCCGAATTCACTGAATTGCGGTTCGTATACCGATACATCCTTTACCTGCAATTGCTTCTGCAGCCGCGAAGAACATGCTTGTAAGGCAAGCATACGGTTGCCATTGAATTCTTTAAGGATCATTTCCGTTATCAGGGCACTGATGTGTTCAGGATCCATGTCTCCGGGCAGCAGGGGTTTCAGCGAAAATTCGAGGCTGCTGCCTGTAAATTGTATGAGCAGTTTCATTGTTGATCTGCGGCCGCTTTTATATTCTGCTTCTGCAAGGGCGGCAATCCGTTCATCCTGTGGACGGAATCCCAGTTTATAATAAAACCAGAAAGCAGCGCTTTGCAATCCTTCTTTGTTGCCTTTTCCAAACTGGTAAGGTTTTACAACAAAACGCTGTATCTTATAAAGCCGTTGATAAAGCCGCAACACTTCTGCAAACAAAACCGCTGATTCTCCTTTACGGAATGGCGGGTAAACATTCAGGCCGATCTTACACCGGTCAGCAAATATCCACCCGCCGCCGTATGCCACCGGTACATTGTTTTTGAAAACCATGTAGCCGATATATGATTCCAGCGAAAGCCGCCGGTTTGCCTTAATACCAAACAGGGCGATAGCAAGTCCGTGGCCACAGGAAAATAATTTTATGGCAGAAGCGCCAGCCAGTGTAATGGGCTCTGTCTCCCTTGAATAAAAAGCCAGCGATGCTTTTGCCACATCCATAAGATGGGTACGTTGTTGACTGGATAACTTTATTTTTTCCGGAAGAGGCTTTTTAAGAACTGCATCCAGGTTAACCTGCTTTACAATTCTTTTGTGATAATACAGCGGCAATGAAATTCCCCGGATAAAACTGCGGTTAAATACCGGGTGATCCAGCTTCCAGGAAGTGAATACCTGCATACTGTCGAACAGGATCTCCCGCAGCTGTTCATCGGGAATGCGTTGCTCCAATATGCGTATAAGTTTTTGCAGTGTGTGCTGTTTGCCGGTAAGCGATTCAATTCTTTTTGTAAGTGTGATATTGCCCTGCGTGGTATAGTAATATTCAATCCGTGGAAAGAGCCGGTGTAATATGGCTCCGCCGGTTTCGGCATTACCGCCGGCAGAATCCATACTTACATCCGCAGGAAATTTTTGCTGCAGCCATTTTGTAATGGGAAAACTAAACTGGCAGGTGAGCATAGAACCGGCTATACCGCTTCCGCTTAGTGAACGCTGGTCGTTATACCGGCTACTATTCATGATGGATACAACATGGTCCCTCGTGCGTATCAACCCTTCCTCTGCAAGGGGCCTTATCTTTTTATTGCAGGGGTGTGCATAAATGAACAGCAGTACATCGTGGCAGGCTTTTGAAACGGTAACAGTGGCGGGTTTGCAGGTGATCAAACCTGTTAATGCCTGCTCCAGCCGTTTTGCTGCGCCCGGCTGGTTAAGCAGGGAGCACGTAAGCAACTGTTCAACATCGCTGTGGGTGAGAAACTTCTGCGGCATATATTATTTTGTATCTAAAATAATAGAGCTGCCTGGCCGGGACTATGATAAACATCATCTTCTTATCCTTTATTGGTAAGTGAAATCCCGTGTTCCCGGGGTTGTGTGCGGGTGCAAAATAGTACA
>ERZ795044.4594-NODE-4594-length-11291-cov-6.609381_pt1 | contig 11291 bp, 7 predicted proteins | sample MGYA00375128_ERZ795044 | MGnify/ENA primary metagenome ERZ795044 (study PRJEB30173, sample SAMN05720213) | anaerobic digester metagenome | isolation source: active sludge of municipal wastewater-treating anaerobic digesters | place: USA | collected 2014-12-22 ... | reverse complement strand
TCGTTGGTCCAGTGCAGCAGGGCAGGGCCGCGGTGCACGCGATAGCACCCGGCCACCTGCGCGCGCCCTTCGGGGGTGTCGAGCACGGGAGATGAAAAGACGCGCCACGCCTGATAGGCGCCCCATCCGGTGACGCCGAGCACCGCCACCACGGCCAAACGTTGCCACCGCCGCGTCGCGAGCGCTCTACCGCTGGCCAAGAGCGCGACCGCGCCCATCGCGACTAACGGCGGAAGCACGTGCGCCGTCACGTGCAGCGTGTCGCCCAGCAGGCGAAGCGGGAGCGCCAGTGCGACCAACGGTATGGCTGGAAGGGCGCAGAGGGCGAGGTAGTACGGGTGGCCGCTGGCGCGATACGATCGCCAGGCGAGCCACATCTCTACCATGAAAAGCACCACGACGTGATCGGCGGCCGCGGAGCCGAATACGACCATCAATCCCGACGACACCAGCGCCCACGCGCACCAGCCGACGGCCAGCCGCGCGCATCGCACCGACTCGAAGAGAGGGGCGTACGGCGGGGCGGAGGTAGGAGGAGGGGTTGAGGTGTTGGGCACAATGGAAAGGGTCGTCCTTCATGGCGCGTGGGACAACCCCCCGCGCGCTGTTTCCCTAGCGGCCGACAGCCACATCACGCCGCAACCGTGACGTCGCGCCCACTTCGTGCCCTCGCGCCGCGCGCGGGCGCCCTCTCCCGGCCGTGGAGCGCGCACCGTAACTTCGTCCCTCCCCGCCGCCCCCTCCTCCTCCTCGAGCGCACGTTGCTGACCGTTTCGCCTCGCCCCCGTGCGTTCGTGCGCGCCGCCCTCTGTGTGGCGGCGCTGATGGGGTGCGCGCCGCACGCGGAGCGTGCCGACACGCCGGGGGGAGGGACGCCCGCTTTCGCGTCGCCGGTAGACGCCCCTCCAGGTGACGCCCCGCCGGGGATGGTCTGGATCGCGGGGGGCGACTTCCTCATGGGGAGCGAGGACCAGTTCTCCAAGGGCGACGAGCGCCCGGTGCACCGCGTGCGCGTCGACGGCTTCTTCATGGACGTGCACACCGTCACCAACGCGCGCTTTCAGGAGTTTGTCGCGGCCACCGGCTACGTCACCGTGGCCGAGCGCGCCCCCGATGTGGCGGCGCTCCTGGCGCAGCTCCCCGCGGGCGCCCCTCGCCCTGATTCCGCGCTCCTGGTTCCCGGCTCGCTCCTTTTCGCCCCGGTCGCCGCCCCCGTGGACTTGCGCGACTGGTCTCGCTGGTGGAAGTGGACTCCCGGAGCGGACTGGCGTCACCCCGAGGGGCCGGGGAGCGCGATCGATGACCGGCCCAATCATCCGGTGGTGCACGTGGCCTGGAACGATGCGGTCGCGTATGCCACGTGGGCGGGGCGTCGACTTCCCACCGAGGCCGAGTGGGAGCGCGCGGCACGCGGCGGCGTCGCTTCGCGCGCGCATGCCTGGGGTGATCACGCGTACGATCCCGAGCATCCGCAGGCGCACATCTATGACGGCGCCTTTCCCAGCCACGCCGCCGCCCCGGTCCCCGTGGGGACGTATCCGCCTAACGGCTACGGCCTGTACGACATGGCGGGGAACGTGTGGCAGTGGACGCAGGACTGGTATCGCCAGGACACGTATGCGCGCGATGCCACGCGTGGCGAGGTGGCCAACCCCACCGGTCCCCCGCGCAGCCTCGATCCGCGCACCGAGGGGGAGCCCGCCCGCGTGCTGCGCGGCGGGTCATACCTGTGCAACGACGACTATTGCCGAGGTTACCGCGTGAGTGCGCGCAGCCCCGGCGCCCCCGACACGGGGACCTCGCACGTCGGCTTTCGCACCGTGATGACCGTGGAGCAGTGGAAACAATGGAAGGCACACCAGGGAGCGTCGTCATGAGGGGAGTGCGTCGTCGTGTGTTCGTCACCGCGGTGCTCGCCTGCGCGGGGCTGACCGCCTGCGCGCGTGCGGGAGTGGGCGGGGGGGCGAGCGAAGGTGCACCGAGCGAGCGTGCGACGGGTGAGCGGCCGCCTAACGTCGTGGTGGTCCTCGTCGACGACCTCCGGTGGGACGACCTCGGGATCGAGGGCCACCCCTTTGCCGAGACCCCGGCGATCGACCAGCTCGCGCGCGAGGGAGCACGCTTTCGCAACGCCTTCGCCACCACCCCGCTCTGTTCACCGAGCCGCGCGGCAATCCTCACTGGGCAATACGTCCACACCAACGGCATCATCGACAACACGGCGCGCGATTCGGCGAGCCACCAGCTGCAAACGTTCGCGCGCCCGCTGGCCCGGGCCGGCTACCAGACCGGCTTCTTCGGCAAGTGGCACATGGGGAACGACGACTCGCCGCGCCAGGGATGGACGCGCTGGGTGGCGATGAAGGGGCAGGGGGAGGCCAACGATCCGAAGTTCAACGTCGACGGCACGCGCATCGAGGCGAAGGGCTACGTCACCGACCTCCTCACCGACCGCGCCGTGGGCTTCATGCAGGAGTCGCGAGGGAAGCCGTTCCTCGTCTTCCTGGCGCACAAGGCGTTGCACCCGAACATGACGCAGCGCGCCGACGGGAGCGTGGTCCCCGTGGCCGGGCAGGCGGCGGGGTTCGTCCCCGCCGAGCGGCATCGCGGACGCTATGCCAATGCGGTGGTGCCGCGCCGCGCCAATGCGAGCGCCCCGGTGGTGGGCAAACCGGCGCTGCAGCGCCCGTTGGCGGGGGTCTCCGCGATCAACGACGACCCGGGGACGCCGGACCAGGACGTGCGCGACCGCCTCGAGATGCTCCTGGCGGTGGACGAGAGCCTCGCGCGCATCGTGCAGGCGCTCAAGACGATGGGCGAGTACGAACGCACCGTCATCATCCTCACGAGCGATCACGGCTACTTCTACGGCGAGCACCACCTCAACGAGGAGCGGCGACTCGCCTACGAGGAGACGGTGCGCATCCCCCTCATCGTGCGCTACACGCCGCTGGTGAAGGCGGGTGCAGCGCCGGTGCAGATGGTGCAGACGATCGACCTCGCCCCGACGATCCTGGCGTTGGCGCGCGTGGCCGATACCGTGACGCGCCACGGCACGTCGCTCGTCCCCCTGCTCGCCGGCGCCCGTGTGCCGTGGCGCAACTCGGTGCTGATCGAGTACTACAGCGACAAGGTCTTCCCGCGCATGCAGAATATGGGCTACCAGGCCGTGCGCACGGACCGCTACAAGTACATCCACTATCTCGAACTGCCGGGGATGGACGAGCTGTACGACCTGCAGACGGATCCCTTCGAGCTGGACAACATCATCGCAGCGCCACGCGGGCGAGCACTACTCCCGACGCTGCAGGCCGAGTTGGCGCGGCTCCAGGCGGCCACCGGGTACCAGGCAGGGCGGAGCCCCTGAGGGTCAACGCCCCGCCCGGCAACCGCGGTCGCCCTACTCGATCACGAGGATCGTGAAGTACGCGTTGGTCGGCGCGAACGAGTAGCGATTGAAGCACTCCACGCGCACCAGGAGGTCGGCCCCCGCGGTCGCCGTCCCCGTCGTGGTCGGGACGCAGGTCACGACGCCACTGGAGTAGGGCGAGACCTGGATGTTGTGGGTGGCAGCCGCCAGGGCGCCGAGTCCCGGAAAGCGCACGTCGTAGACGCCCTGGGTCACGCCGTTGACCTGGACGCGCGTGACGTGTGGCATCTGGCCGTTCGAGCTCCCCGCCCAGCTGGGCGAGACGGCGATCTCGCTGCCAAGCGCGCCGTTGACGTTGTCGTTCCAGCCGTAGGCCCAGCGGCGTCCCGCCCGCCCCCCTTCGACGAGCTGCATCACGAATCGTGCGTCCGTGCGCGCGGCGCCGAAGGCGAAGCACTCCACGGAGCTCGACGTGCCGACGTTCCAGCCGGCCAGGTTGCAGCTCGCGGCGGCGGGGCCGACGGTGGTGACGAAGTAGTTCTCGGTCTTGCCGGCGGATCGTGGATTGCCCACCGTCACCGAATACAAGCCCGCGGACTGGCGGGTGATCGTCATGGCGTTCCCCGCGCTGTTGAACGACTTGGCCGGGTCCGCGGCGTGGGTGGCAGCCGCGTCGGTGCTCTCCACGAAGCTGTGACGCCCCTCGAGCGCACCGTTCCCGAAGACGAGGATCGCGAAGGTCCCGGGGACCCGCGATCGATCGGTCGCGTGACAGGCCACCGACACCTCGAGGTCACGGCGGTTGGCCGCGGTGGCCCAGCCATTGAGGTGGCACGTCGTGGCCAACGATCCGGTGCGGGTGATCATCACGGTCTCGCGCCACGTGGACTCGGCGCGGCCGAGGCGCTCGAGCGTGACGATGGCGTCGCCGGCCCCGTTCGTTGTCGCGCGCACGCTGCCGCCGGTGGCGTTGAAGCTGGCCGAGGCGGTCGCCGATGACGCCGTCTGCGTGATCTGTGCGTAGGCGAACCGGTTGGCGGCGCGCGTGAGGATCCCGCGCCCGCTGGCGCTCCCACTCTTGCCTTCGCTCGTGGCCGTCACCGTGAAGGGGCCGTGCCCAACGATGGTGAGCGCCCCGGTGGCGGCGACGGTCGCGGCCAACGTGTCCGAGACCGTCCAGGTGACGGTTCGCCCCGTGAGCGCGTTGCCCGCCGCGTCACGCGTGGCCGCGGAAAGCGCGATGACCTCGCCCGTGTTCGCGGAATCGGGGAGTCCCGTTATCGCCACGGTCGCAACCGGGGCCGGGGGCGGTGGTGCAGCGGCCTCGTCGCCGCCGCAGGCGGCGAGCAGGGCGAGGAGCATCACGGCTGAGCGTCGCGAGATCATGGCAGGGGTCGGGTGCGTGTGGGGGAGATCGGCGTACCTCCCTTCGACGGCTCTCCCGTGGGATCGTCACAGGCGGGGGCTTGCCGCACCCCGTCCCCCCGCTCGCGGGCTCCACCGCCGTCGAATGGCAGCGCTCGCCTCGGCACTAGCCACGGCACCGGCATCGACCGGCCGCTCAGCGCCGTGAGGCCGGCGCGGTCATCTCGTGGATGGCGCCCGGGCGCTGACGCCAGCGCTGCCCCCGTCCGATCAGCTCCCCAGCTGCACCTCGTAGCGCTCCCCGGCGCGCGCGTCGAACGCCACCACCCCCGGAGCCAGTCGCGTCACCCTGACACGCTGCCCCGCGTGCGCCACGCGCAGCGCCGTGGCGGCGCGCAGCACCACTCGCCCCGGACGCGACGCCTGCACCACGCTGCGCGTTAGGCGTCCGTGCTCCCATGCCATGTCCACCGTCACCCCGCCGCGCGCGCGCAGCCCCTGCACCGACCCACTCCGCCAATCCGCGGGCAGCGCCGGGAGCAGGTGGATCGTCCCGTCATGCGACTGCAGCAGCAGCTCGGCGATCGCCGCCGTCGCCCCGAAGTTGCCATCCACCTGGAAGGCGCGCCCGCATAACGACACCAGGTTGGGGAGCGACGACCGCCCGAGCAGGGCACGGAGCTGCGCCCACGCACTGTCGCCCTGCAGGAGTCGCCCCCTGAGCCCCATCTTCCACGCGTACGACCAGCCGCACCCGCCGGTGCCGCGCCGGTCGAGCGTGACCTCGGCGGCCCTGGCGAAGACCGGCGACGCATCCGGGGTGATCTCGCGGCCGGGATACAGCCCCCACAGCGGCGACAGGTGCCGGTGCTGCGGCTCGATCTCGTCCCAGTCGTCGAGCCACTCTTGCAGCTGGCCGTGCTTTCCCACCTGGTTGGGGGCCAGGCGCGCCCGCGCGGCGCGCGCCTCCGCCGCCAAGGCGCTGTCGGCACCTAGTCTGATGGCTGCCTCATCGAAGGCCCGAAAGACCTCGCGGATGATCTGCATGTCCATCGTGGGGCCGGCGGCCATGGTCCGCGCCGTCAGCTCGATCCCGCTCACCTCGTCGAAGAAGGTCCCGTTCCCGGGCCACGCGGGGAAGTTCTCCGGCGAGTTGGAGGGGGCGGTGACCAGCCAGCGCTTCTGCGGATGCTCGACGAGGATGTCGAGCAGGAAGCGCGTCTGGTCGCGAAGCAGGGGATAGATGGCGCGCAGGTCGCGGTCGTCGCCCGAGTAGCGATAGCGCTCGAAGAGGTTGGTCATCAACCACGCCCCGCCCACGGGCCACGCCCCCCACGACGGACCGTCCATCGGTGCCGTGGCGCGCCAGAGGTCGGTGTTCTGGTGCACCACCCATCCGCGCGCCCCCCAGTGCTCGCGTGCCGTCGCGGTTCCCACCTCCGCCACGTCGCGCACGAGCCGCTCCAGCGGCTCCACCAGCTCGGCCAGGTTCCCGCTCTCGGCCGGCCAGTAGTTCATCGGCAGGTTGATGTTGATGGTGTACTTCGAATCCCACCACGGGTTGGGGTTGTCGTTCCAGATCCCCTGCAGGTTGGCCGCCTGCGTACCGGGACGTGAGCTGGCAATCAGCAGGTAGCGGCCGAACTGGTAGTACAGCGCAGCCAGGGCAGGGTCGGGGCGCGGATCCACGCGTTGGGCGGGGTCCCGGGGAGGGGACAGTCGCCGGATGCGTTCGTCGGTCGGGAGCGCGGCGACGTCGGGGGGGGACTCGCCTAACGACATGGCGACCCGGCGAAACCAGCCGCGATGCTCCGCCAGGTGGTCGCGTCGCACGGTCTCGAACGGGCGATCGCCGACGCGCGCCAGGGTGGCGCGCACGCGCTCCGCCGGATCGGCGCTCACGTCGCGGTAGTTCACGAAGTTGGTGGCAGCGGCAAGGAGCAGCACCACGGTATCGGCTCCCGTCACCCGCAACGTGCGGTCGTCGACGTGCATCGTCCCCCCCGACGGACGTGCGACGAGCCGTGCCTCGTAGCGCAGGCGCCCGGCGATCCCCAGGTAGTCGGAGCTCTTCCCCGTCAGGCGCAAACCGTCGGGGGCGACCCCGTCCATCTGGAAGTAGTCGGTGCCGTAGTTGGAGTGCGCCGGATTGCGTGCCCCGCGCAGGACGGCCGAGACGGTGATGGCCCCCGGGCGGTCGGCGGTGAGGCGCACGACCAGCACCTGGTCGGGGGCGCTGGCGAATACCTCCCGCGTGTAGGTCACGCCGTCCGCGCGGTACGACACACGAGCTACCGCCTGGTCGAGATCGAGCTCGCGCCGATAGTCGGTCACCGTCCCGGCCTTGGGGAAGTCGAGGAGCAGGTCGCCCAGCGGCTGGTACTTCATCTGCTCGTACGGCTTCCCCATCATGCGGCGCCCGAAGAGGTCGTGCGCCTTGGCAATGTCGCCCGCAAAGAGGAGCCGGCGGATCTCGGGGAGCGCCGCCGCGGCGCCGGTGACCACGGGATCGTAGGGCCCGCCACTCCAGAGCGTCTCTTCGTTCAGCTGGAGATGTTCCTGCGCCACACCGCCAAAGACCATGGCGCCCAGTCGCCCGTTCCCGATGGGGAGTGCCTCGTTCCAGCTGGCGGCAGGGGTGCGGTACCAGAGCATCGCGGGGGAGGCGGTCGGCGGCGGCGCCTGCGCCTCGGCGCTCGATGCGAGGCCCGCGAAGAGGGTCGCCACAAGGGTCGCCGAGAGGGGCGAAGCGAAAATCGCCAGGACGCGCGACGGGAGCACGAGGTGCAATGCGGCCGTGCGGAGCCGGGGATGGGACATGCGCGTCTCCGAGCGTGTATCGGGAATGCGGTCGGGTCAGGCGAGACTGGTCGGGGGTGGCGGTGGTGTCAAGGCGACGCCCCCTCCGACGGCTTCCAGACGGGTGCCACGTACGCTTGGCTGGCGCGCAACACCCGCACCGAGGGCGGTGTGTCCGCCGCGCGACCGCCCCTCGACACGGCACGAGCGGCGATAGACTGTTAGGGGCGCGAACCCACTCCTCCCGGATGTCATCGCCGTCGCCGTTTCGTCTTCGCGTGTTGGGGCCTGTCACCGTGAGTCTGCGCGGCGACGGGAAGTTGGAGTCGCTGGTCTCCCAGCCTCGCCCGCTCGCCCTCCTCACCTACCTTGCCCTCGCACGTCCCCGTGGGCTGCAATCGCGCGAGGCGGCGATGGCGCTGCTGTGGCCACAGCACGATGCCGAACGCGCACGGCGCGGGCTGCGCAATGCCCTGCACGAACTCCGGCGCACGCTGGGGCGCGATGCGGTGATCTCCATCGGCGATGGGCTCGTGGGGATCGACCCGACCCATCTGGACTGCGACGCCTATGCGCTCGAGCGTGGCACCTGGGCGCCGGATGCCGGCGATGACGGGCTCCCCGTTGACCCGCTGCATGGGCTGCACGTGGACGACGCGGCGGAGTTCGACCGCTGGCTGTCGGCGGAACGCACGCGCCTGCGCGAGCTGCTGCGCGAGGCGCAGTCGAAACGCGCGGCGGCCGATGGGGCAGCGCGTCAGGCGCGCACCGCGCCCTCGCCGGGCGCACCGCACGGCGGCGACGTGACGGCGATGTACATCCGCGGCCACTACTGCTTCCTGCGCGCCGCGCACGATGGCGAGGCGACGACGCTGCGCCACGCGCGCACGTACTACGAACGCGCCCTCGCACTCGACCCCGACTTCGCACCGGCGGTGGCGGGTTTGTCCAACTTCTACGCCGTGGCGGCACGCCGCGAGCTGCTCGTCCCCTTCGAGGCCACGTGGGACCAGTGCCTCGCCTACTCGCGGCGCACGCTGGAGCTCTCCGATACCATCGGGATCCCGCACGTGCACTTCGGGACCGACGCGCTGTACCTGCGCGACGACTTCGACCGTGCCGGTGCGGAGTTCGCGCGCGCCGTGCGCAAGGACCCCGAGTACGCCGAGGGGCATCGATTCCTCGCCGTGTGGATGGGGATCGCCGGCCGCTCGCGCGAGGCGATCGAGGCCGCCGAGACCGCGGCGCGCCTGGAGCCCGACATCGTGACGATGGTCAACACCCTGGCGGCGGTGCGCATTGCGGCTGGCGACCTGGTGGGGGGCGAGGAAGCCTTGCGAGCGACGCTCGAGCTCGAGCCGCGGCACGCGCCGTCGCGCGAGCGGCTGCTGCGCCTGCTCGAGCGGCAGGAGCGCCTGGCCGAGGCGGTGGAGGAGCGCCGACGCGCCCCCGCCGCCTTCCGCGGCGAGCAGTTCGCGCGCGCCTGGGCCGAGCAAGGGGTGGACGGGTATCGCGCCGAACGGCGCGGCGAGCTACGCGACGAAGTCGAACGCATCGAGGCACGGATGCACGAAGCGAAGCCCTCCTCGGTGAACGAGCGTTACGCCCCGCCGGTGCTGCGCCTGGTGGCGGCCTACGCCGAGCTGGGGGAATGGTCCAAGGTGCGCACCTGGCGCCTGCAGGCCACCGCGTCGCGCCCCGTGCTCGCGCACTGGTTTGCGAGCATGCCCGAGCTGCAACGGGCGCCCGCCCTCGTTCCGCCTCCGTCCAAGGGGGCAGCGGGGCGTCCGCCGGGGCGCTGACGGGGCGCTGAACGGGCGTCGACGGGGGCGGTCGTACGACGGCGGTGACGTGTCGCGTGAGGCGGCATCGCGCCTAGCCGCGACAGGGGGGGCGCGTAGCTTTGGTGCGAGCCGTTTCATCGCCTCACCTCGCCCACATGCCCGCCCTCGTCCGCCCCGACCGCAATACCTACTTCATGGGGATCGCCCTCGCCGTCCGCGCCCGCGCCGACTGCACCGGGCTCAAGGTCGGCGCCATCATCGTGCGCGACCGCCGCATCGTCTCCTCCGGCTACAACGGCACCCCCGAAGGGATGACCAACTGCTCGGCGGGCGGTTGTCATCGCTGCGCCAACCGAGAGAAGTACCCGTCAGGCACGGCCTACGATCTCTGCATCTGCGTGCACGCCGAGCAGAACGCACTGCTGGCGGCGGCGCGCTTCGGGATTGCGGTGGAGGGGGCCACGCTCTACACCACCGTTAGGCCCTGTTTCGGCTGCACCAAGGAGATGCTGCAGGCGGGGATCCACAAGGTCTACTACCTGCACGACTGGCAGCATCCGGACGCCGACAAACAGCAGCAGTACGAGGTGTTGCAGGCGCGCTTCGCGGGGGGGATCGACCGGCTGGATATGGAAGACCCCGACGCCAAGTGGGCGGGGGCGCGGCCGTCGATCGCCGCCGAGATCACCGACGAACACGGGCACCGCTGACACGTGACGATGCACAACCGACTCCTCATCACGCTCGCCCTCGCGGCGGCCGCCCTCCCGCCCTGTGCGACGGCCCGCGCCCAATCGGGCCAGCCCGTCCCCGAACGTCCCTACATCACCGGGCGGCTCGCGCAGCTGCAAAAGGTGCGGACCCCCGAAGGAATCGAGTCGCTGGAGCAGGTCGAGCTCGGGGGACTCAAGCAGTGGATCTCGATTCGCGGTCAGAACCAGAAGAACCCGGTGCTGCTCTTCATTCACGGCGGCCCTGGCTCGCCGGAGATGCCGCAGCGCTGGCTCTGGCAGCGCCCCATCGAGGACTACTTCACCGTCGTGCAGTGGGACCAGCGCGGGGTAGGGAAGAACGCACTCACGCACGACTCGGCGACCGTCTATCCCACCCTCTCCCTCGACCGCATCGTGCAGGACGCGGCCGAGCTGTCGGAGCTGCTGGCGCGTCGCTTCGGGCAGCGCAAGATCGTGGTGATGGGGCACTCCTGGGGGAGCATGGTCGGCCTCACGCTCGCCAGCCGTCGCCCGGAGCTGATGCACGCCTACGTCGGGATCGGGCAGGTGGTCGCCACGGCGGCCGAGCACGATATCTGGGTGGGGGCCCGTGAGCGCGCACTAAAGGCAGGAAACATGGACGGGGTGCGCGAACTCGACAGCATCGCCCCCTATCCCGCCGCCGATGGGCGCTTCGACCTCGCCAAGGCGATGCTGGCGCGGAAGTGGGGGACGTTGTACAACGGGCTCTGGTACGGCGTCCCGACGAGCGACCTGATGTTCGAGATCGGCGACTGGGGGCCGGAGTACACGCCGGAGGACATCGCGGCCAACAGCCGCAACGGCAGCTGGGCTGGCGGCAAGCTGCTCGGCGAGCTGGCCGCGTTCGACTTTCGCACGACGGTCCGCTCGGTGAAGGTCCCGGTCGTGATCATCCAGGGGCGCTGGGACCTGCTCACCGCGTACGCACCGGCCGAAGCTTACTTTCGGCAGCTCGAGGCGCCGCGCAAGACGCTGGTGACCTTCGAGCGCAGCGGGCACCTCCCGATGATCGAGGAGCCGGGGCACTTCCTGATGACGCTGGTGAACGAGGTGTTGCCGCTGGCGGGGGGACGGGTGGTCTTTCCGCGGCCGTAGCCGGCGCGGGCGCGACGGCGCGGACCGGGCGCTAGTGGGGACCCGCGACGTGTGTCCCGACCGGCACGCTTACTAGGTTCAATCCATGACGACCTCCGTATCTCCGACCGCATTCGAGGGCGA
>ERZ795044.4591-NODE-4591-length-11295-cov-5.194573_pt1 | contig 11295 bp, 10 predicted proteins | sample MGYA00375128_ERZ795044 | MGnify/ENA primary metagenome ERZ795044 (study PRJEB30173, sample SAMN05720213) | anaerobic digester metagenome | isolation source: active sludge of municipal wastewater-treating anaerobic digesters | place: USA | collected 2014-12-22 ... | reverse complement strand
AGAACCCCATCGACGCGTGGCATGCGCCGCTCGCACGACGGGCTCGCGAAGCCTGCGTTGTCGGTCGATCCGCAGTCGGGCGAAACCCACCTGCGTCATCGCATCACCGCCGATGGTTTCTATCGCGGCAAGCGCGTGATCGAGAAGGCGCCGGAAGACGAGACGGCTGGTTAAGCCTTCCACCGCGCTCGCGGGCCGGCTGCATCCGCGCTGGCCCGCATTCCTTTGACAACCCTGTCCGTCGATGCGATGAGCGGCGACGTCGGCGCACCTGAGTGCGTTCCCGGCGCCTTGCGTGCGCTCATCGCAAACCCAGCGCTGCGCGTGATGCTCGTCGGCCAGTCGGCCGTGCTGGAGTCCGCGCTGGCCGATGCAGGCCGCGCTGCGCGCGAACTCGCTGATCCTGCGCTGCGCGCGCGGCTCGAGATCATCGAGGCGCCGGAAGTCGTGACGATGGAAGATTCGGCTCGCGACGCGATCCGCCGTCGCAAGCATTCCTCGATGCGCATCGCAATCGATCTGGTGCATCAGGGCCGTGCCCAGGCTGCCGTCAGTTCCGGCAACACCGGCGCGCTGACGGCCATCTCGCATTTCGTGCTGAAGAGCCTGCCGGAAGTCGAGCGGGCGCCGATCATGTCATCGGTGCCGACACACGACGGTTTCACACACCTGCTCGATCTCGGCGCAAACACTCGCGCCACGCCGAAGCAACTGCTGCAGTTCGCCCTGATGGGCGCAATCGTCGCGCGCGACGTGCACGGAACGGAGCGTCCGCGCCTCGGTCTGCTGAACATTGGCACCGAAGAGATCAAGGGCCACGAGATCGTGCAGGAAGCGCATGCGCTGATCCGTGCGCAGAGCGCGGATCGCATGCCGTTCGAATATCGCGGCTTTGCCGAGGGCAACGACATCTTCGGCGGCGAGTTCGATGTCATCGTCACCGATGGCTTCACGGGCAATGTCGCGCTGAAGACGATGGAAGGCCTCGCAGAACTGGTTGGCTCGCGCCTCAAGGCGGAGTTCACCGCCGACCTGCCGAGCAAGATCGCCGCATTGATCGCCCGGCCGGTGCTGCGCCGCGTGGCATCGTCACTCGACCCGCGGCGCTACAACGGCGCCGTCATGGTCGGACTCACCGGTGTCGTGGTAAAAAGCCACGGCCGCGCGGACCAGCTCGCGTTCGCGCGTGCCATCGCCATCGCCGCCAATGCCGTGGAACGCGGCTTGATCGGCCACGTCGCCCAGTCTCTCGCAGAGGTCAACGCTTGAAGTACTCACGCATCGCGGGCACCGGCAGCTATCTGCCCGAGCGCATCCTGACGAACGCCGAACTCGAGACGATGGTCGACACCACGGACGAGTGGATCAAGTCACGCACCGGCATCGAGCGTCGCCACATCGCGGCCCCTGGTCAGACCACCGTGGATCTGGCCGAGCAGGCTGCGCGCCGCGCACTCGATGCGGCGGGGCTCACGCCGCAGGACGTCGATCTGATCGTCTTCGGTACGACGACCCCCGACCTGATCTTCCCGAACTGCGGCGCGCTGCTGCAGGCGCGCCTCGGCATCCATGGTTGTCCGGCGCTCGGACTCGAAGCGGCCTGCAGCGGGTTCATTTTCGCGCTGTCCGTCGCCGACAAGTTCGTGCGCATGGGCGAGGCGAAGTGCGCGCTGGTGATCGGTGCGGAGACGCTCTCGCGCATGCTCGACTGGACGGACCGCAACACCGCGGTGCTGTTCGGGGACGGCGCCGGCGCCGTCGTTCTGCAGCCATCCGATGAGCCGGGAATTCTCTCGACCCATCTGCACACCGAAGGCTCCCATCAGGATCTGCTCAATTGTCCCGTCGGCGTCTCGAGGGGTTTCGCACCGGAGGCAGACGGGCGAGTGCCACTGTTCATCCGCATGGCTGGTGCTGAGGTGTTCAAGATCGCGGTGCGTTCGCTCGGCTCGATCGTCGACGAAACGCTGGCCGCGAACAATCTCGACAAGTCCGCGATCGACTGGCTGATCCCTCATCAGGCCAATCTGCGCATCATCCAGGCGACCGCGAAGAAGCTCGAGATGCCGATGGAGCGCGTGATCCTGACGGTCCAGGACCATGGCAATACGTCCGCAGCGTCAGTGCCGATGGCGTTCGATATCGGCGTGCGTTCGGGTCGCGTGAAGCGCGGCGAACTGGTGCTGCTCGAGGCTTTCGGCGGCGGCTTCACCTGGGGTTCCGCGCTGATCCGGTTCTGAGCGAACCGGCGTGCCGTGGCCACCGGCCAAAAAAAACGCCGCGCATTGCGCGGCGTTTTTCGTAGGGTTTGGAGAAACCTTACTTCGAGATCGAACGACGGAACATCCGGTCGATCTTCTCGTTGGTCGCATCGCAGCACGACTGGCTGGCCTGGGCCGCGGCCAGCGCCTGGTTGGCAGCGCTCTGCGCGCCGCTGGCGGCTGACGAAGCCGACGAGGCCGCGCTGCTGGCGGAATCGGCAGCGCTCTTGGCGGCCGCAACCTGCGACTGCAGGCCGGAAACTTCGGTCTTAAGGGTGTCGATCTGGGCCTGCAGCGGCTTCAGATCCGTGCAACCCGCGAGAACAGCGACGGCCGCGAGAGCGGCAACTTTGACGAGCATGGTCGTTTTCATGATTCGAATTCCTCTTGCGATAGGGCGAATTTTCAATGTGCTGACGTACCCTCCACGATCCATCAGCGCACCGTGACGCAACTGCAACAAATCCAGACGATGAATGCAACTCTTATCATCGCGACTGTCGGTCGACTGCGACAGTCGATGTTGTACGCAAGATGCACTGCGCGGACAATATCGAGTCTCGTGCCACGATTCCGGAGTGACTGATGAATCTCGATTCCGTACGACGTGTGTACGAGAAGCTCGGTAGCGAGGATCCGATGTGGGCGGTGCTCACCGACGATCGATTCCGCAACAACAGCTGGGACCCGGAGCAGTTTTTCGCAACTGGGCGCGCGGAAGTTGATCAGGTGATGGCGGCGCTCGAGCGCGATGGCGTCAAAGTCGCGCGCCAGGCGGCGCTCGATTTTGGCTGCGGCGTTGGGCGACTCAGCCAGGCGCTGTGCCAGCATTTCGAGACGGTCGTCGGCGTGGACATCTCCTCGACGATGGTCGAGGCCGCCGCTCGGTTCAACCAGTACGGCGATCGTTGCCGCTATGTCGTCAACACGGCCGAGCGCCTCGCGCCGATTGCCGATGCCTCACTCGATTTCGTCTACAGCAGCATCACGCTGCAGCACGTGCCGCCGCAGTTCCAGGCCGGCTACATCCGTGATTTCTTCCGCGTGCTGCGTCCGGGTGGCGTGGCCGTGTTCCAGATTCGCAGTGCCAACAATGATGGGGCGGGCGCATTCGTCACCTCGCTGCGTGAATTCAATGCCGGTGTGCTGCGGCCCTGGTGGAAGCGGATGCGCGGCCGCCCGCCCGTGCAGGTGCACACGTTGCAGACGGAAGTGGTCGAGCGCGTGCTGCATGACGTGGGCGCGCAGCTGCGCAGCACGGTCGATGCCGACGCCCGGCCGCGTCGCAGCCGTCGCAGCCTGCGCTATACGGCAGTGCGCGCCGCGTCCTGATGGGCGTGCAGCGCCGTGGGGCTCAGCGCTGCTCGGTTCATCGACGAAGGGCGACGAGCCAGAATTCCTTGCGCAGGTGCAGCGCATCGGCCAGCCACTGTGCCGGCGCGCGCAGCGGTGCGAACAGCGTCTGTCCCAGGCGGGCCATGGGTGCCGCCTCGCGCTGCACCAGCAGCGGATTCACGCGCCGTACCTCGAAGCCGCATTCGTCCAGCAGTCGCGTCAGCGTCGTGGGCGTGTAGTAGACGTAGTGCTCGGAGCCGCCGCGCTCCGGGCGATAGAAATTGCTGCCCTGCGGATGGCGCACGGCCTTGCGATAGCGCGCATCGGGAATCGCGATGAACAGGCCGCCGCCGGGGCGCAGCACGCGGCGCGCCTCGGCCAGCGCGCTGCGCGGGTCGGCCGTATGTTCGAGCACGTGCTTCATCGTCACGATCGCGAACTCGCCGTCGCTGAACGGCAGTTGCTGCAGCGTACCGGTCGCGGCGCGGAAGCCGAGCCGGCGGCATTCGGCTGTGGCGAAGTCGCTGACATCGGTCCCCGCAGCGTCGAGCCCGAGGTCGCGCGCGGCCTGCAGCGTGTAGCCTACGGAACAGCCGATATCGAGCAGCGCGCCGCGCGGCGCGTATTCCAGTGCATTCAGGATCTGCTGCCGCGACTTGCCGATGCGGCGGCGATGCCGGCGCTTGTAGTCGTGCGCTTCAGTGAAATAGCTTTCGCCATACAGTGCGGGATCCACCGCACTCGCGCGTTCGCTCAGCTTGTAGATCAGGCCGCAGCGGCAGCTGACCCAGGTCAGCTCCGGGAAGCGGGCGAGCTCGGTGCGCTCCGTGCCGTGGCAGAGCGGGCAGGCGGCATTGATCACGGTCTGGGCGTCAGGATCTCGCATCGCGGCATGTTAAAGATGGCGAAAGGGGCTTGCGCCTGGATAAAAGCACAGGTACTGTACATTCACACAGTCGAGCGGCCCCCAGCGTAGTTCGGGCACCCCCAGATGGAGCATCCCCAGATGTCAGACCTCACCCCCCGCCAGACCGAAATTCTCCGACTCATCCAGCGAGCTATTGCAGAAACCGGCATGCCGCCAACGCGGGCAGAGATAGCGCAAGAGCTCGGGTTCAAGTCCGCCAATGCCGCCGAGGAGCATCTGCGTGCGCTCGCCCGTAAAGGGGTGATTGCGCTCGTGCCGGGCGCCTCGCGAGGCATCAAACTGAAGGACACCATCCGCGAGCAGATCGGCCTGCCGCTGATCGGCCGCGTCGCTGCGGGTCGCCCGATTCTCGCCGAAGAGAACATCGAGTCCCGCTTCAACATCGATCCGGATATTTTTTCGCCGCGGCCGCATTACCTGCTGAAAGTCATCGGCATGTCGATGAAGGACGCCGGCATCCTCGATGGCGATCTGGTCGCCGTGCATCGCACGGCCGAAGTCCGCAATCGTCAGATCATCGTCGCGCGGCTCGAGAACGAAGTCACCGTGAAGCGGTACAAGCAGGAAGGCGCCACGGTCTGGCTGATGCCGGAGAACCCGGACTTCGAGCCCATCAAGGTGAACATGCGCGAGAACAACGCGAGTGAAGCTCCGATGATCATCGAAGGTGTCGTCGTCGGCGTGCTGCGTCGGGGCAAGGCCCAGACCGGACTGATGTAACTCCAGTCTCACTGCGCGTACTTTCCGAGGATTGCCATCATGCCTTCCAGCCGTCACATCACACTGTTCCACTCACCCCAGACACGTTCCTCGGCCGTGCTGCTGCTGCTCGAAGAACTGCAGGCAGACTATGAGTTGCATGTGTTGAACATGAAGGCCGGCGAGCAGCGCCAGCCGGCGTATCTGGCCATCAACCCGATGGGCAAGGTGCCGGCCATCCTGCATGGCGGCACGCTGGTCACGGAGCAGGTCGCCATCTTCCTCTATCTCGCCGATCTGTACGCCGAGGCCGGGCTCGCGCCGGCACTCACGGATCCGCAGCGTGGCACCTATCTGCGCTGGATGGTGTTCTACGGTTCCTGCTTCGAGCCTGCGATGATGGATCGCTCGCAGCAGCGCGACGTCACCTCACCGATGTCCTCGCCGTATGGGCGATACGAAGACACCGTGAACCTGCTGCTGGAGCAACTCGGCAAGGGGCCGTATCTGCTCGGCGAGCGCTTCAGTGCGGCGGATCTGCTCTGGGGCATGGCGCTCAGTTGGATGGTCGGCTTCAAGCTGATGGCTTCCACGCCCGTGGTCGAGGCTTACATCGCGCGCTTCAACGCGCGGCCCGTGGTCGCACGCGTGATGGCCAGCGATGCTGAACTCGCTGCCCGGCACGCAGCGACTGCTTCCACCTAGTTTCTTCGGAGAATCTCCATGGCGAACTCAGGTCGGCGCCTGCTTGCGGGCGCTCCGGGCGGACTCGTCCCCAAGAATCGTGCAAACCGGCCGCGCATGCCGCGCTTCGCCTGTCATTGCGGCTGTGGTCGGGTGAATTTCTTTACCCAGCCGCGCTCGCAGCGCTTCGGCAGTCCGCCGCCGCCTGCTGTTGTGGAGCCTGCTGTTGCAGAAGATGTGATCGCTGACGCTACGGGGCAGGCTCCATGAAAGCGCCACACCGTTGCGGCTGGTGTCTGAGTGATCCGCTGTACATCACCTATCACGACACCGAATGGGGCGTGCCGTCGCACGATGATCGGCATCTGTTCGAGATGCTGACGCTCGAAGGCGCGCAGGCGGGTCTCAGCTGGCTCACCATCCTGCGCAAGCGCGAAGGATATCGCGCTGCCTTCGCGAACTTCGACGTCGATCGCGTCGCGCGGTTTGGAGAGCGCGAGATCACACGCTGTCTGGCCAATGAAGGCATCGTCCGCCATCGACAGAAGATCGAATCGACGATCGGCAACGCACGGGCCGTCAAGCTCGTGCGCAAGGAGTTCGGCTCGCTCGAGGCATATTTGTGGAGCTTCATGCCGCAGGGTCAGCCGATCGTGAACCGCCTCGAGAGTTACCGGCAGGCGCCGTCCTCCACGCCGCTGTCCGTCGCGATGAGTCGGGATCTTCAGAAGCGCGGCTTTCGCTTCGTCGGTCCGACGATCTGCTACGCCTTCATGCAGGCGGTGGGCATGGTCAACGATCACGAAGTGGCCTGCTTTCGTCACGCGCCGCTCGCGCGTTCGCCGTCGAAGTTGCCGCTCTCCAGGAAGTCATCTCGATGAGGTCCATCCTGTCGCTGCTCATCCGCCATCGGCGCCGAGTTCATTGTCATGTCGTCCCAGGCTTCCGATCGTTCCCTGCTCGACCTGTTGCAGCACCCTGCCATCTGGAGAGGCCGCAGCCATGCAGCTTTCGCTACGCTCAGCACGGGTTACCCCGCACTCGATGATTGTTTGCCCGGTGGTGGTTGGCCGCGCGCGGGTCTCGTCGAGATCCTGACGCCACGCTATGGCGCCGGTGAGCTGCGGCTGCTGGTGCCGGCACTCGCGAAGCTGACTCAGCTCGCGCCGCCGCGCTGGCTCGCCTGGATTGCACCACCGTTCGAACCCTTCGCGCCGGCACTCGCGCAATCTGGCATTGCAATCGAGCGTCAGCTTGTCGTGCGGACCGAGACGGCGCTGTGGGCGATGGAGCAGGCGCTCGGCTCCGGCGCCTGCGATGCGGCGCTGGCCTGGCCGCGGCGTGCGCAGATGCGCAGCATCCGTCGGCTGCAGATCGCCACCGAGCGTGGTCATACCCTCGGGTTCCTGTTTCGCGAACTGACCAGCGCGCGTGAATCTTCGCCGGCGGGTCTGCGGCTGGTGTTCGAGCCGCAGCCGCGTGGCGCGCGCCTCACGTTCCTGAAGAGCCGCGGCGGAGCGCGTGGCACGTTCGATCTGTCCTGGATTCCAGAGGGCAACAGAGGGCAGGCGTGATGCATCCGCGTGATCGCGCCACGCGCTGGGTGAAATCGGGGCTGGCAGCGGCACCTGCGCCGTTGCGCGAACCACGGTCCGGGTCCCCGCAGCTCGATCTGCAGCCACCCCCGGATGAAGCACCGCTGGCCGATGCGGCCGAACTGTGGCTCGCGCTGCATCTGCCGGCGCTGTGCCTCGAGGCGGTCCGTCCGCAGGCACCGTCTGCGGAGGTTGCCGCGGCGGGGCCGCCCTGGGCCGTGCTCGATGCCGGCACCGGCAGGCAGCGCCTCATCGCTGTCGATGCTGCAGCCCGACGCCACAGCGTCGAGGCGGGCATGAGCCTCTCTTCAGCGCTGGCTATCTGCCCCTCGCTGCAGGCGCGGGTGCGCGATCCCCGCTGTGAGCGTCTGCGACTCCTGGCACTCGCCGAGGCGGGGCTCGGGGTGACGCCGCGCGTCAGTCTCGAGCCGCCCGATGCAGTGCTGCTCGAAGTGCGTGGCAGCCTGAAGCTGTTCGGCGGCGTCGAAGCGCTGTGTGAACGTGTCCGGCTCGCGGCGCGGCAGCTCGGACTCACGCTGCGCATGGCGATGGCGCCCACGCCGCTCGCGGCGCTGGCCGGCGCGCGCACGGCCGCAGGGTTTCTCGTGCGGCATGAAGCTCAGCTGGTGAGCCAGATCGCGCCGCTGCCGCTGTCGGCGCTGCGCTGGCCCGAGCAGACGATCGATCGCCTCGCGGTCATGGGTGTGCGTACGCTGGGCGAGGCGCTGCGTCTGCCGCGCGGCGGATTCGCGCGGCGCTTCGGGCGCGAGTCACTCGCCGCGCTCGATCGTCTCGTCGGTCGTGAGCGCGAGCCGCGCCGCGCCTTCGTGCCGCGTCAGCGGTTCCGCGCGCGCTGCGACCCGGCCTATGAACTGTCGAACCATGAAGTGATGCTGCGCTATTGCCAGCCGTTGCTCGCGGACCTCGAGCAGTTCCTGCGCAGCCGGCAGAGCGCGATCACGGCGCTGCGCTGCCGGCTGCGACATCGTCCGCCGCTGGTGGCGACGCGCGTCGAACTGCGTCTGGCGACACCGGAGTTCGAGGCGGCGCGCTTCGCGGCGCTGCTCGCCGAGCATCTGGCGCGGCTGCCGCTGCCCGGGCCTGTGCGCCGCATTGAGCTGCGTTCTGGTGAACTCGTAGCGCTCGCACCCGAGCGCGAAGGGCCGGGGGCCGGCAGTGGTTCGCTGTGGCGCCCGGGTGAGCATGGCGGTGCGGTCGGCCGCGAAACGCCGGCGCTGCTCGAGCGCCTGCGTGCGCGGCTCGGTACCGAGGCGGTCTATGGCCTCTGTCTCGTACCCGAGCATCGTCCCGAGGCCTGCTGGCGCATCGCCGAGCCGGCCATGATGCTGTCGTCGCGTTCTGCATCAGGCCCAACAGCGTCACCTGCCGCCGCGCCTGCGGCCGCACCTGCCGCTGCGATGACGGCCCTGCACCGGCCGCTGTGGCTGCTGCAGCAGCCCGAGCCGCTGCCGCGGGGGCTGACCGGCCTGCAGCGGCTGCGTGGACCGGAGCGCATCGAGAGCGGCTGGTGGGATGGGCATGACGTGGCGCGGGACTACTACGTCGTCAGCGATCCGCAGGGCGCTGAACTGTGGGTCTTCCGCGAGCGCCAGCCGCCGCAGCGCTGGTTCATCCATGGCCTGTTCGGATGAGCCGTGGTGCGTTACGCCGAGCTGCATTGCCTCAGCAATTTCACCTTCCTGCGCGGCGCCTCGCGCGCTGAGGAACTGATCGCCCGTGCGGCAGCGCTCGGCTACGAAGCGCTGGCGATCACCGACGAATGCTCGGTCGCAGGCGTGGTGCGCGCGCACACCGCGCTGAAGGAACTGCGCGAGGCTCAGCCCGCCACTGCGCTGCGCCTGATCATCGGTACGGAACTGCGCCTCGCGAACGGCCCGACGCTGGTGGCGCTCGCCACGAACCGCGCCGGCTACGGCCAGCTGTGCCGGCTGATCACGCGCGGCCGGCGTGCGGCGGACAAGGGCAGCTATCGCCTGGTGCGTGACGATGTCTCTGAACTGCTGCGGCCTGGCGACTGCCTGCTGCTGTGGCTGCCCGATCTGTCGGCATGGCGAGCGGGCACCGCACCGCCCGAGTCTTTGCGTGAGACGGCCGGCTGGCTGCGCCGGCATTTCGAGGGCGCGAGCTGGATCGCGGTGGAACTGCTGCGCGATGGTCACGAACGTGCGCGGCTCGAGTTCCTCACGCGGCTGGCTGGGGCGACGGGCCTGCCGAGCGTGGCGGCCGGCGACGTGCACATGCATGTGCGCGAACGGCGGCGCCTGCAGGATGCGCTGACGGCGATCCGCCACAACACGACGCTGGCCGAAGCGGGCCAGCGGCTGCTGCCGAATGGCGAGCGGCACCTGCGCGAGATCGCGCGGCTCGCGCAGATCTATCCGTGCGAACTGCTCGAGGCGACGCTCGCCGTCGCCGCACGCTGCAGGTTCTCGCTCGATGAACTGCGCTACGAGTATCCGCGCGAGATCGTGCCCGAGGGGCGCACGCCCACCTCCTGGCTGCGCGAGCTGACGGAGCAGGGCGCGCTCAGGCGCTGGCCGGAGGGTGTTCCGGCGCGTGCCCGCGAGCTGATCGAGCACGAGCTCACGCTGATCGCGGATCTCGGTTACGAGCCGTACTTCCTGACGGTGTACGACGTGGTGGCCTTCGCGCGCTCGCGCGGCATCCTCTGCCAGGGACGCGGCTCGGCTGCGAACTCCGCCGTCTGCTACAGTCTCGGCATCACGGAAGTCGACCCGGCGCGGATGTCGATGCTGGTCGAGCGCTTCATCTCGCGCGAGCGCAACGAGCCGCCGGACATCGACATCGATTTCGAGCACGAGCGGCGCGAGGAGGTCATTCAATACGTCTATCGAAGATACGGCCGCGAGCGCGCGGCGCTGACGGCGACGGTGATCAGCTATCGGCCACGCAGCGCACTGCGCGATCTCGGCAAGGCGCTCGGCTTCGATCCGCTGCAGACGGAGAAGCTCGCCGGCAACATGCACTGGTGGCGCGATGACATCGCCGACGAGCACATCCGCGAGGCGGGGTTCGATCCGGCCAATCCGCTGATCGCGCATCTGATCGGTCTCGCGCGCGAGCTGATGGGTTTTCCGCGGCATCTGTCGCAGCACGTCGGCGGCTTCGTGATCGCACGCGACCTGCTCGAGGAACTGGTGCCGATCGAGAACGCCTCGATGCCGGATCGCACGGTGATCCAGTGGGACAAGGACGATCTCGACGATCTCGGGCTGCTGAAGGTGGACCTGCTCGGCCTCGGCATGCTGGCGGCGATCCGTCGCGCGCTGGCGCTGGTCGAGGATTTTCGGGGCCGGCGCTTCACGATGGCGGACGTGCCGGCCGAGGATGCCGAGGTCTACGACATGATCTCGCGCGCGGACACGGTGGGCGTGTTCCAGATCGAGTCACGCGCGCAGATGTCGATGCTGCCGCGACTGCGGCCGCGCAACTATTACGATCTGGTGATCGAGGTCGCGATCATCCGTCCGGGCCCGATCCAGGGCGGCATGGTCCATCCGTATCTGCGACGTCGCAACGGCGAGGAACTCGTCACCTATCCGAGCCCGGCCGTCGAGAGCGTGCTGCAGCGGACGCTTGGCGTGCCGATCTTCCAGGAGCAGGTGATGCAGCTCGCGGTGGTGGCTGCCGGTTTCACTCCGGGCGAGGCGGACCGGCTGCGGCGCGCGATGGCGGCGTGGAAGCGGCGCGGTGGCCTCGGGCACAGATCGGAAGAGCACACGTCTGAACTCCAGTCACGAGGACTTATCTC
>ERZ795044.4586-NODE-4586-length-11299-cov-10.121220_pt1 | contig 11299 bp, 11 predicted proteins | sample MGYA00375128_ERZ795044 | MGnify/ENA primary metagenome ERZ795044 (study PRJEB30173, sample SAMN05720213) | anaerobic digester metagenome | isolation source: active sludge of municipal wastewater-treating anaerobic digesters | place: USA | collected 2014-12-22 ... | reverse complement strand
TACACCATGCCCAATCCGATCAACGCCGAAACCATGAAGGTCTTCATCGAGGATCACCTGGACCAGCGCGCGCGGGGCGACGGCATTCTCTTTGTGTCGTTCAACGCGGACGGGGAGGCGACGGCCTATTTCGACGTGGAGCTGTGGCCGCAATGGTCGATCGCCAAGTTCGGCGGCGCGGTGAAGGCCGAACGGCAGGGTCGGGGCTTTGGCGGCGCATGTGGACTTGCGGCGGTGGAATGGTGTTTCGACCAGCTTGGCGTCGCCCGCATCTGTGAGACGACGGCGCGAGACAATGACCGCTCGATACGGCTGTTGTCGCGCCTTGGCTTCCGCCAGCTGGGAGAGGTGATTTCGCAGCGTCCAGATGGGACGACGCGCCCCTCGCTCTATTGGGAAATGGAGCGGCAGGATCGTTATGCCGTGCGGGCATCGCGGCGTGTGGCGGAGGCACCGGATGCGGCGTCACCCAATTTTTCGTGAAACTTCACGGGATCGCCGCCGGGTTTTTTAAGCGGGCAAGGTCAGGATTTACCGGGCAGCAGATTTCCGAGACTCCATGACCATTCCCGTTAACCAGACGCAACCGTCGGTCGATGGCCTGGTGTCGCGCCAGGTCCGCCGCGATCTCATGATCTTCGCCGGATTTATTGCGGCGGGCTTCATCCTGTCGGTCAATCTCGACGTAATCGGCCTGCTCTATTCGTTCGCGGGAACGTACGAGAATCTCCAGCTGTCAAAGGTCATCGGCACGGTCATCGTCGCCTGTGTCGGCCTGACGCTCTACATCATGACCCGCTATCACGCCCATATCCGCGACCTCCGCACGCGTCTGTGCGCCGAGGAGCGTGCGCGCCGGGTTGCGATGCACGACCAGCTCACGGGCCTGCCGAACCGCCGCCATCTGAAGGGCGTGCTCAACTGGCTGCTCAGCGAGAGTGGCGACAGCCGCCGCGTTGGCGTCGTCATGCTCAACGTCGACCGCTTCCGCGCTTTCAACGACGCGCATACACGTCCGGTCGGCGACGAAGTCCTGATCAATATCGGCCGCGTGCTCAACGTGCGCGCTGGCGTTGAAGGGTTTGTGGCGCGCCTTGAGTCCGATGATTTCGTCGTCCTGATGCCCGGCATGGGGGAGGACGAACTGATGGACTGGCTGTCGGCCACGCTGACCGCCATCGAGGCCCCGATGGTCATCGGCGAGGGAGTGCATACCGTAAGCGTAACTGCAGGCGCCGCAATCGGCCTCGTCGACGGTCGTGACGCTGAAACCCTGCTTCACCGCGCCAGCCTCGCCCTGCGCCGCGCCAAGGACGCCAGCCGCGGCTGGTTCGCGTTCTTCAAGACCGGCATGGATGAGATCGTGCGCCAGCGCGCCCAGTTCGAAAGCGACCTGTGGACCGCAATCCGCAACGACGAGATCACGCCGCACTTCCAACCGCTGGTCCACCTGCGCGACGGCAAGCCGCGCGGCTATGAAATCCTCGCGCGCTGGACACATCCGACGCGCGGCCCGATCCCGCCCGACCAGTTCATCCCCGTCGCCGAAGCCAGCGGCGCCATCGCCGACATGACGATGAACCTGTTCCACAAGGCTTGTCGCGAGGCGGCCAACCTCGAAGGCGCGCCGCATCTCTCGCTCAACGTCTCGCCGCTGATGCTGCACGACGACCAGCTCGCGCAGAAGCTGCTGCGCATCATGGAAGAACACAGCTTTGCGCCGCAGCGCCTTGAAATCGAACTGACGGAAGCGGCTCTGGTCACCGATATCGCCGCCGCCCGCGCCATCCTGATGGCGCTGCGCGAGCACGGCGTGCGCATCGCGCTCGACAATTTCGGAACCGGCCATGCCAGCCTGACGCAACTACGCCTGCTGCCGTTCGACAAGCTGAAGATCGACCGCTCCTTCGTCCGCCGCATCACCACGGACACCGAAGCCGCCGCCCTCGTACGCGCTGCCATCGCCATGGCGCGGTCGCTGGGCCTCGTCGTTGTCGCTGAAGGCGTCGAGAACGCGGATCAGGCGCGCATGCTGGCCGGAATGGGCTGCGACATGGCGCAGGGCTTCCACTTCGGCCGCGCCAAGGCGTCCGTCGAACAGCGCGCAGTGAAAATCGACCCCGCCGTTGAAGCGCCGGCCGAAGTTGCCGTCGGCTGATCCAGCCTACATCCGCAGACCGATTTCCTTCAGGCGGATTTCCAGGAAGTCCTGCGAGAGCAGGGGCTCGGGATAGAGGTTCGGCCGCTCGGCCGTGATGCAGCCCGGCAGCGTCCTGATCTCGAAATCCGGATTGAAGTGCAGGAAGAACGGCGTGGAATAGCGCGGAAAGCGCGAGCGTTCCGGCTTCGGGTTCACCACGCGGTGCGTCGTCGACGGCAGTACATGGTTGGTCAACCGCTGCAGCATGTCGCCGACATTCACCACCAGTGATCCCGCCGGCGGGTTCACGGCCAGCCAGCTGCCATTACGATGCAGCACCTCCAGCCCGCCTTCTTCCGCGCCGAGCAGAAGCGTGATCACGTTGATGTCCTCGTGGGCGCCGGCGCGCACGCTGCCTTCCGGCGGCGGCTCCAGCTGCGGCGGATAATGCAGTAGCCGCAGGATCGAGTTGCCGTCATTCACCGTGGCGTCGAAGAAGTGCGGATCCAGCTTCAGGTGCATCGCAATCGCCGACAGCACTTCCAGTCCGAAGGCGTCGAGCGCCGAGAACATCGCGTTGGTGGCTTCCTTCCATCCGGGAACCTCGGCGACGTAGAGGTTGGCCCCCATGATGTCGGCGTACCTGTGATTGCGCGGAATCTCGCGGGCGACGTGCCAGAATTCTTTCAGGTCCTTCGCCTTGGCGCCCTTGGCCACCTCGGTTGCAAACGGCGTATAGGCGCGCTGTCCGCCGCCGCCCGGGATGAAGTATCCCCGCTTCGTCGCGTCGGGCAGGGCGAAGAACTGCTTGCCGGCGTTCACGCCGTTGTCGATCACGGCCTGGTTGATCGGGTGATCGCTGATCACGGCAAAGCCCGTCTCGCGGAAGCTGGCTCCCAGCCTGTCTGCGAAGGCCTGGCGGTCGGTCGTCCACAGCTTGAAGGATATCGGTTCGAACAGGCTGGTTGCGGTCGCTGTTGTCATGGCTGTCTCGCAGAAATCCAAAGGTTTGCCGCTCGGGCGTCAGTCTGGCCGGGCCGCGGCAAGCTCGCTACACCATCCAGTATATAGCGACGGTGCAATATGCCCATGGCCCCGGTTTCCCCGAACGACTGCTGTCTGCGGACCGCATGGAAAGGCCGCAAAATCAGCATGGTACTTAGGGAAATCCAGCGTGCGGGGCGTTTGACTCCAGTCAATCCGCGCACGGGAAACTGCCCGATGGGCCGGTTGAATCCACCGGCTGAACACCGCTAATGCCGGTCGATACCGTATTGCTGTTGCGGCGCGACCTTTCAGGCGTCGTCGAAACCCCGCTCTGGCCCACAGGTGTAGTGGTGCAGACGTTGGGCGAGAAGCCAGACCTCAAACTGCTTCAGGCGGCCCACGCCGTGCTGGAACCCGGATACTGGGAGGGCGGGGGCGGCGCGCCAATTTTCCGCCAGTGGTGGAAAGCGCTGCGCAAGGACAAGGAATACGATCCCTCCTTGGTCTTCATCGCGCGCGATGATCAGGGCGTAGCGGGTCTCGCGCAATGCTGGACATCCTCCTTCATAAAGGATCTCGCCGTGGCCCCGCGCATGCGGAGAAGAGGGCTGGGCCGCGGGCTGATGCTGAGAACTTTCGACGTCTTCGCGCACAGAGGCTCGCAGCACGTTGATCTCAAGGTCCGCGAGGACAATGCGGCCGCGATCGCGCTCTACAAATCGCTCGGTATGCGGACGATCAAGCGCCTGCGCGCCTGAATCCATGAATCGCCGTCAATACTGATGTCGCTGCGATTCAGACTCATGAATCAATGTAAACACAAATAGTTCGAAGAAGACTGTCGAAAATCTGCAGTATTAACCACAGCGCAAAGCTTCTCCGCTTCACTCGTCATCAAGCCGCACATGCGGCGGTGGGTGGAAGCCGGGCCGAGACCAGAGAGTCGAAGCCGATGCTTCCGAGAGTAAAAGGGCAGCCAGAATGGCGTACGCAGATATCCGGATCGAAGCGCCCGAAGCCTTCATCACGAAAGAAGCTTCGGCCGAAGATCTCTATCGTCTCGGACTCATCTATTCCGAGGGTCTCGACGTCGCCGTCGATCTCATCTCCGCGCACAAGTTCTTCAATCTCGCGTCGACGCGCGGGCATCGCGAAGCGAAGCTCTGCCGCCAGGAGATGGCCGAGATGATGTCGCACGCTGAAGTGCTCAAGGCTCAGCGCGCGGCTCGCGAATGGATGAAGAAGGCCAACTAGGCCTTCAGTTCTCCGCCAGCAAACACGATCGTCCTCTCCACCAGGACGTCGGTCGAGCTGATGAGTTCGCCCTCGATGTCGTCTGCCGTCAGCACGATGGGGATTTCCGTGCACCCGGCGATGATCACCTCGGCGCCTTGCGCCTCAAGCTTGCGCGCCAGCGTCGTCATCCCGCGTCTCGCGACCTCGCCCGTGTCGCCGGACTTGATGCGATAGATCAGGTCCATGAAGCTGCGCTGCGAGTCCGAACTAAGCAGGATGGGCTTTATGCCCGCTTTCTCCAACGCGTTCTGGTAGAGCTTGTGGCCAAGGCAGGCGTCGACCGCCAGGACGCCAACGGCCTCAGGCCGCAGGTCGGCCACCGCCTCCACTGTCACATCGATTATGCTGAGGAAAGGGACCGAGATCGCCGCGCGGATTTCCGCTTCCCACGCATGCGTGGTGTTGCAGGCCATTACGATGACTTCAGCACCGGCTTGCTGAAGGCCCAGAGCGGACGCGGCGAGGGCGGGCCCGGGTGAAGGGCCATCACCGCGCATATGAGCATTCCGGTCGGGAATCTTGGTGTTGTTGTCGATGATCAGGCGCAGGTGATCCTGCTCGCGGGGAGCGCGCGTGCGCTTCAGGACGCGCTCGAAGAAGTCGAGTGTCGCCAGCGGACCGAGCCCACCGATCACGCCAACGGTACGCGTTGCATCGGTCATGGCGCGCTATCTCCGGAAGACAAAGCGCGGCGCGATGGCAAGCGCGATGAGGGTGATCCCCGCCATTGTGACGATCCACGGGCCGTTCTGCGCCGGTAGGCCGAGCATCCCCGCAATGTGATCGCGGCCCAGCACCGCCACGGCGCCCGCAAGGCCAAACACCAGAAGCCAGAGTCGTCCGAACAGTTTCATGCGCTGGCCAGAACGTCCTGATAGGCAAAGAGGGAAGGCGCGCCGCCCGTATGCACGAACAGCACATTCGCATCTGGACTGAAATGACCGCGCCGCGCGAGGCCGATCAGACCGGCCGCCGCCTTGCCGGTGTATACCGGGTCCAGAAGCACGCCTTCGAGGCTGGCGAACAGGCGAACGGCTTCCACCATCTCGTCAGTCGGAAGTGAATATCCCGGCCCAACCCATTGATCGAGCGCGACAACACTCTCGCGCGACGGAGCGGGCAGGCCGGCGAACGCCGCAGCCTCCACCGCAAGTTTGTGGACATTGCCTTCCTGCTCAGCTCGAGGACGGCGCACATTGACGCCGGTCAGCGGCACGCCGGCGCTCGCCGAGGAGAACCCGACAAGCAAGCCAGCGTGCGTGCCCGCGCTTCCAGAAGCGACAACGATCTCGTCAAACGCCAGTCCCATATCGAGCGACTGCGCCATGATCTCCCGCGCGCAGACGACATAGCCCATGGCGCCCAGCGCATTCGATCCGCCGCCGGGGATTACATAACCCTTGCGGCCCAGCGCCTTCAGCTTTTCGACCTCTGCCTGCATGGCGGCGGAAAGATCGCTACCGCCTTCGACGATGGTCAGCGTCTCGGCGCCCAGCAGGTCGAACAGGAAGTTGTTGCCGCTCGCGGCCTTGCGATAGCTGCCCGGCACACGCTGTTCGAGCACGAGGCGGCACTTGAGCCCCTCATGCGCAGCGGCGGCCAGCGTCAGGCGGCAATGGTTCGATTGCACCGCACCGACTGTGATCAGCGTATCCGCGCCCTGCGCAAGCGCATTGGCCACAAGGAATTCCAGCTTGCGCGTCTTGTTGCCGCCACCCGCGAGCCCGGTCAGGTCGTCGCGCTTGATCCATATCTGTGGCCCGCCGAGATGCTTCGAAAGCCTCTCCAGCTTCTGGATCGGCGTCGGGTGCGGGGTGTAGCGGCGGCGGGGCAGGGCTGAGAGTTTCATGGATCCGGTCTAGCGGCTCCGCGCTCTATCGGAAAGCCTTCGGGGAAACGCAATCGCCCGCGCATCCGGCCAGGATGCGCGGGCGCTGGATGTGGTCAGGCTGATTAGGCGGGCTTGCGGAATTTCAGGATGAACTGGTCCGTCGTGCCGCGAACAGCCGGATCGAATATGGCTTTGGTGCCGTCGTCGGCCGGATTGTCGAGCACCATCGATTCTTCGACGAACTCGAACCCGGCGGCGAGCACTTCAGCCTTCACCTTGGCCATGTCGATGCGGTGCAGGTCAGCGGAGAAATCCACGCCTGCGGCCGACTGGTGGTCGAGCACGACGTAGATGCCGCCTGGCTTCAGGGCGTCGAACACCGCCTTGTTGGCGACGGCGATGTCCAGGTTGCGACCCGGATTGTGCATGTCGTGATAGTTCTGCGAGGTCCACACGAGGTCGAGCGGCTCGGGCGTAGCGATGCTCGTGAAGTCGGTCTGGACGAAGCTCACGTTTGCATAATTCGTTGTGTCGTCGAGGATCGGCTGGAAAGCCTGCGGCTTGCCCGCTTCACGCGGCGGTCCGCTGAACAAGTAGACTTTGCCAGTCGGGCCGACAGCCTTCGACATGATGCGCGTGATGTACCCGCCGCCCGGGATCAGCTCGCCAACCTTGTCGCCTTCGGACACTTCGCCGAACGCCAGCATGTCCGCCGGCTTGCGGTTGGCGTCACGCTCGGTGTCGGTGGCGGGGCGCGCCGCATCGGCGACGGCGGCGACGATGTTGGGAGAAGTGGCGGTAACCGCGACCGGAGCAGGCGGCGCCTCCACAACTGGTTCTGCCGGCACCGCCGGCGGAGCGGCCGGTTCCCCGCACGCAGCCACGCTCAGCAGTGTGGCAAACGCTATCGAACGCATCAGGGTGTTACGCATAGGTCATGTCCTCCCTTGCGCTGGCTTTGCGCCAGCTTTGGCCCATCAGTACCGGAACGGGAGACTTATCTCAATTCAGCCCATCGTGATGCCCATGGACTGACGGCAATGAAGGCCCGCGACCAAGTCGGAGATCTGACTTGCCAGGGATGAGGAGAAAGGCGGCTAGAAGCGCGCGACGTCGTAGAACAGCGAGAAGTCGATCGGCAGGGCCTGCCGGATGTACTGGCTCACGAACTGGTTCTGGTCGGCGATGGCGCTGCGCGTGACATAGACCACGTCGAAGCGCTTCAGCGGCCCGATATCGTATAGCGCATGTCGCGCGAGGCCGTTCCGCACGTCGACAACACGCGTCATCATCTCGCCGCCCGGCTTGCGCCGCATGATGATCACCTGCGTCGGGCTGCCTTGCTCGGTCCAGCCGCCTGCCAGCAGGATGGCCTGCAGCACATCGATCTCACCGGGCATCTCGAACACGCCGGGCTGTTTCACCTCGCCGCCGACGAACACCTTCTGCGATCCGAACTCCAGCGGCGTGATCACCACGGACGGATCGCGCAGTTCGTTGGCGAAGATTTCCTCAATGCCGGCCTGCAGCTCCCGCCCGGTCTTGCCGCTCGCCATCACCGGCCCGATGGTAGGCAAGCTGACGCGGCCGTCAGGCGCGATGGTCAGTTCGGCTGAAAGCTCCGGGGCCGTCCGCACGTCCACACGGAGCTTGTCGCCCGGATAGAAGCGATAAAGCTCGTCCTCGGTCCGCCAGTCGGGGTAGGCCGCAATGGGAAAATCGGGGGTTTTGGCCGGGATGGGGTCGCCCATGCAGCCGCCCAGCGCCAGAAGGCCAGCCAGGCCGGCCGCCATCGCCAGACGGGGGGCTGATGGACGCAGCAGCGACATGCATCTGATGTCGCCCAGAATGGATAACCGGTTCTTAAGCGGAGCGGGCGAAGGCTAATCCGTTAACCGTGGATTGGCCTCGTTTTGAGCGTCGAAAGCTGGACCGAGCGCGCCCCACCAGGCGCCACATCAAGCGGCTCCCCTGCGGGACCGTCTGCGCCCGCGCGCGCCGGGCGGCTCCGGCTGAAGCTCGGCGTGGCTGACATGCTGCTTCAATTCTGGCGGGCCAAGTGGTTGATGGTGCTCGTTTTCGTGCCGATCCTCCTGATCGGGATCGCGGCCGCCCTCATTACCCCCACCAAGTTCGCCGCCAACACGCGCCTGCTCGTGCGCTTGGGCGAGGAATATGTGTTCGACCCCGTGGTGGGCGACGCCGCCCGTGGCGCCTTCCCGCAGCAGGAAGAAGTGCTGCAGGCGGAATCCGAACTCGCCAACTCCCCGGTCATCGCCGAACGCACGATCAAGCGCATCGGCATGTCGCGCCTCTATCCCTCGCTTGCCGAAGCGCGGCTGCGCGCCCGCGAGGGCCAGACCTACGAAGTCGACCAGGAAGCGCTCGAAGCGTTCGCTGCAGACTTCTCCGCATCCTCTGCGCCGCGCTCCTCGATCCTGCGCATGACCTTCGCGCATCCCGAGCCGGAACTGGCGGCGGAGACGCTCAACATCTTCGTCGAGGAATATCTCAAATACCGCCGCGAAGTTCTCTCGGGCAAAGGCGTCGCCGGCCTCTCCGAACAGCGTGGCGTGATCGAGGGCAGGCTGGGCGAAGCAGACAAAGCGCTGCAGAACTATCTCGTCGCCAACAACCTCAGTGAGTTCGACGCCGAGACACAGGCCGCCGCCCGCCAGTTCAGCGAACTCTCGGACGAACAGGCCCGCGTCGATGCCTCCCTGCGCGAGGCCGAAGCCAAGATCGCCGGTCTGGCCCGCCAGATGGCGGGCACGCAGCGCGAAGTCGATCTCTATGTCGAGACCACGTCCGAGCAGGATCTGGTCAAGCTGCGCCTCGAACGCGAGGACCTGCTGGCGCGCTACCTGCCCGACAGCCGCGCCGTGCAGGATATCGACCGCCGCATCGCCCAGATGGAAGCTTTCCTCGCCTCCGCGCCCGCCGCTGGCTTGCGCCGCATCGGCCCCAACCCGACCTATCAGGCGCTCGAAGCCGACCATGCCGTGCAGACAGCAACCATGGCGGCGCTTGAGGGCCGCGCCGCAGCGCTGGCCAGCCAGAAGACCGCCGCCGAGGCGCGCCTCGCGCAGCTGGCCGCACTGGAGCCCGAATACCTCCGCCTCAAGCGCGAGCGCGACGCACTGGAATCCTCCGCCGGGACCTTCGCCGCGCGCGAGCAGACCGAACGCGCCCGCACCGAACTGGCCCAGCGCAGTGTCGAAAACATCTCGATCTACGAAGCCGCGCGCACGCCCACGCGCGGCGACAGCATGAAGCGCACGATAGTCATCGCCGCGGCCATCCTCGGGCTCATAACCGCGCTTGCCATAGGCCTCCTGCGCGCCTGGTCCGTCACCGCCTTCGCAACCGCCGGTTCTGTCGAACGTACGCTCGGCTTGCGTACCCTTGCCGCCACGCGGGAGCGCTGATGAAGGACTTGCGCCCCGATCTCGCCGATCTCTACCGCGCTATGGCCCAGACCCCGGGCACAGAGGGCGGCCGCATGGTCATGTTCATGTCCGCGCGTTCGGGAGAGGGCGCCTCCAGCGTAGCCGCATCCTTCGCGCTGCTGGCCGCCGAGCAAGCGCGCCGCGCCGTCTGGCTGATCGACGTCGACCTCAAGCGCAACCACCTGTTCAACACATTCGCCGTCGGCCCGTTCGCCGATGCGTTCGGCGGCGTCGGCCCGCCATACTCGGCCGCGCTTAAGACCCAGCCCTTCTTCGCCATCGAGCCGGAAGATCCGGAAGCTGCCGCCGGCCTTGGTCTCTTCACCGCCCATCGAGTTGGCGAGTCCCGTCTCATGGTCACGCAGTTCGACAAGGCGCGGCTCAAACCGAACCAGTCGATCCGCATCCGTACCCAACCAGCCTACTGGCAGGCCGTTCGCGCCGCCACCGACTGGGCAGTCATCGACGCGCCCGCGCTTGAACTTGCCGGCGCGGGCCTTGCCATTGCCTCGCAGATGGACCGCGTCGTGATCGTCGTCCGCGCGGACGAGACAACGCCCGCTGATGTTGACGCCGTCCGGCGCGAAGTCGAGGCGCATGGCGGGCAGGTGGCCGGCGTTGTACTGAACCGACGCCGAGGCGATGCGCGGGTGGCGGACCGCTTCGCGCAATGATAGCGCCGCGCATCTCGCGCCTTGAACTGATCGCGGCCGGCGTCACGCTCTTCATGCTGGCCGAGGCGTTCCTCCCGCGCTTGCTGGCCCCGCCATCCACCGGCATTCCGGGCGACGTGCCCGAAAGCACGCTCCTGCGTTTCCTGTGGCTACCGTTCTATGCGCTCATCGGGCTAGGCCTGATCCTTGTTGCACGCGAAAGCTGGCGGGCCGTGTTGCGCTCGCCCTGGCTGGTGCTGCTCGCCGTGCTGGCCATCGTCTCCGCCACCTGGTCTATCGACCCCGAACTCAGCTTCCGGCGCGGCATCGCCGTACTCGCGACCACGCTGATGGGCGTCTACATGGCAGCGCGCTTTGACTGGATGACGGCGCTGCGCCTGCTCGCCCTCGTGTGGCTGGCGCTCATGTTGGCCAGCTTCATCGCCGGCATCGTTGCGCCCGGCTTTGCCGTGATGAGCGAGATACATCCCGGCGCGTGGATGGGCGGGTGGGGCGAGAAGAATGCGCTCGGCGGCCATGCCGCGCGGGCCTCCTTCCTGTTTGCATTCCTTGCCTGGCGCGATTCCGATCATCGGCGCGCATGGATGATCGGGCTCATCGTCGCCCTGGCGCTCGTCCTGCTGTCGCGCTCGGCGACGTCATTGCTCGGCGCGCTGTTGGGCCTCGGTGTCATCGGCGCAGCGTGGTGGATGCTGAAGGGCCGGTGCCACGCGCTCGCTCTGGTCTGGGCGGGTGTTGCGGGGCTTGGCCTGCTGGTTCTCATCTACGCCACGGCCCCCGGCATCTTGCTGGGCCTCATCGGCAAGGACGAAACGCTCACGGGCCGCACGGATATCTGGATCGAACTGGCTGCCGCCATCGAACAGAAGCCGGCGCTTGGCTATGGCTATCTCGCCTTCTGGGGCCTCGACAGCGAGCCGCG
>ERZ795044.4584-NODE-4584-length-11300-cov-5.354113_pt1 | contig 11300 bp, 12 predicted proteins | sample MGYA00375128_ERZ795044 | MGnify/ENA primary metagenome ERZ795044 (study PRJEB30173, sample SAMN05720213) | anaerobic digester metagenome | isolation source: active sludge of municipal wastewater-treating anaerobic digesters | place: USA | collected 2014-12-22 ... | reverse complement strand
TGCCGTCATCACCGAGACGATCTTCTTTGCCGCCTCCCTGTATTTTTCCGGAAGGCTCTCAGGGTCCGCGAACTTCGCATAGCACAGCGCCATCGCGTCGAGCGGCAGGTAGAACACCGGGACCGAGCAGCCGTCGACGCCGAGGCCTATCTCGTTTTTTGCAACACCCGATATCTCGGATATGATGTCAAGGGTCGCTTTCTGAAGCGGGTGGTCCGGCAGGAAGTAGCCCTCGGTGCTCCAGCCCATCTTCCTGCACGTCATCAGCATGCCTGTGTGCTTGCCGGAGCAGTTGTGGTGCAGCTGCGTGGGCTTCGCGCCCGCACTGACGAGCGCGTTCGCCGCCTTCTTGGAGAATGGGTAATGGATGCCGCAGCTGAGGTCCGATTCTGAAAGGCCCGCCTTTCCCAGCATCGAAAGGACCGCCCTCGTGTGGATCTCCTCGCCGAAATGGGAGGCGCACACCACGGCGTACTCCTCGTCGCTTATCCCGTATTCACCCACGGCGCCCGAGATGTAGGGAAGCAGCGCCTGGATGGGCTTCGCGGCCGACCTCCAGAACGTCTTGAGACAAGGATCCCCCAGGCGCGCCACGATGCGCCCTTCCTGATCCACCGCGGCTGCGTCCCCTACGTGTACGCTTTCGAGCAATCCTCCCCTGAAAAGTTCCACCATCGGCATCGGCATCGGCTCTCCTCCAATTCAAACGGCCCTTGTTATCTCGAAATAGCCGGTCTTGCGCGTTTTCGGCGCCTGCTTTCCCGAGCAGGCAAGCGAGGCCGCGCCCGGCAGGTTGTCAGCTATGTCGCCTGCGAGTATCGAAGCGACGCCGCCTTTCGCGGCGATGTCCCCGGCGAGCGAATGCACGTACGCCGCCGCGGACAGAGCGTCGAAGGGATCTTCTATCCTTGCGGCGTAGGCCGCGGCAAGGCCGGTGAGCACATCCCCCGACCCGGGGGTGGCCATGAGGCTGTTTCCGGCGTGTACTATCCTGAACCTGCCGGAAGGTTCGGCCACGACGGTGCCGGGCCCTTTGAAGGCGACGCATGCGCCGTACGTTGCGGCGCATTCCCTGGCCCTTACGATCCTCGCGTCCGAGCTCGGAGAGGTAAGGAGCCTTTCCAGCTCCCCTCCGTGCGGCGTCATGATGAGATCTCCCCGGAAGTCCAGTGCCAGCTCCGGTTCCTTCGCCAGGAACCATAGCGCGTCTGCGTCGATTATGAGCTTGTCCGGCCCCAGTTCTACGATTTTCCTCACCAAATCCCAGGCCCCTTGCGTCCTTCCGATCCCGGGCCCGATTGCTACCGCGTCCTTGGACATTAGCACTTCCGCAACGTCGTCGGGAAGCTCTCCCGAGAACGCCCCCTCTTCTGAGGGAAGCGGCCTTACCATGGTCTCTGCGAGCATTCCGGATCCCAGCACGGGCGCGTACGCCTCCTGCGGCACGAACAGCTCGCAAAGGCCCGCTCCGCCCTTCAAGGCCCCTTTCGCCGAAAGGACCGCGGCGCCGGGCATGTTGACGCTTCCTGCTATCAGCCCCACCCTTCCCAGGTCCCCCTTGTGGGCCCAGCTCTGCCTTCTGGGTATGAGGCTTCCCGCGAGGTCGAGGTCAAGCAGCTCGCCGGCAAGGTGCTCCGCCGCTATGTCCGGTATGCCGATGGGCGCGAGGAATATCCTCCCGGCAAGGCTCGCCCCCGGCTCGGAGAAGAGCCCCGCTTTGAGGGTCGCGAATGTTATCGTGGCGTATGCCTTCACGGCCGATCCCGGGATCGGCCCCCCGTCCGCCGGGCATCCCGACGGGATGTCGAGCGCCAGCACCTTCACGCCGGAGGAGTTGATCGCGGTGATTGCATCCTGCGCGAGTCCTTCCGGGGCTCCCTTCGCACCGGTCCCGAGCACCGCGTCCACGACCAGGGAAGAGCCGGTCGCTGCGAACAGGGCCTGGGCCATGCCGGCGGGCCCGTCCACCTCGAGTATGGCGACCGAGCCGTTCTCCTTCGACTTCAAAAGCGCCATGAGGTTGGCCTTGGTATCGGAAGGCGGTTCCTTGCCGTCCGGCCTTCCCAGGAGCACGACGGTGACTTTCCTGCCCGAGCACATAAGGTGCCTGGCGGCGACCAGCCCGTCGCCGCCGTTCTTGCCGTTGCCGCAGAACACCGTTATGGCCCCCGGGCCCGCAAGCTCGTCAGCCAGGCACGCCGACGCGGCCCCGGCGTTTTCCATCAGCTGGAGCCCTGTGAGCGAGCACAGCTGCAGCGCCGAGCGGTCGATCTTACCCGCCCCTATCCTGTCGGCTATCCTAAGAGCCATCCCCGGGCACCGCCGCCGCCATGGCGACGGCCTGTTCCTTTCCGTGCGAGATCGAAACCAGCACCTTTCCGGCTCCGAGCTCGCGAAGCCTTGCAAGGGCCCTTCCAGTGAGCTCGGCCGTGGGCCTTCCCTTCCCGTCCGGGCGTATTTCGATCTCCTTGAATGATACGTCGTCCATTCCGCAGCCCAGGCTCTTCATCACGGCCTCCTTGGCCGCGAATCGCGACGCAAGGTACTCGGCCCTGTCGGACGTCCTAATGAGCGCCTCTTCCGCCTCGTAGGGCGTGAGGTACCTCGTGGCGGGACCTTCGGGCAGCGCCTTGGCATGGGCGGCGAAGCGCCCAATGTCCGCTATGTCGATGCCTACGCCGAGGAAGCCTCCCATGCCCTTACTCCACGGTCACGCTCTTTGCGAGGTTCCTCGGCTTGTCGACGTCGTTGCCGCGGGCGACCGCCATGTAGTAGGCGAACAGCTGCAGCGGCACGACGGCCAGTATGGGCATCAGCTCGGGCACGGTCCTGGGCACGTAGACCGCCTCGTCCACGTGTTTGGAAAGCTCGGCGTCCCCTTCGGGGGCTATCGCGAGCACGAACGCGCCGCGCGCTTTCACCTCCTGGATGTTGGAGAGCATCTTCTCCCTCAGGGAAGGCTGCGTCACCAGCGCCACGACCAGGGTGCCCTCCGTTACCAGAGCCAGCGTGCCGTGCTTCAGCTCGCCGGCGGCGTAGGCCTCGGCGTGCACGTATGATATCTCCTTGAGCTTGAGCGCGCCTTCGAGGGAAGTGGCGAAGTCCAGGCCGCGGCCTATGAAGAATGCCTGCGGCATCTCGTGGTTCTCGTTGGCGAAGCCTTCTATCCAGGATTCGTTCTTCCTGAATATCGTCTCGATCTTCGCGGACATCTCCTTGAGCTCGCCGGCCACCGACATCACCCTGTCGCGGTCGATGTAGCCCCTGCGCTGGCCGAGGTCGAGCCCCAGCAGGCAGAGCGCCTCTATCTGGGTGAGGTACGCCTTTGTGGAGGCGACGGCTATCTCCGGGCCGGCGTAGGTGTACATGACCATGTCGGCCTCCCTCGATACAGAGCTTCCGACGACGTTTGTGATCGCGACCACCTTGCAGCCGTGCGATTTCGCCTCGCGTATCGCCGCCAGCGTGTCGGCGGTCTCGCCCGACTGGCTCACCGCGACGACGAGCGTCTCGGGACCCATTATGGGGCCGCTGTACCTGAACTCGGAGCCGACCTCCACGGACGCGGGAAGCCCCGCGAACTTCTCGATGTAGTACCGTCCGACCTGGCAGGCATAGGACGCCGTGCCGCACGCGATCAGCTGAACGCGCCTGAGCTGCCTGTTGTAGTCGTCGGATATCGCAAGCTCCTGGACGTTCACGTACCTTCCGTCGGGTGCTATCCTGCCGGAGAGCGTCTCCCTTATGGCCCTGGGCTGCTCGTGTATCTCCTTGAGCATGAAATGCCTGTAGCCGCCCTTCTCGGCGGCCTCTATGTTCCAGTTCACCGTCATGGGCTTCTTCTCGACGGGAGTCCCGTCCAGCTTGGTGAACCTTATCTGCTTCTTGTCGAGCTCGACTACCTCGCCGTCGTTGACGACGCACATCTGCCTGGTATGGGGCAGCAGGGCGGGGATGTCGGAGGCGAGGAAGTTCTCCCCCTCGCCGAAGCCGGCGATGAGGGGCGAGTCCTTCCTTGCGGCCACGAGCTTGCCCGGCTCCCTTTCGCTCATCACGACTATGGCGTACGAGCCGCGCACCTGCTTAAGAGATTCCCTGACAGCCGTGGCGAGGTCGTCCGCGTAATTCGATTCTATGAGGTGGGCGAGCACTTCCGTGTCTGTCTCGGACGACATGACATGGCCTTCGGCCACTAGCATGTCCCTTACTTCGCTGTAGTTTTCGAATATGCCGTTGTGGACCATGACTATCTCGCCGGTGCAGTCGGAGTGGGGATGGGCGTTCAGGTCCGACGGCTTGCCGTGGGTGGCCCACCTGGTGTGGCCCATGCCGCAGCTGCCCTTGGGCATCTCGTGCCTTATAGCCTCCTCCAGCTTAACCAGCCTTCCCATGCTCTTCCTGAGGGTTATGTGGCTGCCGTCGCATATAGCGATGCCGGCGGAATCGTATCCTCTGTATTCGAGCCTCTTAAGGCCGTCGAGTATTATCGGGGCAGCTTCCTTGTCTCCGACGTAGCCGACTATGCCGCACATAGCAAAACCTCCAAATACTTATGATAGGACCTCTTCCACGGCGGCTGTGAGCCTTTGGAGCATCTCGCTTACCATGTACTGCTCCGCCGCCTCGACCATTATCCTGACCACGGGCTCGGTGCCGGACGCCCTTACGAAGACGCGCCCTTTGCCGGCCAGCTCCTTCTCTATCTTCCTTACTTCCTCCCAGACGGAATCGGCCTTCTCGAGGTCTTCCTTCCTCGCAACCTTCAGGGCCTTCTGCCCCTGGGGGTACTTCCTCATCCTGCCCGCTGTCACTGACGCCGGCTCCTTGCCTGAAGCTATCAGTGATGCGAGCCTTATGGCGGTGAGGACCCCGTCTCCCGTCGTGGCCGCGTCCAGCATGACTATGTGGCCGGACTGCTCGCCGCCCAGGTTCAGCTTCTCTTTCTTCATCATCTCGAGCACGTACCTGTCGCCGTTTCCGGCAGTGAGGAGCCTCAGTCCCATCTCCTTGAGGGCCTCCGCAAGGCCCATGTTGCTGTAGGGGGTGGCCACTATGGCATCCCCGCCCAGGAGGTCCTCCTCCTTCATGGCCTTGGCGAGCATTAGCATCTCGAAGTCGCCGTCTCTGATCTCGCCTTTCTCGTCGGCCATCATCGAGCGGTCGGCGTCGCCGTCGAACGCGAAGCCGACGTCGTAGCCGAGCATGCCGGTCACCTTCGCCATGCCGGACGGGTCCGTGGCGCCGCACGATACGTTTATGTTGTGCCCGTCGGGACAGTCGTTCAGCACGAGCACTTCTGCCCCGAGCCTCCTGAAGGCGTGAGGTGCCACGGAGAACGCGGCGCCGTTAGCGCAGTCGAGGACGACCTTGAGCCCCTTGAGGCCCTTCTTGCACGCCGATACGAGGAAATCCTCGTAGACCGCCTGGCCTTCGGAGTAGTCCACCACCTTGCCGATGTTGCCCCTTCCGGAGCTCACCTTCGACCGGCCGGCCAGTATGGCGTCTAGTTCCGTCTCTATCTCGTCTTCGACCGCATCCGGCAGCTTGTAGCCGTCGGGGCCGAAGAGCTTTATCCCGTTGTACTCGTACGGGTTGTGGGAGGCCGATACCACGATGCCAGCGGCCGCGCCGTTCTTCGCGACGAGTGTCGCGACGGCCGGAGTCGGTATCACTCCCGCCATCCAGGCATCCGTGCCCTGGGCCGTAAGGCCTGCCGCTATGGCCGATGTCAGCATGTCGGACGACGCCCTCGTGTCCTCGCCGACGATGACGTGCCTGCCTGATGCCTTAAGCGTCCTTGCGGCAGCCGCCGCCGCGGCCATGGCAAGTTCCGCCGTGAGGTCCTCGCCTGCGATGCCCCTGATTCCGTCGGTGCCGAAGTATTTGCCCAATGGACTTTCCTCCTGGTATTTATTGGGTGCGCCACCCCGCTCCGGGGCCCCTTTCAGGACCCTTCTTCATCCCTGAGGCGCCTTGCGATCGTAGAGAGCACGAAGTCCGCGGTGGCCTGGTTGGTGGCCACCGGGACGTTGTGCACGTCGCATATCCTGAGCAGCGCAGTTATGTCGGGCTCGTGCGGCTGGGCGGTGAGCGGGTCCCTCAGGAATATGACCGCGTCCACCTCTCCGCCGGCCACCATGGCCCCTATCTGCAGATCGCCTCCGAACGGGCCGGACAGCTTCCTTTCTATACTGAGCCCCGTGGCCTGCGTTATTATCTTCCCTGTCGTGCCCGTGGCTACGAGCTCGCACATAGAAAGCAGGCCCATGTGCGACTGGCAGAAAGCCGCCATGTCGGTCTTCTTGGCGTCGTGCGCTATAAGTGCTATACGCAATCCATCCTCCATTGCCGCGCTTCAAGGCAGAAGCCGGCGCGGCGGGTCCGTCAGATCCCGTTGGGCGGGATTATCAGCCAGCACGCAAGGTATGCGATCAGGCCGCCGATTCCTGCCGTGAACACCGTTACGAGCGCGAACAGCACCCTGACCACGGTTGGATCCACTCCCATGTAATCCGCGAGGCCCGAGCAGACTCCGGCTAACATCTTGTTGTCCATGTTCCTGGTAAGCTTCTTCATATCCGACCCTCCCTTAAGCGTTCTCCGCCTAGTACTGCGGGATGACTATCCAGCAGATTATGTAGGCGAGCAGACCGAATCCCGCCCCGAGTATGAGCAGGGCCCAGACGATCCTCACTATCGTGGGGTCGATGTCAAGGTAGTTCGCAAGACCCGCGCAGACCCCTCCGATCATCTTGTTCCTCGTATCCCTCGTAAGTCTCCTTACCGCCATCTTCTGACTACCTCCAATGCGAAATAATGATCGCTGTTCATCGCCGCGGGTCCCCTTGCGCCGCCTTACGGGGCCGGGGCCTTCCAAGGCTGGTCAATCGCCCGGAAGGGCGAGCACCTTCCTCACCCTGGTCTCGAAGAATCTGATCGAATGGGCCGGCCTCAGCACGAGGGCCGTGTCCGATCCCCTGCCGGTGCCTCCAATGGATATAACGTCGAAGCCGAACGGAACGAGCCCGGAATCCAGGGCCATCACGGCGATTTCCACCGCGACCTTGGTCCCCTGGCCGAAGAGCTTGAGCGCGTTGGCCACCGTACCCAGCGGATACTGGCCCTTCCAGGTGTTCATCATGGACCTTTCGACGCCTCCGAAAAGGTGCGTCGCCGTGAGCACCGAAACGCCCTCGCCGGCCAGCCTGTCCCTCATGCCCGCCGGCATCTCGTCCACGCCGTCGCCTGCGAATCCCACCTGGTGGCTAACGCAGACGATCTTAGGCCCTCCCGCTCCGGGGAACTCCGCCTTTACGGCATCGAGCAGCACGATAGCGCTCGCGCCGGTGTTCGAGGCCAAGACGATGTGCCTTATCCCGGAGCTTACCGCCTCTTTTACGGCTATTTCCGCGATCCTTCTCGTCGCCTCATCCCTCGCCTCGAAGACCGCCATCCGGCCCACCTCCCGCAAAGTGCATACCGAAACAATTTATATTCTACCTTAAATTGGGCTTCGTCTTCCATAATGCCGAGCCAGTATGCCCTAATTAACGAGGACCGGGCCCATTGTTCCCGGTCCTCGCTTTATTCAAAGAGCCGTGTCCCTTTGCGGTCTTTGAAATCAGCCCTCGGTTATTATGACGGACCCGTTCCTGGTCTCCATCTCGATGTCCGCCCTCTCCTCGGCGCCCTGGTAGGCCCTGCTCCTCCACAGTCCCGTCTTGTGCATGGACTGCGACAGGGGCTCCGTTATGGTGTCGAAGCCTTCCATGCTCTCCATCCTGACGGAACCGTGCCTGCTGGACGCCTGGACTTGCATCGGCACCGACTTGTCCTTGTCGATCGCCACCTTGATCGTGCCGTTGCTGCTCGCAAGCTTCATGTTGCCGCCGAGTACCACGAGCATGCCCCTTATGCTGCCGTTTACCGTGTTGGCGGAAACGTCGCGGAACTCGCCTGTCATCCTTATGCCGCCGTTTACCGTCTGGGCGTCAATGTTGTCGAATTTGCAGTCCTCCAGGACCACGCTCCCGTTCACCGTCTTGAAGGCGGTCGTCTTGGCGGATATCTCATTGCACCTTACCGAGCCGTTGACCGACCGTGCCTGTATGTCGTAGGAGAGGTTCTTGGGAAGGAGCACCTCGACGCCCGACACGTAGGAGTCCTTGGTGTCTATGGACCTCACCCTCAGCCCCTTCTGGGGGTCGAAGAACACCTCTATGTGCTCGGATGCCACTTTCTGCAGGTTCTCGCACGAGCCGTTCTTCACCACCACCTTGGATATCACGCGGATGTCCGTGTCGTCCTCGTTCGCCACGAACCTGACGGTCCCGTTCGTAATCGCCACGCTCACGGGCAGGCGGTCCGTCACCTCGGTGGTGCACATCCTGAACTTGGGCGTTGCGCAAGTGCCCCCTATCTCGGAAAGCCCCAGCGATTTGAGCAGCTCGGCGAGGTTGGACTTCTTGCCGTCCTTGGTTATCGAGATACCCTCGAGGGCCTTTTGCACCCTCTCCGGTATGTCGGAAACGAGCTCTTCTATCTCCCCGGCCATGTCGTTGATCCTGACTTCCAGATCGGGGCCTATGTCTATGCCCTTCTTCGGCCTCTTCTCCCTTTCGGGCCTGTCCGGCTTCCCCTCGCCGGGCCCTTCGGCGGCCCGTTCGGCTCCCGCAAAAGACTCCTCCTGCTTCTCGTATGCGTCCTGCTCGAGGGCCTCCAGCAGCTCATCGGCCTCATCGGGCGTGATCTTGCCCTCCGCTAGGAGGTTAAGGATAAGCTTCCTCTCCTCTGACATTCCGATTCCTCCCGAATTATCTCAGTTTGAGCCTCTTTATGGCCTCCTCGGCCGATATCTCGCCCTTCCTAAGGGATTCGAGCACTTCCTTCTTCTTGGCCGCGTCTGCTTCCTTGCGCGGCGCTGGTTCCTGGTCCACGCTGTAGCCCAGGGCCACTATGGTCTGGTCGAGCCTGGATCTGACCGCGGGATAGGATATGCCCATCTCCTTCTCCACGTCCTTTATGTTTCCCCTGTTCTTGATGAACACCTCGGCAAATACCTTCAGCTCGGGGGGAAGCTGGCAGAATTTGCATACGGTGAAGTGCCCTTCTATGTTGGTGCTGCACGAAGTACACGACAGTCTCGTGATCTCCAGCTGGCCCCCGCAGATAGGGCACTTTCCGATCGCCTCTCTCGCCGCCATGCGATCACCTTCCTTACAGGACCATCTCGATGACCGCCTCGTCCGCTACCGAAGTCCTGATCAATGAGATCAGCTTCCTGTCGGCTCCCCTTCTCAGTTCCTCTTCGCGGGCGTCCCACACTTCCCTGTGAAAGGCATCCCTCATGCACTTGCCGCTCTCGCACGAGGCATTCTTGCGCATCAACGAAACATCTCTAAGGTCCCACATGAACATCATACCCACCCCCATCGGAAATTGCATCTTCAATTCGGATTATAGATATGGGTGTTGATGTTGTCAATACCTATATTAATAAAATTAATATCATAATTAAATATCTTGTTCCCGCCCAGCTAGGGCGGCCTTCATGTCCAGCCCCCCGCCGAAGCCGGTGAACCTGCCGCCGGCCCCGTAGACCCTGTGGCAGGGCACGACGATGAGAAGGGGGTTGCTCGCCATGGCCGATCCCACGGCCCTTGCGGCCCCCGGGCTTCCCGCCGCTTCGGCCATATGGCCGTAGGTGATGTATCGCCCCTCCGGCACGTACCTCAGGAGCTTGAGCACCTTCCGGGTGAACCCTTCGCCCAGCGCCTCGTCGTCGACCGGAAGCGCCCTCACCCTGTCCCACGCCGAAGCGTCCCCCGTAAGTACTGCAGCGACCGCGTCCGCGGCGTCGAGGGCCGTCCTTTCCGCCCCAGCCGTCGCCGGCTTCTCGTTCACGCCGCCCTTTGCGGCAAGCATCTCCAGCTCGTCTGCGGACATCTCCCTTATGGATATGCCCTTTCCGGCGACAGTGGCGTTTTGTCCGGGCCCCTCCTTGGAAGAATGGTCGAAACCCTCAAGGGTCACCATCCTGAGCCCCCTGTCCGAGCTTTCCACCACCAGGGTCCCGAAGCCTTCGACCTTGCGCCTTACGGTATGTGTCCCCATCAGACATCCCCTCCCTTGCCCTCGTTAAGGTACGACCAGACGGCCCCGGCGGACCTTGCGTCCATGCCCTTTACCTTCCTTATGCTGTCCCGGTCAGCCTTCGCCAGCTCATCGAGCGAGCCGAACTCCTTCATCAGTGCCGCCAGGCGGGCCTTCCCGATGCCCGGAAGCCCGGTGAGCTCGGACTTGATCCCCTTCTTGCCCCTTATGCTCTTGTGATACGTTATCGCGAACCTGTGTGCCTCGTCCCTCACCCTCTGCAGCAGGTGCAGGGCGAAGCTGTCCTTGGGAAGCCTTATGGGATCGGGCCGTGCTGGCAAGAAGATCTCCTCCTCCTGCTTAGCGAGGCCTGCGGCCGGAAGGTCGTAGCCGTGGGCGCGCATCGCGTCTACCGCCGCGTTGAGCTGCCCTTTGCCGCCGTCGATCAGCAGCAATCCCGGCAGTTTTAAAAACTTCGGGTCGTCCTCGGCCGCCTTCCTGAAGCGCCTTCCCACCGCTTCTGCCATGGAAGCGAAATCGTCGGCGCCTTCCACCGTCCTTATCCTGAACCTGCGGTATTCCTTCTTCGCCGGGACGCCGCCTTCGAAGACGACCATCGATGCGACCGTGTCGGTCCCTTGTATGTTGGATATGTCGAAGCACTCTATGCGGTACGGGGGCGACGGCAGGGATAATGCGTCCGCCAGGGCCTGCACGGCGCCCTCGGTCCTTGCGCGCGACCTTTCCTCCTCGGCGAGTCTTAGCCTTAGCATCTCCTCAGCGTTCTCGGCGGCCATGCCTACTATGTCGCGCTTTATCCCCCTCTTGGGGACCGTCACCCTGACCTTGCCGCCCCTGCTCGAAGAAAGCCCGGCCTCAAGCTCCGAAACGTCGTCCGGCTCCGCGGGGAGCGAGATCACGGGTGGTACCATGGTGGAGGAGATGTAGTACTGTTTGACGAAGGCCGACAGCGCCTCGCCGTCCGTAGCGTCCGCGGCGCCTTCGAGGAAGAAGTGGGCCTTGCCGATCACCCTGCCGTCCCTTACCGTGATGACCGCAACGCACGTATCGGCTAGGTTCCTCGCGATGCCGAGCGCGTCGGCATCGTCGCCTGGCGCCATCACTATCTTCTGCAGCGCGCCCACGAGCTCTACGGACCTGATCCTGTCCCTTAGGATCGCCGCCTTCTCGAACAGCATGTCCTCGGA
>ERZ795044.4583-NODE-4583-length-11301-cov-6.040548_pt1 | contig 11301 bp, 10 predicted proteins | sample MGYA00375128_ERZ795044 | MGnify/ENA primary metagenome ERZ795044 (study PRJEB30173, sample SAMN05720213) | anaerobic digester metagenome | isolation source: active sludge of municipal wastewater-treating anaerobic digesters | place: USA | collected 2014-12-22 ... | reverse complement strand
GACCGGCATGTGGCCAGCAGCGACTTCGGATTTGTAGACGGAGGTGTCGGTCGTGTTCTGATAGGTCAGGCCCGGCAGCGACGAGATGGAAGACGCACCGAAGCCGATCAAAGCAATGGCGTTGTCGTCCGTGTAGCCTTGGAAGTTGCGGCGCAAACGGCCCTCACGCTCTGCCGCGAGCAGCGCATCGCCCGGCGCCGCGAAATGGTCAAAGCCGATGGGCAGGTAACCAGCCGCTTCCAGAGCGTTGGCTGCAGTCTCGGCCTGACGAAAGCGCTCCTCACCTGATGCCAGTTCTGTTGTTTCAATCGCGTTCTGATGTTTTTTCATCCACGGCACATGGGCGTAACCGAACGTCGCGACACGATCAGCGTCCTGCGCTGCAATGAACGCTGCTGTTTCGATCACATGCTCGCGCGTCTGGCCGGGAAGGCCATACATCATGTCGAGGTTGAGACTGGTGACGCCGGCCGCGCGCAGAAGTCGAACGGCGGATGCGATCTTGTCTTCGGTCTGGATCCGGTTGATCCGCTTCTGAACGGAAGGGTCCAGTACCTGAACGCCAAGGCTGGCGCGGGAAAGGCCGCCGGCCGCAAATGCCTCGATGACCTCGAATGATGCGCCGCGTGGATCGAGCTCCGCGGCGATCTCGGCAAACCGGGTTACGTTGAACGCGCCCCGAAGGGCTGCAAACAAGCGCCTGATCTGGTCGGGCGTAAGGATGTCAGGCGATCCGCCGCCGAAGTGGATATGCTCAACTCTCGCATCTGCCGGCGCGAGACGTCCCACAAGCTCGATTTCGCGAGCCAGCGCCTCGACATAAGGGCCAACTGGATCGGCAATCGTGGGAACGCTTGTGTGGCATCCGCAATACCAGCAGAGCTTCTGACAGAACGGAACGTGCAGGTAGAGCGAGAGCGAGCTGTTTGGCGGAAGGCTTGCGACCCCGACACCGGCCTTGATCGCATCGACATCGGCGATGAAACGATTCGCTGGCGGATAGCTGGTGTAACGCGGCGTCTGCGCCAACGCGTATTCGGGAATGTAGTCCCACTTGCGCTTTGACGCGCGGAAGCCGGTGGCGGACATCACGCGCGCTCCATTGCGGCACGACGACGCGGGAGGCTGCCCACCACGATTGCCGCGATCATCAGGACAAGCCCCGCCGCCAGCATCCCGCAACCCGCACAGTGGGCGTGGCTTTGTGCAAGTGCCGCGTTTGACTGCGGTCCACACCAATAGCGCATCATGTCTGCTTCAACACCGCTGCTGCAGGTGCGGAGAATTGCGCCTCCGATCATCGACATCAGACCGGAGAGAAACATGATCGCGGTTGTCATGGGCGCCTCTGCAGCAGGTGGGCAGGCTGACCGGGGCCAGTCAGCAAGAGCACGACTAGATCGTCGCAGGCAAAAGGCCCTTGAGCTGGATCAAGTGCATGCAAGGAAGCGTCGGGCAGAGAGGCGGCGCCAAAGGCTTTCTCTCCGGCACTACGCCCGAAAGGACTGGTTTATGACCACCGACACAGCGCGTGATGAACGTCTTGATGGAAGCACCGCCATTGTCGGTCTTGTGATGCTGACGGTGTTGATCCTCGGCTTTGCCGGCGCTGCGAATGCTGCGGATGGACAGTTCGCTGCACAGGCGTGGACATTCGTTGTTGCTGCTGCAGTCGGACTTGGCGGGCTTCTCTTCTGGCACGAAGGAAAAACCACGGAACGCCGCTTCGACCCCAAATTCTACGAAGAGGGCGTGGTCAAAGCCGGTGTCATCGCCACGATGTTCTGGGGCGTTGCCGGCTTTCTCGTCGGCCTCATCATCGCGCTTCAGTTGACTTGGCCGAGCCTGTTCTACTTCCCCGAGCTCGGCTGGACAAATTTTGGTCGGATGCGTCCCCTGCACACATCTGCGGTGATCTTCGCATTCGGCGGCAACGCACTCATCGCAACGTCCTTCTATGTCGTCCAGCGCACCTGCCGCACCCGCCTCGCAGGCGGCATGTGGCCATGGTTTGTATTCTGGGGATACCAGCTCTTCATCGCTGTGGCCGGAACCGGCTATCTGATGGGCATCACGCAGTCGAAGGAATACGCGGAGCCGGAATGGTACGCCGATCTCTGGCTCACCATCGTCTGGGTCGCCTATCTCGGCGTCTTCATGGCGACGATCCTGCGGCGCAAGGAGCCGCATATCTATGTCGCCAACTGGTTCTATCTCGCCTTCATCGTTACGATCGCGCTGCTGCACATCGTCAACAACTTGTCGCTGCCTGCAACGCTGACAGGCTCCAAATCCTTCGCCGTGTTCAGTGGCGTGCAGAGCGCGTTGATCCAGTGGTGGTATGGCCACAACGCCGTCGGCTTCTTCCTCACCGCCGGTTTCCTAGCGATTGTCTATTACTTCATTCCGAAACGCGTTGAGCGCCCGGTCTGGTCCTACCGGCTGTCGATCGTCCATTTCTGGTCGCTGATCTTCATCTATATCTGGGCAGGTCCCCACCACCTTCACTACACGGCGCTGCCGCAATGGGCGCAGACGCTGGGCATGACCTTCTCGATCATGCTGTGGATGCCAAGTTGGGGCGGCATGATCAATGGGATGATGACGCTTTCGGGCGCGTGGGACAAACTGCGCACCGATCCGGTTCTTCGCATGCTGATCGTCTCCGTCGCCTTCTACGGCATGGCGACGTTCGAGGGGCCGGTGATGTCCGTGCGCGAAGTCAACGCGCTCTCACACTATACTGACTGGGGTATCGGGCACGTGCACTCTGGTGCGCTCGGCTGGGTCGGCTTTGTCACTTTCGGCGCCATGTACTGTCTGACGCAGTGGCTCTGGAAGCGTCCGAAGCTCTACTCCAATGCGCTCGTCGAATGGCACTTCTGGATCGCGACGCTCGGCATCGTTCTCTACATCTGCGCGATGTGGGTGTCGGGCATCATGGAAGGCCTGATGTGGCGCGCCTACAACGAGTACGGGTTCCTCGAATACTCGTTCATCGAAACGGTCAGCGCCAAGCACATCGAGTACATCATTCGGTCGGCGGGCGGCGGACTCTACCTGCTGGGCGCCGTGATCATGGTCTACAACCTGGTGCGCACCGCGCGCGGTGACGTTCCGGTCGAAGACCGCAACCGCATCACCGCGACGCCTGATCTCCAGCCAGCAGAATAGGAGCGACAGATGGCAAACCGCCCAAGCTGGCTGATGCGCAACCACAAGCTGTTCGAGAAGAACAGCTACATTCTCCTGATCGGAATCCTGATCGTCGTGGCGATCGGTGGCATCATCGAGATCGTGCCGTTGTTCTACCTCAAGAACACGATCGAGAAAGTGGAGGGCATGCGGCCCTACACACCGCTCGAACTCGCCGGCCAGAACATCTATGTCCGCGAGGGCTGCCACGTCTGCCATTCGCAGATGATCCGGCCGCTACGCGATGAGGTGGAACGATACGGCCACTACTCGCTCGCCGCTGAGAGCATGTACGACCATCCCTTTCTCTGGGGGTCGAAGCGTACCGGGCCGGATCTGGCGCGCGTTGGCGGCAAATATTCTGACGACTGGCAGAAGCAGCATCTGATTGATCCGCGCTCACTTGTACCGGAGTCCATCATGCCACCCTATGCCTTTCTCGATGGTCGTTCGCTCGATCTCTCGGTCATCCCCGGTCAGATGAGGACGCTGAAGGTAGAGGGCGTGCCCTATACCGACGAAATGATCGCGCGCGCCGTCGATGATGCCCACGCGCAGGCTGGCGAGGACTATGACGTTGAAGCGCTGCGTCGCGACTACAACAAGGCGGCCGGGCGCGAGGGAACGGTCAACGTTCGCGAGTTCGATGCTGTCCGCGGTGAGCCCTCCGAAATGGATGCGCTCATTTCCTATCTTCAGGTGCTCGGCACGATGGTCGATTTCTCGACCTACGAAGCCGAAGACCTGTCGAACCAGCGGTGAAACCATGAGTTATGAAAGCTGGTCTCGCTTCGCCCAGGACTGGGGCACGGTCTATTTTGTGGTGATCTTTCTGATCGCCGCTGGCTATGCCCTGTGGCCGCGCAACGCCAACACGTTCAAGCGCGCGGCTCGCCTTCCAATCACAGAACAGGAGCAGGGCGATGACCGGCCACTCACCTGAAATCGACCCGCACACCGGCGTTGAAACGACGGGCCATGAATGGGATGGCATCAAGGAGCTCAACAATCCGCTGCCACGCTGGTGGCGCTTTGTGTTCTGGGCGAGTGTCGTGGTTGCGATCGCCTGCTGGATCCTGATGCCGGCCTGGCCTGCCTTGCCAGGGCTACAGGGATACACAATCGGCGTGCTGCAGCAGTCGGATCGCACAGACGTTGCTTCCGACGTTGCGGCGATGCGGCGAGATCGCGCCGTGCTCAGCTCCCGTCTCGCAGCGGTCGATGCCTCGACCATCTTGCGTGACCATGACCTCAGCCAGCTTGCGCTCTCGCTTGGTGAAAGCGCGTTCGGTGACAACTGTGCCACGTGCCACGGCGCTGGCGGACGCGGCGCCAAAGGCTTTCCGCGTCTTGCCGACGATGTCTGGTTGTGGGGTGGCAAGCTGGAGGAGATCGAACGCACGCTCCGTTATGGCATCCGCTCGTCTCACCCCGAAACGCACACCAGCGAGATGCCCGCTTTCGGGCGCGACGAGCTGCTGCCGCAAGACCAAATGGAAGATCTTGTCCAGTATGTGATGGCGAAGTCGGGACAGCGCGCCGACCCGGCGTCGGCTGCGCGTGGTCAGCCGCTGTTCGAGACCAACTGCGCGAGCTGCCACGGCTCCGATCTTCACGGTGACCGCACCAAGGGTGCACCGAATCTCACTGACAAGGACTGGATCTATGGCGGCGACGCCGCCACCATACGGCGCACGATCTACGGGCCCCGCAACGGCGTCATGCCTGCCTGGGGCGAACGGCTGGATCCCGCGACTGTGAGAGCGCTGGCCATCTACGTCCACTCTCTTGGCGGCGGAGAGTAGGTTGGGGAGCTCAACGCTCATCAATCTGAAAGACCGGCGCGCAAGCTCGGGCGGTGGGGGCGATGCGCCGCCTCCTGGTGGTGAGGGGCCGGTTGTCCTCTATGCGCGGCGCAAACAGATCTATCCGCAGCTGGTGTTCGGGTCATTCCGCAACATCAAATGGGTGCTGCTGTTTGCAACGCTTGGCGTCTACTATGTTTTGCCCTGGTTGCGCTGGGACAGGGGTCCGGACGCGCCGGATCAGGCCGTGCTCGCGGACTTTGCCGGCGGGCGTTTCTACTTTTTCGGCCTCGAGATCTGGCCTCAGGAAGTCTACTATATCACCGGCTTGCTGATCCTCGCAGCTGTCGGTCTCTTCCTCGTCACCGCGCTTCTGGGCCGTGTCTGGTGCGGCTATTTCTGTCCGCAAACGGTGTGGACGGATCTCTTCCTCGTTGTCGAACGTTTCTTCGAAGGCGACCGCAACGCGCGCATGAAACTCGACAAGGCGCCGTGGTCTTTCAACAAGCTCTGGCGCAAGGGCTCGAAGCACGCGGTATGGCTTGTTATCGCCTTCGCCACGGGCGGCGCTTTCATCCTCTATTGGCACGATGCCCGCTCACTCGCCGAGACATTCTTCATCGGCCAGGCGCCGATCACCGCTTACGTCTTTGCTGCTCTGTTGACCGCAACAACCTATGCGCTTGCAGGCACGATGCGTGAGCAGGTTTGCACCTACATGTGCCCGTGGCCGCGCATCCAGTCCGCACTGATCGACCGCGATACGCTGACGGTCACCTATCGCTCGGAGCGCGGCGATCCGCGCGGCCCTCACAAGAAAAATGAGACATGGGAAGGTCGCGGCGACTGCGTCGACTGCAAACAGTGCGTCGTTGTTTGCCCCATGGGCATCGATATTCGCAACGGCCCACAGCTGGAGTGCATCCAGTGCGGGCTCTGCATCGACGCATGCGACGGAGTCATGAAGAAGGTCGGCAGGCCAACTGCTCTGATTGCCTATGACACGGATGAAAACGTTCTGCGCCGCTGGAAGGGGTTCCCGGCCCGCAATTTCTCGCTCTTCCGCCCCCGCATCATCGTTTATGCGCTTGTCTTCGCGTTTACGGCGGGCCTGATGGCGTTCGGCCTGACGACACGCGGGGATATCGAAGTGTCGGTCATGAAGGATCGCTCCTTGCCCTTCGTGCAACTCGCCAATGGAGACGTGCGCAACGGTTACACGCTGAAGGTGGTCAACAAGCAACGCAAGCATCGCACTTTTGATCTGCAGATTGATGGGCTGCCGGGCGCTGTCGTGGAGATCATCGGCGAAGGTGGTGACGCAAGCCACCCCGTCGTCTCCGCCAACGCCGATGGCGTCGAACGTTATCGTCTCCTGCTCACCACGACTGCGGGAGCGCTCAAGGGGGCCAGCTCGGGCATCCGCATCGTGCTATTGGAAGCCGGCGCGCCCGTTGCCACGACTGCAGCCACATTCCTGGAACCGGAGGAAGCCGATGCACGCTAGCAAGGGCTTGCGAGGCGTACATGTCCTCTGGATGGTCATCGCGTTCTTCGCGCTGGTTATCGGGGCGGACACCTACGTCATCATCAGGGCCGTCAACACATTCCCGGGCGAAGAGGTTAAGAATTCCTACGTGCTGGGTCTCGACTACAACCGCGAGATCGAGGTGCGTGAGCAACAGGAAAAGCTCGGTTGGACCGCAGAGGCCGGCATCGTCAATGACGGCAAGACCGCGCTTGTGGTGCGCTTCGTCGACAGAGCGCAGTCACCCGTCACCGGCCTGCGTGTGGATGCTTCTTACTTTGTTGCTGGAGGTGGCCGCGCCGAGCACCAACTCCCGCTCATCGAAGGTATGCCGGGTGAGTATCGCGCCTATCTCGATGATGCGCACGCCGGGCGCGCCGAATTCAAAATTGTGGCCGGACGTGGCGCAGACAGTCCAACGCTCTTCAGTGCCAGCAAGGTCGCTGTGATCCCATGACCGCGATTGCTCCGGGCTGCCCCAGCGGTCTCTCTCTATCGGCTACCGCTACACCAGCGCAGGACCCCTCGGCCTTCGTTGCCCAGAAGGATGGAGTCAAATCGCTCGACCTGATCGTCAAAGGCGCACGTTGCGGCGGGTGTCTCTCAAAAATCGAGAGCAATGTCGGCAGGCTTCCGGGCATCAGGCTTGCCCGCCTCAATCTCTCAAGCGGCCGCCTGCGCGTCGAATGGGCAGGCCAGCTCAAGCCGCATGCCATCGTGGAAACTGTCTCCGACCTCGGCTATGGTGTCACGGCTTTCGATCCGGGCAAGGTCGACGTCGAAGACGCGCGTACCGAGCGTCGCCTCATCACTGCGCTGACGATCGCAGGCGTAGGAACCGCAGCTGTCATGTTCATGTCCGAACCTCTCTGGTTCGGTAGTGATCTTCCCGCCGACATGCGCAATATCCTCCGCTGGCTTTCGGCCGCGGTAGCTATCCCTGTCGCCATCATTTCAGGTCAGCCCTTTTTTTCCTCCGCGCTCGCCTCGATCCGCGCTCGCCGCCTGAACATGGACGTGCCTGTTTCGCTGGCCGTGATTCTCGCTCTGGCGCTCAGCCTGTATGAAACAAGTGTTGGCGGTCAGCATGCCTTCTTCGATGCGTCGGTCATGCTGCTGTTTTTCCTGCTCATCGGTCGTGTTCTCGATGCGCGTCTGCGCCGCCGAGCCTACGCAGCCGCGAACGAGCTGGCCTCGCTCCAGACTGCCACCGCGACGCGTCTTGGCCTGAACGGAAGGGCGGAGGCCGTCCGTGCCAGTGACATCCGCCCCGGCGACATCCTGCTTGTCGCTGCCGGCGAACGGTTGGCTATAGACGCCGAGATCATATCTGGTGAAAGCGACGTTGACCTTCGCCTTGTGACCGGCGAGGTCGAGCCAATGGCGACCATCACAGGCCAAACGCTGCATGCCGGCGCCGTCAATCTCTCTGCGCCAATCCAGGTGCGCGCGCTCGCCGCCGCAAATGACTCCCTGATGGCCGATGTCGCACGGCTGCTCGAAGCAGGTGAACAGAAGAAGTCAGGCTATCGCCGCCTTGCTGACAAAGCCGCCGAACTTTACGTTCCGCAGGTTCACGCCACCGCCGCTCTGGGATTTGTCGGATGGCTGATGTTCGGCGCGACGGCAGCACAGGCCGCCTATGTCGCTGTTACCGTGCTGATCATCACCTGCCCCTGTGCGTTGGCGCTTGCTGCCCCGCTTGTTCAGGTTGTTGCAGCAGGTCGCCTGTTTCGCGAAGGCGTCTTTCTTTCTTCAGGCGACGCACTGGAACGGCTCGCCGCAATCGATCATGTCGTCCTCGACAAGACAGGCACGCTCACGCTCGGGGACCCGGTCCTGAGCAACATGTCGGAAGATGCCCGCAGGGCCCTGACTCACGCCGCCATGCTTGCCCGCGCCAGCCATCATCCCTTCTCGCGCGCCCTCGTGAAGGTGGCGGGAGCGGGGCCAGTTGCGGAAGTGATCCGCGAGATTCCGGGGCAGGGTGTCACAGGTACGATTGAAGGTCGCCGTGCAAAAATCGGCTCCGCATCTTTCCTTGGAGCGATGGCGGGTGGCGGCTCCGAGCTCTGGTTCGCATTCGAGGGCGAAGCTCCGACCCCATTTCACTTCGACGACGCCATCAGGCCGGAAGCCGCTGAGACGATCGCCAAGCTAAAAGCGATGGGTATCGAAGTCGAACTTCTTTCCGGAGATGGTGCAGAGCGGGTCGCGCGGGCCGCAGAAGCTGCGGGAATTCAACAATGGACGGCGCGCGCCACGCCGCAGTCCAAGGCGGCGCATGTGAAGGCGCTCGAGGCGTCGGGCCAGAAGATCCTCATGGTTGGAGATGGCCTCAACGATGCGGGTGCGCTCGCGGGGGCTCACGCCTCCATAGCTCCGGGTGGCGCGGTCGATGTCTCACGACTAGCCAGCGACTGCGTCTTTTCCGGCGATAGTCTTCGCGCGATCGCCATCACTGTCATCACAGCCCGCGCCGCCCGGGCACGCATGCGCGAGAACTTTGCCCTCGCGGCGCTGTATAACATCGTGGTCGTTCCCGTCGCTTTGGCCGGATGGGTTACGCCGCTGATCGCCGCGGTCGCCATGTCGGCGTCATCGGCTGTCGTCACGCTGAACGCCCTGCGCATGGCGGGGCCCCGGCGCTCCAGCCAGGGAGGCATGCCGTGAATGTGTTCATGCTCATGCTTCCCGGCATTGCCGTTCTGGCTCTTGTGGGGCTGGGCGCCTTCCGCTGGGCGCTGAAATCCGGCCAGTTCGAGGATCCCAAGGGCGCGGCTGCGCGCATTCTCGAGGAAAGCGACCATCCCGGCTGAGCGGGTGCGACCGACTAACTCTGGCGGCGCCAAATCCCTGACGCTAACCTGCGCGCCAACGCAGCGGCTTTGACGCCCGCTGAACAGGGACGTGACGTCGTGTCGGATGCAACCGCTCAGCCAAGGCTTCTCGTCGTCGACGACGACCACGGGTTGCGTGAGACACTGGCCGATTTTTTCGAGATCGAAGGCTATTCCGTAAGCCAGGCGGCGAATGTCCGTGAGGCGCGAGCCCATCTGGATGCCGCTGAGCCCGACCTGATGCTGCTCGATATCAATATGCCCGGTGGCGACGGCTTGACGTTCGCTGCCGAAATGCGCGGGCGTTCTTCCGTTCCGATCATCATCCTCTCAGGCAAGGGCGCGATGGTCGATCGGGTTGTCGGCCTGGAGGTTGGCGCTGACGATTACCTGTCCAAGCCTTTCGAACTGCGCGAATTGCTCGCGCGCGTGCGTGCGGTGCTCCGGCGTGCCGGCTTTTCGCGATCAGCACCGTCGCCGATTTCCGCCGATACGGCTACAAAGACCGGGCGTTTCTCCGTGTTTGCGTTCAGGCCCGAGGAGCGAGCGTTGCTGGCCCCTTCGGGCGATGTGATTGAACTCACCGGCGCCGAATATAATCTGCTGGCTGCGTTCATCGAACGTCCCAATCGCATCCTCTCGCGTGACACGATCGCTGATCTCACGCGCAAGGACGACTGGGATGCGTTCGATCGCAGCATCGATACTTTGGTCAGCCGCCTACGCCGCAAGCTCGCCGCATACGCTGACGCCTCTCAGCTCATCCAAACGGTGCGCGGGGAAGGTTATGTCCTGGCCACCGACGTCAAATGGTCAGGCGCCGCGTCCTAGCTGTCCAGCACGGATCGCACGATCCTCGCAACCTGGGCGCGCGTTGATGGCTTTGGAAGGAAGGCGCGCGACTGTGTCGCGCCGCTTGCAGCCATCCGAGGAGAGTAGCCGGATGTCAGGATCAGCTTGATCTGCGGCGCTATCTTTTCCATCTCATCGGCCACGGCATGCCCGTCCATGCCGCCTGGCATCACCACGTCAATCAACGCCAGTCGGATATCATTGCTGGTCTTCGCAACCTCCAGCGCGCCGCGCCCGTCGACTGCGATCCGCAGCCGGTAGCCCAAACCCTCCAGCCGTGAGACCGTTATCTGGCGTACATCAGCATCGTCTTCGACGACAAGAATGGTTTCGCCGGCGCCGATGGGTATCGACGTATCCGGCGTGTCGCGTTCGAGCGCAGCATTCGTGGCAAGGCGGGGGAAAAACAGGCTCACTCGCGTCCCCTGGCCAACTTCGCTGTACAGGTTTGCGTGCCCACCGATCTGCTTCATGAAGCCATAGACCATGCTGAGGCCGAGCCCCGTGCCCGATCCAACATCCTTGGTCGTGAAGAATGGTTCGATCGCACGTGCGCGAACCTCTGGCGTCATGCCCGCGCCAGTGTCCGAGATCGACACGCGGATATAATCGCCGGGCGGCGTTTCTTCGTCGCCATGCATATCATCGCCGATCGTCACGCGCTCAGCTTCGATCACGAGTCTTCCGCCAGACGGCATTGCGTCACGTGCGTTGACGGCAAGGTTGAGGATTGCCGTCTCAAACTGGTCGATGTCTGTACTCACTTGGCCGACGCCGGGCGTCAGATGCATCTCGACTGCAACTGCTTCGCCAATTGTGCGCTGGAGCATTTCCGCCATGTCGCCCAGCGCCTTGGTGACGTCGATCACTTGCTGATTCAACGGCTGTTTGCGGGCAAAGGCGAGGAGGCGCTGTGTGATGCGCGCCGCCCGCGCGGCTGCCTCTTGCGCCCGCGCCACCGCGCGCCGGCCCGAAGGTGAAAGATCGCCCGCCGCGATCATCTCCAGATTGCCGCCGATCACGCTCAGGATGTTGTTGAAGTCATGCGCGATGCCGCCGGAAAGCTGGCCAATGGCATCCA
>ERZ795044.4575-NODE-4575-length-11313-cov-5.232812_pt1 | contig 11313 bp, 10 predicted proteins | sample MGYA00375128_ERZ795044 | MGnify/ENA primary metagenome ERZ795044 (study PRJEB30173, sample SAMN05720213) | anaerobic digester metagenome | isolation source: active sludge of municipal wastewater-treating anaerobic digesters | place: USA | collected 2014-12-22 ... | reverse complement strand
AACCTCCGAATGGCGGGATCAAAACCCGCTGCCTTACCACTTGGCGACACCCCAATCTCAACCGACGCGATTCATCAAGCTCTCGAGTGTCACATGCACTGGCGAACGATCGAGCCCCTGCGCAACCCAGCTGCGCCAGACATCCGGCACGCGCGCCGCCACGCGCTCCGCGTCAATCGCGGAGTCGAAGGCGGCAAAAATACAGGATCCGGTGCCCGTCATGCGCGCCGGTCGGAACTTCGTCAGCCAGTCGAGCGCGTCCGCCACCGCGGGCACTCGCGCTCTCACCACCGGCTCGCAGTCGTTCCGACCGCCTGACCCGGAAAAGTCGCGTATTGTGATCAGGGGGGAATTTCGTGTCAATTCAGGGGCCTGGAACACTTCGCGCGTGGCCACGCTGACCCCGGGATGGATCACCAGGAACCAGCGCGCCGGCAAGGCCAGCGGCGTCAGTCGATCACCCACCCCTTCGGCCCAGGCGGAGTTGCCATGGACGAAGATCGGCACATCAGCGCCCAGTTCGACGCCGATCTGCGCAAGATCGCCGATTTTAAGGCTGGTTTTCCATAACGCATTGAGCGCCAGCAGCGTCGTCGCGGCATTCGAGCTGCCGCCGCCGAGCCCGCCACCCATCGGAATCCGCTTCTTCAGATGGATACGGGCTCCCAACGGTGACCCGGTGGCCCTCTGCAATGCGCGCGCCGCCCGGACCACGAGATCGGCGTCGGGCGGCACCTCGGCCGGACCGGTTACGCGCTCGATCGTCGCCGCGTCCGTGATCTCGAACGCGAGCTGGTCGCAGAAGTCGAGCAGCTGAAAGACCGTCTGCAGTTCGTGGTAGCCGTCGGGCCGACGCCCGGTGATGTGCAGCATCAGGTTCAACTTGGCCGGCGCCGGCCACCACGCGAGGCCGGTCATCGAGCGTCCCAACGCTCGATCAGCAGTTTGAGTCTCGCGCCTTCGCGCTCGACCACGAGACGGCGCGGCCAGCCGGCCAGATCGCCCGAACCATATTCGCCGTAGCGGACTTGCCAGCCCGACTGCTCGAGCGTGTCGAGCTGTGGCTCGCTCGCGGCCACGCCCTCGAGCGCCGCGATGCCCGGCTGCGGCACACCGCGCACCCAGTAGCGCAGCGCGGCGAGCGGCAGCTCGAAGCCGAGCTGGCGTTCGAGCTCACGGCGCGCCGCCGCATCATCCAGCTTGTCGCCGCGGCTCGTCGCAAGCTGCAGGGATTCACCGGTAGTTTCGATCACCAGACCGCCTACGCCGAGCGGACCGTCCAGACGAATCACGCCGCGAGTCGCGTCCTGCTTCCAGTGAACGCCGGCCGAGAAGCCCTGCTCGCCTGCAGCGGCCGCGACCCGGCCGCGCAGTTCGAAGTCCTCACGTGATTGCAGCTGGGCGCGTCGCGTCGGCCAGTCTGCCGCAAGCACCGGCGGGGCCGGCATCGGACGCGCCGGTTGCACCGCACAGGCGCCCTGCAGCAGGGCGAGCAGCAGCGCAACGACGCCGGCCAAGGCCGAGGGCCTCGCGGGCAGCATCGCCGCGCAGCCCTCAGGGCTTTGCGTCAGCGCCAATCTTCTGCCCCGTCAGGCGCGTGAAGGATTCGCGCAGCGGCGCGGAATCCGGGTCGCGCGCCAGCGCTCGCGCCCAGATCATGCGCGCACCTGCCTTGTCACCAGTGACCCAAAGCGCTTCGGCCCAGTGCGCCGCAATCTCCGCATCGCGGGACAGTCGGTACGCGCGCTCGAGCAGCGGCAGCGCGCCGCGCGCATCGCCGCGTCGGAATCGCAGCCAGGCGACACTGTCGAGCACGGCGGCATTGTCAGGCACCTCGGCCAGTGCCTGCTGCACCAGCTTGTCGGCTCGTTCGAGCTGCATGTTGCGATCGCCCAGGGTGTAGCCGAGCGCGTTCTGCACGGACGCGTCGCGCGGTCGCGCGGCCAGCAGCCGCTCGAACACTTTCACCGCATCACGGGTGCGGCCGCCGCGCTCGAGCAGCATCGCGCGCTGGTAGAGCAGCTGCGGATGTTCCGGATGCTTCTGCAATGCCGCGTCGATGACCGCGAGGGCCTCCTTGGCGGCACCGGCATCCTGCAGCAGGTTGCTGCGCGCGATCGGCAGATCGATGATGTCGTCGCGACTGCTCACCGGGACGTCATCGAGCAGCTTCAATGCGTCCGCCCGGCGCCCGGCTTCGATCAACAGCGAGGCGGCCCGCATCCGCGGCAGCAGGCCGCCTCCGGCGGCGACCAGGCGCTCGTAACTCTGCAACGCGAGGTCCTTGTCGCCGCGGCGCTCGGCGAGCAGCGCGAGATAGAAGAAGCTCTCGGCCGACGCCACGCCGCGCTGCAGGCGAGCGCCAAAACGCTGCCGCGCTTCGTCGAAATCGCCGCTCTGCATCGCGAGCATCGCGAGTCGGCGTTCAGCGTCGTCACGCAGCGCCTCGTTGTCCAGCAGACGCAGCAGCTCGACGTGCGCCTCTTCCTGCCGATCCAGAGCGGCGAGCACCTCGGCGACCGCGAACGACTGGTTCTCGGTGTCGAGCGTCGCAGCTCGGCGTGCGGCGGCGATGGCCGGCTCCGTCTGATCGTCGGCCGCCAGCAGCAGACCGAGCGTGCGATGGGCCGCAGCGTTGTCGGCATCGCGCGCGATCACGGACTCGACCAGGCTGCGTGCACCGGCATAGTTGTCAGCTTCGATCGCGAGATCCGCGAGCGCGAGCCGCGAAGCGTCGTCGATGGCATTGCGATCGACGATGCTGCCGAACGTCATCCAGCCGGCCTGGGCATGGTCGCCCGCAGTGACCAGCGGCAGCAGATCGCCGAGCGCGCGATCCGCCTCGACGTCGGGCTTCGACAGCAGATCAGCGAAGATGCGACGGGCATCGTCGATGCGATGCAGTTCGAGCGCAATGAGCCCCGCCGCACGCAGTGCGTCGACATTTTCGCCATCCAGCGCAAGCCAGCGCTGCGCGCTCTGCCAGGCGGCCGGCAGGTGCGAGCAACCGACAGCAACTTCCACGGCGCGCCGGGCAATCCGCGGATCGCGCAGGTCGGCGACGGCCTTCGCATAGCCTTCGGAGGCACGGCGGCAGTCTCCCGCACTGACCGCAAGCTCGGCCGCCTGAACCGCAGCATTGCGCGGAGCCGCGCCGGGCACTGCAGGCTCGATCGCCGTCGCGGGGCCTGCCGCCGCAAGCAGCGCAACAGCAAGTACGACCAGGGCACGCGCCGCATGCGGTCGCGGTGCGGGCATTGCATCGGGCGAAAGCGGGCGATGGGCATTCATGTTTCGACTATAGCCGAAGGCCGCGGATGATTGACCTTGAACGCTTGTTTCCCATCGGCAGCGCCGTGACAATGCCGGCGCATGAAGGATTCGATACGCCAGCGCCTCGAGAAATCCGTCGACCGGTTCGAGGAAGTCGGCCGGCTGCTTGCGGAGCCCGGCATCGACGGCGGTTCGCGTGAGTTCCGCGAACTGTCCATGGAATACGCCCGGCTGACGCCGCTGGCGGAGGCCTTCGCCTCGTATCGGCAGCTCGACACGGACCTGGCGGCGGCTCGGGCGCTGGAAAGCGACTCGGACGCCGAAATGCGCGCGCTCGGCAGCGAAGAGGCCCTGCGCCTCGCAGACAGCCTCGATGCCGCCGAAGCGAACCTGCGGCGCATGCTCGTGCCGAGGGACCCTCGGGACGGGCATAACGTCTATCTCGAAGTGCGTGCCGGCACCGGTGGCGATGAAGCCGCCATCTTCGCCGGCGACCTGCTGCGCATGTATCTGCGGTATGCGCAGGTCCGCGGCTGGCAGGTCGAAACGATCAGCGAGAGCCCCGGCGAGCATGGCGGCTACAAGGAAGTGATCTGCCGCGTTGCCGGCACGGATGTGTTTGCGCGCCTGAAATTCGAATCGGGCACGCATCGCGTGCAGCGCGTGCCGGCCACTGAGGCGCAGGGCCGCATCCATACTTCGGCCTGCACGGTGGCGATCCTGCCGGAGACGGACGACGACGTGACCGTGGAACTCAACCCGGCTGATCTGCGCATCGATACCTTCCGCGCCTCGGGTGCCGGCGGCCAGCACGTCAACAAGACCGACTCGGCGATCCGCATCACGCACATCCCGACCGGACTCGTCGTGGAATGCCAGGACGAACGATCGCAGCACAAGAACCGCTCGCGCGCGATGTCGCTGCTCAAAGCGCGCCTTGTCGCATCAGAGCAGGAAAAGCGCGATGCGGCCGAAGCGCGCGAGCGCAAACTGCAGATCGGCAGCGGCGATCGCTCCGAGCGCATCCGCACCTACAATTTCCCGCAGGGTCGGGTCACGGACCACCGCATCAACCTGACGCTGTACAAGCTCAGCGACATCATCGAAGGCCAGCTCGACGACCTGATCGAACCACTGCTGCAGGAACACCAGGCGGAACTGCTCGCCGAAGAGACCTGAAACGATGGACCCGCTCGAACCGGTCGGTGCACCCGTCGAGCTGCGAATCGACAGCGCGACTGGCGTCGACGTGAGTCACGCCATCGTCGGGCCAGGCGGCCGTGCCTACGCGTTCATGATCGACTGGCACATTCGCGTGGTCCTGGCCATTGCGTGGTACGGAGCTGCAGCGCTACTCATGCGCCTCGGCGAAGGCTTTGGACGCAGCCTGGCCATTCCGACGGACCCGAGCGGGCGCTGGCTGCTGACGGTCGCGCTGCCAGCAGGCGCAATCTATTTCCTCTACCACCCCGTGCTCGAACTTCTGATGCGCGGCCGCACTCCGGGCAAACGAATCGCCGGGGTACGGATCCTGGCACGCGATGGCCGCACTCCGGGACCGGGTGCACTGCTGATCCGCAACGTGTTCCGCCTCATCGACAGCTTTCCTGCTCTGTATGGCATTGGCCTCATCACGACCCTGCTGACGCGGGAACACGTGCGCATCGGTGATCTGGCGGCAGGCACCCTGCTGGTCTACGAACGATCGCCGCAAGCCGCGCTGCCGGCGCGCACCGCATGGGACCCGGAGCTGTCGGAACTCGGCATCGAACTGATCGCGCGCTGGCGCGAACTCGACCCGGCTGCGCGTCGCGATCTCGCGGATCGCCTGATCGCACGCAGCGGGCAGCCCGCGGTCGGCGGAAACGATGCCGCTGCGGATCGCGAGCGTCAGGCACTGCTGCGGCGTCTCGGCGGCAACGAGCCCGCATGACTGCGCGCAGCGAACGACGTGATGCCGCCCTGCGCCGCGTCTGGCTGACGCGCGCAAACTTCTGGCGCGATGCGCAGGCGCGGCTCGAAGCACTGCGCGCCACCGGCGGCGTCGAGGCTGCCGAGGCCAGCCGCATCGCCGAAGACTATCGCGCCATCGCCAGTGATCTTGCGACCTCGCGACGCATCGCACCGCAGAGCCGCACCCGCGAATATCTCGAATCCCTGTACTCGCGGGCCCACGGCGAGCTGCATCGTGGCGCCATCCATCCGGGGTACGCGTTCTGGTCGCTGCTGCGCGATCAGTTGCCAGCAACCGTGGACTCGCTGCGCGTGCACATCGCCTGGGTCACTGCGCTGTTCCTGCTCTCTGCGGGCGCCGGCTGGTGGATGGTGTCGACGTACCCCGAGCTCGCGCGGCTGTTCGCGTCGCAGGAGATGATCACGACGGTCGAGCGCGGCAAGCTCTGGACCGATGGACTGCTGAATGTGACGCCGTCATCCGTGCTGTCGGTGCAGATCCTGACGAACAACATCGTCGTCAGTCTGTTCGCCTACAGCGCTGGTTTCCTGTTCGGACTCGGCACGCTCTACATCATCGGGATCAACGGACTGATGCTGGGCAGCGTGTTCGCGTTCACGGCGGCGAATGGACTCGACGGACGACTGTTCGAATTCATCGTGGCCCATGGTGTCGTCGAGCTCTCCTGCATCTGCCTCTCCGGTGCCGCGGGCGCGGCCGTCGGCGAGAGCCTGATTCGCCCCGGCACGGCCAGGCGCCGCGATGCCTTCGCCGCGGCCGCGCGACGCACCTTGCCACTGCTCGTCGCCATCGTGCTGCTGCTGCTCGGTTGCGGTTTCATCGAAGGCTACGTCTCGCCAAATCCCGACATGCCTTTGGCCGCACGGATCGTGATCGGCTTCGGCTATTTCCTGTTCATGGTGGCACTGCTGCGCGGCTGGGTCGCGGGCCGCAGCCGCGGATCGGCTTCGGTGGACTGAATCGCGATCGCCGCCGTCAGATCCGGCGTCGGCGCCGCAGCGCCACGTACTGGTTCAGCACGGCCTCTTCGAGCTGCGCCTCGCGCGTAGCGACCACGGGCGTCCCTGCCTGCCGCAGCACGCGGATCTGCCCGTCGGTTCGCGATTCCTGTTCGAGCGCCGCGAGCGACGTCCAGGCATCTCGCCACCCGACCGCCGGACGCATCGCGAGCGCCGCGAGTTCGGCGCTGCGCACGCCGGCGACCAGAGCGAGATGGGGTGGCGACAGCAGGCGCACGGCGCGGGCCAGCTGAGTGCCGAGTGACGCGTCTTCGAGATCGGAGAGCAGCACCACGAGGCTGCGGTGTTTCAGCGTCGCTCGCAGCTGGGTGGCGGCTGCCAGTGGATCGGATTCGGCGCCGACCGGCACGAGCCGCGCGAGCTGCTCGCGGATACGGATCACCGCGGCGGCACCCCGCTCGGGCGGACACAGCGCAAGGGTCTGCTCCGCATACACGAGCAGGCCGATTCGATCGTCGCGCAGCACCGCAGCCTCGGCGAACCGTGCCGCGATGTTCGCAAACAGGCCAAAACGGTCGAGTGATCCGGCGCGGACGCGGGACAGCCTGCCTGCGTCGATGGCGACCATCACGTCGAGATGCTGGTCCTCACTGAACTCTCGGGTGATCATCTGCCCGCTGCGAGCGCTGATTTTCCAGTCCACGCGTGACAGCGGATCGCCCGCCACATAGCGACGCAACTGGTACAGCTCCGAACCTGCACCGGCGACGCGCCGCGAGCGCAGCCCCTCGCTGGAGCCGCGTACGCGCAGCCGTGAGCGCTGCAGCGTGTCCGGCGCCACCTCGGCCTCGTATAGAGGCGTGAGCTCTCGCGACCACCACGCCAGCGCGAAACGGCCCAACAGGCGCGCCGGCAACGGCGGCCAGCGGCGCTGACCAAGGCGCTCCGCCGTGATCTGCAATGGAAAGTCCGTGGCTGCGGTGGCCGGCAACGACACGCGACGCGGCTCGCCGAGCGGCGCGAAGCCGGGAGGTGTGGCAGGCGCAAACTCGAGCTGCAATTGGCGTGCAACAGGATTGACGAACTGCAGCGCCGCCGCTGTCGCACGCCCGAGATACAGACGCCGCGGCGCAATCAGTCGCGCTTCGATATGCAGCCGACCCGTCGCAAAGCTCTCCCAGGCCAGTCCCGCCAACAGCGCAAACGACGGCAGCAACCACAGGCGCGCGAGCATCGGATCGCCCGACCACAGGCCGGCGATCGCGAGCAGCGCGATGAGTCCGATCAGCAGGTAGCCGCGTTCGCTGAAATGCATGATGTCAGGTGGGCACGGGCGTGGACGCGAGCAGCGCGGCGACCACTTCGATGTCGGAGAGGCCCTCGAGCGCGGCCTCGGCCGCCAGCATCAGGCGATGTGGCATGACCCAGGGCGCCACGTCCTTGACGTCGTCGGGGCTCACGTAATCACTGCCGCGCAGGCCCGCCGCCACGCGTGCCGCGCGCAACAGCGCGAGCGTGCCGCGTGTCGAGAGGCCGAGCGAGACACGGGCGTCCGTGCGAGTCGCGCGCGCCAGATCGAGCACGTAGCCCTGCAGGGCCTCCGACACGTGCAGCGCCGTGGCTTCGGCACGCGCGGCTGCGATCAGCCCATCGGGCAGCGGCACGAGGTCGACCGCAGGCACCGCGGCGCCGTCCAGTCGATCGCCGTAGCGCCTGAGGATCTCGGACTCCACCTCGCGCTCAGGATGGCTGATGTCGATGCGCAGCATGAATCGGTCGAGCTGCGACTCCGGCAGCGGATACGTGCCTTCGAATTCGCGCGGATTCTGTGTGGCGATGACGAGAAAATTCTCGGGCAGCCGAAAGACCTCGCGCTCCAGCGAGACCTGCCGCTCCTCCATCGCTTCGAGCAGCGCAGATTGCGTCTTCGGACCGGTGCGATTGATTTCGTCCGCGAGCAGCACGTCGGCGAACACCGGGCCCGGGCGAAACACGAACTGGCGCGTCGAGGCATCGAATACGTGGACGCCGAGAATGTCGGACGGCATCAGGTCCGCCGTGCCCTGCACGCGCTTGAACTCGCCGCCGAGCTGGCGTGCGAGTGACTTCGCGAGCAGCGTCTTGCCGAGGCCCGGCGCGCCCTGCACGAGCACATGGCCGCGCGCGACCAGCGCGATCGCCAGCGCGTGCACGGAGCGTTCGGCGCCCAGGACGATGCGCCCCAGTTCGCGTTGCAGGTGTGCTTCGAGTTGCTGCAGAGACTGTGTCATGAGGTCTGTCCATCTATACGCAGGATGAGGTTGTGCAGATCGCGCAGTGGCAGCCGGCGGCCCCCACGCGCATCGGCGTACCAGGCTTTCAACTGCCCGACGTCGGCGGAGGCGACGCGCGGATGCGTCTCGAGCCAGTCCCAGGGCGCGGCCTCGCCGCGCGATGCCTGGCGCGAAATGCGCAGGCGCTCGAAGAACAACTCGAACAGGCGGCGCGCTGCCGCATGCGGCGCGACCACACGAGCAAAGAACTCCCCGCTCGCTCGCACGAGATCCGTCGACGCGGGGCTGCGCAGCACGCTATCAGGCGTACGCAGACGCGTGCCACCCAGTACCCACGCGAGCCAGCCGGCCAGCACGATGGCAATGGTCCAGTGCAGGCGCCGATCGCCGAAGAACTGCTGCGGATCGTAATCGGGACGCAGCCCATGGTGTCCATCGTCGAACAGCACGCGTCCGCCCGGCCGCACGACGCCGCCGACGATGTTGGCGAGCAGCCGGGCATTGTCTGCCTCACCAAGCATGCGGTTGCTGAGCAACGAAGCATAGCCGCCGATGATGATCCGGCCCTGCCCGAGCGCGCGCAGCCAGACGACGCCGGCATTCGAATCGCGATCTCGCGCAAGCTCGAGCGCGAAGCCCTCATACGGTACGCGCAGCCGCCAGACGCTGCGGGCCTGGTCCGACACGCCGCGAACGACGCTCACGCCGTCCAGCAACGCGTGCGGCGCGCGCGGCACCGCGTTCTGCACCACCGCGCGCAACTGCGCTGGGATCGCAGGCGCATCCGCGTCCGGGGGTGCATCCACGTTTGGTGGTGCCGCGTCGGCGTTCTGCTGCGGTCGCGGAGGCTCGTCGAACTCGAGCCCGGTCAGCGCCGTGAGGTCGAACTGCGGCAGATCTCCAAGCGTCCAGTCCGGTGCGTCCGCGAGCGGTGCGAGCACCAGCAGCGTGTTGCCGGCGCGCAGCCAGCGGTCCAGTGCTGGCAGCTCCGTCGTCTCGATTCCACTCGTCACCGGGAGCGTCACGACAAGCAGATCGCCGCGCGCAGCGTTGCCGAGGCCAGCATAGGTCTCGCGCCAGGAGAGGACCTCATAGCCGCTGCGTCGCAGCCACTCGGCCGCGGCGTACTGGCCATTGCCTTCGCGCTCGATCGAGGTGGGCCGGGCCGTGGCCGGCAGTTCGGGACCGCCCGAACTGCCGATGAACATGGCATAGAACAGCGCGAATGCGCCGATGGCCAGCAGCAGCGTGGTCAGGCGCTCCTTCACGCGGCACGCTCCGGCGCCGCGCCGAGCTCGCGCAGCAACGTACTGCCCTCCGCAACGCTCGCCTCGATCTCAGGCGGTGCGGGCGGCACGGCGGAATAGCGCAATTGTTCCGTACGACGTGCCAGCGCAGTGAGACTGTCGCGCTGAGATGCGCTCTCGAGCCGCGCGTCACGCAGGATCTCATTGCGCGTACGGCCACCGAGGCGTGCCGGCGGGCCCTGCAGTCGCCCGGCCGCGAACAACGCCTCCGTGATCAATCGCAGCAGCAGCGCGGGTCGCTCGCGCAACGGCAGTGAAGCCAGATCCTCAAAGCGCGCCGGCACGCTGCCGCGTGGCAACACCGGTCCGCGGTCCCGATCGCGCGACGTGCGCCGCAGCACGCCGGCAGCGCGCAACTCGCCCACGATGACGGAGATCGCGATGCCGATCAGTACTGCAAGCAGCAGGTATGTCAGCACGGTCCAGGCAGTGGCGCCGATTCCGCGACTGCGAAGCCAGTCAACGATTCCGAAATCCTGCTCAGCAGCACCGGGACGTTGCCGTGACAGCAACGAGCGGATCCACGACCCTGCGCGTGCCCACCATCCGGAATCATCGTCAGGGTTGGCCGACACCTGACGCAGCACGGGTACGAGCGACTCTGCGGTGGGCCCACCGACAGTCACCGGGCGCTGCGCCTCCTCCCGAATCAGACGCGCGAGTTCGCGCAGCCCGCCGGCGGACAATTCATTGGAGCGGTCCTGCCATGTGCCGGGCAGCCACGCGGCCCGTGCACTGCGCGTGAGCACGAGCGCGAGTTCAGGGCAGCGTTGCGCAACACGTCCGTAGCCGATGTCGCGATCGCGGTCGAGCCGCGCGGCACAGTCTGCCAGCAGCGTGAGGACGACCTCGTCCGGGATCGGTGCTGCAGCAGCGGCTCCCGCAGCAGCCCAGGGCCCACACAGGGCAAGCGGTGCGGCGAGCAGCATTGCAAGGAGCCCGCCACGGTGCCGCTGGCCCCGCATGGCGGTTCAGTTCGCGAGCGCGCTCAGGCGCGAAGCAATATCGGCACCACCGCGCCGCACCCGCAGCTCCAGCAGCAGTACGAGCGTGATCGAGGTATAGAACGGTACGAAGATGCCACCGAGAATCGCCGTGATGATCGTCGTGACGACCGTCATGACAGCCAGATCCGCACTGCCCACGAGCTGGGCGATCAGCACGCCGATCAATCCGCCGATCGTGTAGAACACGAGCATGACGAGCACCGCGATCGTGAAGATCGCGCTCGAACGCCACCAGCTGCCTCGAATCAGCGTGAACGCGCGCACCAGGGAATCCTTGGGAGACAGATCTTCGACCAGCCGAACCGGCACGATCATGAATGCCGGCAACGACACCCAGACCCACACACCGACCAGCCAGGGGATGATCAGCACCCGACCCATGACGTCGAAGCTGCTCCACGCGACACCGATCAGGACGCCCGGCACGACGAACAGAAGCAGCACCAGGATCGTCGTCATGAAAACAGAGGGCCAGAGGCGCAGCGCCGTGGCGAGATCCTCGCCGAGGGTCGCAGGTCG